>Ga0302322_100000494_pt1 | contig 30392 bp, 22 predicted proteins | sample Fen_T0_2_FD_203757 | JGI IMG/M metagenome (GOLD analysis project Ga0302322, IMG submission 203757) | Peat permafrost microbial communities from Stordalen Mire near Abisko, Sweden - Fen_T0_2 | ecosystem: Environmental > Terrestrial > Soil > Wetlands > Permafrost | place: Sweden: Abisko...
GGTTCACGCAAGAACGCCAGCGCGTCCCGGCGCGCTGGCGTTCGTCACCACCCGATCTCGATGGTCAGTGCTGGTGCACCGTGCCGATCGCGGCGACGCGGCCCGGGCCGTGGCACAGCAGGCACTGCTCCTGCGCGGCGCCTTGGGCGAGCGCCGCCGACCGCGGCGCGTAGAACCAGCCGCCGTTCTGCTTCATGTGATCGATCGCAGGGGCTGCGTCGTGGCACGCCGAGCATGCGCCGGTGATCGGCGACAGCACCAGCGTGGCGCCGGTCGCCTCGGCCGTCACATTGGTGGCGGCGTTGTACGAGAACCCCGTGCCGTAGTCCGTCGTGTTGTCGGCCACGACGTACGGCGACACCGTGTAGTACGTCGAGTTCACCAGCGGATCGGTGCTGTACTTGCCGGTCGCCACCGTCGAGAACTCCATCGTGGTGATCGCGGCGAGGTTCGTCGCGTTGGTGAAGTCGTAGGTGTTGGGCACGTGGCACGTCGTGCAGGTGTTGAGCGTGCCCGGGAACTCGACCTCGTCATAGCCCGGGCCGACTTCGGTCGCGTGCCAGGTGTAGTTGACCGTGCGCTTGCGGCCCGCGTGGATCGCGTGGATGAAGTACTTCGAGCCCGCGGCCCACCCCGAGCTGGTGCGGTTCGGGTTGTGGCAGAACGAGCAGGTCGGCCCGTCGTTGCGCTGTCCCGCGTGGAAGGTCGGGGCGACGCCCAGCGCCGCGTGGCAGGTCTTGCACTTGGCGTTGTCGACGATCGTGCGCCGCCCGGTGTAGCCGGTCGCCACCTTCCAGACGTCGGGTGCCGGGACGCTGAGGCCGCCCTGGGCCTTGCCATCGGCCGGCACGTTGGGGGTCCACGGGTAGTCGGGCAGGTTGGTCTGGACCAGCGGCGGGGTGCTGGTGAGCGCGTAGGTGTAGCCGACGCCGCCGGTCAGCAGCGTCGCCGAGGCCGGGACCTGCACGCCGGTGAGCGTGATGGAGTAGTAGCCGTTCGCGTCGGGGCCGGTCAGCGTCCCGGCGCCCGCGCCGGTGGCGGTGTGGTTCCAGATGGTCTTGATGTAGCCGCTGGCCGACGCGTTGAAGTCCGACGGGGTCGGGTTGCCGTCCTGGGGCACCGCGAACACGAAGTAGACGCTCGGCGAGCCGACGAAGTCCGGCATCAGCTCGGTGACCGGAGGCGTGGCGGTCGGCGCGTAGGTCTGGAACACCACGTCGGTGCCGTTGCGCTTGAGCTTGAACGTGATCTGCGGCCGTTTGACGTTCGGGACCGCGACGGTATCGAGCACCGTGGCCACGGTCTTGAGGTCGTAGGTGATCACGGCGGCGCCGTCGGGCACGAAGCCGCCCGCGGCCACGTAGGACGCGTTGGTGTTGGCGTTGCCACCGGTGGTGACCAGCCACGCGTTCGCCGGGTCGGGCGGCGCGACCGGCTTGTGATAATTCGCGGCCGAGAATCCACCGGACGGGCCGTGGCAGGTGACGCACTCGCTGTCGGGCTTGGGCCCGGCGACGTGGTTGCACGGCAGCGGCTTGCCATCGACGCCGCGCGCGAGGCCGCCCAGGATCATGCAGACCTTGGGCGCCGAGTTGGTGAACGAGACGTAATCGTGGCACCCGGTGCAGGCCGCGACCGTGGGGTGGGTCTGGGCCTGGGCGCCTTGCTCGGCGCCGGCGTGGCACGCGCTGCAATCGCGGATGTCGCGCGGGTACGTGGCGGCGATGCCGTGGAACAGGTTGGCCGTCGCGACGTTCTCGCCGTTGTGGATGCGGTGAATGAAGGTGATCGAGTTGGCGGCCGGGTTCGTGGTGCGGCCGGGGTTGTGGCACACGTTGCACATGCCCGCGGCGACGCGGCCGCCGCCGTGGAACACCGCCGAGCTCGTGGTCTCGGCCTTGAACTTGGCGTGGCACGCGTCGCAGCCGCTCTGGGCGACCAGTTCGCGCTTGCCCGGCGCGCTGCTGCCGTCGGGCACGAAGTAGTACGGCAGGTTGGCCGCCGCGTAGGTATTGGCGTTGGTGGTGAACACGAGGTCGGTCTGGCGGGCCACCTGGATCCACACGACGTGGGTCTCGCCGAGCTTGGTCGGGTCGTAGGCGACCGCCACCGGACCGTTCGGGGTGGACGCGGTCGGGAACGTGTAGGTGTAGTCGCCGGCGCCGAACCCGTTCTCGACGAGCGTGCCGTTACCGGTGGCGCCGAGCGGGTTGTAGTTGGTCGGCTGGCCGGCGGGCGCGGCGGCGCTGGTCGACTGGGTGTACATCGTCAGCGGCGACACGATCCCGGTCGTCGCGTCCTTGGTGAAGTAGCCGATCGCGAACCGCGGCTGGATCGGCGTGTTGACCGAGTAGCTACCGCCGAGGTCGAGCGGAAAGCCGCGGTCGTCCTTGAGCGTGAAGCGGACCGAGATCGGCCCGGTCGCCGACGTGGTCACGCCGCCGGGAGCGACCGCCACGGTGATGCCGGTGCTCGGCGAGATCGCGCCGCCGCCGCTACCGCCGCCGGACGACACGTTGCACACGTAGCTGGTCGCCGCCGCGTTGACCTCGGTCGGATCGAGCACGCCGTCGTTATTGGCGTCGACGCCGGTGTCGATCCGCGTGCCGCCGAGCGGGCAGTTCGTCCCGGCCGGCTCGGCGGTGGTGCGGACCAGCGCGTTCTTGCCGACGCCGTTGCACGTGTACGACGTGCCGGTCGCGCCGACCTCGTTCGGATCGAGCACGCCGTTGCCGTTGGCGTCGACCCCGAACTCGATCTTGGTGCCGCCGTAGGGGCAGTTGGTGCCCGCCGGCTCGGCGCTGGTGTTGATGAGCGAGGTACCGCCGGTCGCCCCGGCAGGGCCCGCTGATCCGGAACAGGCGGCGACCGCGCCGGCGATGCCGATCGCGAAGCTCGCGAGGACGTGAAGCTGATTGCGCGTGTGCATAGTTCCCTCTGTGGTTCCCTCTGCGCGACGTCGCTGCTGACCTCGCGTGCGCGAACTGGTTGCAACGCGTATGCCCTGCGGCGCGGCTCGCGTCGGGGAGTTTCGGGGGTGCGCCGGCGAACCCGCGAACCGCGTGCGGCGATTGCGTTTCGGCGCGCAAGCGCTGCGCGAAGCCCGGGGCGAGGACGCGCCGGCTTCAGCGGAACGGGTGGCAGCTCGCGCAGCTCGTCGCGGTCGGCTCGTGCCGCTCGCGGTCGCGGTGGCAGCTCGTGCAGGTCGCGCGATCGCTGCGCGGTGGGTCGTGGGAGACGTGGCAGGTCGCGCACGCCGCGTGGTTGGCGACGCGGTGCAGGCCCGCCAGCGTCGGCTTGGCGTGACAGCTCTCGCAGGCCGGCGGCCTGGCGACGCCATCCGGACCGTGGGGGCGATGGCAGGTGGCGCACGGCAGCGCGCGACCATGCGGGCTCGCGGCCGGGGCGGCGTGGCAGCTCGCGCAGGCCGGCCTGGCGCGGCCCGGCGCGTGCGGCGTGTGGCAGCTCGTGCACGCCTGGTGGCCCGGCGGCGCCGTCGCGGCTTCGTTGCGATGGCAGCTGCCACAGGCGGCCGGCGGCGCGTTGGGCGCGTGCGGCGCGGTCGCGTGGCAGCTCGCGCAGGCGGCGTGGCCGGTGCCGCGGGTCGTCGCGGCGCGCTCGGCGTGACAGCCCGCGCACAGCGCGGGGGTCGCGATCGGCGTCGGCCGGTGTGGGCCGTGGCAGCCGACGCACTTGGCGTGGCCGGTGTTCGCGGCCGTCCTCGCGCGCTCGGCGTGGCAGCGCGCGCACAGCGCCGCGGTGAGCGGCGGCTTGCCGCCGTGGGGCGTGTGGCAGTCGAGGCACGGCGCGGTGGCGTGGGCGGTGGCGGGGTGGCACATCGCGCAGGCGATGGCCTTGGCGGGCGCGGCGATCGCCTTCGAGTGCGGCGGGTGGCAGCCGACGCACGCGCGGCTCGCGTTGGCGGGGTGGCCGACCTGCTTGGCGTGGCAGCTGGCGCACGGCCGGGGCGCGTCGTCGTGCGGCGCGTGGCACGTGATGCACGGCCCGTGCTTGGCGGCGGCGAGCACCGGACGATCGCGGTGACACGACGTGCACGCCGCGACCTCGGCGGCGCCGAACTTGTGCGGCTGATGGCAGCCGATGCAGGTCGGATGCCCCGCGGTGTGCGCGGTCTCGGTGATGTGGCGCGGTCCGGGCTGGGTCTCGTGGCAGCGCAGGCAGCGCTGGTCGGCGGCGAACCCGGTCTCGTGGACGCTGTGGCAATCGATGCAGCCGCGGCGGCCGGCGTGGACGGTCTCGCGATCGGCGTGGCACTCGGTGCACGGCCGGGCCTGGAGCGCCGGGCGGGTGTGCGGGCGGTGGCAGTTCCCGCACGGCTGATCGGCGTGGGCCCCGACGGCGGGGTGGTCGCCCTGGGGCTTGTCGTGGCACGCCAGGCACGCCCACGGCTCGCGGTGCGCTTTGCCGAACGCGTGGCAGTCCTGGCACTGCGGCGGAGCGCTGGCGGGGTTTCGCGGCGAGGGGTCGGCGTGCAGCGGCGCGCGGGCGGGATGCAGCGGCGTCACCACCGCGGGGTGGCAGCGCTCGCACAGCGTGGTCGGCGGCGGCTCGAAGCCGTGATCGCCGTGGCAGTCCGCGCACGGGACCTTGCCGACGTGCGCGGTGTGACCGGCGCTGGCCGCGACGTCGCGATAGTCGACCGGGACGTGCTCGGGGACGCGGTCGTCGCGGCTGGCGCAGCCCGCGGCGATGATCGCGGCGATGACGATCCAGCGGGTCATGGCGCACGCCCGACGGGGTGACACAGCCGGCACGGCAGCGCGGCGAGCGGCAGCTTGCTCGACCAGCCGGGCGGGTGGGGCGTGCCGCCGACCCCGCCGACCTTGTGGCAACCGACGCACAGCGCCTGGCCGGCGCCGTCGTGGCAGCTCGCGCACGCCGCCGGATCGCGGCGGGCCTGGCGGCCGTGCTCGTTGTCGGCGGCGGCGGGACCGACCCAGCCGGGCGGATGCGGGCTGCGCCGGCCGTCCCCGGTGATCCCGCGCGAGGTGTGGCACGCCACGCAGCGCGCCGGCGCGTGACAGGTGGCGCACGCGCCGGGCTGGGCGCGGGCCTCGAGCGCGTGGCGCGCCGTGAACCCGGCGCGGTGCACGCTGGCGGCGAACGGATCGGCGAACCGCCGCGTCGCCGGCAGCGCGGGGACGGTCTTGCCGTGGCAGTCCGCGCAGAACGCCTCGCGGTGGCAGGTCTGGCACAGATCGCCCGACGACGCGGCGCGCGCGCCGTGCTCGCGCATCCAGTCGCCGTCGTGCGCGAGGTGGCTCTCCGGCAGCAGCTGGGTCTCCATCAGGCCGCGGTGGCAGGCCTCGCAGCGCCGGGCGTCGCGCGCGGCGTCGTGCGCGTGGCAGCGAAAGCACGTCGCCATCGGCGGCCGCAGGTGATCGTCGCCCTCGGCGATCCCGGTGTGGCAGCGCATGCAGTCGCCGCGGGTCGGCGCGGTGTGCTGCTGGTGATCGAACACGAGGTGATCGCGCGCCTCGGCGAGCTCGGCGAGCGCGCCGGCCGCCGCGTGGCAGCTCAGGCACGGCCGGGCGTCGTGCGGCTTGGGGTGGCAGGTCGCGCACGCCGCGTCGTCGGGGATGTGCAGCGCGCCGGGGCTGGCGTCGAGCCCGGCGTGGCACCGCGTGCAGGCGACGCCCGCGGTCGCGTGGGCGCGATGCGGAAACGGCTGCGGTCCGCCGCGCGACAGGCCCAGCACGCCGGCGCACGCCGCGAGCAGGAGGCAGGTGAGCGCGATCGCGGTGCGGGTCATGGCGTCCCCCAGCGCCGGCCGAGCTGGCCGAGCACGTCGACCCGGCGGCGGTCCTCGGGCGAGGCCGAGCCCTCCACCGCGATCGCGGCCTGCCAGCCGCCGCGGTCCCAGGCGAGCGCGGCGAGCCCCCACGGCCACACGCGGCCCAGGCCGCGATCGTGATCGGCGATCACGAGCTCGAGCTCGGTGGTCACCGCGAGCGAGCACGGCAGCGCGATCCGGGCGGCGCCGCGCGCGCCGGTCCACGTGTCGGTGCCGGCGCCATCGCGCCGCAGCTCGGCCGTGAGGCTGCTGGTGCCGAGATCATCGAGCCGCAGCCGGGCGCGCAGCGCGATCGCCGGATCGATCTCGCGATCGACGCGCCGCGCGCCGAGATCGGCGATCACGTCGAGCCTGGGCGCGGCGCGCCAGGTCGCCACCGCGCCGCCGTGCTGGGCCGGCACGTCACCGAGCACGGTGAACAGCGAGGTCGCCGGCAATAGGTGCGAGGCGGCGCGATCGCTCAGGTAGAGCTCGGTGCGAACCGCGCGACCGCGGTGGCTCGCGCTGACCGAGACCTCGGCGATCCCGGGGTTGGCGAGGTCATAGGCAAGCTTGGCGGAGGCGTCGTCGCGCTGGCTGAGCGCGGCGCCGGCGTCGACGCCGAGCTCCTCGCTGGCGAGCCGGCCGTCGTCGCGCTGCTGCGCGTAGGCCACGCCGATCGAGCCGACCTCGCCGATCGTCCGCGCGATCCGGCCGCCGGCGGCCCAGTCCCACGCGCGCGGCGTCGCGAGCCCGTCGGTGACCGGCACCCCGGCGTAGGCCTCGACGTCGATCCCGAGGGGCGCGCGCGCCCGGGCGGCGGCGCCGTCGATCTGGATCGGGCGCAGCGCCCCGAGGGTCTCGACGAACCGGCCGAGCCGGCCGGCCAGCCGCCCGCCGGCGGTGCGCGCGCGCAGCGCCATGACCAGCACGTCGGTGCGGCCCTGGTCGGACGCGCTGCCGGTCCACACCACCGCCTCGGCCGACAGCCCGGGCCCGGCGTCGCCGATCGCCTCGAGCGTGACCAGCCCGGCGGGCGCGGCCGTGGTGGCCAGCGCGTCGGCGCGGAGCTGCAGCGGGTCGGCCGCGGCGCGGCCGCTCGCGAGCGCGACCACCGCGACAGGCCATCGCCTCACGATGGATCCTGGGGCCGTACGCGCCGGTAATCGCGGCGCAGCGCGCTCACCACGACGTACAGATAGATCGCGAACGCCAGCGTACCGAACGCCTGGCCGACGCTCATCGCCAGCATCACCGGCAGCGGCGTCGGCTCGATCATCGACCACACCATGAAGGCGAGCCCGATCAGCGTGAGCAGCGCGGAGACCCGCAAGGCCGTCATGGCTGGGTCTCCAGGTTCGGCGCGGGGCTGGGCTCCGGCTTGGCGTCTGGCCTGGGCTTCGGCTTCGAGAATGGATGTGCCGGGCCGTGGCAGCCCTCGCTCGCGCAGCTGAGCTCGCCGCCGCGCACGCGATCGAGCACGCTCGCGTGCTCCTTGATCGCGTTCCAGCTCGGCCCCTCGGTCGAGTGGCAGTGCATGCACGTCGCGTTCTGGAACGGCTTGCGAATGTGGATCGTCTCGCGCGCCTCGTCGAGCGACATGTTGCGGTAATGAAACACGTATTCATAGATGTGGCGCATCCCACCGGCCTTGGTGACGATCGTGCCGAACATCCCGTAGTCGGCGTGGCACGCGTAGCAGTTGGCGTCGCCGAACAGCGCGTTGCGCGCGTGGCGGGCGGCGAGCGCCATGCTCTTTGGATCCTCGGAGTCGTTGCGGTACGGCGTCATGACGTGGCACGAGCCGCAGAACCTCCGCTCCTTGGTCGCCTCGAAGCCGGCGACGTTGCCGGTCGTGGCGGTGGCGAGCGGCAGGACGCCGATCGCGGCCAGCAGCACGAGCTTGGTCGCGTGGGTGAGCGCCGGGCGGCGCACCAGGTACCACAGCAGCAAGATCGCCGAGCCGGCCGCGCACCCGATCGCGGCGGCGATCAGCGGATTAGCGATGATCCACGATGCCATTGATGTGCTCGCTGGAAGTCCCGTTGACGAGGATGTTGCCGAAGCCGTCGACCGTGCCGGGATGACAGGTCGCGCAGCTGGTGAGCGGCAGATCGGGTGTGTGGCTCGGGGTCGCGGGAGGGATCGCGTGGCAGCTGCCGCAGCTGACCTGGCCGGTCGAGGTCCACACCGGCCGCCCGGTGCCGTGGCACGCCGCCGTCGCGCAGGTCTGGAGGGTCCGGTCCCAGCCCAGGGCGGCGACGACCTCGGCCGGACCGCTCGAGTCGATGTGGCCGGGCGAATCGACCGCGGCCGGCACCACGTGGCAGGTCGCGCACGCGATCGGCGCCGAGATCCGCGAGCGGGCCTGGAGGTGCGCCTGGTGGGCGCCGACGCCGATCGCGGTGGTGAACGTGTTGCCGGCGAGATCGACCGGCGGCGCCGGGGACGCGGCGGTGCCGTGGCAGCCGTCGCAGCCGGTGGTGCGGCCGATCTGCACCACGCCATCGACGTGCGGCGCCGACGCCGGGTGGCAGGTCGCGCAGTCGCTGCGCGCGTGGCTCGGCGGCGGGTTGCCGTGGCAGCGATCGCACGTGCCGGCCGGCGCCGGATCATCCCAGCGCGGCGCGGTCGCGGTGCCGCCGGCGGCGTGGAGCGCGGCGCCATGGCAGTACACGTTCTGGCAGGTCGTGCCGTCCCAGCTCGGCGGCGCCGCGCGATCGGCGGGCACGAGCGTGGTCTGTGCCAGCGCGCCGAACACGATCTTCGGCGGGGTGGTGATCGCGACGCCGCCGTGCAGGATGTGGCCGTCGTCGTCCCACCGCGCCGGGACGGTGTGGCACGCCGCGCAGGCGACGCTGCGAGACGCGTGCACGCGGTGGGCGTTGCTCGTCGGGCCGGTGCCGTGGCACGTGGTGCACGCGGTCGGGCCGTCGCGGTGGCAGCTCAGGCACGAGACCTGGGCCGCGCCGCCCGAGAAGTCGGCGCCGTGGCAGCTCGCGCACAGCGCGAAGTCCCAGTTGCGGCGCATGAGCTCGGCGCCGTGGAACGCCGGGCTCGCCGGGTCAGGAAACCCCGCGGGGTGGACCCCGGCGGTGCAGTCGGTCGTGCACGAGGTCGCGAGATCGCGCTCGTCGGCGCAGGCCGCGACGGCGAACATCACTGCCAGCCACTTCACGGCAGACCATGCAGCTTTCCGACGTCGTAGGTGGTGCCGGGCCCGTGGCAGGTGGCGCAGGCCTCGGCGCCGGCCAGCGTGGTGTTGAGCTGGGCGTGCGCCTTCACGTCGGGCGCGTCGTGGCAGCTCGTGCACACCGAGGTCTGGACGGGGATCGCCGTGGTCGCGGTCGCGGTCCAGAACGGATCGTCGCAGAAGCTGTTGGCGTCGGCGCCGGCCGGCTCGCTGCAGGTCATCTGGAGCTCGGTGCTCGGCAGGTAGGCGGTCGAGGCCGCCAGCGGCAGCGTCCAGTTCTTCGAAGCGTGGCATGCCTCGCACTCGGTCCGCGATCGCGGATAGCGCACGCCGGAGAAATCGAGCGGGGTGCCCGCGGGGTTGGCCACGGTGGGCGCTGGAAACCCGAACAGCACGTACGGCCGGGCCAGCTCTTCGCCGCGGTGGATCTTGTGGATCATCACGCGGAAGTCGACGCTCTGCGCGGTCACCGACGAGCCCTCGAAGCGCGGCGCCCGCGTGTCGTTGGCCTTGCTCGGGTTGTGGCACATCACGCAGTACTGCGGGTTCTTGCGCGTGCCGCCGTGGCCCGCGAGGTCGGCGTGGCACTGGTTGCAGAGCGCGCCGTCGACGATCGTGCGGCGCGGCCGGACCGCTGCGTCGGTGACGGCGAACGGCAAGACCGGCGACTCGGCGGCGTAGCGCGGATCGGCCACGGTCGGCTGGATGTACGCCTCGAGGCCCACGGTGTAGCTGCCGGTCGCGTTCGCCGGGATCGCGGCGCTCTGCGGGAACGCGTAGCTGAAGGTCCCCTGGGCGGCGTCGACCGCGGTGAGCGTGCCGACCGCGCCGGCGCCCTGGATCTTGGCCTGCCAGACCGTGGCGAAGTCGGTGTTCGGTCCCGCGATCGTCGCGGTCGCGCTGGTCAGCGGCTGGGCGATCAGATCGCGGGGCGCGCCGTCGACCGTGGCCTGGAAGGTGATCGTCGGGGCCTGGCCGGGGCCGGTGCCGGTCACCGACTTTATCGCCAGCGCGACCTGGGTCGCCGCGGGGCTGGTCAATCCCACGAGGTGCTTGTCGGCGAGCCCGGCGAGCCCGCCGCTGGCCGGGTGGCAGACCGTGCACGCCGCGCTGTCGGGCTGCGGGCCACCGCCGTGCAGCACCATGCCGGCGGGCACCGGCTGGACGAACGCGGTGGTGTCGTGGCACGAGGTGCACACGAGCTTGCTCGGGGCGGTCTGCCAGCGGCCGCCCTGGGCGCCGGTGTGGCAGGTGGTGCACCGCGCGATGTCCTGCGGGAACACCACGGTCGAGAAGTCGTTCACGGACTGCGCGAAGCCGATGATCTGGTAATGACCGCCGGCGACCACGCTCGGCAAGCCCGCGCCGCGGTGGAGCTTGTGCACCATCACCGGAAAGTCGATCGTGTTGCCGGTGTCGGGGTCGCTCGACTGCCCCTGGTGGCACAGCACGCACTGGCGCGGCTCGGTCCACCGGCCGCCGTGCGCGGCGAGCGTGCGGTGACACGCGTCGCACGCGCCCGCGGTGACGACCTCGCGGCTGGCCACGGCGCCGCCGTCGGGGCGCACCGAGGCCAGGTCGCGGGCGATCGCCTGCGACCCACCGGCGGTCCGGACCGCGAGCGCGGCGACGGTCTGGGTCTGGCTGTCGACGAGGCCGGTCGGCGCGGCCGCGAACTCGTAGGTGTACGTACCGTGCACGACGTCGACCGCGCGCAGCGTGCCGCTCGACTCGGCGGTCGCCTGCACGGCGCTCGCGCCGGTGATCGGGCTGGTCTGGACCGCGGTCGTGTACGCCGTGTAGGCGCCCGGCGAGCCGTCGCGCTCCTGGCCGAGCTGCGCGAGCACGAAGCTCACCGCCACCGTGCCGTCGGTCAGCGCGCCGCTGGTATCGAGCGCGGCGCCGTTGCCGTCGGTCAACGTGAAGCTGACCGTCGCCGCGGTCGGGGTGATCGCGAGCTGCGAGATCGCGATCGCGACTCCCGGCTGGGTCAGCCACGGCGCGGGTCCCGCGGCGTCGCCTGGCGATCCGGGCCCACCGGGTTCGCCGGGAGCCCCGTCCAGTCCGGGGCTGCCCGGGGTGCCGCCCGGACCCGCGGGCCCTTCGCACGCAGCGACCAACACAGCTAGGACGATCCAGCGCATGGCGTCGCCTCACTCACGTCTCGTGCCAGGCTCGGAGGCCTTCGCAGCGCGTCGCGTGCCCGCTGGGAGGCCTTCGCGGCGCCGCCGGTGCGCAATGCTTGCGTGCCGGCGCGTTTGGCCGCACCGCCTGCGCGTTCGTCCGCCGGGACTCAGCTCAGGGGAACAGCTCGATCGACCCGGGTGCCGGCGCGAGCGTATCCGCGGATCGCCGTTCGCGCTCCACGATCTCGACCGCGTGCCCCATCGGAATCCGCAGGACCTGGGTGCGCCCGGTCCGGGGCCAGTAGCGAACGCGCCGCGCAAACTTGTGTCCGAGATCTTCGGCCACGATCGGGATGCGCTCGGCCGCGAAGAACGCGCGCACGAGATCGATGTTGCTCTTGCCGATGTCCGAGCCGCTGGCGATGACCTGACCTCCGCCGAACACCTTCACCTCGAGGTCGCTCCTCATCCCACCTCCGCGAAGCACCTGGTTGACCAGGCACTCGAGCGCATACACGCCGTAGCGCGCCGACGCGCCGTCGTCGCCGCGCACCGCGTTCGGCAACATGAAATGGTTGATCCCGCCGACGCTGCGTCGCACATCGCGCACGCAGGCCGACACGCAGGAGCCGAGGATCGTCGAGATCACGACGGGTTCATCCGTCACGTGGAGCTCACCCGGCAACACCTGGACGACGAACGCGCTGAGGCGAGGTTCCCAGTACCGGGTCACGGTCGCGCCGTTCGGTCGCGGCGGCGCGCCGCGGTCGCGCACGCCGTGATATCAGCCCCTCGCGGGCCGATCGCCTCGAGCACCTGCGCCGGTCCGAACCGCTCGCTCCGGGATCGGCTCGATGTGCGTCTCGTGGGTGGCCAGGATCTCTGCATCTCGGATCCGGAACCTCCTGCATCCAACGTGCCGGTGAGACGCGACCCCTCGCATGGCAAACCGCGCAGGTCTTGCGCGCGGATCGCGGATTTTGCGCAGCGCTCGTGCGTCGCTCACGCAGCGACAGCCCCCTGCTCGCGCGGCGGTGCGGGCGCGATCGACGCGATCGATTCGATCCGTGCGCGGCTCGTGCGGTCGGGACCGGGCCTGCCTGGAGCGCGCGTTGCACGAACCATGGTTTTCGTTCCTGGATCTTCAGCCCGCTCCCTCGTGGACGATCCGTGGGGGAGTCTCGCACCCCTCGGTGACCGCGCTCGCCGCAACCGGCACGACAGGACCTGATCATGATCTCCACCCAGCGCATCCCGATGATCGGCGGCACGCTCCGGCAACGCGTCGCGAACCACGCGCCCCTGCAGTCGGTGCTGCACGCGGAGCTCGAATGCCGCACGCGCGAAGACGCCGACGCGGTCGCGGACGCGGTCGCCGGCGTGACGCCGGATCCGCTGCTCGGCCGGCTCGGGCTCGTCGAGCTGCTGCTCAACGCGATCGAGCACGGCAACCTCGCGATCGACCGCGAGCTCAAGTGCCAGCTGCTCCGCGACCAGCGGTTCGAGGAGGAGGTCGCCGCGCGGCTCGCGCGCGAGCCGTATCGTAGCCGGCGCGTGCGGGTCCACGTCGACGTCGCCTACCCGGTGGTCCAGATCGAGATCCACGACGAGGGTGCGGGCTTCGCGTGGCGGTCCGCGCTGACCGCCGAGATCGAGGCCGCCGGCTGCCCCAATGGTCGCGGCATCGCGATGGCGAGCCGGGTGTGCTTCCCCGATCTCACGTACCGCGATCCCGGCAACGTCGCCGTGGTCACCCTGGCGTGGCCGACGTGAACGCCGCCTTGGCCGGCCACCCGGCGGTCGCGTCCGAGGCCGCCGGCGGCGCGCGGCGCGCCCGGATCCTCGTCGTCGATGACGATCTCGCGATCGCCGGCACGATCAAGCGCTATCTCCAGCAGTACGACATCGAGGTCGTCGATTGCATCGAGACCGCGATCCGCTTCCTCGAGCACCGGACGTGCGACCTGGTGCTGGTCGACCGGCTGCTCCCCGACGGGCTCGGTGGCGGCGTCGTCGCGGCGGTGCGGAGCCGGCACCGCAGCCTGCCGGTCATCATGATGAGCGGCGCGCACGAACCGCAGCGCTCCCACGACCGCGCGGATGACTTCATCGAGAAGCCGTTCGTGCGCGAGGCCCTGGTCGAGAAGATCGAGCGGCTGCTCGCGGCGCACGTCCTGCGCAAGCAGGCGGCGCAACAGCGCCGCGAGCTGCTCGAGCTCAAGGCGCACCGCGACCGCGAGGTCGCGGTCGCGCAGACGATCTTCGAGCGCACGTTCGCGCGCGGCGAGTTCGATCCGGCGCGCGTCCGCTGGCTCGTGCTGGCCGCCGACCGGCTCGCGGGCGACTTCGTGTTCGGCTGCCAGGTCGATCGAGACCGCTACCGCTGGATGATCGGCGACGTCACCGGGCACACGCTGTCGAGCGCGCTGGTCACCATGCCGCTCGCGACGCTGTTCTACGACACCGCCCAGCAAGGCGGCGAGCCGGCCGGCGTCCTGGCGGTGATGGAGCGCGAGCTGTCGACGATGCTGCCGCCCAGCATGTTCTGCGTCGCGGTGCTCTGCGAGCTCGACCGGCGCGCCGGCACGCTCGCGGTGTGGAACGGCGGAAACCCGGATCTCCTGATCCGGCACGCCAGCGGCGCGGTGACCCAGATCCCGTCCAGCGGGCCGCCGCTGGCGGCCGACCGGTTTCACCCGGCCGGGCACGCGTTCCTCTGGCACCCGGTGTGGCCCGGCGACCGGATCTTCGCGTTCTCGGACGGCCTGATCGAGATCCGCGACGCAGCGAACGCGATGATCGGGTTCGAGCGCCTGCTCGACGTCGTCCGCGGCGACGACGCCTCGACGATCTTCGACCGGCTCGTCGCGCTGATCCCGCCGCGCGTCGCCGACGTCGGCTACGAAGACGATATCTCGTTGATCGAGGTCCTGGTCTAGCGAGGTCTGTTTCCCCGTGTAGCGCAGCATCACCACGCTCGGGCGGCGTGACGCTCGCGGGCCCGCCGGCGCCGGGGCCTCGCGATGGGTGCGCTGCATCCCCTCGTCACTGCTTCTGCACCTCGCCTATGCTGCGCGCCGTGGGCCAGCTCGATCAGTTCGCCAAGGACACCTTCGCGCTGGAGACCACGAGCGTGACCCACGGCGCCGCCGCCTGGCAGCTCGCGCCCAGAGCTGAACATGTCCGAAGTTCGCCTCGACGGCCTGCTGCTCGTGCACGCCCCCGCGTTGCTCGCGCCACTCGCGCCGCCCTGGTCAACCGTGCGGCAGCCCAGCGAGCTTGTCCTCGAGATCAAGATGCCGGGCGACCACGTCGACCTGCCGGCGGTCGACCGGGCGGTGCTGCGGCGCAACGCCCGTCAGGTGCAGCGCCACGAGGATCCCAACACGCCCTGGGACGGCGAGGAGGCGCTCTGGATCGTGGCGCCCCATGTGCCGGCCATCCTCCCGGAGCGCCGGACGCTCGAACTGGTAGCGGCCGGCGTCTACCGTGTGGGCCCCTCGCCGTTCGAGTTCCTGTGGATCGCCGCGAACGAGCTGCCGCTTGCCGACGAGTTGATCCCGTTTCTGATCGCACGCTCGGGCCGGGCGCTCGACGCGTTCGTCGGCTGGGTCAAGACCCGCCGGCCGATCGAGTGGCTGTTGCGCGTGCTAAATTAGCTTATCTACCGATGAGCACCGCGGCCCACGAAGACCTCAGAAGCTACGTGTTCCCCAAGACCGACGATCCCGTCGTCCGTGCTCGTCAGCGAATGATCGCCGAGTGGGCGCTGGAGTCTTCGCCGGAGATGCGTGCCAAGCTGGTCGGTGAGGGGCGCATCGAGGGGCGCATCGAGGAGGCGCGCTCGAGCCTCCGTCACGTGCTCGCGCTGCGCGGGCTCGCGCTGTCCGCAGAGCAGGAGGCGCGGATCGACGCGTGCGGCGATCTCGACACCCTGCGCCGCTGGCTCGATCAGGCGGTCGTCGTCGCGAGCGCCGCTGAGGCGCTGCAGCAGGCCTGATGATCCGTACGGGCCTGGGCGCTTGAGCTCGTCGGGCATCGGCCCCGGCTATGCCCCTGGCGTAGGCTCGACGGCGCCGTGGCGGACCCGCCGAACCAACTCTCCGCATGGCGATCGCACCCAACGATGCGGCCGCGAAGCCGCCGGCCGCCGGTGCCTCGGTCGCGTCTCGGTTCGGCGAGATCACGCCGGCGTTCACCGCCGCCTTTGGCACCGGGTCGACGTTGGCCTGCTGCTGGGAGCGGGCAATGCCACCGAGCCCAGGGCAGTACAAAAGGTAGGGACCACGGTAGGGGCGAGCGCGGGGTAGGGACCGGGATTCGGATGAGTGTTAGCGAGCGACCCCGATGACGGGAACAAAGTCCAGATCGAGCGGGCTGCGTGATGGTCGCGGCTGGCGACGCCATCGGGTAGGAAGTTGGCCCCGGCCCGGCTGGGCGAGGAGGATGCAGCCACGATTCGTAGGGCTGGGTACGTCGCCCGCCAGAAGTAGGTGACGCCGGCGGTGCTTCCAACACCGTCGACGTCGTGCCCTCGGTCGCCCCCGCTAAGTACAGCTCCCCGCAACTTGGTGATCAGCACGGCGCGAGAGCTTTCTTGACCGATTTCGATCGGTTGGCTCGGCTCGACGTTTCGGCGTCAGAGGGCCGTGATCCAACAGAGGTATGAAGCTCAGGCCGTCGAAGCAGCCCAAGCCCAAGAAGGCGCCGCTGAAGGTCGTCCTCGAAAAGGAGCAGCGAATCGTTCTCGAGGACATCGCTCGGGCGATGGTGTTGCCATACCGAGATGTGGTCCGTGCACGGACGATCCTGTCGCTGGCCGACGGCGTGTCGCAGGCGGAAGTCGCGCGGCGCGTAGGCCTGCGGCGACGCATCGTACGAAAATGGGCGGAGCGTTTCGTGGATCGAGGACTTCGCGGTCTCGAAGATGCACCTCGAAGCGGGCGACCCCCGCGTTTTTCCCCCGGTGGTGGCGACACACCTCGTCAAGCTGGCCTGCGAGCTGCCTGAGGACGAGAGGGACGCTCGCTGTCGACTTGGACCTGCGCCGAGTTGGCGCGAATGCTGATCCGAGATCATGTCGTCGAGACGATCTCGGCCTCGTCGGTCCAGCGAATCCTCGCCTCGGAGAAGCTCAAGCCCTGGCGGGTACATCACTGGCTCAGCTCGAAGGTCCCTCGCGACGAACGCTTCCGCGAGATCGTCCACAATATCTGCGACTTGTACACGCGCAAGCTCGGCCCCCACGAGCGCGTGCTGTCCCTCGACGAGAAGACGTCGCTTCAGCCGCGAACGCGGACATCGCCAAATCGTCCGGCGCAGCCGTCGAACAAGCCGGTTGTGGTCGAGCACGAATACGTGCGCAAGGGCGCGCTCAACCTCTTTGCTGCGTTCGATACACGCACGGGTCGGGTCGTCGGGATCCTTCGTCGTCGCAAGCGCCAGATCGCGAAGGCGAGCCGCCCAGGACGGGCCACTACCTGTGCAATGTCGCCGGACTGCTCACGATGGCCAGCGGCGCGGCCGTGGTGCTCACCGCCGCTGCGTGGCGCCAGCTCGTGATCAGCAACCTGATCCTCGCCGGCGGCAGCCTGCTCTGCCAGGCGGGTTACGTCGATGCGGAGGTCAAGGACGGCGAGCTCCGGCTGCGCCTGCGCGAATCGCCGCGGCCGGCGATCGCCGCGCGGCGATCAGTTGCTCCCGTAGTGAAGCTCCACGAGGTTGGTCGACAGCGCCACGCGCTCCGCGCAGGTCGACACGGAGATCGTGGCGCCCCACTGCGGCGTGGGGTTATTGTAGTTGCCGTCCTGCAGATAGAAGTCGTAGAAGTTATCGTACGTCGCCGGATACTTCCTGCAGTCATCGATGCCGTACACCTCGATCGCGCCGGCGACCACCCATTGCCAGGCGAAGCCCAGGACCGACCCGAGGACCAGGTCGCTGCCATTGTTCGTGTCATGCATCGCGACGTCCCACTCACAGGCGCCGCTCGCGTTGCAATTGTTCGTCTGGTACATCCCCCCGCGGATCTCTTCCCCCGTGGAGACCGGGCGGAGCGCGGTGTAGTAGAAGTTGCCGCCGTATGCGCCGCCGCCGATCCAGCTCGCGATCGCCCAGTACGCGCCGCCGCCCGCCGCGCTCGGGCCGTACTGCAGCACCGGCTGGATGATGCTCGGCGAGCTTCCGAGACTCTGCATCGCCGGGAAGAAGAAGATGGTCTGCCCGGTATACAACGTGGGGGCCGCGGGCACGTGGAACGTCGCGCCAAACGCGCGCATGGCGATGGGCGACGTCCAGGACGCGTACTCGGTCCAGCCGTTGTCCGTCGGGACAAGCCCCGAATTCACCGGGGTCAGCGACGCCGAATCGTGGGATGGCTTCACCGGGTAGCCACAGGCGGCCGCGGCAGGCTGGACGCGGCCATTGGCCGAGTGAATGGCGCCCTGCGCGTCTACCACGTCGTGCGCCGCGAGCGCGTGAACGCAGCTCTTGTGGGCGCGGCCGATGTGCGGCACGGGCAGGTAGTCCGCGTCGAGCGCGCTGTCGGCGCTCACCGCGGCCACCGCCGCGGACTCCTCGCCCGGCGAACCGGCGCTGGCGCCGTCCAGGCACCCCGCGATCGTTACCACGCCAAGACCTGCGAGGATGTGAACATGAGCAGAGCGATGGAGGGATGGGACGCAATGTCGTTTCATGGCCAGGTACTCCTTCGGGTTGCGGTGTCGGATTGACACGGGGAATCGGACCGCGTCGCCGCCGGGTGGCGACGCGAGGCATGAATTCGCTGCGACCGTGATACGCGATCGGTGATGTGCTGCGATGGTGAGGCGGCCCGCGTGGACGCCACCCGCTCGAACACGCCCTCCCACGAGCAGCGCAGTGCCGGGGATCGGCCGCGCATCGACACTATCACACGCGGTGCACGAGTGTTTCCGTGATTTGCCACTTTTGCTGCGTGATCCATGAGATCACGGCGCCGCACAAATACCCACTTGCTTTGGCGCGTGGCTCGACGCGCGATACGTCAATTGCCCGCGCAAAGGCCCATTCATCGGACGCTGCGGTACTGGCACCTACCAGCGCGCGCATCCATCGGACATCGACTCGAGTCGGGGTCTGCTACCTTACCAATTTCCCAATCGCCGCGTCGCGCAGCGTAAGCCTGCGCACGAGTCAAGGGCCGCGCGTGGTCGAGGGCAGGGCTTGGCCGGCGGCGAGACGATGGGATGCGCGCGCAGGCCAAGCGACCGCTATGCACATCTCAAGGACTTCGCCCGCCAGGGCGACGCTGCCCGGGCGCGGCCGTTCGAGCTCGGATCGGCGGCGCGCGCGGCGCTCCGGCTGGCCGACGGCGCCTTGCGCAAGGCGACCGCGCTCTATCCCGCGTTCGCGGTGCTGCTGGTCGATGATGACCCGGCCTGGCTGCACGGCCTGCGACTGACCCTGGAGCGCGCCGCCGGCCTGTCCCACGTGCTGACCTGCCAGGGCCGGCGGAGGTCGCGGGGATCCTGGCGCGCGAGCCCGTGGGGCTGGTGGTGCTGGATCTGACCATGCCGCGGCTGTCCGGCGAGGACATCCTGGCCCGCGTGACCGCCGAGCATCCCGAGGTCGCGGTCATCATCGTGAGCGGGATGAACCAGATCGAGACCGCGGTCCGCTGCGTCAAGGCCGGCGCGTTCGACTACTTCGTCAAGACCGCCGGGGAAGATCGCCTGGTGAGCGGCGTGTTGCGCGCGGTGCGGATGCTCGAGCTCCAGCGCGAGAACCGCGAGGTCGCGAGCCGGTTCCTCGGCGGCGCCCTGCGCCACCCCGAGGCGTTCGCGGCGATCGTGACCCGCGATCGCGCGATGCTCGCGATGTTCTCGTACATCGAGGCCGTCGCCCGCAGCCCGCAGCCGCTGCAGGTCACCGGCGAGAGCGGGGTGGGCAAGGAGCTGGTGGCGCGCGCGGCCCACGCGCTGTCCGGGCGCAACGGACCGTTCGTGGCGCTCAACGTCGCCGGCCTCGACGATGGTGTGTTCGCCGATACGCTGTTCGGCCACGTGCGCGGCGCGTTCACCGGCGCCGAGCAGCTCCGGCACGGCATGATCGAGCAGGCGGCCGACGGCACGCTGCTGCTCGACGAGATCGGCGATCTGTCGACCGCCTCGCAGGTCAAGCTGCTCCGGGTCATCCAGGAGAGCGAGTACTTTCCGCTCGGCAGCGACCGGCCCAAGCGGCTGCGGGCGCGGCTCATCGTCGCCACGCACGACGACCTGGCAGCGCGCCAGGCGGCCGGCACGTTCCGGCGCGATCTGTACTACCGGCTGTGCACCCACCACATCCGCATCCCGCCGCTGCGCGAGCGCCCCTGGGACCTGCCGCTCTTGCTCGATCACTTCCTGGCGGAGGCGGCCCAGGCGCTGGACAAGGAGGTGCCCAGCGCGCCGCGCGCCCTGGTCCAGCAGCTGGCGGCCCATCCGTTCCCGGGCAACGTGCGCGAGCTGCGCGCGATAGTGTTCAACGCCGTCGCGATCCACCAGGGCGGCGAGCTCTCGGCGGCGGCGTTCGCTCCGGGGCTGCCGCCGCTCGCGGTGGCGGGCCCGGCCGCGGTGAACCCGTTCTCCGCCGTCGCCCAGCTGCCCACGTTCGACGAGGCGCTGGAGCTCTTGCTCGATGAAGCCCTGGCGCGGTCCGGCGGCAACCAGACCGTGGCGGCCCGCACCCTGGGTGTGTCGCCGCCGGCGCTGAGCAAGCGGCGCAAGGCGCGCCAGCGCTGAGCGGGTTGGCGTCAACGACCAGGGGTACGTCGACGATCACGCTCGCGAGGCACCGACGAGGAGCTGTGATGAACCGAGCGATGGCCACGTCGACGTCGGGGCCACCGTCGGCCTTGCACGTCAAGTTCTCGATCCGCGCAATCCTCGTCGACGCTCCACCGCAACGTGGGCCAAGGTTACTCGGTGCGCTTGTGCGCTATGACCCACGGTATGGCGGCGGGCGCCCGCTCATAACCTACGGCATACCCCGATCCCGTTCGGCCTCGCGCTGGGGTTGCCGATGACCCTGATGCTGGGCCGGCTGCCCGCGAGCTACGCGTACTTCTTCTTCGCGTTCTATCCCAGCGACCTGGCCGCCATCAGCATGGATCGCACCGGGACGACCCACATCGGCACGTACCTCCTCAACCACAGCTTCATGGCGCCGGGCTTCATCGGCGTCGGCGTGTCCACCGCGGTCGCCTACTTCCTGTCGCGCATCGCGTTCTGAGCCGGGCGGGCGTCACGCGTACGACGCCTTCAGGTGCGCGAGCAGCGCCCGTACGCGCTGCTCGCCGCGGTGCACGGTGCGGTGCAGCGCGTGGACCGCCACCGGCTCGGAGTGCCAGCCCGGCACGATGATGCGCAGCGCCCGGCGCGCGAGATCGTCGGCGATGAACCACTCGGGCAAGAGCGCGACACCGCTACCCTCGATCGCCAGCGCGCGCAGCACGTGGCCCGCGTTGCTGGAGAACGCGACCGCCATCCGGACCCGGGTCGCGCGATCACCGGACACCAGCCTCCAGGTCTCGCCGGCCGCGTCGACCGCATGCAACAGCGCGGCGTGCCTGGCGAGCGCCGCGGGGGTCTTCGGCTCGCCGCGGCGCTTGAGGTAGCTCAGCGCGGCCACGATCACGCGGCGGAACGCGAACAGGCGATGCGCGACCAGGTCGGTCGACTCCGGCACCATGCTGCCGATCCGGATCGCGACATCGACGTCCTCGGCCACGAGATCGACCATCCGATCTTCGGGCCGGATCTCGGATGACTTCCGACGAGCTTGAAACTACTTCGAAATCTACAAGTTCCAATACGTTGACCGTTTCGAGGCGTAGCCAGGCGTTTCACGGCGCCACGGAAACGTAGGGACCGAAGTAGGGACCAGCTCGCACTGGCAAACCCGGTAGGGACGGGACCGTTGCTGCTCGCCCAACACGCGGCTTGAGAGACCAGCTGCCGGTCACCTTGCCACCCTGCGCCGCCCGGCGATCGCCGCAGCGCCGGCCGGTGCCGAGCTCGCGCACCCAGGCCACCCTGAGCGCGACCTCGACCAGCTCGACCCCGGCGACCGGCTCGCTGAGCGCAACCTCGACCACCATCGGCCAACCAGCGGCATCACGGCCGCCACGGCGATCCATGGCAGGACCGGGCCCGCACCGAGCTCGCGCACCCAGGCGCACGTTGAGCGCGACCTCGACCACCATACGTCGATCCCCGCGTTGCTGAGCATGCGATCGGTCTGCTTCACCCCGTGCTTTCGCTGTGGTTCGTGGCGTGCGCGTAGCCGCGCCCGATCGCGTGGATCGAGAGCACCGCTGCGTCCAGCACCCCGACCACCCCATTGGCCAACGACAGGACACGACGTGCGTGCAGGTCGTCTTCGAAGATCTGCTCGATCGTTTCGGCGACCTTCAGCGGATTCTTCACGAAGCTCAGGATTGCGCACTGACGAGCTCACCGAAGAGGATCAGCTCTTCATCGTGATGGCGGACGGTATTACTGTCAATCTTTTCGGTACGGCAGTGGCAGGTCGACATGAACGCGTGGATCGGAGGCTTCCGCCTCTGCGGGCCGGCGCTTGCCGTCGACGGCTCGTTCGGGCCCTGGACCACAACGGCTACCAAGTGCTTTCAGCGCACCAATGCTCTTACGCAAGACGGTATTGTCGGGCCCAGGACAGTGGGTGCAATGTGCGCTGACTTGACCACCCCGGCCGGACCGACTTGCACACCGCCAGTCACTGCAACTGACCTTTAGATGTGCTCGGCGGAGGTCCGATCCTGTCATGCCCGAAGTGGCTCCCCGTGCAGATCGCGACACCACGATCCTCACCCGACCGATCTACAACACAATTTCAGCCGAGCACGTCTAGTCGACTCCCGGTGGCGGCCGGCGCGACCAGCCGGCGCGGACCTCGAGCCTCGGCCGGGCGGCGAGTACCTCGACGATCGCGGTGGCGGTCTGGCGGGCGGCGCAAGCTCCCTCGCTGGCGGGGTGCATCGCCGTTGATCTGTCGAGGCCCACGCACGCATCGCGGTGCGACCGGGCGCACGCACGCATCGTGATGGCGGTCGCCGGCGGCTGTGGGGGGCCCGTGGGGCGAGGACCGAGCTCGGCGATCGCGGCGACGTCTCGGCCGGGCGGCGAGGATCGCGGCGACGTCGCGGTTCGTGCGCTCGTCACGCTGCGCGCGCCTCGGGTTTGCAGGCTCGTCCCCGTGCAGCGCATGGCGACCGGGCGGCGGACCACGGTCGTGGTGATCAGCGGGGCGTTGGGTGCCTCGAGCTGAAGATGCTTGACCCGTCGCCGGCCAGCTCGCCGAGGCCAACGACAACGCCCCCTACGAGAACCAAGAACCGCGATCACTCGAGCAAGGACAACGGACAACGATGGGGAGATGTAGTTGTCGTTGATGGGAGTTTGTAGTTGACGTCAGGCAACTGCTCGTAGTAGGGCTGAGGCGCGTGGTCGTTGGCGCTCCGTCTGTATCAAACCGATTCTATTCTAGGTATTTTTCTCAGGATGACTTCGGGTAGCTAATCGGCACCGCAGAGTCCCAGCCACGACCGGCGAGACACGAGAACGCGATCGCTCGCGGGGGATGCGCGCGCATCCCTGTTGACGATGACAAATGACCAGTGACCACGGCGGGGCCGCGACGCCACTAGGAAGAAGTAACCGAATGATGGCCGGGAGATATCCAATCGCGCTCGCCCTCGCGTGGGGGCTCGTCGCGGGCCCCGGGTGTGCCGACGACCACAAGGTCGCTGCGCACCAGACCAGCGAGGTCGCGGCGTCGAAGATCCACTACGCGTACGACGCGGTCGGCCGGCTGATCCAGGCAGCGTCCGACGATGGCACCGGTGTCGAGTACAGCTACGACGCGGTCGGCAACATCGCGGCGATCCGGCGGTTGACCCCGGCGGTACTGAGCGTCCTCGACTTCGCGCCGCGCACCGGCCGGGCTGGTAGCGTGGTGACGATCTACGGCGCCGGGTTCGATCCGGCGGCGCAGGGCGACGTGGTCGCGTTCAACGGCGTGCCCGCGCAGGTCACCGCGGCGACCGCGACGACGCTGACCGTGGCAGTTCCCGCTGGCGCGACGTCGGGCCGGATCGCGGTGACCGCCGCGAACGGCAGCGCGACCAGCGCCACCAACTTCGTCATCGCACGCGGGCCGTCGACCCCGACCATCGCCGGCTTCGAACCTCGGTTCGGCACGGTCGGCACGGTGGTCACCGTGACCGGCAGCAATTTTCAGCTCGACCCGGGGATTGACAAGGTCGCGCTGGGCGGCCAGGTCGCCGAGGTCATCGGCGGCACCGCGCCCGATGGGCCGACCGCGACGCAGCTACGGTTCGGCGTCCCGAGCTCGGCGGCCTCCGCGGTGTTCGCCGCCTCCGGACTCATTTCGATCACGACGCCATTCGGCCGCGCGGTGAACGGCGACGAGTTCTTCGCCGTGCCTCCGTCGGTCAGCGCTTCGGACGTCGAGGTCGCGGGCCGGCTGGTGTTGAATGGCCCCGGCCTCACGGTGACGACGACGGTGAACGCCAAAAAGGCCGTGCTCGCGTTCGACGCCGAGGCGGGACAGCGACTGCACCTGGTGAGCCATGGCGGCAGCTTCGCGTCGGCGATCTCCGCGACGCTGTATGGCCCAACGGGCGTCGCCATCCAGTCGTTCAGCATGACCAACAACAGCGCCGCGGATCTCGTTTCGGTTTTGTCCGACGGCACGTATACGGTGGTCCTCAGCCCCGCGTCGTCGGACCGAGGCGGCGTCGTGCTCAATCTCAATAGTGATGTGCTGGGCACGCTGCGGATGGATGGTGACACGCCCGTGAGCGTGAGCCCGGGACAGAACGCGCGCTTCCGGTTCACGGCCGAGGCAGGCAAGGGCTACGGACTCGCCGTCTCGGCGCTGCAATTCACCCCGTCCAACGGTAGCCCGACGCCGACGATGACGGTCACGTTGCGCACGCTAGAAGGCACGGAGTTGACCACCTGCTCGTTCGATGTCAGCTCGAGCTGCAACCTGCATCCGCCGAACTTCAAGACCACGGATACCTACTTGATGGACTTCGATCCGAAGGGGGTGAACGCGGCCACCTTCAAAGCAGTGCTGAGCAATGACGCGACCGGCACGACCGTCGTGGACGCCGCGCCGAGCGGCATCCAGATCGCGCGGCAGGGACAGAATGCCAGATATACGTTCGCCGGCACCGCCGGCGACGCGTTGCAGCTGCAGTTCACCAACATCTCGATGGGCGACGGCGATCCCGATACGGTGAGCGACAGCATCGTGGTCTGGGTGCTGGCGCCGAGCAACGACGGATTCCCGAACAACGGCCCTGTCGCGGGCGCGATCAACATTGGCGACATGAACGCATTCCCGCAGACCAAGGGCCTGTCACCGTTACCCGAGACTGGCACCTATACGATCCTGGTCGACGCCACAGGACTGGACACCGGCATCGTGAAAGTCGGAGTGACGCACCTATGAAGGCAGCAGCGGGACGCGATCGGATCTTCATGAACAAGCGCACGGCACCCAGGATCGGCCATCGCCTTGCGATGGCCGTCGCCGTCGCGGGCGCCGTGTTCGCCGTCGGTGAAGCGCCTCGCGCGCAACCCGGCGCGACCGCGAGTCCATGGTCTCCAGCGCTGGCGACCACCGGGCGGACCGTCACCCAGCTGCCGGGCGGTTCCTGGATCTCGATCGGCGGCGACGGCGTGGCGAGCGATCGAGCCGAGCTGGTCCACGCCGATGGTTCGCAGACGCCGCTCGGCGCCAGGCTCGCGCATCCACGGACGGCACACAGCGCGACCGTGCTGCCGGATGGCCGTGTCCTCGTGCTGGGCGGCGTTGACGCCGTCGGCGCGGTGGTGGCTGAACCCGAGGTTTTCGAGCCCGAGACTCGGCGATTCCGGACCGAGCCGATCAAAGAGCTGTTGCCCCGCGCCCACCACAGCGCGACGGTGCTCGGCGATGGCCGCGTGCTCATCGCGGGCGGTGTCGATGGCGATGGCCGCGCGGTGCGCGATGTCGAGCTGTGGAATCCGGCCACCGGCAGCGTCGAGACGCTCGACGGCCACCTCGACGTGGCTCGCCTCGATCACCGGGCGAGCCTGCTGCCCGGCGGTAGGCTCCTCGTGTCGGGCGGGGCCGCGGTCGACGGGACGCCTGCGGCAGCCGCGGTGATCATCGACCCCGGCACGGGGCGCATCGACGCCATGAACTCGGCAGATGCCAGTCAGCTGGCGGCCGGCCTCGAGGGCACGCAAGCGCCCGCGATCGAGAACACCACGCCGGGCCCCGAGGCGATCGACGTTCCCGGCGCGCGCCCCCTGGTGCTCCGGTTCACCAAGCGAATGGCGATGGCGAGCTTGAGCAGCCAGAGCTGCACGCTCGTCGGCCCCGCCGGCGCCGAGCCGGTGGTGGTGACGCCGGTCGATGACGGGTTGATCGCGTTTGTCTGGCCGACCAGGGAGCTGTTGCCGGCCAGCCGGTACACGCTGTTCATCAAGGGGCCGACGGACACCGCCCACCGCGCGCTCGCGCTGACCGCGATCGGCTTCGACACCGCGGCCAAGCCGGCCGGCACGATCTCGGCTCCGGCGATCGCGCTGGCAGACCAAGGGCAGGCGCAGGCGCTCGCGCGCGACAACCAGCTGCGCCGCCTCGCCCCGGCCGAACAGCAGATCTTGCAGATCGCCGATCAGACCACCGAGTCCGAAGACTGGGTTCCAGGCCCCCGGAACTTCCAGGGCCGCTGGCACGCCGATCGGGCCGACGCCGCGCTCGAGCAACTGCCGGCGCTCCAGGCGCCCGCGGGCATCACCGCGCTCAGCGGTCGGGTTCTCGGCATGAACGGTCGCGCGGTCCCCGGCGTGACCTTGCGGGTCGGCGACCACGAGGTGCGCAGCGATATCACGGGGCGGTTCCTGCTGCCCGATCTACAGCCGGGCGCCGCCAAGATGGAGATCGATGGCGCGACGGCGGATCAGGGAGCGACGCACTACGGCTACTACGCGGCGCGCATCGAGCTCGCGGCGCGACAGACCACGGTCGTGCCCTACGTGATCTGGATGCTGCGACTCGATCCGGCGGGCACCGTGCGGATCGACGCGCCGACCACCGGCGAGACCATCATTCGCTCACCGCGGATTCCGGGCCTCGAGCTCCACATCCCGGCGGGTACCGTGATCCGCGATCGCCACGGCCAGATCGTCAACGAGCTCAACGTGACCGCGATCCCCGTCGATCGCCCGCCGTTTCCGGTGCCCGACCTCGGAGTGCCGGTGTACTTCACGGTGCAGCCCGGCGGCGCGGTACTCGAGAGCGTGACCGGAGTTCCCGGGCAGGGCGCGCGGCTATTTTATCCCAACTTCAACGCCGAGGCCCCCGGCGCGCGCGGCGCGTTCTGGAACTACGACCCCGACGACCGCGGCTGGTTCGTCTACGGCATGGGGACGATCACGCACGACGCCAAGCAGGCGATCCCCGACGACGGCGTGGTGATCCACGAGCTCACGGGCGCGATGTTCGACGGCGGCAACACGCCGGGCGGGAACGGCCCTCCGCCGTGCGACTGCGGCGGCTCCGGCGGCGATCCGGTCAGTCTATTCACCGGCCAGTTCGATCATCACGAGCACGACATGAGGGTGAGCGATGTCGTCCCGATCGACGTCGAGCGGACCTACGACAGCGCGGACAAGAATCGCCGGGCGTTCGGCATCGGCATGTCGCACGGGTATGACGCATTCTTGTTCTCCCAGAATCAGTATCAGGAAGTCGATCTGGTCCTGCCGAACGGTACCCGCGTGCACTACGCGCGGACGTCGCCTGGCACTGGATTCCACGACGCGGTGTTCACGTCCACGGCGCCTGGCCCGTGGGCCAACTCGATCGTCGCGCGAAACGACGACCGCGTCGGCTGGGATCTCGTGTTTCGCGATGGCCGCAAGTGGTTCTTCTTCCAGTTTCAGCCGCTCTCCGAGATGACGGACGCCAATGGCAATGTGACCCGCATCGTCCGCGAGACCGACGGCGTCGCGGGAAAGGTGAAGCAGATCATCTCGCCCAACGGTCGGACGGTCGCGTTCACGTACAACGCCGCCGGCTTCATCAGCACGTTGACCGATAACCTCGGGCGCGTCGTCCACTACGAGTACGACGCCGCCGGCCACCTCACGGAGGTGGTCGATCCGCTCGGTGGCAAGCGCGACTACACCTGGGATCCGACCAATCACGTCGTGACCCAGATCCACGATGCCAATGGCGCGCTCTACGTGAAAAACGAATACGACAGCGGCGGTCGCGTCATCACCCAGACGCTCGCCGACGACAGCACGTTCAAGTTTGCGTACACGACCGCGAACGGCGTGACCACGCAGACGGAGCTGACCGACCGGCGCGGTAGCATCCGACGCGTGCAATTCGACCCGGCCGGCTACGTGGTCAAGAACACGTTCCCGGCGGGACTGCCCGAAGAGCAGGTGACCACCTACGAAGTCGACGATGGCCGGTTGCGCGCGAGTGTCGACGCGCTGGGCCGGCGCACCGAATATGACTACGACGCCGCCGGCAATACCACGCGCGTGACGCGGCTGGCGGGCAGTTCTCAGGCGGTGAGCGCCACGGTGACGTATGACACCGCGTTCAGCCAGCCGATCACGATCACGGACGCCAACGGCAATACCACTCAACTCACATACGACAGCAAAGGCAATCTGATCAGCGTCGGCAATCCGCTAGGCGAGGTCGCGACGTTCAGCTACGACGCCCAGGGGCGGCCGCTCACGCGGAGCGACGCGCTCGGCCGCACGACGACACTGGGCTATGACGGCGCGGACCTGGCGACCGTGACCGATCCACTGGGGCGACAGGGGCAGTACTTCAACGACACCATAGGTCGCGTGATCGCCGTCGTCGATCCGCTCGGCAACCGCAGCGTCTACGACTGGAGCGATCTGGACCGGCCGCTCAGCATCACCGATCCGATGGGGGGCACCACGCGGTTCGCGTACGACCCCACCGGCAGCATGCTCGGTCACACCGACGCCAACAACCACACCACGACCTATACGTACAACGCTGCCGGCAAGGTCGAGACGATCCGGGACGCGCTGGCCCACGGCGAGACCCGAAGCTACGAGCCGGGCGGCCAGATCCGCCAGTTCATCGATCGCAATGGCCAGCTCGGAGCCGTGGCCTACGACACGCTCGGCCGTCCGCGGCTACTGAGCTTTGGCGCGACCGCGGATGCGCCCACCGCGTTCAAGAGCCAGGTCGAGAACACCTGGGATGCCGGTAATCGACTGACGCAGATCGTCGACCGGACATGCGGCGTCGGGCTGGACTGCGGCACGGTCACGGCGAGTCAGACGATCACGCGGAGCTATGATGATCTGGATCGCCGGATCCGCGAGGTCACGCCGCAGGGCGAGGTCGATTACACCTACGACCGCGGCGGTCGACGGACTGCCGTGGTCATCAAGAACGGTCCACCCGGCTCGCAGGCCGTACAGCCCGCGATCACGTATGCCTACGATAATGCCAATCGCCTGATAAGGATTCTCCAGGCGGCCGGAGCTATCAACGGCAATCAGCCACAAGAGATCTCGTTCGCCTACGACGCAGCCGGGCAGCGCACGCTGGTCACGCTGGCCAACGGTTGCACGATCCACTACGCGTACGATGCAGCGCGGAACCAGACCGCGATCGTCTACAAGCGATCGAACGGCGCGCTGCTCGGCGATTTGCAATACGAATACGATGCGGCCGGGCGCCGGATCAGCATGGGTGGCAGCCTGGCGCGGATCACGCTACCTACCGCCGACGTCACCGACGCGGCGTACGACGCGAACAACCGGCTCGTGTCGTGGGCCGGCCAGCCATACACCTACGACGCGGGTGGCAATCTGACGTCCGATGGCACCAGCAGCTATCGTTGGGATGAGCGAGATCGCCTGGTGTCGATCGCCCAGAGCGCGGACGAGATCGCCCGCTTTCAGTACGACGGCCACGGCCGACGAACCGGGGCTACCCTCGAGTCCCAGACGACTGGCTATCTCTACGACGGCGCCAGCGTGATCCAGGAGCTGGAAGGCACCGATGACACCGCCGCGGTCAAGACCCACCTGGTCAACGCCGGGACCGACGACACCGTGCTGCGCCTCGAGGGCCACGACGGCGCGAACCAGCTCAGCGTGTTCGGCGACTCGAACCACAGCACGGTGATGTTGCTCGATGCGGCCGAGGCTCAGGTGGGTAGCTACTCGTACGGCCCCTACGGCGAAACCACGGCGGAGACCACCGGCGCGAATCGCCAGCAGTATACCGGGCGCGAGAACGATCACCCGGGCAGCGGTCAGGGGTTGTACTACTACCGGGCGAGGTACTACGCGCCGGGCCTGGGCCGCTTCATTTCCGAGGATCCGATCGGCTGGCTCAGCGGACAAGCCAACAACTACGCATACGCCGGCGGCGATCCGATCGACTTCCGGGATCCGACCGGCCTCGACTTCTGGGATAGCTTCGAGAACTTCTCCGCGGGGCTCGGCGATTCGCTCACGTTCGGGCTGACGCGCGCGCTCCGCGCCGGCCTTGGCATCAATGGCGTGAACCCGTGCGCTGGCTGGTACGCGGCGGGTGGGATCGCGGGGATGGTCGTCGGCGTGGTCGCGACCGTCGGGGTCAGCGCTGAGCTGCAGGCCGCCGAAAAGACCGTCGATATCTACCGCGCCGTGGGTGTGCGAGAATTCGAAGACGTCATGGCGAATCAGGCGTTCCGCGCGGGTACGAACAGCATGGAGGCGCGACAATTTGCGCTGACGCTGGAAGACGCGCTGGCGTACGCCGAGACCGATCTGTCCAAGGTCGCGATCCTCAAAGCCACCATCCCCGAGGCGGTGCTCGAGATGTTTGAGTTCTCACGCAATATCGATGTCATGATCTTCAAGAGCGGTGTCGTGACCGTCCAGCCCGAACTGCTGGAGTTGCTCAACTCGAGCATCTCGCACATCGAGCACGCGCTGTGATGCGAAACAAACCCCAGCTGCGGGCTAAGCTCACCTTCATGACCAAGGAGCAAGGCGGGTTTACCACCCCGCACTCGTCGGGGGTCAAGCCCCTTCTGAAAGTGAAACACGACGCCTACACCTCCTGCGTCGTCTGGGGGGACACGGACGATCAAGTGTTCACACCCGGCGCGGAATACGCGGTGAGCATCGAGCTGCCGCTGTGGGAGCACTATCGC
>Ga0302322_100000495_pt1 | contig 30377 bp, 26 predicted proteins | sample Fen_T0_2_FD_203757 | JGI IMG/M metagenome (GOLD analysis project Ga0302322, IMG submission 203757) | Peat permafrost microbial communities from Stordalen Mire near Abisko, Sweden - Fen_T0_2 | ecosystem: Environmental > Terrestrial > Soil > Wetlands > Permafrost | place: Sweden: Abisko...
GTCGGTGCAGGTCGCGCTGCCGGTCGGCCCGTCGTCGCAGGTCTCGCCGTCGTCGATGATCCGATCGCCGCAGGCCGGCAGCTGGCACCACGTGCGGCACAGGTTGGGGCGGTCGGCGTTGCCGGCGCCGAGATCGCAGGTCTCGTGCGCGGTGACCACGCCGTCGCCGCACACGCCGTTCACGTTGGCGACCACGCAGACGTCATCGATCGCCCAGCCGCCGAACTGCAGCCCCTCGTCGGACGTGAGGTCCCACCGGATGTCGAGCGTGTGGCCGGGCTGGAAGCCCGAGACCACGATGTCCTGGAACCGCCACTCGCGATCGAGGTGCTGCGCGGCGCTCGCGGTGCCCCGGTCCTCGGTGTAGTTGATCCACGCCGGGACGCCGCCGACGGTGACCCGCGCCTGATCGTAGTGGCTGTCCTCCACGGCGAGCCACCGGCGATACTGCAGGTGGACGTCGGACCACGGGCCGATATCGATCGACGGCATCTGGACGTACGACGACGACTGCGGATCGTAGTCGCCGTCGAGCACCTGGCTCAGCACGTGCGAGCTGCTGAACGCCGCGTGCGGATCGGTGCTGCCGCTCGACGGCACCCCCCAGACCCACGGCGACGCCCGATCGTCGCGCGTGCCGGTGGTCCAGCCGGCCTGCAGGGGATCGCCGGACTCGAAGTTCGTGCAGTACAGCGGCACGGTGCGGCCGGCGTAGAGCTCGTAGAACGGATCGGCGCGGTTGTCGGGCAGCGTGATCGCCGAGCCGTCGGCGAACACGATCTTCACCTGATAGAGGATCTTGCCGTCGGCGGTGATCGGCAGCTGGGCGTAGTAGGTCTGCGCGTCGCTCTGGACCGCCAGCGCGCTGCCCGGGGGCGGCCCGCCGTCGCCGGACGGCTTCCAGTCGAGCTCGGTGTGATCGAGCTTGTCGCTGGCGCACACGTCGGCCAGGCCGGACAGCGCGATGTGGACCGTGGTCGCCAGGGTCGGCTGCTCGAGCCGCGCGGGGGCGCCGACCGTGCCGCTCGCGGTGCGCAGGCCGTGGCGCGCGAACGCGTCGCGGATCGCGCACTCGTGCGGCGTGCCGTTGGCCAGATCGCCGTCGTCGTCGTCCTCGGCGAGCACCTCGATGAGGCTGGTCGGGATGTTGATCGCGCGGCGCAGGGCTCCCAGGTAGAGCTTCTTGGTGAGCGCGATCCCGGGGGCGTCGCCGAGCGCGGCGATCAGCACCTTGCGCAGATCCCAGAACGTGCCGCCGAAGATGAGCCCGGTACGGTGGATCTCGCCGATGTCGTCGGGCCAGCGCGCCTCGGAGCTCTCGGGATCGAGCTCGCGCAGCGGCGCGTCGCTGTAGAAGAAGCCGCGGCCCATGCCGTGGTCGCCGGTGATCTGGACGGCGAGGAAATCGGCGGCGCCCTCGCTCATCGCGCCGTCGAACGCGCCGACGCCGGGGATGATCTCGGCGGTGTGCACCGCGTGGCCGTACTCGTGGAACACGACATCCTGGATCAGGCCGGTGTTCTGACAATCCGCCGAAGCGTGGAAGAAGTTGATCGCCTTGCCGTCGAAGAACGCGTTGCAATCCTGCGCGATATTGACGTTCGCGGTGATCTGCTGATCGAGCGTCGCCATCCGGGGATCGAGCTCGCGCGCGAACGCCTTGGCGAGGTTGGTGTTGAGATAGGTCTGGACCTGGGCATCGTCCTCGGGGCTGGACGATGGATCCCACACGACCTCGCCATCGGCGCTGAGCGCGAGCTGCGCGGTCGCGAGCGCGCCGCTGGCCGCCTTGTTGACGACCGCGACCAGATCGCCGACCACCGAGGTCGCGACGACCTGCGCCTGGTCGTCGCTCCACGACACCTGACCTGTCACCGAGGTGGTCTGCGGCGCGCCGTTGAGCGTGATGTGGGCCAGCGGGACCGGCCGATCGGTGCGCGGCCGCGCGGGATAGCGATCCACGGCGCGGTAGGCCACCGTCCCGAACGCGAACAGGTTCATCTGGCGAACGGCGATCGTCTCGCCCGTCGCTGCATCGGTGTAGGCCAGGTAGCGGCCGGCGGCGCCGCCATCGATCGTGACCGGCACAGCGACCCGGTAGCCGAGCACGGCGTCGTCGCCGACCAGAGGCAGCACGACCTCGGCGCCCGGCTCGCTGACCGGCGCGTCGGGCAGCGCGAGGTCGCGGCGCAGCGCCGCGGCAGCGACCTCGACCAGCGCCGCGCGCGCGAGCCGGGTCCGCGGCTGGGCGGGCAGCGAGATGTGGGGGAGCGCCTCCGAGCCGATCACGAACATCCGGTCGTGCTTGAACCGGAAGCTGATCTGGCCGCCGACGACGATCCGGCCGCCGTACTTCTGGACAAACCCCACCGAGCGGAGATCGCCGTCGAGCTGGTTCGACACCAGCTCGAAGTCGGTCGGCGAGGCGCCCGGCGCCAGCAGGCCCAGGTGCTCGGCGAGCTGGGCGCGCGCGAAGCTGGCCGCGATGTCCGGCGAGGCGGTCGCGCCGGGCGCCGGGATGCCCGAGCCCCAGATCCGGCTCGGCACCCCGGTGGCGCGGTCGAACGCGCCGAGCCAGCGGCCGGTGGCTGCGAGCTTCTGCCAGTCCGGCGTCGCCGGCGCGCCCCACCGGAGCTGGCGCTCCACGCGCAGCGGCTTGGCGAGCGCCGCGCCGGCCATCGCGGTCAAGCTGTCGGCGGCGACACGGCGATCGGCGACGGGGACGACCGCCCCAGCGGGCGCGGCGGCGGCCACCGCCGCGGTAACCAGCACGGCCAAGCCGCGAGCTCGCATCGCCGGTAGTAAACCGCATCTGCCGTCCGGCGCGAAGCGAGATCCGCGCGACCGCCGATCGACTCGTCGATCCAAGCCTCGCTCGCAGATCGATCGCGCGGAACCCCGCTGCGCGTCGCCAGCGTGACGAGATTCACGCAGCGCGGACGAGGTCGAGCGCATCGCGGCGCACCGCGCGTACCGCGAGCGCCAGGGCGAGCTGACCGTGGGCGCGGATCAGGTTGTGGGCGCGCCGCGAGGCGAACCGCGCCGGATCCCAGCCGAAGTACTCGTCGCGGAACACGTCGACGGCGAACCGCGCCGCGAGCTCGAGGCACACGGTCTCGAGCCCGATCACGATCGAGATCTTCTCGTCGGCCGTGCACAGCGCGTGGGCGGCCGAGCCAAACCCGCGGATCGCGGCGGCGAACGTCGCCAGGTCGAACGCCGCCTGGCCGGCGTCCTCGGGGTACGGGTTGCACCACGAGCGCAGCGCGTCGCCGAGCTCGAACGCGAGGGTCGAGCTGCCGAGCGTGTCGAGATCGAGCAGGCAGACGCCGCGGACGGCAGGCGGCGCCACCGCGAACAGCACGTTGGAGATCTTGAGGTCGCCGTGGCAATGGCGGCGCGGCACGTCGGGCATCGCCGGCAGGCCTGCCGACGCGTCGAGGATGTCCTGGCCCAGCGCCACCGCCTCGGGATCCCCGCCAGCCACGACGTGTGCCGTGAGCCGCGCGAGGTGCGCCGCGGTGTCGTGCACGCCGGCGCGCGCGAACGCATACCGATAGGTGAGGTCGGCGACCGCGGCGTGGAACTGGCCGACCAGCGCGCCGGCGGCCTCGGCCCACGCCGGATCGGGCACCGCGTGCACCGTGATGCCGTCGACCCAGCTGAGCGCGCGCCACACCCGGCCGTCGTGATCGTGCCAGGCGCGCCCGTCCAGCGTTCGCACCAGCCGCGGCGTGACCAGCCCGCGCGCCGCGAGGTGCGTGGTGACCGCGTCGATGTCGAGGTTCACCTTGGCGCCGAACACCGGATGCACGCGCTGCAGCACGGCGATCGGCGCGCCGGCCACGCGCACCGTGAAGGTCGCGTTGATGAGGCCCCCCGGCAGCACGGCGAGCTCGGCGGCGTGCCATCCCCACGCCGCGAGCACGGCCTCGGGCACCATCAGTGCGACGTCGGCGCGGTGATCTCGAACAGCTCGACGTCGAACACCAGCATGCCCTTGGGCTTGCCCGGCTGCCCCTTGTACGCAAGCTCCTCGGGGATCCAGAACCGGAACGCATCGCCGATCGTCATCAGCGGGATGCCTTCGGTCCAGCCGGCGACCACGCTCTTCAGGTTGAACGTGGCCTTGTCGCCGCGCAGCACCGAGGAGTCGAACATCTGACCGTCGGTGTGCCAGCCCGTGTAGTGGACCTTGACGGTATCGGTCGCGACCGGATGGCGCCCGTCCTTGCCATCGCCGGCCTTGAGCACGCGATAGAACACGCCCTTGGGCGACTTCTTGGCGCTGGCCGGCGGCTTGGCGACATCGGGCGGCACCGGCGGCGGCTCGTGCAAAGCCTTGGCGACGCCCTGGATCTCGACCTCGTAGCACACCTGGCCCTGGGCGCCGGGCACGGTGCGGCCGTCGGCGGCGGTGCGCGCGGCGTCGACCCAGAACCGGGCGCGCTCGCCGACCTCCATCGACGTCAGCATCTCGTAGAGCGCCGGCGACTCCTTGTACGGCGCGGCCGTGGTCGCGTGATCGCGCGTCGCCGTCGTGTCGAGCATCTTGCCGGTCGCGTCCCACACCGTGTAGTGGAACGTGACGTTGTCGAACTGGCGCGGCTTGTCCTTGCCGGTGCCGGGCGTGAGCACGACGAACCGGGTGCCCGATGGCAGCGGCTTGGCGGCCGGGGGCGGCTTGGCGACATCGGGCGGGATCGGCGGCGCCGGCACCACGTTGACTAGCTCGACCTGATAGACCAGCGCCTCGGGCTTGGGCGGCGGCGTCTTGTAGCCGATCGACGGCGGCATCCACAGCATCGCGGTCTCGCCCTTGTGCAAGAGCTGCAGCGCCTCGACGAAGCCCGGCGCGGACTGCGTGAGGTTCAGCCGGAGCGGCTGGCCGCGGCCCTTGTTGCTGAAGAACGTCTCGCCGGTGGCCTGCTTCCAGCCGGTGTAGTTGATCAGCACGGCGTCGTTGCGCAGCGGCTGGGCTCCGGACGGGTTCGCGGTGACGATCTTGTAGACCAGCCCCGACGGCGTCTTGATCGCATCGCCGGGGGGCTGCTCGACCGGCAGCGGCGGCGCGATCTGCGCGACGCGCGGGCGCGGAGGGATCGCGGCCGCAGATCCGGACCCGCTCCCCTTGGCCTGGGAGCCCGCCGCGGGCGACTGCTTGTCGGTACCAGACTGCTTGCACGCGAGCAATCCGACCGAGAGTCCGACCGACACAACAAAGACGCTGGAACCACGCATGGCGGGGCGAACATACGGCAGCGCCCCCGCGTTTGCCAGCTGGCCGGGCGCGGGTCACGCCGGTGCGAACGCCGCGCGGGTCAGGTCGCGGGCCCCGCGTGGCTGCACCACCGCATCGAAGCCGTACGCCGAGCGCCGCCTCCACGATCCCGTGGCCCGCCACCGCTCGCGACACCGGTCCGCAGCGAACATTGCCTGCGAATGCCAATACGATCCTTGGCGGCGCAACCAGCGCCCATGCCAGCGTTCCGCGCAAATGAGGAGAAGCTTCATGCGGATCGGATGGATGGTTTCGACGATGGTGGGACTGGCAGCCTGGGCACCCGGGCGGGCCTCGGCGGACGTGGAAGGCGCCGCATCCGAGACCGTCTGGCTCGGCGGCAGCGTCGGCGTATCGCCGGTCGGTTCGATGAAGGCCTCGAGCCAGGGGGTCGAGCTCACGGCAGATACCGCGACCGCGTACCAGGTGAACGCGCTCATCGACTTTCACCTCTCACCGGCCGTGTCGCTCGGCTTTGCGCCTGGGGTGCTGTTCAACGTCAAAGGCACCACGGGCACAGATTCGGCCACGGTGATCGATCTGCCGGTCCGGCTGGCGATCGGTGGACTCGTCGCTCCCAGCATGCGGATCTATGGGTTCGCGTCGCCCGGCTACGCCTTCCTGATGCTGCCGAGCAGCAATAGCGGCGGCGAGGTTCCGACCCCCTCCGGCTTCATGATCGGCTTTGGCGGCGGCCTCCAGGTCCGCGTCGCGCCCAAGCTCGCCATCACCGGCGAGCTGGGATATCAGTACCGGTTCACCTCGGCATCGCAGGGCGGCATCGACGGGTCGCTTCAGGTGGACTATCTGACCTTCGCGCTCGGCATCGCCGGCCCGGTCAACTGAACGACATTGCGGCCGGTCGCCGCGGCGCGCGCCACCGCCACGGCGAACAGCGCCTCGAGCGGCGCGGCGGCGGCTTCGCCTTCGACCAGGCGCAGGGCGCGGGCGATCGCCTCGATCGTCGAGACGTGGCCCGGCATCGGCGATTCGCGCAGGCGGGCGGCCGGCATCGGCGCGTCGGGCAGCCGCAGGAGGGGGAGGCCGCGCAGGCCCGAAAGCTTGCGAAACATCCGGCGCGCCTGGGACCAGGTCGCGTCGAGGAAGACCAGCTGGCGCGGCGGCGGGACCGGCGCGTCGTAGATCGGCGCGCCCTCGGGGAACACCAGCCAGGCGCCGTCGAGCGGCGGCAGGATGGCGAAGCCGCCCGCGCCGCCGTGGTCGATGATCTCGCTGTTGGGGAGCGCCAGGTGGGCCAGGCGGCCGGAGTTGGACGACCGCCAGCGCTCGAGGTGGTGCCGCACGATCACGACGCGGGTCTGGGTGACGACCGTCGGGATCGCGGCGCACAGGCAGACGCGGCGCTGCAGCAGGCAGCGCTCGCAGCGCACGTGGGCGTCATCCATCGGCGGCTCCCGTCAACCGCGATCGGACCGCCACGTCGCACGCGAACAGCGTGGCCGCCGCGGCCAGCGGGGCCGCGGCGCGCACGAGCTGGTCTTCGATCGCCTGGCCGGCCCGCGTCAGCACGCGCGCCGCCGCGACCGCCCGCTCGGTGAGATCGCGGGCGGCCACCTCGATCGCGCGTCGGTCGCCGGCCATGCGCCTTCGTGTATCGCGAGGGGACGCGATGCACCACCCCGGGGGCCGGCAATGCGCGCCGGAACGCGTCGCACGAGACCGACCGGATCGCCCCCGGTCACCGGCCGACTGGCGATCTGCGAGGCCAGATATCCAGATGTCTACTCCGCCTCGACGAACCTGCATGAGACAGTTCTGCCGATCGCGGCGTCGCTGGCCGGATTGCTCCCCGAAGTTCGAGCGCCGCGCGCAGGTTTGGTACCCGGTCTCACACTCGACGCAGCTCTCGATTTCTCGCCGGCGATATCGCATTCTCCGCGCGCCGCCCGGCCTCGGCGCGGCGCCACCGCTTTCACCAGCTGGAGGATCTCATGATGAAGTGCACAGGTCTGCCTTGTGTCCCGGCGTCGCTCGCCGCCGCGATCTCGCTCGCGCTGCTCGCCGCGCCGCGTCCCGCCGCCGCCGACGATCACCGCGCCGTGTTCCCCGATACGATCGCGCTGCCCGATGGGTTCGGCCCCGAGGGCATCGCCGTCGGGCGCGGCGCGACGATCTTCACCGGCTCGATCGCCACCGGCGCGATCTTCAAGGCGAGCCTCATCACCGGCGAGGGCGCCGTGCTCGTGCCGCCCACAGCAGGGCGCGCCGCGATCGGCCTCGAGTTCGATCCGCGGACCGATCTGCTGTACGTCGCGGGTGGCGCCACGGGGGCAGCGTTCGTCTACGACGCGCGCACCGGCGGAAGCGTCGCGGCGTTCCAGCTCACGACCGCGGCGACGACGTTCATCAACGATCAGATCCTCCTGGACGACGCGGTGTTCTTCACCGACTCGCAGCGCCAGGTGATCTACCGGGTGCCGCTGGGCCGCGACGGGCGCCCGTCGCCGTCCGCCAAGGTCACCGAGATCGCGCTCGGCGGCGACTTCACCGAGGTCCCGGGCGCGTTCAACGGCAACGGCATCGTGACCACGCCCGATGGGCGGTCGCTGATCGTCATCAGCAGCGCGCTCGGCACGCTGTTCCGCGTCGATCCCAGGACCGGCGTGGCTCGCGCGATCGATCTCGACGGCGTCACGCTCACCGCAGGCGACGGCGTGCTCCGCCGCGGCGACGACCTGTTCGTCGTGCAGAATCGGCTGAACCAGATAGCGCGGATCGAGCTCGATCCACGCGCGACCCACGGCAGGGTCGTCGAGGTCGTGACCGACGCGCGGTTCGATGTCCCGACCGCGGTCGACAGCTTCCTCGGCGTGCTCTACACCGTGAACGCGCGCTTCGGTACACCGACGACGCCGGCCACGACGTACACCATCGAGAAGGTCCGGCGCTGAGTCGAGCCGCGCCCGCTCGTCAGTCAATTCCGTCAATTCAGTCCGGTCAGTCCGGTCAGTCCGGTGGATCGGCGTCGAGCTCGCCGGTCCAGTAGAGGTAGTCGCGCCAGGCATCTGGAATCGATCGCAGCGAGATCCGGATCGCGACCGCCGGCACCCAGTTGGGCTGGCTCGGCTGCCCCAGCAGCGCCATGCCCGCCTCGCGCGGCGTCCGGCCGCCCTTCTTGCGGTTGCACAGATAGCAGCAGGTCACGATGTTGGTCCATTCGGTCAGCCCGCCCTGCGAACGTGGCACGACGTGGTCGTAGGTGAGCTCGCTGATCGACGCCTTCTTGCCGCAGTACTGGCACCGGTAGTTGTCGCGCGCGTAGATGTTGACGCGCGAGAACTTCACCGGCCGGGCATGGCGGCGGAAGGCGCGGAGCAAGCGCACGACGGCCGGGACTTTGATGATCAGGTTGACCGACCGGATATCTCGGTCGTACTCCGAGAGCACTTCGACCTTCCCGAGGAACAGCAGGCTGATGGCCCGCTGCCACGAGATCACCTTGATCGGCTCGAATCCCTGATTGAGCAGCAAGGTTTGCGCGCTGTTCATCGAGAAACCCTGACGCGAATGTAGCATCGGGTTGGCCGCGGGGGGACCTCCCGGGGATGAGATCTCCGCCACACGCCGGGGCACCCCGCGGGCTGCCTCGGGCCCCCGGCCGGGCCTGGCGGTTCGGTCAGATTGAAAACGATTTTCATAAATGGTAACACTCCCCGGTGACTTCACTGGCAGAGACCCCCCTGGGGCGCGTCGTCCGGGTGGCGGCCGTCGAGGGTGCCCGCGCGTTTCGTCGTCGCTTGCTCGAGATGGGCCTGGTGCCTGGCACCGCGGTGCGTGTGGTGACGGTCGCCCCGCTCGGCGATCCGCTGCGCATCGAGGTCCGCGGCGGGCAATGGTCGATCCGGCGCGCCGAGGCCGCGCAGATCCGGATCGACGCGACATGACCGCGGCGGCGTGCCACGGTCCGTCGCCGGCGCCCAGCCCTGGCGGCGCGGCGCTGCGCTCGGTGCCGAGCCGGCCCCACATCGTGCTCGCCGGCAACCCGAACGTCGGCAAGACCACGCTGTTCAACGCGCTGACCGGGTCGTCGGCGAAGGTCTCGAACTACCCCGGTATCACGGTCGATTCGGCGCGCGGCGAGCTCGCGCTACCCGGCGGCCGGCTCGCCGATCTCCACGATCTCCCCGGCACGTACTCGACCAACGCGCGCAGCGCCGAAGAGCAGATCGCGCTCGACGCCGTGGTCGGCCTGGGCGGGACCTCGGCGCCCGACGCCGTGATTGTTTGCCTCGATGCCACCCAGGTGGCACGCGCCGGTTACTTGCTGCTGCAGTGCCAGGAGCTCGGCGCGCGCTGCGTGGTCGCGCTGACCATGTTCGACGAGGCCGGCGCCGCGGCGCCCAACCCGCGCGAGCTCGCCGAGGTGCTCGGCTGCGAGGTCGTGCCGGTCATCGCGCGCACCCGCGCCGGGCTCGACGAGCTGCGCGCCGCGGTCGACCGCGTGCTGCGCACCGAGCGCCGCGCGGTGTGGCGCTGGCAGCCGGGCAGCGAGCTGCGCGCCCGGCTCGACGCGATCCGTGCCGCGCTGCCCGAGCCCTGGCGGTCCGACGAGCGCTACGGCGCCGCGCTGCCCGAGGCCGACGCCGCGCTCGCGCTGTGGGCGCTGACCTGCATCGAGCCGCGCACCGGCGGCCACGACGACGACGAGCTCCACGTACCCGAGGGCTTGCGTGCCGCGGTGCTCGCCCAGCCCGCGCCGCGCGACGACGAGGCCGTGCTCGGCCGGTGGGCCTGGCTCGACCGCGAGATCCCGCGCCTGATCCACCGCGCGCCCGATCGCAGCCGCACCGAGCGCATCGATCGGGTCCTGCTCCACCGCGTCGTCGGGTTCGCCTCGTTCATCGGGGTCATGAGCGTGTTGTTCATGTCGCTGTTCTGGTGGGCCGCGCCGGTGATGGACGCGATCGATCAGCTGTTCAAGTGGACCGGCGATCAGCTCCACCAGGTGCTCGGCGACAGCGTGTTCACCGACTTCCTGGTCGAGGGCGTGATCGGCGGTGTGGGCGCGGTGATGGTGTTCCTGCCGCAGATCCTGCTGCTGTTCCTGTTCCTCGGCTTCCTCGAGGACTGCGGCTACCTGGCGCGCGTCGCCTATCTCATGGATCGCATCATGCGGTCGATGAACCTGCACGGCCGCGCGTTCGTGCCGATGCTGTCGGGCTTCGCGTGCGCGGTGCCGGCGGTGATGGCGACCCGCACGATGGAGCGCCGCCGCGACCGCATCCTGACGATGATGGTCGTGCCACTGATGACGTGCTCGGCGCGCCTGCCGGTCTACACCCTCGTGATCGGCGCGCTGATCCCGGGCTCGCGGTGGACCCAGGGCCTGCTCATGGTGGGCATGTACCTGTTCAGCGTGATCACCGCGCTGGCCGCGGCGTGGATCATGTCCAAGACGGTCAAGCCGCTGAAGGCCAAGCGGCTGCCGTTCGTGATCGAGCTGCCGCCGTACCGGTTCCCGCGGCTCGGCGGCGTGCTCCGCATGATGTGGAACAAGTCGTCGATGTTCCTGCGCGAGGCCGGCACGGTGATCCTCGCCTGCTCGATCGCGCTGTGGGCGCTGCTCTACTTCCCGCGCCACCTGCCCGCCGGCGCGCCCGACTACGGCGCCCTGGCCGAGCAGGCGCCGACCGAGGACGCGCGGACCGCGCTGCTCGCCGAGAAGCAGGCGCTCCAGCTCGAGCACAGCTACGGCGGCCGGCTCGGCCACGCGATCGAGCCGGCGATCCGGCCGCTCGGGTTCGACTGGAAGATCGGCATCGGCATCGTCGGCGCGTTCGCCGCGCGCGAGGTGTTCGTCTCGACGCTCGGCATCGTCTACGCGGTCGGCGACGACGTCGACGCCAAGTCCGAGCCGCTGCGCGCGGCGCTGCGCGACGCCAAGGACGCCAGCGGCAAGCGCGCGTACACGCCGCTGGTCGGGCTATCGCTGATGATCTTCTTCGCGCTGGCCTGCCAGTGCATGAGCACGCTGGCCGTGGTGCGCCGCGAGACCGCGAGCCTGCGCTGGCCGGTGTTTCTGTTCGGCTACATGACGACGCTCGCGTGGGTCGTCAGCTTCGTCGTCTACCAGGGCGGCCGGCTGCTCGGCTGGGGCTGACCGGCGCGGCCCAGGCGCACCTCACCGGGTGAGCTTTCGGTACTCGTTGATGTGGCGGATCGCGGCGCGCGAGTCGCCGGACTGATCGAACAGCGTGGCGAGGTTGTAGTGCGCCTCGGCGAGCCGCGGATCGAGCTCGAGCGCGCGGCGGTAGCAGCCGATCGCGTCGGCCTCCTTGCCGCCGTCCTGGGCGATCACGCCGAGGTTGTAGTGCGCCGTGGCGTCCTCCGGATCGATCTCGAGCGCGCGGCCAAACGCGTCGCGCGCGGCCTCCGGATCGCCGCTCTCGGCGAACATCCGGCCGAGGTTGATCCAGGCCTCGGTGCACTCCGGCCGCAGCCGCAGCGATCGGCGGTAGGCGTCGATCGCGGCGACCGGATCGCGGTCCTCGAGCTGCAGCGCGCGCGACAGCCACTGATCGGCCGTCGCGGGCGCCACGGCGACCGGCACCGGCGCGTCGGGTGGCCGCGGCAGCTCGCGCAGCTCGCCGGCCGGCGCGACCGGCGGGGCGGGCACCTCGAACGGCAGCGCCAGCTGGCCGCGCAGCTCCTCGCTGCCGTGCGCGCCGCGTAGCTGGACCTGGCCGCCGCGCGCCTCCACGGACAGCTCGGCGATCGAGGTGCCGCCGGGCAGGCCGTGCTGGATCCGGGCGAGCTCGCGCCGCACCCGGGGCAGCGGCAGGCCGGCGTCGACCAGCGCCTTGACCATGCGCAGCGCCGAGAGATCGCGGAACGTCAGCTGCGCCGGCACGGTGCCGGGCGTGCCGACCAGCCCGTCGCGGATGCAGCTGCGGATCGCCGATTCCGGCAGGCCGATCAGCTGGGCGGCGTGCCGTGCCGAGTAGCTCGTCCACACGCGCGTATCCTACGCGCCGACCCGGCCGGACCGGAACAAAACAGTTTCACTTGTCGACGTGCTGCGCCGAGTACGCCGTCATCAGCTGCTTCAGGTGATCCTTCGCGGGCTTGTCGAGCACCGCGATCCAGCGCTTCAGCAGCGCGAGGCACTCCTCGTGCAGCGCCTGGCGCTCGGGCAGCTCGGCCGGCATCTCCATGCCGAAGATCTGGTTGCCGTGGCCGGTCAGCGCGGCCCACGCGTGGACGAGCTCGGTCGCCGCCGCCGGATCGGTCGTGGCCTCAGGTACGTGCTCCGCGAGCTTGTCGCGGACCCAGGCAGCGAGCCGTTCGGACATGACGCCACAGTAAGCAGATCCCGTGCGTCGCTCAATCGCGAGCGGCATGGAGCGTGATCCAATTCGCCACCGTGATGGCGACCTCCTCGAGCACGTCCGCCCGGGTGCGACCCGACCGCACCAGCACGTCGAATCCGTGATCGGCCGCCCTCACGACGTGCAGCGTGGCGCGCGCACCGAGCTTGCGCACGGCGGGCGAAAGCCGCGGGAGCTCGGCGAGCGCGTCGCGATCGCCCTGCACGAACAGCAGCGGCCCCGCCGCCTGGGCGAGGTGATCGGCCCGCTCGGTCCCCGGCTTGTCGGGCGGGTGCAACGGAAATCCCAGGAACGCGATCCCGCGCAGGCCGTCGAGCGGCGCCGCGGCATGGGCCCGCGACGTCATCCGCCCACCGAACGACTTGCCGCCGGCGAACATCGCCAGCTCGCCGAACCGCACCCGCGCCGCGCTCCACACCTCGCGGACCGCCGCCTCCGCGATCTCGGCGCGATCCGGCCGCGACTTGCCGGCCGCCATGAAGGGAAATTCCCAGCGCACCGTGGCCACGCCGTGCAACGCGAGCGCGGCCGCCACCTCGGCCATGAACGCGTGGCGCATCCCGGCGCCCGCGCCATGCGCCACCACGTACAGCGCCCGCGCCCCGACAGGCCGGATCACCAGGCCCGGATGGCCGGCGAGATCGATCGCGAGCTCCCGCGCCGCCGTGCTGCGAGCTGCCACGTCTCATTGCCCGCAGATCGCCCCCGGTTGTCAATGGGCGGCCGTCCGCGCATCGCCGTGGCCGCGCGGCGCCAGCCGCGCCGCGATTTGTTATCGTCTCGCCATGCACCGACGGTTGGTGGTCCCGCTTGGCCGGTCGGCGCTCGCCGGCGACGCGGGCCCGTGATGCAGATCGCGATCATCGGCTCGGGCATCGCGGGGCTGTCCGCCGCCCGCGCGCTCGCGGGGCGGCACGCCGTGACGGTGTACGAGGCCGCCGCGCGCCCCGGCGGGCACGTGTACACGGTCGAGGCCGACGGGCACGCCATCGATCTCGGGTTCATCGTGTGCAACCGCGAGCGCTATCCGGCGTTCTTTCAGATGCTCGGCGAGCTCGGCGTCGCGACCCGGCCGACGACGATGGCGTTCTCGGTCGCGATCCCGGGCGAGGGCTCCGGCGCGCTCGAGTGGGGCAGCGCGAGCCTGGGCGCCGTGTTCGCCGATCGCCGCCGCCTGCTCGATCCCAGGCACTGGCGGTTCCTCGGCCGCGTGCTCGGGTTCGTGCGGCGAGCCCGCGCCGATCTCGCGACCGGCGCCGCCGCCGGCCGCTCGCTCGACGGCTACCTGGCGCACCGGCGGGTCGCCCGCGAGCTGCGCGATCGCTTCGTCGTGCCGCTGGCCGCCGCGCTGTGGTCGCTCGCGCCCGATCGCTGCGGGGCGTTTCCCGCCGAGACGTTCCTCGGGTTTCTCGACCAGCACGGCATGCTGCAGCCGGTGCGGCCGCTGGCGTGGCGGACGATCGTCGGCGGCAGCCAGCGCTATGTCGACGCGCTGCTCGGCCAGCTGCGCGCCGCGCCGCGGTTCGCGCTCGCCCTGGCAACGCCGGTCCAGGCGATCGCGCGCGACGCCGCCGGGGTCACGGTCGTCGCCGCCGGCCGCGAGCAGCGCTACGACCGCGTCATCGTGGCGACCCATGCCGATACCGCGCTCGGCCTGCTCGCCCAGCCCAGCGTCGCCGAGCAGCGCGTGCTCGGCGCGTTCCGCTACAGCGAGAACCGCACGGTGCTGCACACCGATCGGAGCTTCCTGCCGCGCCGGGCCGCGGCGCACGCGTCGTGGAACTACGTCGCCGATCGCGATACGTCCCAGGTCGCGGTCACGTATTCGATGACGCGGCTGCAGGGGCTGCCCGACGCGCCGTACCTGGTGACGCTCAACCCGCGCCGCCGCCCCGCGAACGTGCTGCACGAGGTGGCGTTCTCGCACCCGCAGTTCGATCGCGCGGCGCTCGCCGCCCAGGCCGCCCTGCCCGCGCTCGGACGCGCCCACCGCACCCACTACGCCGGCGCGTACTTCCGGTTCGGCTTCCACGAGGACGGCATGCGCGCCGGCCTCGCGGCGGCCGCCGCCGCCATCGCCGACGAGCACCGGGCCGGCGCGCTGCCGCGGGCGATGACCGAGGCCGGCTGAGGATGCCGCAGCGCCGCTCCGCGCTCTACCGCGGCAGCGTCATGCACGCCCGCACCGACGAGCTCGCGCGCCGCACGTTCCGCTACCCGGTGTACGTCGCGTCGATCGATCTCGCCGAGCTCGCCGCGCTCGATCGCGAGCTGCGGCTGTTCTCGTACCGCGGCCGCAACCTGTTCGCGCTCGACGATCGCGACTACGAGTCCGCCGCGCACGGCCTGCCCGCCGCGGTCGCCGATCTGCTCGCCGGCAACGGGATCGCGCCGCCGCACACCACCCGCCTGGTGACCAACCTCCGCGTCGCCGGCTACGTGTTCAACCCGGTGAGCTTCTTCCTCAACTACGACGCCGCCGGCGCGCTCGGCTCGGTGATCGCCGAGGTCAACAATACCTACGGGGGGCGGCGGCGCTACGTGCTGGGGCCCGCGCAGCGGATCACCGGCCGCGGAGCTCGCGTCGGATTTCGCCACGTCCGCGAGCTGTTCGTCTCGCCGTTCTTGCACGGGCCGGCGAGCTACGACTTCTGGTTCGACGCGCCGCTCGATGGCGACCGCCTGGCGATCACGATGCACGTGCGGCGGCCGGGGGGCGAGCGGATCTTCGTGGCCGAGCTCGCCGGGACCCGGCACCCGCTGCGCGATCGCACGCTGCTGGCGGCCGCGGTGCGCTACCCGCTGATGACGGCCCAGGTGATCGGGCTCATCCACCTCGAGGCGGTCAAGCTCCGGCTGGCCGGCCTGCCGTACCTCCGGCCCGGTCGGGATCACCGGCCGCGGCCGCGGCCGCGCTCGTTCTGAATAGTTTGCCGCCGCGGCGCACACTCGCGGCACCGCATGCAGTAACGTGCGCTCCGTGCCGGCGGCCGTCGTTCGTAGTTCCGCGGGTCCGTTGCCGCCCGTGGCGCATCCGCTCATCGCGCCGCTCCCGCGCCTCGTGCCGGTGGCCGCCGCCGCGCTGCGCTGGCTCGCGCTCGGCAGGCTGCGCGCCGGCTGGACCTGCGGCCGCCTCGACCTGGTGATGCCCTCGGGTGATCGCATCCGGATCGGCCCGCCCGGCCCGGCCGACGCGTGCATCCGGGTCCACGACGACCGCGCGTTCCTGCGGCTGGTGCTGCGCGGCGAGATGGGCGGCGGCGAGGCGTTCGTCGCCGGCGAATGGTCGAGCGACGACCTGGTCGGCGTGCTGCGGCTCGTGCTGCGCTCGATCGGCGCGCGCGGGATCGAGTCGCCGCTGACCCGGCTCGCCCAGCTGCCATCGCGGCTCCGCCACCTCGGCGCCGCCAACACCGTGACCGGGAGCGCGCGCAACATCCACGCGCACTACGACCTCGGCAACGCGTTCTATCAGCTGTTCCTCGACCCCGAGACCCTGTCGTACTCGTGCGCTTGGTTCTCCGGCGCCCGGGCGACCCGACCCGCTGGACTCGCCGGCGCCGCGCCGACGCTCGGTGAGGCCCAGCGCGCCAAGCTCGACCGGCTGTGCGACCTGCTCGCAGTCTCGCCCACCGACCACCTGCTCGAGATCGGCTGCGGCTGGGGCGGCATGGCGATCCACGCGGCGCGCACCCGCGGCTGCCGGGTCACCGCGGTCACCGTGTCGCGCGAGCAGCACGCCCTGGCCGCGGCCCGGGTGGCGGCGGCCGGGCTGTCCCACCGCGTCGACATCCAGTTCCGTGACTACCGGGAGCTGGTCGGCCGCTACGACAAGATCGTTTCGATCGAGATGCTCGAGGCCGTCGGCTACGACTTCCTGCCCGGCTACTTCGCGACCGCGGCGCGGCTGCTGCCGCCCGGCGGCCGGCTGGCCGTGCAGACGATCACGATGCCGGACGCCCGGTTCGAGGCGTACCGCCGCAGCGTCGACTGGATGCAGACCTACATCTTCCCCGGCTCGTTGATCCCCTCGCTCGCCGCGATCGCGTGCGCCGCCGCGCCCGCAGGTTTCAGGATCGCCCGCTGCGACGACATCGGCCCCGACTATGCACCGACCCTGCGGCTGTGGCGCGAGCGGTTCCTCGCCGCGCTGCCGGCCGTGACCGCGCTCGGCTTCGACGAGCCGTTCATCCGGACCTGGCTGATGTACCTGGCCTTCAGTGAGGCCGCGTTCGCCGAGCGAACGCTGGGCGACCACCAGCTGCTGCTCAGGCGGGGCGGCTGACCACGACCGTGGTCGTGATGCCGCCGCGAACCCAGAACTTTCCAGTCACCGTGACCGCGCGCGGGCCCACCGCGGCTACCAGGTCGTCGTAGATCTGGTTGGTCACCGCCTCGTGGAACGCGCCCTCGTTGCGGTAGCTCCACAGGTACAGCTTGAGGCTCTTGAGCTCGACGCACAGCTCGCCCGGGACGTAATCGATCGAGATCGTTGCGAAGTCCGGCTGCCCGGTCAACGGGCACAGGCAGGTGAACTCGGGACATTCGAAGGCGATGTGGTAGTCGCGCCCTGGTCGGGGGTTGGGGAACGTGTCCAGTTGCTTGGTCGGCCGCGTCACGCGCGGTGCATAGCACATCGCCGCGCGGCTCACGCGGCCGGGCTGCTCGACGTGCTGGCATCCGGGTCGAGCATGTTCTACAATCGCCTTGCGACCATGTCGCCGAGCACACACGCGATGACCGTCCGGCCATCACGCATCGTGGACTTCGAAACGGGCCGTTGTGCCCACTATGAAGGCCCGACCCCGGGAGCCGCTGCGATTCTGCTTGCGGGCCGCTAGGTGTCGGGCTCTGGCCTATGCCAGGGGAGGACGAACAACATGCCAAGTACTAGTCACCGCTCTATGGAGGGGCCTTCCTAGCCTCCCGCTAAACCTCAGCTGAGCGTCAGCTGGGTATTGATGAGCAAACGGGCCCGGACAACCGGGCCCGTTCTATTTTCGGCGCGCAGGCCTCCGCAGGCCTCGGTCAGGCCTTGCCGCAGTTGCCGGAAATTGTGCTCTGTGGCACAGGCGCTCGACCTCGATGTGCGCCCGCGCTCGCGGTATGTAGTTGAATTTTTTACGAGTTATTGCGGAACCGGCATGGTAGCCAGAGCTTGCAGTGCAACCCGAGCATGTGCCCAGGATCCTGTGTTGGCGGTGCCCCCCCTCACGCGAGGTGGTGCCGTGAATGGAAGTGTCCTCGTGGTCGACGACGACGTCGATACCGCGCAGCTCCTGCGAGATGGCCTCCGGCGCCGCGGGCTCAGCGTGAACAGCGTCCACTCGGCGCAGGCGTGCCTCGCCCGCCTGGAGGCCGACGCGGTCGACGTCGTGGTCACCGACATCTACATGAGCGACATGACCGGGCTCGAGCTGTGCGAGCAGATCCGACAGCGCTACTCGGACGTGCTGTCGATCGTGATCACCGGCCAGACCACGCTCGAGAACGCGATCGGCGCGATCCGCGCAGGGGCCTACGACTTCATCCTCAAGCCGACCAAGCTCGACACCCTGTCGGTCGCGGTCGGCCGCGCGCTCGCCCACCTGTTGCTGCTGCGCGAGCTGCGCCAGCTGCGCGACGCCGTCGACGGCGCGCCGGTCGATGGCATCGCCGGGACGAGCCCGGCGATCCGCGAGACGATCGGCATGATCGAACGCGTGTCGGGCAGCGAGGCCACGGTGCTGATCACCGGTGAGTCGGGCACCGGCAAGGAGCTCGTCGCCCGCGCGATCCACCGCAGCTCGCCGCGCCGCGACGAGCCATTCGTCGCGGTCAACTGCGCCGCGATGCCGGCGCCGCTGCTCGAGAGCGAGCTGTTCGGCCACGTGCGCGGCGCGTTCACCGACGCCAAGACCGCGCGCGCGGGCCTGTTCGTCCAGGCGGGCGCCGGCACGATCTTCCTCGACGAGATCGGCGAGATGCCGCTCGAGATGCAGGTCAAGCTGTTGCGCGTGCTCCAGGAGCGCGAGGTCCGGCCGGTCGGCGGCGACGAGGACCAGCCGTTTCACGCGCGCGTGCTCGCGGCCACCAACCGCAACCTCGAGATCGAGGTCGCGATGCGAAGGTTCCGCGAGGACCTGTTCTACCGGATCAACGTCGTCACGTTGCACGTCCCGCCGCTCCGCGCGCGCAGCGGCGACATCCTGCTGCTCGCGCAGCACTTCCTGCGCCGGATCGCGCAGCGGATTCACAAGCCCGTCAAGGGGTTCTCCGGCCCGGCGGCGCGCATGCTGCTCGACTACGACTGGCCGGGCAACGTCCGCGAGCTCGAGAACTGCATCGAACGCGCCGTCGCGCTGTGCCGGCTCGACGAGGTCACCGTCGACGACCTGCCGACCAAGGTCCAGGAGTTTCACGCCACGCGGATCGTGATCCCGACCGGGCCGACCGGATCGCCCGACGCGATGATCACGATGGAGGAGATGGAGCGCCGCTACGTGCGCCAGGTCCTCGAGGCGGTGCGCGGCAACAAGACCCACGCCGCGCGCGTCCTCGGCATCGATCGCCGCTCGCTGTACCGCCGGCTCGAGACCCCGTACGACGTGTCGCGCGCCGTCGCGCCGGTCGACGCGGCCTCGGTGGCCAACGACTCTAGCTCCGGCACCCGCGACGGTTCCTGACGACCGCAAGCGCGCGAGCAAACCGACCCCGCTGAGGCCAACACAGCGGCGCAGGCTCGAATCGCGACGCGGCCGAGGAGCCGCCTCACGTCCCCATCGGCAGATCCCGCCCGGTTTCGCAGCGCTCAGAACGTGAAGATCTGCTCGGGGCGCTTCTCGGCCGGCTTGGGCGCTGCCGTATCTTGCCGTGGCTTGATGATCGGCAGCGGCGGCTCGACGGCGAAGCGCGCCGCGGCGGAGGTCATCGGCGGCTGGCTCGCCGCTGACGGTGGCGATGCAGAGGCCGCGCTCGAGCCCCCCGAAGCGTTCGACGTCAGGGAGGGAGCGGGCGCCACGGGACGCGGCTCGACGGGCCGGCTGGTCGCCATGCTCGGCGCCATCGAGGCTGCCCGCGGTGCCATCGGCCGAACTGGCGCCGGGGTCGCCGGGGCGCTATCGCCGATCGAGGTTCCGCTGGCGCCCAAAAAGTCATTCACCCGCGTCTCGACCAGCTGACTCATCGACATGCTGTTGGTCTCGCAGAACGCTTTTAGCCGCTCGTAGGTCGTCCGGCTCACACTAATGCTCCGTCGAGTCTGCTTCTTGGCCATGTTCCATCCTAACGCTACGGGTAGGGTATCGTCAAGGCGTGCCTACTAGCCCTGTTCGCCTGCCGTTCACAGACCCATAGCATCCACCTCTGACAGACCGCGCGTCGTCACGCGGCCGTCGCCGAGCACGCGCGCGATCTTCCAGCGCCCGGCACCACGCCCGGCCCGCGACCTCGCCCGCGTGGGCTAGCTCGTGCGCTTGAGCCAGTCGATCGGGCGCAGATGTGCGAGCAACTCGGCTTCCGGGGAGCCCGCCGTCGCCATCACGTCGTAGTCCCAGCGCACCAGCGGTGGCAGGGACATGAGGATCGACTCGCTCCGGCCGTTGGTCTTGAGGCCAAACAAGGTACCGCGATCGTAGATGAGGTTGAACTCGACGTAGCGGCCGCGCCGCCGCAGCTGCCAGGCGCGCTCGAGCTCGCCGTACGGCTCGGTCTGGCGGCGCTGGGCGATCGGCAGGTAGGCGCCGGTGAACGATCGTCCGAGCTCCTGGACGAAGTCGAACACCTGCTCGGGCCCGTGCTCGCCCTCCGCGCCCAGGCAGTCGAAGAACAGCCCGCCGACGCCGCGGGTCTCTCCACGGTGCGGCAGAAAGAAGTACTCGTCGCACCACGCCTTGAACCGGTCGTAGTCGCCGACCGGTCGGTGGCGATCGCACACCTCGGCCAGCTTGCCGTGGAAATGCACGGCGTCGTCCGCGAATAAGTAGCAGGGCGTGAGGTCGGCGCCACCGCCAAACCACAGCGCGCGGCCGCGCGTGAGGCAGCGGAAGTTGGCATGGGTCGTCGGCACCATCGGCGAGCGCGGGTGCAGCACCAGCGAGACCCCGCAGGCGCGAAATGTGCGGCCGTCGCCGGGCATCTCATCTGCCAGCGCGGCCGGTAGCTCGCCATCGACGCTCGACCAGTTGACCCCCGCCTTCTCGAACAGCGCGCCGCCCTCGAGCACGCGGGCGACCCCGCCGCCGCCGCCCGGGCGCTGCCAGGCGTCGGCCGTGAAGTCCGCCGCGCCATCGGCTTCTGCGAGGGCACGACAGATGTCGGTCTGGAGCTCTGAGAAGAACTTGGCCGCGCGATCAAAAAGATCCGACACCGCCGCATGGTACCATCGACAAACGCGGTCGAGTTCGGACGATGTCGGCAGCCATTCGCCTTCTGCGCGCACTGCGCGTGTTCGTGGTCATCTTCCTCAGTTACATGTGGCAGGTGTCCTGGGCGCGCCTGTGGCCGGCGCGCTACGACGCCAGCGCGCGCTGGAAGCGCATCAACCGGCGCAACGCGCGCCGGATGTACAAGGGCTTCGTCCGGCTGCGCGGCGTCTACATCAAGCTCGGCCAGATCCTCTCGGTGATGGGCACCTTCCTGCCGCGCGAGTACACCGAGGAGCTCGAGGCGCTGCAGGACGACGTGCCGCCGCAGTCGTACCGCAAGATCCGCACGACGTTCGTCAAGTCGTTCGGCAAGCGGCCCGACGAGGTGTTCGCCAAGTTCGAGCCGGTGCCGATCGCCGCGGCGTCGCTCGGCCAGGTCCACGAAGCGCGCAACGCGGCCGGTGAGCGGCTCGCGGTCAAGATCCTCTACCCGAACGTCGTCACGATCATCAACGTCGATCTCCGGGTGCTCGGCTGGGCGCTCCGCATCTACCGCAACTTCGTCCCGCTGCAGCAGATCGAGCGCGTGCACGAGCAGCTGTCCGACATGCTGTCGCGCGAGAGCGACCTCGCCAACGAGGCGCGCTGTATCACGCGCATGGCCAAGAACTTCGCCGGCGATCCCGACGTGCTGTTCCCCACGGTCTACCCGCAGTGGTCGAGCTCGACCGTGATGACCATGAGCTTCATGGACGGCGTCAAGATCTCGAACAAGGGCGCGCTGGCCGAGCTCGCGCTCGACCCCTACGACGTCGCGACCAAGCTGACCAAGATCTTCTACAAGCAGCTGTTCGTCGACCGGTTCTTCCACGCCGATCCGCACCCGGGGAACTTCTTCGTCCAGCGCGGGCCAAGCGGCCAGGTCCGCATCGTCGTGCTCGATCTCGGCTCGGCGACCGAGCTGAGCGACAACCTCGCCGACGGCATGTTCGACATCCTCTCGGGCCTCATGACCCGCAAGGATGATCTGGTGGTCCGCGGCATGGATACGATGGGCTTCATGGCCGCGGGCGGCGATCGCGCGCTGCTCGAGCGCACGGTGCGCCGCTACTTCGAGAAGCTGCTCAGCATCAATATCCGCGACTTCGGCAAGATCGATCCGGCGGTCGCCCAGCAGCTCGCCGATCCGAGCATGAAGCGCGAGGATCTGCGCGAGCTCATGAAGTCGGTCTCCTACCCCGAGGGTTGGTTCTACGTCGAGCGCGCCACGGTCATCATGTTCGGGTTGTCGTCCACGCTCGCGCCCAAGCTCAACGGCATCCACGTCGGGTTCCCCTACATCAGCCAGTTCCTCATGGAGCGCAACGCCAAGCGGCTCGCGGAGCAAACCGCCCAGGCCGCCATCGCCCAGGCCGCGCGCAAGCCGGTCGATCCGCCCAAGCCGAGCACCGATCCTGCGCTGAAGGCCGCCGACGAGTCCGAAGCGCTGCTCAACTGATCAGGCGGTCGTGCTAGCGTCGCGCCGTGTTCGACATCGTGATGGCGGCCGATCTGGATTGGGGCATCGGCAAGGCCAACGCGCTGCCGTGGCCCAAGCTGCGCGGCGATCTCCAGCACTTCAAGCGGACCACGACGACCGCGAGCGCGGGCCAGCGCAACGCGGTCGTGATGGGCCGCAAGACGTGGGAGAGCAAGGAGGTCGCCGGCAAGCCGCTGCCGAACCGACAGAACGTCGTGGTCACCCGCGGCGAGCTCGCGGTGCCTGCCGGGGTGATCGTCGCCCACTCGGTCGACCAGGCCGTCGCGACCTCCGGCGTCGAGACGACCTTCGTGGTCGGCGGCGCGGGTCTCCTGCGCGACGTCATCGACCGCCCCGATCTGCGGTTCGTCTACCTCACCCGGATCGCGCAGCGCTTCGAGTGCGACGTCGTGATGCCGAACCTCGACGCGCTCGGCTTTGTCCGCGACGCCTGGGACGGCGAGCGATCCGGCGACGATTTCGACGTGCGCTATCGCATCGAGCGGTTGAAGCGCCCCTGAGCGGGCCCGAGACTTCCTCTCAACGTGCGCTCGGTCGCACGAGGATCCAGACCATGGCGAATCTACTGACGGTGGTTGCAAGACTGCGTGCCGCGAACGGCAAGGCCGACGCGCTCGCCGCGATGCTCGTCGAGCAGGCGGCGGTGGTGCGCGCGGCGGAGCCGGGCTGCCTCGTGTATCGCCCGCACCGCTCGACCCGGGATCCGGACGTCTTCGTGTTCTACGAGACCTACGCCGACGAAGCGGCCTTCGAGGTCCACCGCACGGCCCCACACCTCGCGGCGTTCCGCGAGCGCCGCGACCGCGAGGGCCTGATCGAAGGCCCGGTCGAGATCGAGATCCTGCGCTCGCTCACCGAGTGAACCCGCGCCCAGCGCCGCAGAGCGCTCAGACCGCGACGGGGAACTTGATGAACGGGTGGTGCTGGTAGCCCTCGAGCGCGATGTCCGCGTAGCGCTGGTCGAGCACCGGCTTGTCGGCGAGCACCAGCCGCGGCAGCGCGAACGGCGTGCGCTCGAGCTGCTGCTGCACCCCCTCGACGTGGTTGAGGTAGATGTGCGCGTCGCCGAGGGTGTGGATGAAGTGGCGCGGCTCGAGCCGGCACTGCTTGGCGATCATCGCGGTGAGCAGGGCGTAGCTCGCGATGTTGAACGGCACGCCGAGCGCGAGGTCGGCGGAGCGCTGGTAGAGCTGGCAGTCGAGGTAGTGGTCCTGGACGTAGAACTGGAACAGCGCGTGGCACGGCGGCAGCTTCATCGCCGGCAGGTCCGTGACGTTCCAGGCGCTGACGATGATCCGCCGCGACGTCGGGTCGTGCTGGATCGCCGCGATCGCCTGGCTGATCTGATCGACGCCGCCCGGTTCGCCCGGCGGGACGCCCCAGTGCCGCCACTGATGGCCGTAGATCGGCCCGAGGTCACCTTCCGCGGTGGCCCAGGCGTCCCAGATCGGCGTGTGCTGGGTCAGATCGTCGTGGATGTTGGTCGAGCCGCGCAGGAACCACAGCAGCTCGCGGACGACCGCCGGGAACAACAGCTTCTTGGTGGTGACCAGCGGGAAGCCTTCGCGCAGGTCGTAGCGGGTCTGGGCGCCGAACAGCGAGATCGTGCCGGTGCCGGTGCGATCCGTGCGGCGCTCCCCGTGCTCGAGCACGTGGCGCAGGAGATCCAGGTACGGGCGCATGACGGTTTTCCATATACCATCCGGCTGTGACGAGCCGAGCCGGACCGATCCCCACGACGATGGCCTCGCTGCTCGCCGCGTACGACGGCGTCTTGCTCGATGCCTACGGCGTCCTGGTCGACGAGGCCGGGATCTTGCCCGGCGCCGGGGCGTTGCTGGCGGAGCTCGAGCGGCGCGGCCAGCCGTATGCGATCGTCACCAACGACGCGTCGCGATCGGCGTCGACGTACGCCGCGCGGTTCGCCGGGTACGGCGTGGCGATCGCGCCCGAGCGCTTCGTGACGTCGGGTGGCTTGATGCCGGCGTACTTTCGCGAGCGCGGGCTGGCCGGCGCGCGGACGTGCGTGCTGGGAACGCCGGATTCGGCCGCGTTCGTGCGCCAGGGCGGCGGCGTGCCGGTCGCGCTGGCGCCCGGGATGGAGATCGACGCGCTCGCGGTGTGCGACGACATCGGGACGCCGTTCGTCATGGGGATCGAGCTCGCGTTCTCGGCGGTCGCACGGGCGCTCGACGCCGGCCGGGTGCCCGCGCTCGTGCTGCCCAACCCCGATCTCATCTATCCCAAGGGCCTGGGCGAGTACGGCTTCACCGCCGGCGCGATGGCGCTCTTGATCGAGGCCGGGCTGGCGCGGCGGTTTCCCGGGCGCGCGCCCAGGTTCGATCGGCTCGGCAAGCCGGCGCCGCACCTGATGGTCGAGGCGCAGCGCAGGCTCGGGTGCCGCCGCGTCGTGATGATCGGCGATCAGCTGGAGACCGATATCGCCGCCGCGCAGGCCGCCGGGATCGACGCCGCGCTGCTCGCCGGCGTGTCGCGCTGGCAGCCGCCGGTCGAGGGCGCCGACGCCGCCGCGATCGCGATCGCGCCGACGTATCTGCTCGCCAGCATCGCGCCGTGAGCCCGCTCGCGCGGAGCGAGCTCTGGGCCGCGGTCACGCCGGGGGCCGCAGCCGCGCGATCCAGCGCGCGAGCTCGTCGGGCAACGGGCGCTCGAAGCGCACCCGCTCGCCGGTCGCCGGGTGGGTGAAGCCGAGCAGCGCCGCGTGCAGCGCCAGCCGCGGGGCGCGCGGCTCGAAGATCCGCGACGCGTCGCCACCGTGCTGGTGGTCGCCCGCGACCGGGTGGCCGAGGCCCGCGAGGTGGAGGCGGATCTGGTGGGTCCGTCCGGTCTCGAGCTGCGCGGCCACCAGGGTCGCGCCGGCGAGCGGCTCGAGCACGCGCACGTGGGTGACGGCGCGCTTGCCCCCGACCGGCCGATCGATCGTCTGCGGCGCGACCTGGCCGAGCGCGACCGCGTGGTACTCGCGATCGACGTCGTGGCGCACGAACGCCTCGCCCAGCTGCTTGTTCGCGGCGCGGGTCCGCGCGAAGACCAGCAGCCCGCTGGTCGGCAGGTCGAGGCGATGGACGAGGAACACCTCGCCGTAGGCGCGCGCGAGCTGATCGAGCAGATCGCCGCGATCGCTCTCCGGGGTCGGCGCGGTGACCAGGCCCGCCGGCTTGTCGGCCACGATCACGTGGTCGTCGACGAACACGATCCCGGGCGCCAGCGGCGGCGCGGTGCGCTCGATCGCGCCGCCGATGTTGACCTCGATCAGCTGACCTTTGCGCACCGGCCGGCCGGCGACCTTGACCCGCGCGCGATCGACGAACACGCCGCCGAGATCGATCACGGCGCGCGCCTTGCGGCGCGACAGCCCGGCGACGTGCTTGGGCACGATCTGATCGAGCCGAAGGCCCGCCTCGTCGGCAGCGACTTCGAATTTGGTGATCATGGCAGGCCCGCGCTCGGAGCGGGCAGCGCGCGGTCTACCAACCGTCGCCGTCGTCGCCGGGATTGCGGCGCTTCTTCTTGCGATCGACCTCGCCGCCCCCGCGCTCCTTGTCCTTGTCGCGGTCGTTGCGGCGGCGACCGCGGTCACCGCCGGGCGCGCCACCGGGGGCACCGCCGCTAAAGCCGCCGGGCGCGCCGCCAAAGCCACCGGGCCGGCCGGCGAAGCCGCTGCCGGGCGGCCGGCTGAAGCCGCCGCCACCGGGGCCTGCGCTCGGCCCAGGCGGCCGGTAGCCACCGCCGGGGGGACCCGACGGGCCGCCCGACGGCCCCGAGGGCCGGTAGCCACCGGCGCCGCCGCCCGCGGGACCGCCGGAATCACCGCCGGCGTAGCCGCCGGGACGCGGGCTGAACGGACGCGGCGGACCGCCGGGGCCACGCGCATCGCGCTCGCGCGCCTCGTTGATGCGCAGCATCCTGCCGTCGAGCTCCTGGCCGTCGAGCTCCTGCAGCGCTTGCTGCGCGAACTCGGAGGTCGACATCTCGACGAACGCGAAGCCGCGGGATCGTCCGGTCTCACGGTCCATGATGATGGCCACGCTGGTGACCCCGCGACCGTTGGCGCCGAATGCTTCTCTGAGTGAGTCTTCGGTCGTGTTGTAGTTGAGATTACCCACGTAGAGCTTCGTTCCCACGGACGGTCTCCTGAATGCTTCAGCCGAAATTCGCCTGAGCCTATCACGGGCGCCAGCGAGCAGATCATGCCGGGGGGAGCGGAACTGCCGGGCCCGACGACGGACGGCCGAATTTCTTGTGCCTGCCCCTGGGCGAGGGCACCCGGCCAACGCCGCGCGCACGCCGAGCGGCTCGCGTGCCGCAGCCCCCCGCGCGGTTCTCCGGGCAGTCGGCTCCGGTGGGGGGCCCGCGACCTCGGGCGACCTCGGGCGAACCTCAGGCGAACCTCGGGACGAACTCGTGGCGAACCTCGGGCGCCGTGCGATCACCTCCCGCCCAGGCGCTGGCCCGCCGCTTGACGCGGTGCCGCGCCGCGCGCGCCGTGCGGCCTCGCGGCGTGCGAAACCATCGCGTGACGCCGCGGCGGGCGGCGCGCGCGGCCCCACATCGCCGACGGGAACGCGGCCGTGGCGCGTCGGCGTGCCGCACCGTGACGGCGTCGCCAGGTAGGCGGGAAATCACTCGGGGCTTGTGTCCGGCATGTAAGCACTTGCCGTATTCTGTACGTTCATGGGGCCGCTGCCATACCCGCATCGCGTGACCTTCCTCGCGAGCACGTTGTTCGTGCCCGCCGAGCACGCCGCGCTGGCGCCCTACCTCGCGCGTCTGGTCTCGACGCTGGTGTTCGACCACCTGGTGCGCCATCCGGTGATCACGCTCGGCGATCACGACGACGAGCGGCTGACCGACGAGACCAGCCAGCTGCTCGACGCGCACCACGCGCAGGTCGAGGATTCGATCGACTGGTTGTTCCGGGTGTCGCGGCGCCACGAGGTGCTTTGGTTCGAGATCAGCTTCGACCGCGCGCGGCCCGCGGCGCCGATCCTGCGGTCGCGGCGGCCCGAGGGACCGGTCGACCTGTGGCGGGCGAGCCCCGACGCGTCGCTGTCGCAGCAGCTCGAGCACTGCCTGGCGCAGTGGCTCGGCGCGCGGCGGCTGCCCGCGGTCGGCGGCCTGCCGCGCTTCACGCTCGACGAGATGCGCGAGGTCGCCGAGCGGCTCGCCGCGGCGGAGCGCGCGCTGGCGCGGCGCCGCGATCGTCGCGAACCTCCGGCGCCGCTGCCCACGCCGCCGGCGCGGCTGCCGATCGCGTTCCTGCGCGTCCTGTCCGAGCTGTCGCGCGACGACGCGCGCGCGCTCGATCCGCTGATCCTGAAGCTCGATCCGAACCATCCGGTGGCGCGCCGCAACCGCTACGTCGCCGAGCTGGTCGGCGGCAGCGGCGAGCGCCGCGCGATCCTGCCGCTGCTCGGGGACGCGCCGATGTATGGCAAGCCCCACATGTCGGTGTGGGGCGACGCGTTCGCCGCCGATCGGCCGCTCGAGGGCATGGGCGTGCGCCACCAGGGCATCGCCGCGAGTCTGTCGCCGGCCAACCCGTACGCGTGCCACAACTACTCGCTGCAGCTCGCCGAGCACGATCGCCGCGAGGAGAGCTATCGCTGGTCGGATCGCGCCACGGTGGCCGCGCCCCAGCTGGGCGCCGCGCAGCTCGACTGCGTGCGCCGGCTGCGCCAGGTCGGCCGGCCCGGCCAGGCGTTCGCCGAGGCCCAGTACCGCTGCCGCGAGATCCTCGACCGCGCGGCGGCCGGATCGCTGTCGGCCAACGATGCCCACGCCCCGCACCACGCCGCCCTGCTGATCGCGCTCGTTCACTTCGACGTCGGCCGGCTGGCCGAGGCGATCGACCTCGCCGACGGCGTGCTGGGCCACGCGCTCGGCGACGCCGCGACCCGCGAGGCGCTGTCCCGGGCGACCCAGCGGATCGCGGCGTGGAAGACCGACCCGATGGTGTTCGCGCGCGCCTACGCGTGGGAGGGCCATCACCGCGGCGAGCCCGGCCGCGTGCTGGCCGGCCTCGGACGCAGCGGCGTCGTCGACGACAAGGACGCGGCGATGCTGCTCGACGCGCTGTGCACGATCGGCCGGCCGGAGCAGGCCGAGATCGCGTACTGGCAGCTCGCCGGCGCCGGCGTGCTCGGCGATGGCAAGGCGCGGCTGGCCGCCGCCAAGGCGTTGCTCCTGGCCGGCGATCTCGATGAGGCGATCGACCAGATCCAGACCGTGCAGCTGCGGCGCAACCAGAGCCGGTTCGAGGCCGAGATCAACCGGCTGCTGCGGCTCGCGGCGATCTGGTCGGTCCGCGACTGGGAGCGCGTGGTCGAGCGCCGGCTGGCGCGCGGGGCCCGCACGCTGGCGCAGCTCGCCGCGCGCGACCTGTGCGACTTCGTGCCCGGGCTCGACACGCCGGTGATGCGCCGCGCGCTCGGCGAGCGCCGCCGGCTCGCGCTCGACCCCCAGCTCATCGCCGCGCTGATCGCGGCGCTGCCCGCGGCGCACGGCTCGTCGCAGGCCATCGTCGCGCGGCTCGCCCCCCCGGCCGCCACGCTGGCCGCGGCCGATGTGCTCGCCCAGGACTGGTGGGCCCCGCTGGTGCCGTCGGCGCGCGACCGCGATGCCCACGCCGCGGGCGCGGTGCTCGCGCTCGGCGTCGCGCTCGCGCACTATCTGGTCGCGGCGTCGGGGCCGGCCACGCCGCTGGCCGGCGCCTACCGCCACATCGCCACCGAGGCGCTGCACCTGGTGCGCCGCGCGCGCTACCAGATCGAGCCGCCCGCCGTGGTCGCGCTGCTTCAGCTGATCGACGGGCTGGGCGCCACGCCCGACTGGCTGCTCGATCCCTGGCTGCTGCGGATCGAGCGCGCGCTCGATCTCGAGGCCGAGCACGGCGCCTACCTCGACGGCATGGTCGCCGACCTGCCCAACGTGTCGCGGCTGCTCCGCGGCGACGAGCGGATCGGCTGGGAGCTGCGGCTCGCCCACGATCTCGCGAGCGATCCGTCGCAGTACGAGGCCGCCGCGACGCTGTTCGCGCGCTCGGCGCGCGCGGTCGAGTCCGGCGGCGTGTGGCTGGCGTGGTCGGCCGCCGCGGCCCACGCCCCGGCGCCGGTCCAGCTCGACGTCCAGTCGGTCGCGGCGCTCGCCAACCCCACCGGGGTCAGCGCGCCGTGGCTGCGGCTCGCCCACGCCCTGCTGCGCGCCGGCCGCCGCGCCGATGGCTTCGCCGCCGCCTGCCACGCCATGGTCGAGATCCCCGACGCCGACCGTGGCCGCGCGCTGGCCGAGCTCGCCGCCGCCTGGACCTTGGCCGGCGTGACCACGCCGCTCGATGGCGCGGCGGCGTTCGAGCGCGGCCTCGCGTCCGCCGCGGCCGATCAGCTCGACGCCGCGGGCGACCACCTGCGCTGGGCCGCGGCCGTGGAGCCCAACAACCCGCAGCGCGTCCACCGGCTCGCCGCGGTGCTGGCCCGCCACGGCTCGGTCGGCCCCGCGATCCGCGTGCTGTCGCGGCTCGAGCCCAGCGAGGCGCCGCGCGCGATCGGCCGCGTGCTGGCCGAGACCGGGCGCTCCGCCGATGCGGTCCCGGTGCTGCGCTACGCCTCCCGGTGGTTCCGCGGCGCGGCGGACTGGGCGCTCCTGGCGAGCGCGGCGCACCGCGCCGGCGACGACGTGGTCGCGGTCGATGCGGCCCGCCGCGCGATCGCGCTCGGGGTCACCGCGCCCGCGCTCCGGGTCGCGCTCGCGACCAGCCTGTACCGCATGGGCGCGTTCGTCGAGTGCGAGCAGCTCGCGCAGGCGCTGCTCGCCGAGGGCGGCGATCGCGCGACCCAGCTGGC
>Ga0302322_100000496_pt1 | contig 30352 bp, 20 predicted proteins | sample Fen_T0_2_FD_203757 | JGI IMG/M metagenome (GOLD analysis project Ga0302322, IMG submission 203757) | Peat permafrost microbial communities from Stordalen Mire near Abisko, Sweden - Fen_T0_2 | ecosystem: Environmental > Terrestrial > Soil > Wetlands > Permafrost | place: Sweden: Abisko...
GTGTGGCGCGTCAGTCCGAAAAGGCGAGAAGGCCTGTCCGGTCGTTTTTTGGAAGCGGCTCGAGATCGAGGACAAGGAATCTCACGAGGTTGAGAAAATCCCGATGCTTCGCTTTTATCACGTTTTCAATGTCGCACAGCTTGATGGATTGAAGGAAATGCCCACAAACGACGCGGAAGCCTCCATCGCCAAGCCTGCTGAGATTGTCGAGAACATGCCACAGCGCCCGGCCATCAAGCAGGGAATGGCAGCGGCATTTTATTCACCCGGCGAGGATATTGTCGGAATGCCGAACCTTGAACGGTTTGAAAGCGACGACGCCTATTTTGCGGCACTTTTTCATGAGCTCGCGCACAGCACAGGACACGAGAAGCGTCTGAACCGGCCGGCCGTCAGCAGTCAGAAGGGCTTTGGCTCCGAGGAATATAGTCGGGAGGAATTGGTCGCAGAGATGGGGGCGGCCTTTCTATGCGGACAGGCCGGCATTGAAGAGCGCACCTTGAACAACTCCGCCGCGTATATTCAGAACTGGCTTGCCGTCCTGAAGAATGACAACAAGCTCATTGTGCAGGCAGCCGCACAAGCGCAGAAGGCGGCTGATTTCATTCTTGGCACCAAGTTTGAGGAGGCTCCGGCAGAAAACTGAAACTCTCCTCCCCTACCCGAGAGCCCTGGCCACAAGCTGGGGCTTTTCGCTGGGCCTCGCGCTGGCCCAGACCCGCGCCAAAGGACGTGTCCTTTGGAATCCGGTAGTTTTGATTAGCGCGCCGGTTTAGGAATTGTTTTGACCGTCGCGCCCGCTTCGCGGCAGTCACCCTGCGGAGGGCTGCCACCTGCCGGTGTTGCCTTTTTGTCTGTTTGTTTTCTGATTTTTCTCTCCGCTATCGATTTGGGTTATCACCCTCACTGGCGCGCTGGCATTCGGGGGCCGACGCCACCCCTAAAGGGAACCCCGGCTGGCCGCCACTCATTCGCGCGCTTTTTTCGTGAAGGGCGATACACCAAAAACCGAGCAGCGGGAGCTGCAAAAAATATCATGAAAACAGACAAAAACAGTTCAACACACACCACGTCAGGGGCTCAACCCAATCCCGAGTCAACGATTCCTGACACCAACCACAACGACGGACGTTTGAAGACGCCCGCACGTATCAGCTACGAACGTTGGCTTGAAAAATATCGGCCAATTCCAAACCCGCTCGATCTAAATGCCACTTTTGACGGTCGTATGTTCGAGACGTACGGCGCAGAACTCGAGTTTGTTTGCGCCCAATCCCCAAGCACGATTTGGACGCTTGTTGAGTGCGACGGAAAAATTCGCATTTGCCAGGGACTGCATTTCGTCAATCGCCTTGGTTATTTCGTGACCGAGATTGCCGCCAACAAAGACCGTTATTTTTCAATCAAAGCAGACTAAACACCATGGAAAAAAATACTAACACACCCACCACGTCAGGGACGATGCCCAAGCCTGGGCATGCGATCTCTGACACCAACCCACGCAAGCAATACGTTGTCGAGTGGCACTATACTCAATACAACTATGCCCACGTGATTATCGAAGCAACGTCACTTCAGGAAGCCGAACAGAAAGCCGAAGAAACTGAGGTTGAAAAGTGGACTCAGGCGGATTGCGATTCATATATCTATTCCGTCGAACCAGTCAGCGGAGGGCAAAGCCATGAATAATGACACCACCACACCGCCAGCATCAGTCGCCGAGCCATTTGGAAAGGTCATTTATGCCTACACACGCAAGCAGGCATTGGCCGATGGTGTGCAGGTGGATATTTCCCGACTTGCCAGCTCGCTCGGCTACAAAGTCCCCGTTTTCATCACCGCCACCGTATTTGACAAGTACGTCAAAATTCCCGCAGGCGTTGAAGGCGAAGGCAGGGACGAGGCGGATTTCCTTTGCGATATGCTTTGGAAGCTCCACTGCGAATCTCGCCGTTCACCACTTGAAGCAGAGGTGTATTGCTTTCGGTACTATTTCGGCAATCCCGAAACAGAGAAGAAAGTATCGGTGATTTTGTTTGCTGCGTGGGGTGCGCTTGACATGGACGACCCGACGCGAGCCATCACTATCATGATGCCAAACGAGGACTAAAACCCCTCTCCTCTCAATATGCCCGCGTTCCAGAAATGGACGCGGGTTTGTGTTAAACGCGCCCCCACTTTTTACCCGCTCGAAACGCTACCCGTTTCTTGCGTCCAATTTCCACCCCCGCTCACGCACGGGAATTTTGTCCCGCGCTTGCTCGCGCCCGCCGCTTTGCTCCCCGGCGCAATCAACTCCAAACGGAGATTGACCCTGATATTTCACCAGCTTAAGCTCGCAGTTGGGGTAATTTTCTATGGCGAAGCCTTCAAAAACTGTCAAATCTTCCAAACCGCGTAGGCCTGATGCAAACACAAAACTGCTCAGGCTTCTTTACGGCGATCCAATTATTATCCCGCACGACCCGGAGCACTTGGAGGAAACTCCCCTACCCTCAGAAAGCAACCCCTGGATGATATTAATTCTGGTCGGCGGCACCATCGCCGCCGGGTTGTGCATTTGGTGGTTTGCTCCTGATTTCTTCAGACGGATATTTTTAGCAGTTGGCTGGTAATCCCCGTCGCCGCATTCTCTATTCCACCGCCTTTGGTGGCTGCCCTGCACCTGGAATCTCGCTTTCGGCCTTTACCATTTCGGCCAGCATTCTTTGAAAATCCAAAAGGCCGGTTGCGGGGATAATAATGGAACTTCGCATGCTGCCCACTTCTTCGGAAATCCGCAGGAAGCGCCCGCGAGGATTCTCTTTTAATGTCAGAAAAAACAATTTGCGCTCGATTTGCAACTCTCCTGAGTTAAGCCTCTCTTCCTGAACAAAAGGACGGGGCGTTTGAGGCGCGGTGGGTTGGTAATAGGGTCGCAGGTTCGACTGTTGTTGTTCTGGCCAAGACCGTTCATTAGAAATCATAGGCGGATTGTGCCATCAGTTGAGGCGTTTGCATACTCGATATTTTACTGGTCAGTCACTTGCACCCGTCACGAGCTTTGCTCCCCCATTATTCACCCGCTCGAAACGCTACCTATTTCTTGCGCCCAATTCCCTCACCCGCTGGCTATGCTCAATTCACTCCACGGGGCAGCATGTGAAACAGTTAAACAGTTTACTTTGTTGCTTGTTAAACTGTTTTCAGATTTGACAGTTGCACTGATTTCCACTTGAACAGTTAAACCATGAAAGAAAAACCAAATCCACTCGCCGGACTTGTTGATGCTATGAAAGCCCACGACAACCGGCTGGCAAGCAATGAGCCGGCACTGGCACCAGCCTCGGTTCAACCAGCTATTACAGTCATCAAAACGACCACTTCGCCCGTTCAAACCGTCGCTACGGTAGAACCACCGCGTAGGGTAGGCGACAAAATATTTTGCGCTGCTCGCTATACACGCGGACAGATTGCCAAGGTTGACCAGATCATTTTTTTGACCCATGAGCAGCGCGGTGTGCGTATCACGCAAAGTGATGTTTTGAAAACTGCCGTTGATCGAATGTCCGCCGCACCGCTTGAAATGGGGGAGGTGGCTGAAATATTAGCCGCCAGCGGAAGAAAACAGTTAAACAGTTAAACAGAGCGTTTAACTGTTTAACGAAAGCAGGATGTCTTTGGCAACTTCAATGGCTGCAATGCGGCTGTTTGGCTTGAGGGCTTTCCAGCCATGCAAATGGGCGCGGGGATACGCTCGCAAGAAGGTCAAATGGTGAGCCAGGCAAGGGAAGGGAAGGGCTTCCGCGACGCGCGGCATTTCATTGGATTCGTAAGTGTTCGGCACCACTCTGTTAAACAGTAAAACAGTTTTACCGGTACGGAGCTTTTTAATCGTTCGGCTGGTCGCAAGGGTAGTGGACAAATCCGGCGCGTCTGGCGTTGTCACAAGCACCACCAAGTCTGCCGTCTTGATGGTTTCAATCGTGGCGGGGTTTTCTAAATTTGGCGCGGTATCCACGACAATAATATCCTGGCCGGCGTTGCCTTGCGGAATACCCAAGTGAATCGCCGCCGAAGTCGCGGTGCCCTGCGGGTCGTAGTCCTCAATGGAAACGGACTTGCCCGCATCCAGTAAAGCCGCTGCAAAAAGCAGCGAGCAGGTGGTTTTACCAACCCCGCCTTTTCCATTTACAAACGCAATTCGCACCGCCATAGATTGACGCTAGAGGGCGGTCTTAAACTTGTCAAACCGATCGGCAGATTAGGAACACCAGCAAATCAGATTTGATCTTGGCGGATAACTTCGGATCCGCTTATTTATTTGTTGAATTAAACACCTCCCGCAGGAAAAGGCATCTTGGGATCATACTTAAGAAAATAAAACCCCTGCTCTCGAATTGTTTGAGCCTCGGTGTCGTCTGGGCACACGACAACAAATTTCATTTTTGATACATGCCAATCCTCCGCATATCCCGCCTGAAACATGCGCAATCGTCTAAATAACATTCCTAGTGATTCGATAGTGACTAAGGCTTCAAATAAAATAGGGGGGGAGTTAAGGTCATTCAGGCTCTGAAATGCAATTAAATCAGCAAACCCGATAAACTGCCCGTCCTTTGCTTTCATTTGTACCAATGGTTGCCACTTGGTGCGAACTCCCTTTGGCCGCGTCGGCAAAGTTTGCACCACCATCAAAATATCTTCAATGTTGGCATCAAGCCACTTGATCATTTCGTCGTGTGCAGGTTTTTTAATGTCGGGATCATCAAATCCTAACCGCCCTTGTATGGGTTTTGTTTTGGGTTCGGCCATGCCAGACGTTTTCAAGAAAACAATTTATTGTCAATTACTTGGGTGAAATTATCCTGTGACTGACTGAAAGACATAAAACCCGCCGAGATATTCGGCGGGTTTTATTTTTCGGAGTAGGGGTACTGGCTTACCTCGTCAATTCCATCGCCATTTCGCGATCACGTTCGCGGGCGACATTCTCCCGCAGGGCTTCAATGTCATCCGTGTAAATCCGCACCTCTTTCCGGCCACGCGACACCGAAACGTAAAACTGCTTCGCGTCCGACGCCCCCGCTGATACTAACCCGGATTGCGCGACCAGCACACAATCAACCGTTTTGCCCTGAGCGGCGTGTGATGTCGTGGCGTAGCCGTAATCCATATGCTTGAAACTTTTGTCAATTTTCCAGCCGTTTTCAAGGATCAGGCTCCCGTCTTCCCCAAGCGCCTTCACCGCGTAGAGACTGCCATTGTTAAGCCGGTGATCTTTGTCATCGCGCCCGTTGGCCGTAAAGCGGATGCGCTCGCCGACACTGATTTCAATCGCGTCGCGTTCAAAAACGCTGAAATGCTCCGCCTGTGTCAAAGGCAATTCCTTGAGTTTGTCGCCACCCCGCACCATAACCCCATGCGCGTTTGCCGTGACCACTTCCATTTCCTTCCCCATCTCAAACCCTTTGAGCGGTTTGTTGATCTTAACAACCAAGCCCGGTGTGTAATGACGGGCATCGCTTTTTTCAGCTTCCGTCCAGGACAGGTTACGGAGGATGCGCCATTTGACGCCGTCTTCCATTTCGTCACGCTGCTTGAGTGCTTCCCGGATGGCGTGGGTGACATTTTCGCATTCGGTGTGGGTAGGGGACACGACCAGTGCGCTCTTACCCGCCTTCATTAGCGCGAGGTAATCCGTCGCTAAGGCCGCTTCACGTTCCAACAAGGGCAGTTCCCGGAAAGCCCCCATGTTTTCCAGCGTATCGAAGGCGGCCTCAAAATCGCGTTCCGCGATTTGTTCCACCGCGCGTTTGTAGGCTCCGGTTTGCCGTTGGATTTCATCCACCGTGGCTACCGGCAGCTTGCCGAATTGTTGCAGCAGATCAAACGCCTGCCCCCGTTCCACGGAATGATGTTGCCCGGTATCGCCGACCAACACCACCCGTGCCCCCTGTCTTTCCGCCAAGAGCAGCAGTTTGTCCATCGTGCGGCAGGATAAGAGTCCGGCCTCATCCACCAGCCAAACCGCCCCTTGGGCTTGGCGTTGCAGACTTTCGCTTTCCAGTAGCTTCGCCACGGTTTGCGCATTCTCGAAGCCGTCTTGCTTCATGGTCTCGTGGGCTGTCTCCGCCATCGGCGCCAGCACGAGCAGCTTTGTCCCGACGGCTTCGATGCCGCGCCGGATTTCATGCAGCAGGCGGGTTTTGCCCACTCCCGCCCGGCCTTGAATGCCCGTAATGAAGTCCCGGGAGGCCAGGACGTGAAAGACCGCGCTCTTTTGCTGAAAATTCAGCGCGTCATCCTGAATGCGCCAGGTTCCATTCATCGCCGGAAACTGCCGCATACCATGCTGGCAGCGGTCTACGATCCGCCCTTCCTCCGCCCGGACCTCCCAGGTTGTTACCAGTGTGCGCCCGTTTTGCGCCACCCGGATCAAGGCGGTGTCTTTGACCACCTGCCGAATGCCACCCAGCGTCGCCGCGCCATACCCCCATTGCAGGGCTTCCGCGATCAGCTCCCGTTCGTCCACGACGCTCCGGCGTTCAAAAAGATGCTTTATGGCCAAATCTACCGCCGTTTGTTCGGCGCGAGTTCCGCCGCGTGAAGTGTCCACCGCCGGCAGCTCCACTTCGTGGGACCGCCGTAAAATGCATTTAAGGCTCTCTAGAGCCCTTTTCTCCGTCGGCGTGAGCCGTTGCCACCAAATCGGTTCCAGATCGGAAATAAGCACGTCCTTGATCTTCTTTTCACGGGTCAGCGCGCCCAGCCCATCTTTGGCCTCGTTGGTCGTGATGCCCAACTGCTTGGCCTTGTCGTTTACGACCTTTGACCGGCGGCTGAATTTTTCAATCATGTCGCGCGTGACGCCGGCAATCTCAAACGATTTGCCTTTGCGTTCAATCTCATAGCCCAATTCTTTGAGCCCGGTGGCCAGACGCGACAGGAACGCCGCCTGATGGACGTTGGCGTAGCGCTTGATGTCGCCCAACTGGACGGCCTTCCAGCGGTTCTCACTGTCGTCCCACGTCGTATTGAAGACAAAACAATGGGCGTGCAAGTGGGGATCGGGGATGCCACCCACCGGCCGGGCGGTGAAGTGGACAAATTCACCCCCGGCTAGGTTGCCGGTCAGGAGGTTCTCGTTGCTGCCGCCATAACGAACGCGGGTTTGGGCATCGTGCTCGATGTCGGCCATGGTATCCCGGACGGATCTCAGGAAGACTTGCAGAACGCGTTCGTCCCGTTCCCAGGCATAGGCCAGCGTGACGGACTTCGGCGCGTGGAAGTTGAAATCGTAGCCGACGCGCCGATTTTCTTTGGTCCGGGGAGTGAGTTTTTCGCCCGTGACGGGGTGAAGGTTGTCGCACATCCGGCCAAAGGCGGTGCCTTGAATCTGGCCAGTCAGGCCGAGTTTTTGGGCGGCTTTGCCGAACCACAGGCCGGCCAGTTCCTGGCCTTCGGAATAATAACCTTCGCGGGTCAGGCCTTCGCGGAAATACCGCTTGGCCTGGTCGCTGGATACAGAGGTGATGATGCGTAGCATAATTGTTTAGGAGTTGAGGTGGTGAATCAGAATTCCGAAACAACGACGAGGGTGTGAATTTTTAAAAAGATTTTGAAAAAGTTGGCAAATCAAAAGTTCAATTTGATGCCAAAACCAGCACGAGATTTTTTCACAATCCCAAATTCCAAAAAAGAACACAGACATCTCCCCTAAGCATAGCTTAGGAAAATTTCCGGCAGTCAAAATGGCAATCATAAAGTGGGTTCCTTAGCCGAGGTTGGGACGGTCGCAGGTCAGCTTCATAAAGTTCTCAATCTGGTCCTTGGGAATGAGAATTTTCCGCAGCACTTTGCAGCAGGTCAGTTTGCCCCGGCGAAGCAACCGGCGGATGGTTTTGGTGCTGACATTGAGCTTGGCGGCCGCCTGCTTGATGTCATAGGCCAAGGGCTCCGGTTTGGCCGCCACTGCCCCCGCTTGGACAGGGGTAGTTCCCGGCGTTGGGGTGCCATGCAGGGTGCTGGCACTGGCTTGAGGGGGCAAATTTAGCCCCCGATTTTGATCGTTTTTCATAGTCGTTTTTGTTGGTCTAACCGCGTTTTGGAGTGCCTCCGTCGTGGCTGCACTTTCACGGTTCCCATTATTTCAGAGGCGGGGGCTAAAACGTATCGGAGGTGTTTTTGGAAGCTTCCGAACCTTCCGAACAGGCTTCGGAAAGTGTTAATAAAAGCCAATAAAAGTGGAGTTTTACCTCCTTGGTTTCCCGTAGATTTCTGACTCGGAAAGCTAAATGGGGACTTCACAAAAGGGTCAAAGGACACAGGGAACGGCGCAGGAAAAAGCCGGATCGCAGGCTCGTCTCCAAGGCCGACGTCTGACCCTGAAATTTACCGGACCAGAGGTGCCAATTTTGACGCTGGCCTCCTTTTTGCCCAAGGCTGGGGATGACGCCAATGAGTGGAATCAAGCCGACCCGGCCACGCGGGTTGACTGGTCGGAACTGCCCAAGGTGTTTTCGTTGTTTTGCCTCCAATATGTGGCCTGGTCGAAGGCCGGGAAGCCCGACGTTTTTTACTTCCAGGGACGACACAAGGGGAGCCTAGCCGCCACCCTTGGCGATGCCATTCACGGCAGCGGCCAGTTGCCCGGTTTGTTCTCGGAAATTGATGCCGCCGGCAAATCACAGCCTCGGATCAAACTGGTGTTTCCACGTGGTCAAAATATACATGGCCGGGACAAGGATAAAAAAGACCGGCGGATCACCGTCAGTCAACATTATCTGCCCGCCGATTGCGTCGAGATTTTTTGGGATGCGCGGGGGGATTTGCCCCTGACCGAACCCGCTGACTTGGCGCTTTTGGAAAAACGGTTGCGCGAGTCGTCCGGTTTGCCGGCTGAACCCGCGCCATCGTCAGGGGAGGCGAGTCCGCCGCTGAAAACGACGGCACCGGCACCCACGCAACCGAAGGAGCCGGAACAGGAAATGCCGCCCCGGCGTCCCAGCGCGCCCCCTGCCAAAGAACCGACCACGGCTTTCGGGATGCTTGAGGCTCAAAAGGCTGCCGGGGAGTCGGCCAAGAGTGCTGCCTCCGTGGGAGCGCAGTCCAAACCAGGGGAACCCGAGCACGTCCCGCCACCCAAACCACCACCGGTCAATATAGACAAACGCCTGTTTGAAATCCAACACCCCGCCGGCGGCTCATGGGATGACAGCGACGGGTTGCTTAATTTCGGCGATGACGAGGATATTTGGCGCGTTAAAGATGCCAGTGAGGGAGTTTTGATCTTTGGGGCCGTCGGCAGTGGCAAGACCAGCGGCAGTGGTTCCGCTTTTGCCAACGCCTTTTTACAGGCCGGTTATGGCGGCTTGGTTTTAACCGCCAAACCCGACGAAGCTAAACGCTGGCTGCGTTTGTGTGAGAAGAACGGTCGCGCCCAGGATTGCGTTCACGTGACGCCCGGCAGTGGCCACAAACTAAATATTCTCCAATACGAAGCGCAACGCCCCGGCGAACGCCTCACTGTTACCGACGATTTGATTGCTCTGATGCGTTGCTTGATCGGAGTGATGTCCCGCAGCAAGCGACATGGCGTCGCCGATGATTTTTGGTCGAATTCAACCAACCAGTTGATCCGCATGGCGTTTGAGGTTTTCTTGCTGTCAGGCGAATCGCTGTCCATGGACAGTATCATCCGCTTTGTTAACATTGCGCCGACTGACCAGAAAAAGCCATGGCAGGACATCCCGTATTTTTCCGACCTCATCGCTCGCGCCGGAGCCTTTGCCCGTAACGGCACCGGTGAAGACCAGCGGATTTACGCCAAAGCCTATGAGTATTGGACTGGCGTCTTTCCTAAAATCGCCGACGCCACACGCAGTGGTATTGTCATCGGCTTAACTGCCATGGCGGAGGTTTTGGGTGGGCGTGGCATCTACGAACTGATTGCCACGACAACCAACCTCACGCCGGAAATGATTCTTTCCGGGAAAATCGTGATCCTGGATTTCCCTTTGAAGGAGAGCGTGCAGGGCGGCTTGATGGTGCAGGCCGCTTGGAAATTATTATTCCAACAGGCAATTGAGCGGCGGACCGACAAGGGGCTTAAAACCGCCCGCCCTGTCTTTTTATGGGAAGACGAGGGGCATTTGTTCTTCTCGCAGCATGACGTGGATTTTCAGCCGACCGCGCGGGACTGCCGTGCCGCCCATGTCATCCTGTCGCAGAACATCCACAACTTTTTGCACCAAGGGCATGACCCACACGCAATCTATGCGGTTTTTTCTGCGATCAACACCAACATATTCCATACGAATGGCGATATGGAAACCAACACCTGGGCATCCAGCCGAATTGGCACTGAAGCCAAACGAAAAATTCAGGTAAACGTCACGACGAACGTTCAACGCCCCGGTCTCTTCACTCCGCCCCCAAAGAGCGATTACGAATCGAAAGCGTCAATCTCCCACAATCAAGAGGCTGCCTTTCGGCCGGAAGCGTTCAGCTCGCTTAAAAAGGGCGGCGATGGCACGTGTGAGGCCGTCTTGCTCTGGCTCTCTCATAATTTTAAGCATAACAAAGGCCGGCCCTTTTGTGTCATCCCCTTTGATCAGGAACAGCGCCAAGAATAAAACTTTATGGATGAAATCCCCTACGCACAAAACGTCACCGACGCGATTGATAATTATTCCAAGAAAGCGGCGGGACTTTATGTCTCTAAGTTTAGTAAGGCGCTCGATACGGCGGTTGAGCCGTTTTTTCGCAAGCAAATGGGCGAACGATATTTTGACGGGCAAGCCGCCGCAGGCGGGGCGATTGTTTGGATAGTTGGCACGATTGCATCCAGTTTCAACGGTTTGTGGCTATCCCCCATAGCTAGTCATCATAATTTCGATGCTTTAGCAAAGTTTCTCGATCACCCGATCTGGGCGATCATTCCCTGTTGTTTCATGATTGTTTTGTATTGGGCCTTTTGTCTGGACAATAATCAATTCATAAATGTGACCAGAACGGCGGGAACACTGTATCATTCTCGCAGCCGGGGAGTCTCGCGGTGGGGCAAGGAAGGGAATGTCATTTTCGCCATAATCGTTTTCCTGGTGTTATTCGTTTTTGCTCCAATTATGGCGGTGCTGTTCTTCATTTCGTGCGGTCGGGTCAGCAATGCGGCCGATTATCAGCGGGCAGTGTTAATGAATATGTATCTTGATGTCAAAGACAGCGAGATCGAGACCGATAAAATTCAAGATGCTGCGCTGGGGAATTGCGAACCACAAATCACTTACCTCTACGATCAGCTTCCCGTCGATATGAAGCCTGAAATCCGCAAGGATATCGCGGCGGCCATGGTCCCGCGATCCCCGCGAATTGTTGCCAAGTCTCCCATGGCGGCCAAGCCGCCTGAACCTCTGACGCAAGAACCCGCTCCGCCAATCGTTTCTGCCGCCCCAGAGAAACCTGCCTTCCAAGAAGAACCCGCAGCGGAAAGCATAGCTCCCGCTGGTCCAGAAAACGTCAAAAGCTTAAAGGTTCTTGGCCTCGTTGGACTAATGCTCGTCGTGGGAATTTTGGTTATCGGAGCGGCCGTTTATCATTTCACCAAAGGCAGCTCACCAGCTCCTGTCCCGGGGGGCGCAACCAAAGTGGTTGAGCCGCAAAAGCCAAAACTTGCTGTAGTGCCAGTTGTCCCGGCTCCAGTTGTTCAGGTGACAGTGCCGGAACCTCCGCCAATCGTGGCGACGCCAGTAGAGCCCAAACCCCAGGTAAGCGCGGAGGATGCCGCCAACGCAGCCAAAGCGGTGGCCGCAGCTGAGAAAGCTCGGGCAGATGAGGCATTGCTTGGGAAAATAAAATCATTGATTGACGGCGATGCTGACAAGATTGCCAAATTTAAAATCGACAGTGAAACGAAACTGGCGGACAACGCCGTCCAAATTAAAGCGGTTTCGTTTTTTCGCCGAGGCAGTCTGACCAAAGCTAACGACTTGATTAAAGTACGGTTTGAAGGCTTGCTGGCGTCCCAGGAACAAGCCGTAACCATCTTTCGGGCACAATTGCCACTCATCGGCAAACCCAAAGAAATGACGCATCAAGAATTTCTCACTCGGCTGGAATCAATTCTTTCGGCGATGGAAAAGAATCGCATACTAGTCCTGTCGAGCATCGACGAAGTAACTTCAGGAATTGCGAAAAAGTCTGTTCAACGCGGTTTGCAGTAAAGAGGTAGCGGTTCTTTTTTCTGTCAATTTGAACTGCATCGGCAAGCGCCCACGCGCGTTGGATTTGTCAGGTTTTAGAATTTCACCTTTTGCGCCATCTCTTGACTGTGTTCGTTGCGGAGGTGTCCGTAAACCTTCATCGCCAATGCCCCGCCGTCCTTGTGGCCGAGCCAGCGCGAGACGGTGGGAATGTCCACCCCGGATTCAATGCAGCGCGTGGCAAATAAATGCCGCAGGTCGTGGTGGGTAAATCGCGCGATGCCGACAATTTTTGCAGCTCTATCCATTGCTTTTTGGCATTCCATGACCTGCATGACCGGATCGGTTGGCTGAATTTCTGGCCGCTGTTGACGCAACCTCCCCAGTAATTCAGCCATGCTTTCAATCATTGGCACTGAGCGGAACTCGTTGTTTTTCGTTCGGTTTTCGGGATCACCGTAGATGACAACTTTCTTCCCTGCAAAATCGCAGTCCTGCCACAAAACATTTGCGGCTTCTGACTTGCGAAATCCGCCGTAGGCAAGAAAACGGACAAGATTGGCGCAAGACTTGGAAAAACGGCCGCCAGAATTTTCAATCGCAGCGACAAATTCATGAAATTTGCCGGCTTCGGGTAGTTGAATTCGTTTTGGGCGTTCGCTCGCTCGTTTGATCTCGCTGGCCGGATTGTCATAACGAGAGCCGCTTTCGATTCCGATCTTGATGACATCCCGGAGAACCTTGACCGTGTGATTGAATGCCGTTGGACTGGAATTCTTGCCGAAGCCGGCCGCCCAGTTCAGGCAGTCAGTCTTTGTGATTCTGCGAATATCAGTTTTTGCCAGAGTTGGCCACGATTTCAAGAGGGCCGTTATGCGTTCGCTATAATAATCCTTGGTGCGTTGTTTGAGGCTGGCATCTCCTGAAACACGTTGTTTGTAGATTTTGATCCCATCGTCAAACAGCAGTTTCCCGCGCATCACATTGGCATTTGATTCGGCGGACTGTCTTTCAACCTTTTCCAAATCTGACAGCCGAAGCTTGGCAACCGTCAGGACATCCGTTTTGAGGCTCTTTACAATGAGCTTGCCATGCACGCGAATTCTCGCAAAGTAGGTGCCAGATGGAACGTAACGCACCAGGTTTGCATATTGAGTGTTCTGCCACTTCTCGGCAGGCTTTGGTGCTGGCGTTTCGCTGCTCATGCGAAGTAGTATATAAAAGCAGTATCAAATGGTCAATATGCGCGGAAGTGTTCGCGCTAAAACCATTGTAAAACAAAGGTTGCGCCCGTAGCTCAGTTGGATAGAGCATCTGCCTTCTAAGCAGGTTGTCGTGGGTTCGATCCCCGCCGGGCGCACCATGTTTTATTGGGGGGCAGGCGAGTTTTTTACACGGTATTCAACCAGCACGCCTTTCAATTCAGTCTTAAATGCCCAGGGAGAAGAACTCGTGAATGAGATTGAGGAAACGGCCAAATCGTGATCGGCTTCAAGTTGGAGCCAGTTGCGAATTTCACCGGGTGATTCAACCCTTCGGTTGACGAGCACACCGGTCTGGAGAATTGGCAAAGCAGAAAAATATTTTTGCGAACTGCCATCCTGATATTGAAAGGTCACCGACAGCGGGGCGGGAGAAAGCAATGCCTCGCTCAGCTTTGCCAGCAGGGTTCGCTCCACCCTGAGGGTCAGAAACAGTTGGTTGGTCGTTAACGGAAGGTTGAGCGGCTGGCCTAAAGTCAGATTGACTTCGTTGGTCAGAACGGCAACGAACCGGCGCGCGCCGGGTGTTTTTTTCAAAAGGAATATCTGAGCTGGTTCGAGCCGGCCGACCCAGTTCGGCAGGGGTAAATTGAATTCAGATTGAAAGGTATAGTTTTCCAACAAAGCCATTTTGGTGAGGGATTCATCCCAGGCAGCCGGACGATTATCAATGGTATTCTGGTCGATGGTTTTGCTGGTGTATAATAAGAAATCAGCAGCCGCGTGAGATGAAACAAAACTCGCATTCAGAGCATCAAGCCAGGGAGAAAAAGCGCAATAGGATTGAGGGATGGGACGCTGCCGGAGATTTAACCCGTTGAGAACGGCCAGGGAGGATTCGAAAGGCATTACATCCACGGAAGATCTGCCAATGACCGCGAGCACCTGGTCAGGAAAAACCATTGCTGGGAAATTGGTGCATAGTTGTTGTTGCAAGTGAGAGCTGGTTTCCCGCCAGGGAGCACCGGCCACCTCCCGGAAATATTGGATCGGCAGGATTTGCGAGATAACACTCCTGCCAAAATACGGGGTCTCGGCGGTCTTTAAGGCAAGTGGATAAACAAGGCTGGCAAGCAACAGTGCCTTAACTCCCGGTTGCGAACGCCAGGCGACACACCAGATTGCCAGCAACAGTGGAAAAGCCCGGTGAAACACCTCATAGTGGGGTTTGTCGAAGCGCACAAAGGAGTTTTTGAACAGCAGGAGGGCAGCCATTGCCATCAGTGGCAAGATGACGGCCTGCGCGGTCCAAGGGAGACGGGCCCGGCCGGAGATGGCCACGCAACCCATGGCCAGCAGGAACAAGCAGGCCAATTCAAAGGCAACATAAGTTTTTCCGGTGGGCAGGGACATGGTTTCATTGTAACCAGCGATGAGTTCGCGTGCGGAATGCAGATAGCCAGGCAAATCAACATGCCAGAGGGAAGCACCCAGACCTACCAACAAGGGAAATCCGGCTAAAACAACCAACCCGGCAATCCGCCTGTGTTTGCACAGGAACAAGAGTCCGATGCCGAAGGCGGGAATCATGAAAACCAAGATCATCGCGTAATTCACCTTGCTGAAAAACAGCAACATGGCAGAGACCAGGCTGCCCACCACGGCCAGCGCGCTGCCTTGGTCATAAATCATCCAAAGCCAATAGCATAAGACCGCAAAGAGAATGGCCGCGGGGCCGTTCTGCACACCCGTGGGGCCGGCTGACAAACCACCTTTTGTGACCAGCGCCAAAGCGACCACCAGCAGGGCGTCGAACAGTCTGGGGCGTTCAGGCAGCAGCTTTCGATAGATGGAAAGGAGGCTGAATAAAATGAAAAAATCATAGAGCAATAATCCGAGCTTGGTTACGGGAAAATGAATGAGCAGCCACCCCAGTGGTCCATAGGTAAAAACAAATTCTTTCCCAAAGACCGTGCCGCTGGCGGAAGCCAATTGAAGAGACAACTGCCAGGATGCATCCAAACCGACCGAGGGAGGGGTCGCGAAAAAAGCAGGCAACGAAAAACACAGGACAAGCAATAGCAGCAACCACCTGGCAGGCCGGGAGGCAAGCCAATCATTAAAACACGCCGGTGAAAATACGCGGGCGACTGAAATTGCGGGTGATTGTATGGGGTGGCTCATTTTAATTAAGTCATTGGTGATTCATTAACAGCAGTACAATTCGCAAGTAATCGATGGTTAAAACGCTTTGGAAATGTCCCTTTTTTCAGTTGGTTGTCATCACTCCAAAACCTGTCGTCTTACTGCCATTCCCTGCCGCCGCCATGGATGGTCCGCTCGCGGAGGCCGGCCGGCACCAGCGTCAGCTCCTGTTGTTTGACCCCGGTCATGAACGTTAATCGTTCCCGTGCGCGTGGGCGCAGGTTCCATGTCTCCAGGTCGGCCGGATGGGGGCCACACGCTGCCGCCAATGGGGACATTCTGATCGAGTTTTCAGGAGGACATTCTCATGGAGTCGCGACATTCGCAAGAAATTGATTCTACGCAACACAAAGCAAGGATGGCACTGTGCAAGGCAACGAGCTGATAACAAAGTTTCCGCCTCATAAGTTAGGAACGCAGGTCGCCACGACACAGATAATCACCACGACTAACAGCCGAAAGGCCGTGGGCGCAGGCGCCAGCGGGATGGCGAGGTTGGACTTCGGTTCGGCAAACGGCGGCCGCCGCTCGATCTCCCGGGCAAAGCCAATCTGCCCGAGGAAGGAAAGGAAGCTGACCAGAAGCTGACCAGCCCGCCGAAGGGCGAAATTGCCTTGGGCGTTTCATCCAGCGCCAGCCTGGCTTCGCCAAAAAGCGAGGTGATTTCAGGGCGGGTCGTTTGGTGCAGGGCGCCGTGTGTTATTGGGATTTAGGGCAACCCAGCCAGGGCAAAGCCGATTTCTGACAAAATTGAATCCAGCGGCGTTTTGCCGGAGGTGATGATGGCCAGCTATTCCAGCGCGGCGCAGCGCGCATTTCTCGCAAGTTGAGCCGGCGGCAAAACGGCCCCAGGTTTTACGTTAACTTGTTTTAGTTGCAGACAAGTGAATTCTGCTTCTCAAGCCGACCCATCTCATCAATCGTAACGGTATCTCGCGGAGGTGAAACATAGTGAAGCGATTTATCCCAGCATTGGCAGCAGGAAGAAAACGGCAGGCAAAAGCCTTGTGATCGCAAGCACAAAAGTCGCCGGCCATGCGACGGCAAAAGGTTTTTACAGAGGAAAGCCGGCCGGGGCGGATGCCGATAGGTGGCAACGAATAATTCAATTTTAACGGCGTCTCATTAAATCACGACCAAAAATAGGCCAGCATGAAAAATATATTCCAAGCAAAACTGTCCCGGCAGTGCAAAATCGCACTTTTACCAACGCTGCTACTATTGGTGTCGAGTCTGGCTGGAGCCGGGGAGTTTAATCTGTCCGGCTATGTTCGTCCGTTCGTAGGCGCGGCAGGCGAGGGGAACACTTTTCCCGGACCCTCGGCGCCGTTTGGCATGATCCAGATCAGCCCCGACACGGACACGACGAACTGGGCCACGGATTCCGGCTATGAATATACCGATCCCACCATCCAGGGTTTCAGCCTGACGCATCTGAGCGGCACGGGTTGTCCCGATCTCGGCGATTTTCTGTTCATTCCGCAGATTGGCAAACCGGCCATTTTTTCCGGCCCGAAGGACCGTCCGGAGCAAGGCTATCAATCCACTTTTTCCCACGCAGAGGAAGCGGCGGCGGCCGCATATTACAAAGTGAAGCTGCAAAAATCCGGCGTCACCGTGGAACTGACGGCGGGGGAACGCGCGGGCATGCTCCGGTTTACTTTTCCGGCGAGCGAGGAAGCATCCATATTGACCGACTTAAGCCATGTCATCGGGCCGTGGCAGATTGCCGAATCGCGGGTGCGGGTTGAGGATGCTGCCACCATCACGGGTTTTCACATTGTCAACGGCTGGGCCCGGGAACGGCATTTGTTTTTCGCCGCGCATTTTTCACGGCCCTTTGATGACTCGCAAATCATCAGCGCCGGCAAGCCGGTCATTTACAATGGCTATCGTTTTCGCAGTCGCAACGAAGCGGCGGGAACGAACCTGCAATTCATTGCCAAATTCAAGACGCAGGCCGACGAAGTCATCCAGGTGAAGGTCGCCGTTTCCGCCGTGAGCACGGCCGACGCGTTGCAGAATCTCGAGGCGGAAATTCCCGGCTGGGATTTTGAGGGGCTCCGCCAGACGACCGTGGCCAAATGGAATCGAGAATTAAGCAGCATTCAAATCGAAGGCACGACCGGGCAAAAGGAAACCTTTTACACGTCGCTGTATCATGCTTTGCTCACGCCCAATCTCTATCAGGACGTGAGCGGCAAATACCGCGGCTTTGACCAGAACATTCACCAGGCCAAAGGCTTCACGGAATACACGGTGTTCTCCTTGTGGGACACGTTCCGCGCCGAGCATCCGCTGCTTTCGTTGATCCAAGCGAAACGCGATGCCGACATGATCAATGCGCTGCTGGCGCATTACGACCAGAGCGTGGATCACTTGTTGCCGATGTGGGAACTGCAGGGAAATGAAACGTGGTGCATGATCGGCTACCACGCAGTGCCGGTGATCGTGGACGGTTATTTGAAAGGCGTGAAAGGGTTTGACGCGCAACACGCGTATGAAGCCATCAAGGCCACGGCGATGAACCGCGATTACGACAGCGTGGCGGCTTATGCCCAGTTGGGCTGGGTGCCGTGCGACAAGGAAAACGAGTCCATTTCCAAGACGCTCGAATACGCTTATGACGACTGGTGCATCGCGCAGATGGCCAAGGCGATGGGCAAAACGGCGGATTACGATTATTTCACGAAACGCGCGGCGAGCTATAAGAACATCTACGATCCGTCCATCGGCTGGATGCGATCGAAGGATGCGCACGGCAACTGGCGGACGCCGTTTGATCCGCATGCCTTTGGTGGCGACGACAAGCTGAACGATGTGACCGAAGGCACCAGCTCGCAATATTCGTGGTTTGTGCCGCAGGATGTGCCGGGTTTGATTGAGCTGATGGGCGGAAAGGAAAAGTTCACAACCCGGTTGGATTCCTTGTTTGACGCCAAACAGTCCAAGCAGTTTCTGTCTGAATTGTCGGAAAACGATCAACGCGGGTGCATTGGCGAATACTGGCACGGTAACGAACCGAGCCATCATGTGATTTATCTCTATTGCTACGCCGGCCAGCCGTGGAAGGCGGCGAAGCTGTTGCATCAGGTGGTGACGACGCAATACGGTTCCGGCCCGGGCTCGTTGTGCGGGAATGACGACTGTGGGCAGATGTCGGCCTGGTACATGTTCACGTGCATGGGATTTTATCCGGTTTGCCCGGGGAGCGACTACTACGTGATTGGCGCGCCGCAAATTCCGAAGGCGGTCATGCATCTTTCCAACGGCAAAACCTTCACCATGACGGCGCAAAATATTTCGGACGAAAACATCTATGTGCAATCGGTGCGCGTGAACGGCAAGAACTGGGATTCGCCCTTCCTGCCGTATCGCGAATTGAAGCACGGTGGCAGGCTGGAGTTCACCATGGGACCGCAACCGAGCCAGTGGGGGACGCAGCCCGTTTTGCCCCCTTGAGACCGGTCCGCGCGGCGCATTGCACTGGCGCTGTCGGGCTGGCGGGATCACCCATGAGTCAGAGGCGCGTGGTTTTGGGCATGGGTGATTGGGTTGTTTGGCCGTCTATTTTAATGGAGTCAGTGGCTGGAAAAATGGAAAGAAGCGGTGCAAACACAATAAACCGAGGAAAATATGGCCTTGAATTTGTTTTTCCATGCGGCACAGGTCTATGGCAAGTTGTCAGCGCAAGAGATGATACAACTGCCCAAACGAAACAGTCTGGTTCATGAAACAGCCGCCACGTTGAAAGAGTGGATCAGCAGCGGGAGGTTGAAAGACGTGCTTCCGGGCGAGCTGGATTTAAAGAACCGATTGCGCGTGGGGCGCGACACGGTGCGGCTTGCCCTTGAATTGCTGACGAAGGAAGGCTGGGTGGATGCTTCAAACCAGGGCTGTAAAAGACGTATTCTCGTGCCGGAGCATTCGGCGTCCGGCCAGCGGGCCCCGGCCGGGCTGCCGGTAACCTTTCTGACGCCTTACCCGGTGGAACAGGGGCAAACGCTGGCGGAAATGGAGGACACCCACAAGCGGCTGACGGAAATGGGCCGCAGCCTGGAGTTTGTCTCGTCGGACATCTACGGTCGCAAAGATCCGGAACGCCAGCTGGAAAACATGGTGCAAACTCATCCGTCGGCGGCCTGGGTATTGTATGCCTCGTCCAGTCCCATTCAAAAATGGTTTGCCAAACGGGGACTGCCGGCGCTCGTCCACGGCTGGCCGTATCCCGGAGTGACTTTGCCCTATGTCACCAAGGCGTGGGAACCGGCGGGGTTTCATGCCGGGTTGCAGTTTATCCGGCAAGGGCACCGGAACATCGGGATGTTTGAATATGTTGAGCGCGGGGTTGGCGCGATGCTGATTGAGCGCGGTCTGCAACGGGCGATTGACACCACCAACCAGGGGGCCAAGCTGCTGCTGTTCAAGGACGAGCGCACGCCGGAGTCGGTGGCGAAGGCATATGAAACCGCCTTCAAACTCAAGGACCGGCCCACGGCCATGGTGTTGACCAGTTCCAATCATTTGCTTACGAGCATGTCGTGGTTGATTTCAAAAGGCATTCGCGTGCCGGGCGACGTTTCGCTGGTGGTGATGCCCAATGACACGTGGTATTCCGAGTTTTACCCGCCACTTTGCCATTACAAACCGAACACGAGCACCTTCTCGCACGGCATTGCGGAGCGGGTGCTGGAATTGGTGGAGCATGGCCGGGTCATTCGCAAGTCGCTGGAAGTGCCGGTGGAATACGTCCCTGGCGCCACGATCGGTCCGGCGCCGAAGCGCTGATCCCAATGCGGCCAGGGAGGCGGCAGAGCGCTGGTAAAAGCGTCCGGGCGGGATTTCAAGCGGTCTTGTTTTAGTTGCAAACAAGCGGTTTGCGCTTTCGCGGGCCAGGTGCGCTTGAATAACTTGTGCGTTCGCGTTGAACACCAAGGCGCGAAAAATTATTTCCAAGTAAAGGACGAAACATTGTCACACAATCCCAAGCGCAGGCTGGTGCCTGCGTTTGGCCGAGAGGCAAGCTGCTGCCATGAAATTCAATTCCCCGGACCGGGAGCATTGCCATCAATGGTTCAGGTGAGCCGGAAATATGACCGGAACATCGTCACGCCATTGAATGCCGCCAGGCGCAGTGGCAGCGATGATGAGAATCCACGGGAACAGGTTGTGGAGGCAAAGCCGGCAGTGCGCCCCGCTGTGCGTGGTGCTTAAATTTTACTTATTTGTCACTTGTCTGTGACTTGTCTTGTTTGCAAACAAGCGCATTCTACTTTTGCTTGGGGTGCGGTTATGGAATATATAAGGCACAAGGTGGAAGCGGTTACTGAGAGCACGCAATAAGGAGGCTGTTCACATGACCAATCATTCTGATTATTATAACTTGAAAACTTCAAAAACCATTCCCGGAATCATTGTCGAAACCGTCTCAAACTCCCGGCGTCAACAAAACATCAATATTCACCACATTACAGGTCGGTCAGGGTTCACCTTGATTGAACTGCTGGTGGTGATTGCCATCATCGCCATTCTGGCGGCAATGCTGCTGCCGGCGCTCAGCAAGGCCAAGCAAAAGGCGGCGGGAATATCCTGCCTGAACAACTCCAAGCAACTGGGTTTGGCCTGGTTGATGTATGCCGGCGATAACAATGAGAAACTCTGCCCCAATAGGAGGAATGGTCTGCCGGATGGTTGGACGAGTGGACAATTGAGCTGGGATGCCGCCACCGACAATACCAATGTTGCCTTACTCAAACAGGGGTTATTGGGGCAATATCTTGGTCAGAATGCGGCCGTTTTTCATTGCCCGGCTGATGACAGTCATGGCTTTGGCCAGCCCAATCGGGTAAGAAGCTATTCGATGAACGGGTATGTGGGAACCCCTCCCGGGTTAGATGTATATGGTAATGGTCCGCCCACGGCGGACGGCTATGCGGTATTCTACAAAACCACTGATTTTCGCCGGCCAACGGATGTGTTTGTTTTTGTGGATGAGCATCCGGACAGCATCAATGATTCGTGGTTTATCTACACAGCCAATGGGCCGTCTGGAATATCGGTCTGGAATGACCTGCCCGCGTCCTATCACAACGGTGCCTGCGGCTTTTCGTTTGCTGATGGACATTCGCAAATTCACAAATGGCTCAACGGCAGTACCAAGCGTCCCAGCGTGCAGGGCGGCATTAAGGGGGGCGCTGCCTACGACCACAATTATCCTGTTTTGCCCAAGGACGCGATCCAGGACATTTCCTGGGTCAGCGCTGCCAGCACTGAACGCCGTTGACCATCCTTGCAACCTTAAAATCCCAACTCCTAAATCCCAAAAACCAACCGACAAGAAAAATATGCGCAAACAGTTATTACTCGGGCTGATATTTCTAATTACCATAATTGCGACCAGCATTAATGCGCGGGCGGATTATTCCAATTCGGTCGTGTCGCTCAGTCCGGTGGCCTATTGGCCGCTGAATGAAACCGTCCAGCCGCCGGCGCCCTATTGGGCGGTGAACAGCGGCAGCCTGGGGGCGGCCGGGAATGGTTATTACGAAACCTGGTTCGCGGCCAGTGGCAATGGCTATGTGTCACGGATGGATTGGACCGGGCCGGTTCCTGGTGCCACGAGTGATGGGGATGGGGCGGCAAATTTTACCGGCACTAACACTACATATATTCAAATTCCGCATACTTTTACCAACACCATCATCAAGGCGCCATTCAGCGTGGAATGCTGGGTCTATGCTACCAATACAACGGATTGGGCAAATATCGTGGGAGCGGGTGGTCAGAATAACCGGGCGGCCACGGCCGCCGGAGCCTGGGCTGGATTCAGTCTGAACCATTATGGTGGCAGCTGGTTGTTCGATCTCTACAATACCAACGGTTCCAACAGCTCGCTGGAACTAAGTGCCACCGTCACGGTGAACCAGTGGGATCATCTGGTGGCCACTTACGACGGCACCAACGCCTCACTTTACCTGAATGGAAATCTCGTGGCTTTCAAAGCCGCCAACACCAATGCCTTGGGATTGGGCTATGTGCCGGACGTTGTCAACCCCATCCTGATTGGCAGACTTAACGTCCCCAAATACAGCAACACCTATCAAGGCTTGGTGGATGAAGTCGCCATATATCCCGACGTCCTGTCGGCCACGGATGTGGTAAACCATTACGCCGCTGCGACTGCCGGCGGCTATGCGGCGGCGGTTGCCGTCAACAACCCGCTGATCTATCTGCGCCTGAATGAACCGTTATACACTTTGCCGGCGTCAAACAGTTTTGCCTCGTTTCCTCCCGCCAACAATTTTGGGAGTCTTGGCAGTGCCGCGAATGGTTTGTATCAGCCCGGCACCCTGCCGGGTTTGCCCGGACCGACCGGCACTGGTTTCGGGACGGCCAATTATGCCGTGGGCTTTAATGGCATGAACGCGGCGGTTGACGTGGGCAACGGGGCACTGGGCACGGTGGCGCCGACGTTGAATGTCACGGGCACGAATCCCTTGACGGTGGTAGCCTGGTTCAAGAGTAATCCGGCCGACAGCTACAATCGCTTTCAAGGTATTTTGGGGCACGGAGACAGCGGGTGGCGATTGGGATTCGGTTCCAGCGGCCCGGCGTTTAACCCCGGCGCCGGCGGCGAAATCAGCTCCAGCGATCGCTACAATGACGGGCGCTGGCACATGGTCGCCGGTGTTTACGGCGCTGGCAGCAATTACCTCTATCTGGACGGCACTTTGGTAAACAAGACAGCCTTTACCGGCTCCCAGAGCGGCAACGGCCGTGACGTGCTGCTCGGCGGGGCGCCTGATTACACCGCTCCTTCGGGACGTTATTGGGCCGGAAGCCTGGCGCAGGTGGCGTTCTTCACGAATGCACTTTCCGCGACCAACATTTTGCAGCTTTACAATGTGGCTGGAATATTGCCTTTCATCGCCACCCAACCTGTTTCGGCCAGCGTGAATGCTGGAGCGTCATTTACCAACAGCCCGATCATCGGGGGCAGCAGCCTGGTTTATCGGTGGTATCAAAACGGCGCGCCGCTCACCGCCCAGACGAACGCCAGCCTGGTGCTGAATCCAGTGCTGGCCACGAGCGGCGGCAATTATTATGTCGTGGCCACCAACACCAGTGGGGCGGTGACCAGCTCTATCGTTACCCTGACGGTGTACACCTCGCCGCAAGTCACTCAGCAACCCACCGCGGAATATGTGCTGTTCACCGGCGGCAGCGCCAGCTTCGCAGTGATTGCTTCCGGCGCCCAGCCGCTAAATTATTTTTGGAAGTCAAATGGAGCGGCTCTGACTGCTGCGACCAATTCGAGTTATATGCTGACCAATGTGCAAGTCAGCGCGAATTATTCTTGCGTAGTCAGCAACTTCCTCGGCTCCGTCACCAGCAGCGTGGTCGCCGTTACTGTATTCGCAACTCCGGCAGAGTTCTATCCGCAGTTCGTTTTGGTGGATAAACCGGTTGCCTTCTGGCGCCTGGACGAGCCGGACAATGGCCTAGGCAATTACAACGCCGGCGTGGTTGCTCATGACTATTGGGGCGGCCACAACGGCATTTACACCAATGCTGAGCTGGGCCAATCCGGTTATCCCGCCACGCCCGCCGACCCTGATGTTTCAGCGATGTTTGGAAGACAGGTGGATAGCGACAGTGATGTGTCACAAATTTCCGGCATAGATTTTGGCATCACCAATGGCGGGAACGCCGCCTTGTCGGTGGAGGCTTGGGTGAACGCTCCTGCCAATCAGAGTCATGATGGCGGTATCATCACCAAAGGCACCGGTGCCGGCGGTGAACAATTCAATCTGGATACCGGCGCCGCAAACTATGCCTTCCGCTTTTTCGTCCGCGATGCTGGCGGCGGCGTTCACTTGGCCAACAGCTCGGTGGTTCCGGACGGCAACTGGCACCATCTGGTTGGCGTTTGCGATCAGACCAACGGCAAGGTGTTCCTCTACATAGACGGCGTGCTCAACGCCAGCGCCAACATTACGGCTGGCAGCGGCCTGCTGAGTTCTGTAAACCCCGTCAGCATTGGCGCCCGTCAGGGCGGGGCCACCGGCGCTTACGACCAGCAGTACTACGGGAACATTGACGAGGTGGCGATTTATAATTATGCCTTGTCAGCGGCCCAAGTGGCGACCCATTACAGTGGCATAGGCTTGGCACCTGTGATTTTGCAAGGTCCAAAGGACGCCACGGCCAATGCGGGCAGCAGTGCCACGTTCACAGTGGTGGCCCAAGGAACAAAGCCCGCCTACCAATGGTTTGATGTGACCGGCGGTTTCCCCGGTACCCCGTTGACCGGCAAGACCAATGCGACGTTAACCTTGTCAGGTGTAACCATTGCCCAAAATGGCAATCTCTATGCCGTCTTGATAACCAACAGCTACGACCAGGTCACCAGCGCGGCCGCCCAACTCACAGTTCTGGCTGGACCGCCCGTGATTCAAACGGATATTTCACCGCTGAACGTGAAATCTCTCGTGGGAGTTCAATTTAGCTACACCTTGACCGTAAGCGGCACGGTTCCCATTCATTATCAATGGTATCAGGATGGCATTCCGGTTGGATTAAACGCCAACGCCTATACCGTCACCGTGCTGGCGGGCACCCATACCTACAGTTGTTATGTCACCAACATCAGCGGCGCCGTCAGCAGCAGCACGGCCACGGTGGTAAGTATCGCAGTAACGGATAGCGGCACCAACACCGGCTCCAGCAGCACCACCTTTGCGGTGAACTTCATGAATGCCGCCAACGCCGTGTATTCGACTGACAATGGGGCCAACTGGACCAATGAGGTTTATCGAGGGCTGGGGGCCTTTTCCGATCATCCGGCCAATACCAATTGGAATGGTTTTGGCAAATTTCCGAACGGTTATCTGCCGGCGTTTGATTCAACCACAGCGCCGCAGGTGACATCGGATGGAATTTATACTCCTATCACCTTGAATCTGGTGTATGGCTTTGACAGTGGTTCGCTCGCTTATGGCCCAGGCATGACCGGCAACACAGGACCAGGGGAGCCGTCATTTATTCTGGGCAATTGCGCTGTCGTGAATGGCAGCAATCCGGGGGTTGGCACCTCCGCCAATCCCTTGGGCGGCATCACCCTGAACCACGTTCCCGCCGGCACTTACAACCTGTATCTCTATAGCGCCAATGTGGACAACGGCCGTGGTGGCGTGTTCAGCTTCACCAGCGGTGGCGCGCTGGGCGGAATCAACACGGTTCTCAACGACACCAATGGTGCTCCGGCCAGCAACTTTGTTTATGGCGTGACATATGTCATCTTCACGAATGTAGCGCCCGATGCCAGCGGAGTGATTAGCGGCACCTGGGGGACGGTTTCCAATCCCAAAAGCGGCCTCACCGGTGAAGGCAATTTCAACGGATTGCAGCTTATCCGCCTTTCCGGACCGTTGGTGGTCACCGTGCCGACACTTGCAATCCATGCCGCCGGGAATCAGGCCATCGTGACCTGGCTCCCGGCTGGTGGCACCCTGCAATACTCAACGAATGTGGCTGGTCCTTATTACAACCTGGATGGGATTAGTTCTCCCTACACCAATATCGTCACGGAGAAACAGGAGTTTTTCCGGGTGAAAGTGCCTTAGCCATCACGGTCTAAGCGAAGTGAATTCAATTCACCGGCCCGGATGCAACCGGGCCGGTGTTTCTTTTTGGCGCAGTCGTTTTTGCAATAAACAGGAGGATTGAGCCGTATAAAAACCGGAAGATGCCATTTTCACCGTGTAAAAATCGACGCTTTTTTGCCGCGGTTTTTTAAATCAAGGCAAGACCCGACACCGGCTTAAGGCGTTAGTCTTCGTTCTTATCAGGCTTTTGCTCGGCCATCTTGGTATTGAAATAGAGCAAGGCCGCTTCGGTGCGTGAATTCACGTGTAATTTTCTAAAAACCCGTTTGAGGTGGGTGCAGACGGTTTCGTAACTCATGTCCAGGTCGGCGGCGATCAATTTATTGGAGTGTCCCCTGGCCACGAGTTGCAGAATTTGCTCTTCCCGTAGCGATAAATTCACGGACACGTCCTTGCTATTTGAATTTTCGCGAAATGACTCAATCAGCCGGCGGGCGATCTGGCTGGTCATGGGCACGCCGCCATTGAGTACTTCCAACAAGGCCCTTCGCAAATCGGATGGCTTGGTACGTTTTAGCAAATAGCCATCCGCACCGGCTTTTAGCGCCATGAACAACAGTTCCTGATTGTCCATCGCGGTAAGAATGACGATTTGAACCTCGGGCAGCTTGCGCTTGAGCCGGGCCAGGCATTCAATGCCCGACATACGCGGCAGGAAAATATCCATCAATACGACATCGGGTTGCTTTGGTGGAATGACGGTCAACGCCTCCTCGGCGGACATGCAGGAGCAAACGCATTGAAATTCGGGAAGTAAATTGATCAGCCGGGTCCAATTTTCGCGGACTTTCGGTTGATCCTCGACCAAAGCAACCCGGATCGGATGCTTCGCGGAGGAAGAAACTTGTTTGTCGGCCGGTTTTGGGTTTGGGTCCTTGGGGTGAGTCATAAATTTCAGCATTGCGACTGCTTTTCATTTTTGCAGCGGGCGGTCAACCGTGCGGTTTGGGCCATTTGCGCCGGTATAACGTAGCATCGGGAAAGTCATTTTTTGAAGAGTGAAAATCGGCGTGGACGCTCCAGCGGAATGCTAAATTGGATGCGACAACCCTCGCCGGGTTGGCTGACGATGAGACAAATCCCGCCCAGTTCGCACATTCGGCGCGATAGATTTCGCAGGCCGTTGCGTCCCGGTTTGATGGTGGCCGGATCAAAACCCCGGCCGTTATCCTGAACGACCACAATGAGGTGCTGACGTTGCCGCTCGATTTTCAGCGTCAACGCGGTGGCCCCAGAATACTTTACGGTATTGTTCAGGGTTTCCTTGATGGCCATCAGGAGGCTGCGTCGAAGCGGCAGATCGGCTTCGGCACCGAGCAACTTGGGATCAACCTCAAAGACGCAGGCAATGGCGGAATGTTCCAAGTATTTGCCGGCGTAGTCACAAATGTAATCGGCAAAGTGCTGCAGCGTGTCCAGCCGGGGGTTGAGCGCCCAAAGGATTTCATCAATGCTGGACAGAACTTTGCGGGCGTCATCGCAAATCTCGCCCAGTTGAACCCGGGTCTTTGAATTTTCCGGCAGATCCTCCTTGGCGACTTCGCCATTGAGCACCAATTGGGTGATGCGGGAACCGATGTCGTCATGGACATCCATGGCGATGCGCGCGCGTTCGCGCTGCAACAACCAGCGTTCCTTTTGGTGAAGTGCAAGCTGGGCGACGAGAAAGAAAATGATGAGCAAGCCTAGTGCGCAGAGGGAGGCAAAGGTGATTTGAAACCATGGCTTTTGCCAGAAAGGGACATGAACTGGCTGCAGGGGGGGGCCGCCTTTCAGCACTTCGGGAGCCAGTCCCCAGGGCGGCTGCCCGAGTTCCCCCACCACGGTGGCGGGCCGCCAGTTGCTGGAAGGCGTTTTCAGGCTTTCCCAATGCGGGGTGGGTTGCGGCACCACGAGCCAATTGGGATCGGACCGGATTTCAAGGGGATCTCCGTTTTCAAAGTCGACGTGCAGGCCGAAAATCATCCCCGCCGCGGCAAAGGAATTGTACGCTTTCACCGTCAGGACGTGCCGGCCGGGGGTCAGCAGCAGGGTCACATCATATTCCCAGTATTCCCGCCATTCGGCCATGCGGCCAATCAACTGCCCGTCCAGGAAAAGGGAGTATTCATTGTCCGCCGACATGATCAGCAAAGCATTGGCAATCCTTTTATTTGGAGGGATTTCGAATGACCGCCAGAAACAGCAGGTTTGTTGATCGAGTGTGTTTGTATCCCAAATCCAAGAGCCCAGGAAATCGAGACTGTTAGGCGCGTAGGTGTTGGCCAGTGCGGTCGCGAGCGGTTGGTGGCCGGAAGAGGTTTCTGGCGGCGGTGTTTGGGAGGCTATGCCAGCCAAAATTATTTGCGAGTAGCCATTATAACCGCTTTTTGAAGCCGGGCTGGTAAAATCGAATCTGACGGCGGCCACGTTGGTGGCCAGCGCACCGGCCGCCGGCCGCAGCATCACGCGCGTGGCGGACTGCAGGCTGGCAGGATTGGCAGGGTCGTAATTAACACTTCCCAGCCGGACGAAAATCGCCGGGGCCCCCACGGTGGAGTAATACACGGTGTAGGCTTGCTGATCCCGGCCATTGCTCGCCCAGCCACCGTAGACCGTGATATTCGTCAGATCATAACCGGTGGGAGATCCGTTCAGCAGATATGTCATGGACGAGCACGCGCGGAATAAATTGCCGCAGGTGAGATAGTTTGTGCTGGTGGAGATGACGGTGCCGCTAATTAATCCGTTGGTTATCAGCGCGAGGGTGCCGGCATTGCCATCCGTCAACCGGCCGGCAGCACGCCCCGGGGCCTCCAGGCTGAAATTACCGCTGACCCGGCTGGGCAAACAACCGGCGATGAGGCTGTGGTTGGTCGTGATGCTCCAGGTGGGAGTGAAACTGGTCATGGCACCCAGTCCGGTTTGAGCGGCGACGACAGTGACGAGGTTGTCCACCGCCACCGGCAGGCGGTCAACCACGAGTGGCCGGGCAGACGTATAAGTAATCTGGTCGCGGTCGGTGGCATTGACGGCTTTAAGCCGGTAACCAGCGGTATCAGCAATTTGCAGGTTGGTGAGGGTCAGCGTGGTGTTGGTAGCTCCGGGAATGTCAGATACCCTCGTTCCAAGGATTTGCTGCCATTGAAATATGCTGGCCGGGACATTGCTAAAAACCGCCCTAAAAACAACTTCGCCGCCAACCATATCAAAGGCGGTGGTGGGAACCGTGTCTTGGATAAGCAAAGGGGTTGAAAAGTAATTGTCCGCGGCATCTGATTTCCCCCCCATTTCTTCACCATTACAGACGAGGCCGATGGAAGTGATTCCCAGGAACAAGAATATTACCATGACTGACCAGCCCTGCCGCAGCCATGAATTGTTATGGTCTAAAGTCATCCTGGGTCTCAAAGGCTTGGCATCGCTTGGCTGCATTCAAAAGGATGCAGATCCGCATGATTTAAATTCAATGGAAGCCATTTCGTCAAGGCGGCCTCCAACATCATAGGATGCAAAGCAATTGGGGACCACCGCTTCGTCTGCCTGGTTATAAATATGAAACTTACCAACCTGGGAAAGTGGTGAAAAGCAATTTAGCACGAAATTCTGATGAAAAGACCGGGGCAAGGCGGCGAGGAAGTGTCCCTTATCTTGGGGACAGCAGGGTGCCTTGATTGTGGGACTTTAACGACTCGTGATTCGTGATAACTTAGAATTCATCAAACCCATATTATAAATTTACCCAAGCAGCATTTCCTTCAGCCATATTTGCGAAATTTTTTCCAAACGTAAAAAACCTACGAAAATCAGATTGTTTATGACCACACTTAACCTTTCAAAATGGAAAATCGCGGCGGGACTTGCGCTGGCCTGTCTGGCTCGCCTGGACGCACAAGCAGCGAGCATCACCTGGGGGCCGACGGGGACGTTCACGGACAACACGGTGCTGGCGCTGGCCGGAGCCGGGTCCAACGAAGTTTACGGCGTGGATTTTGGCGGGTCAGGGGTGCAAACGACCGCGAATGGCTACAGCTTTGCCGATTATGCGGTTTCCGGGCACATGAGCATCGCCGGCAGCGGTTTTGGTCTTTTCGGGGGCTATCTGACGGGTGGGGCA
>Ga0302322_100000497_pt1 | contig 30351 bp, 20 predicted proteins | sample Fen_T0_2_FD_203757 | JGI IMG/M metagenome (GOLD analysis project Ga0302322, IMG submission 203757) | Peat permafrost microbial communities from Stordalen Mire near Abisko, Sweden - Fen_T0_2 | ecosystem: Environmental > Terrestrial > Soil > Wetlands > Permafrost | place: Sweden: Abisko...
GCTGGATCCCGTTTCCTCGACCGTGGTTTTAATAATCAAAGGCGCGCCGGAAGTGGTGCCGACGATCATCTTTCAGGAGGCGGATGGCGCGGTGAAATTGCTGGCGAGCGAGGCAGATTTGCATGGCGGGGTGCAATACGAAGCCGGTGAGGGCAAAGATTGCATTGGTTATTGGACCGATCCGGCGGACACCGTGAGCTGGCATTTCCGGGTGGACCGCCCCGGCCAGTTCAAGGTCTCGGCGGAAATCGCGGCGGAAGCGGCGGGTCAATTTGAAGTGGTGGTCGGCGACCAGACTCTGGCGGGCACGGCGCCCGTTACGAAGGCATACACCAAGTTCAAACGCACGAGTGTGCCCGGTGTGCTGGTGCTGGCGGCCGGGGAGGTGACGCTTACGGTCGAACCGGTTGCGGCTGGCTGGCAAGCGATGAATTTGCGGAGCGTGGCACTGGTTCCGCTGCCAAAATAACGCGTGTTTGCCCGGAGGCGCGGCTGATACGTGGCCGGCCGGTCGAGGCGGCGGTGGCGGGGCAGGTTTGGGCCGGGAGCCGGTCGGCCGCGCGAGTTTCTCCATGCTTTACTTTTTGCCGTCATACTGTTTGTTTATGCTGAATAATTTGTATCGTTAATCAGAACTGCCCGGTTTTTGGTTCGCATGAATTCACCTTTACGCATTTTGCACTTGGAAGACGACGCGGATTTTTCCGTGTGGTTAAACGACTTCTTGACGGCCGATGGGCTGACGGTTGCGATCACCCAAGTTGTTTTGCGCGAGGAATTTGAAAAGGCCCTGGTCAGCGGGGCGTTCGATGTCATTCTCGCGGACCACCGCCTGCCGGATTTCAACGGGTTTCAGGCGCTCAAGCTCGCCCGGGAACGGGTGCCGGAAGTGCCGTTTATTCTGATTTCGGGTGCCATTGGCGAGGAACTGGCGATTGAAGCGCTGAAGGCGGGGGCGACGGATTATGTGCTGAAACACAACCGTGACCGGCTGCCGACGGCAGTGCGCCGGGCAGTGGCGGAAGCGGTGGAACGGTCGCGCCGTCAGGCGGCGGAGGAGGATTTGCGCCGGAGCGAGAAGCAATACCGGCTCTTGTTTCAGGGAAACCCACATCCCATGTGGGTCTTTGACCTGGAGAAGATGACGATTTTGGAAGTCAACGAGGCGGCGGTGCAGCATTACGGGTTTTCGCGGGATGAATTTTTGGCGATGACGCTGGCGGATTTGCGGGTGACGGATCGCGAGCCGCAGAAACCAGCCGAGCTGCCGGATGCCAAGGCGCAAGGACTGGTCTGGCAGCATCGGCATAAAGACGGGCGCATCATGGACATGGAAGTGATCTGGTCGCCGGTGGTGTTCCGGGGGAAGTTGTCCGCGATGACGATGGCGACGGATGTCACAGCCCGGCGTCGGGCGGCCCGGCACAACGCGGTGTTCCGCAAGCTGAGCCACCATTTGAGCGCGGTCACGACGGCCGCCGAATCGGCGTTGTTTATTTGCGAAGCGGCGGACGAGCTGTTTCGGTGGGATGATTTTGCGCTGGATTTGTATCTGTCGGAAGCAGACGAAGTGGTTTCGTTGCTGACGATGACGACGATTGACGGCAAGCGGGTGGAGGTGCCGGCCTCGCCGCAGCCCCGGGCCGCCAATGCCTTGGTGCAGCGGGTCATAGCGCGCGGGGCTGAACTGGTGTCGGCGGCCGAAACGGAAAGCCAGGCCGGCACCACGATGATGGCACCCATCCGTGAAGGCGCGAAGTTGATCGGCATTTTTTTCATTCAAAGCCGGCAGGCGCACAGTTATTCGGAGCGGGACGTGGAGACCTTGCAGGTGCTGGCCGACCAGTGCGGTGGTGCGTTGCAGCGGGTGCGCGTGGAGGAGGAGTTGCGCCACAGCCAGCGGCGGTTTCGCGAGCTGTTCCAGAACTCGCCGGACGCGATTTTTGTGGAGGATATGCAGGGCAAGGTGCTGGATGTCAATGTCAGCGCGTGCGAGTTGCACGGGCTTTCGCGGCAGGAACTGATCGGCAAGAACGCCTTGGAAGAGCTGGTGCCGGCCCCCTGCCGCGAACAGGCCCGGGCGGATTTTCGACGGCTGGTGGCGGGACAGATTTCGTGGATTGAAAGTGAAAGCCAGGGGGTCAAGGGGCGGGTAATCCCGGTGGAAATCCGGGCGGTGCACATTGAGTTTGACGCGGCCCCGGCCTTGCTCTTCCACGTCCGCGACATTACGGAGCGGCGCTCGGCCGAGATGGCGCTGCGCAGTTCCGAGACCCTGTTCCGGTCGGTGTGGGAAAATTCAGCGGACGGGATGCGGCTGACGGATGAGAAGGGCACGATTGTTGCGGTCAACCAGGCGTTTTGCCGCATGGTGGGACTGGCCCCGGCGCAACTGGATGGCAAGCCGCTCACGGTTATTTTTTCGGCGAAATCGGACTGGGAGAAGCGGTTGGGCCGGTACCGCGACCACTTTCACTCCGGCTCCCTGGAGGACAAGCAGGAAAGCGAATTTCTATTGCACGACGGGCGGTCGGTGATTTTTGAGGTGGCGGACTCGTATGTGCAATCGGATGGCAAGCCGCGGCTGCTGCTGAGCCTGTTCCGGGATGTGACGGCGCAGCGGCGGCTGGAAGACCAGTTGCGGCAGTCGCAAAAGATGGAGGCCATCGGCCAGCTGGCCGGCGGCATTGCGCATGATTTCAACAATATTCTGACGGTGATTCTGGGCCATGCCTCGCTGCTGACGATTTCGCAACTGCCGACCAAGGCAATGATTTCGGCCCAGCAGATCAAGCAGGCCTCGGAGCGGGCCGCCGGGCTCACGCGCCAGTTGCTGGCGTTCGGCCGGAAGCAAATCTTTAATCCGCGGGCGATTGATCTCAACCGGGTGGTCGGCAAGTTGTCGAACATGCTCGCGCGCCTGCTGGGCGAGGACATCAACCTGCTGTTGAATTTCAGCAATGAGCCGGCCATCGTCGAGGCCGACGCGAGCATGATGGAGCAGATCGTGCTGAACCTGTCCGTCAATTCCCGCGATGCGATGCCGCGGGGCGGCCAGCTGAACATCCAGGTGAGCGTGCGGGACGTGCCGCCGGAGCAATCGCGCCGGTTTGCGGAGGCGCGGCCGGGCCGCTTCATCTGCCTGAGCCATAGTGACACCGGCTGCGGCATTCCGGCGGAGAATCTGCCACGCATTTTTGAGCCGTTTTTCACCACGAAGGAGCTGGGCAAGGGCACCGGCCTCGGCCTGGCCACCGTCTACGGCATCATCAAGCAGCATCAAGGCTGGGTGGAGCTGGAGAGTGAACTGGGCAAGGGCACCACGTTCAACATCTACCTGCCCATCTCCAAGGCGCCGGTCGCGGTGGAGCAGTCCAGCGACACCCACTTTCAGGTGCGTGGCGGCACGGAGACGATTCTGGTGGTGGAGGACGAACGCGACTTGCGCGAGATCATCACCCGCACGCTCAACAACCGGGGCTACCGGGTTTTTCAGGCGGTGGACGGGCCAAACGCGCTCCAGATCTGGGCCGACTACAAAAACGAAATCGATCTCGTTTTCACCGACGTCATCATGCCGGGCGGTCTCAACGGGCGCGAGCTGGCGGCGAAGTTTTGGCAGGAAAAACCGAAGCTGAAGATCATTTTTTCCAGCGGCTACGGGGCAGACGCGCTGGGCAAAGATTTTCAACTGGATCCGGAATTAAATTATTTGCAGAAGCCGTATCTGCCGCAGACGCTGGCGCGCACGATCCGCAGTTGTCTGGATGACGACCCGATCCAATGAACGTGCGTTTTTAGTTTTCAGTTGCAGTCCGCCCGCTTAAAATTCGCGCCTGAATTTAAACAACGCCATGATTATCGCCCCTTCGCTGCTGGCCGCTGACTTCACCCGTTTGGGGAAGGAGGCCGGGCGGGCCACCCGGTCCGGGGCGGACTGGCTGCATTTGGACATCATGGACGGGCATTTCGTGCCCAATATTTCCTTTGGCCCGGCGGTGGTGGCGGCTGTCCGGCCACAGACGAAGCTGTTTTTCGATGTCCATCTGATGTGTTCCAAACCGGAAATTTTGCTGGACCCCTTCGTCCAGGCAGGCGCGGACCAGATCATTGTGCATGTGGAACTGGGCGAACGCGTCCCGTCGCTCCTCTGGAAAATCCGCTCGCTGGGCAAAAAGGTCGGGTTGGCGATCAACCCGCCGACGTCCATTGGCGAGGTGAAGCCGTATCTCGGCAAGATTGACATGCTGCTGGTGATGACGGTCAATCCCGGCTTTGGCGGCCAGTCTTTCATTCACGAATGTGTGCCGAAAATTGCGCAGGCCGCCGCGTGGCGGCGCGAGAAGAAGCTGGCTTACCGCTTGGAAGTGGACGGGGGCATCAATCAGCAGACGGTGGCGGAATGTGCCCGGGTTGGGGCGGATACCTTCGTGGCCGGCACCGCGCTGTTTGCCCAGCGCAACATGGCTGCGGCGGTGAAGAAGATGCGGCAGATTGCAAAGGACAATGATCCCGGACTGGCTGATTTGCACGTTTGAGCGGTTTTTGGGGCGGCAAGTGTGGGCCGCGCGCAAGGGGGCGCGCGTTCGCCATCGCGGTTGAAGAAATACTGTTGCCTCGCTGACTTTTCTTGCTTACCGCGTGGCAACAGTATTTATAAAAATGCTCCAAGTCGTCAGCCCGGTTTCCGACGGGCACATAAATGCAGCGAACCTCACTCTGCAATGCGAACGACGATCTTGCCAAAGTGCGCTCCGCTCTTCATGTGTTCCAACGCCGCATGCAGTTGGCCGAAGGCAAAGGTGCGGTCAATTACCGGTTTCAAACGAGCCGCAGTGACGGCCTTGTTCAAGTCTTCGAACATCTGGCGCGAGCCAACAAAGATGCCCTGCAGATGGAGGTTCTTCATGAGGATTTTAATCGGATTCAACCCTGCGCCCTGTGCCAGGACACCGATTACCGAAACCAATCCCCCCACGCGCGTGGCCTCGCAGGAACGCGACATCGTGCCGGCACCGCCCACTTCGACGACGTGGTCCACCCCCGCGCCTCCGGTCAAGCGCAGGACTTCCTCATCCCAGTTTGGTGTCGTCTTGTAGTTGATGGTTTCATCCGCACCCAGCTGGCGGACGCGCGCCAATTTTTCGTCGCTGCCGGAGGTGGCGATCACCCGCGCCCCATGCAGCTTGGCAAGCTGGATGGCAAAGACTGAAACGCCACCTGTGCCCAAGGTCAGGATGGTGTCGCCCGCCTTGACCTGGCCGATGTTCACGAGCGCGTTCCACGCCGTGACCGCCGCACACGGAAGCGTGGCGGCTTCTTCAAAGGAGAGATGGTCAGGAATGCGTACCAGCCCGTCCTCGTGAAAGGCACCGAATTCGCGCAGGGTGCCATCAAAGTCGCCGCCGCCACCCAATGAGGTGCCTTGCTTGGGCGGGGTAAGGGGGCCTTCGAGCCAGCCCTGCATGAAGATCGGGCACACACGATCTCCGAGCTTCCAGCGGGTAACCCCTTCACCCACGGCGGTGACTTCGCCCGCGCCGTCCGAGCCAGGAACCGCGGGCAGGCGCGGATTGGGATTGTAGAGTCCCCAAGCGAACAGCAGCTCCCGAAAATTCAACGAGGCCGCATGGAATTTCACCACCACTTCGTTCGCCGCCGGGCGCGGCATGGGGCGCTCGACGAGCGTGAGGTGTTCCAGGCCGAGTTTGGAGTATTCGTAAGTTTTCATTTTGGTAGTGAAAGATGGTTCAAGCAGGCGCAAAGCGCAATCGTCAGACCTGACGAGTCGACATGATGGTCACCGGCGTGTTGGCGAGGTAGCGAGGTAGCGAGGTCCGCCCGGACGCAACCTATGCCGTTCCGACGGAGCTTTTTCTCTGGCGGAGGGGGAACCATAAAAGTGCCACCCCGACGGCACTCATGCAGGCAAGCACCCCATAAAAAAAACCGGCCGCAGGCTGAGCCTGCGGCCGGTTGAGAGATTCGAGCAAGCGGCGTGGCCTGCTCAGCTATGATGGGTGTAGCCCGTCAGCGCCTTCATGTACTGTGCGCGTTCAAAGGCGGCGGGTTCAGCACAGTTTTTCTGGCTGAGGCTGCCTTTGAGCTGCTGGACGGATTCATATTCGTGCTCTTCCATCCACGTGGCCATGTCGCGTTCGATCTGGGTGATCTGGGGGATGCCGTGGCGGAGGAGCACGGAGCAGAGCATCGTAACATCCGCGCCGGCGAGGAGCATTTTCAAGGCGTCGGACGCGCGGTGGATGCCGCTGGTGGCGGCGAGGCTGGCCTTGAGGTGGCCATGGAGCAGGGCGATCCAGCGCAACGGCACGCGGGCGGCCATGGGGGTGCTCAACAGGATGTTGGGCTTGACCTCCAGGGATTCCAAGTCGATGTCGGGTTGGTAGAACCGGTTGAACAGCACCAGGCCGTCCGCACCGGCCGTGTCCAACCGCTTGGCCATGTTGGCGAAGTTGCTGAAGAACGGGCTCAGCTTCACGGAGACGGGAATGCTGACTTTCGACTTCACCGCTTTGAGAATGTCCAGATAGGTCAGCTCGACTTCGGTGCCGGTGAGGTTGATGTCGGTGGGGATGTAATAGATGTTCAACTCCAGGGCGTCGGCCCCGGCCTGCTGAATTTGTTTGGCGTATTCCGTCCAGCCGCCCGTGGACGAACCGTTGAGGCTGGCGATGACGGGCACGCGGGTGGCTTTCTTGGCGGCGGCGATGTGCTTGAGATATTCCTCGGGTCCAAGACGGAAATCGTCCGGTTCCGGGAAGTAGGAGAGCGCTTCGGCAAAGCTGTTAGTGCCTTGCTGCAGGTTCTCGTTCAGCTCAAGGCGGTCCTGGCGGAGCTGCTCTTCAAAGAGCGAATAGAGGACGATGGCGGCGGCGCCGGCGTCTTCCATGCGCTTGATATTGTCAATGTCTTCGGACAGGGGCGAGGCTGAAACGACCAGCGGGGTCCGCAGTTTCAAGCCGAGATAATTGGTGGCGAGATTCATAAGTTGATTTCGTTTGAATTAACCGGTTCAGGCTTCGGTGCTGGTGGCGGGTTTGGCGGCCGGTGCGGCGGCGGCATCATTGCGGGAGGCCATGAAGGAATAGAACTTCCAACGGCGGTCGGCGTCCACCTGGGCTTGCGCGAAGAATTTTTTGGCGTCTTCGGGTTTGCTCTTGGTGAGCATCTTGAAGCGGTTTTCCGACATCATGAAATCCGCGACCTTGGCCTTGGCGGCGCTGGAGTCCAGTTGCAGCGGATTCTCGCCGCGTTCGGCCCGGCGTGGGTCGTAACGGTAGAGCAGCCACTGGCCGGATTCGACGGCGAGTTTCTGTTGGCGGGCGCCGACGCCCTGGTCCAGGGCGATGCCATGCGCGATGCAATGGCTGTAGGCGATGATGAGCGAGGGCCCCGGATAGGATTCGGCCTCGATGAATGCCTTGAGGGTGTGTTCGTCCTTCGCGCCCATGGCGACGCTGGCGACGTAGATGTTGCCGTAGCTCATGGCGATCAAGCCGAGGTCCTTTTTGCCTGCGGGTTTGCCGCCCGCGGCGAACTTGGCAATCGCCCCGCGCGGGGTGGATTTGCTCATCTGGCCGCCGGTGTTCGAATACACTTCGGTGTCCATCACGAGCACGTTGACCTTGTGGCCGCTGGCGAGGACGTGGTCCAGGCCGCCGTAGCCGATGTCGTAGGCCCAGCCGTCGCCGCCGAAGATCCAGACGCTCTTCTTCACGAGCATGTCGGCCAGCGGGATGAGGAGCTTGGCTTCCGGCGCGGTCAGCGCGGGCAGTTTCAGTTTCAAGGCGGCCACGCGTTCGCGCTGGTCGTAAATGCCGGCTTCATCGCTCTGGTCGGCCGTGAGGATGGCGGTGACGATATCGTCGCCGAGCTGGGGCGCGAGTTTCTGGAGGAGTTCACCGGCGAAGTGTTTTTGCTGGTCAATGGAGGCGCGGAAGCCCAGGCCGAATTCGGCGTTGTCTTCGAACAGCGAGTTGCACCAGGTCGGCCCGCGGCCGCAGTCGTCCGTGGCGTAAGGCGTGGTCGGCAGGTTGCCGCCGTAGATCGAAGAGCAGCCGGTGGCGTTGGCTACGACCATGCGGTCGCCGAACAACTGGGTGAGCATCTTGATGTAGGGCGTTTCACCGCAGCCGGCGCAGGCGCCGCTGAATTCAAACAGCGGGCGCAGCAGTTGTTGCTGGCGCAGGGCGGTGCTTTTGATCTTGCGGCGGTCGACTTCCGGCAATGCGAGGAAGAAGTTCCAGTTCAAGACTTCGGCATCGCGCAACGGGGCCTGGGGCCGCATGTTGATCGCCTTGAGCTTGCTCTCGGCCTTGTTCTTGGCGGGGCAGACATCCACGCAGATGGTGCAGCCGGTGCAATCTTCGGCGGCGATCTGGAGCGTGAATTTCTGGCCTTTGAACTCCGGCAGACGGGAGTCGCAGGTCTTGAAGGTGGGCGGGACGTCTTTCAATTCCGCCGGTTCGTAGACTTTCGCGCGGATGGTGCCGTGGGGGCAGATGGCCACGCACTTCAAGCATTGGATGCAGGTTTTTTCGTCCCACACCGGAATTTCCAGCGCGAGGTTGCGCTTTTCGTAGCGGGCCGTGGCGGTCGGGAAGGAGCCGTTCACAGGGAAGGCGCTGACGGGCAGTTCGTCCCCGTCGCCGCTGGCGATCTTGCCGAGGACGTTGCGCACAAACTCGGGCGCGTCGGCGGTGATGGACGGGAGGAGCGGGCCGGCGCCATTGACCTTGGTGCCAAGCGTCACTTCGTGGAGGTTGGCCAGGGTGTTGTCCACGGCCTTCAAATTCATCTGGACGACTTCCTCGCCCTTCTTGCCGTACGTTTTCTTGATGGAGTTCTTGATGGCCGTGATGGCTTCGTCCTTGGGCAGCACGCCGGAGAGGGCGAAGAAGCAGACCTGCATGATGGTGTTGATGCGTCCGCCCATGCCGCTTTCGCGGGCGACCTTGGTGGCGTTGATGACAAAGAACTTCGCTTTGCGGGCGATCAGGGTTTGCTGCACCGGGGTGGGCAGCGTGGCCCAGATTTCTTCCTGGGAGCGCGGGGTGTTCAGGAGAAACGTGCCGCCGACAATCAGGCTGCGCAGCATTTCATAGCGTTCCAGAAACACGGGGAGATGGCAGGCGACAAAGTTGGAGCTGGTGATGAGGTAGGACGAGCGGATCGGCTGGGGGCCGAAGCGCAAGTGCGACACGGTCATCGAGCCGGACTTCTTCGAGTCATACACGAAGTAGCCCTGCGCGTAGTTGGCCGTTTCCTCACCGATGATCTTGATGGAGTTCTTGTTGGCGCCCACGGTGCCGTCGGCACCCAGACCGTAGAACAGCGCGCGCACGACGTTGGCCGGCTCGGTCGAGAAGCTGTCATCATACGAGAGGCTCGTATGGGTGACGTCATCATTGATGCCGATGACGAAATGGTTTTTCGGCGCGGCCACGGACAGGTTGTCGAAGATCGCCTTGATCATGGCGGGCGTGAATTCCTTGGAGGACAGCCCGTAGCGACCCGTCAACATCTGCGGCATGGCTTTCAAATGGGAACGGCCGGCGGCGGTTTCTTCCATCAGGGCCGTCAGGCAGTCTTGATACAGCGGGTCGCCGGTGGCGCCCGGTTCCTTGGTGCGGTCGAGCACGGCGATTTTTTTCACCGAAGCGGGCAGGGCGGCAATGAAGCGCTTGCCGTCAAACGGGCGGTAGAGGCGGACTTTGAGCACGCCGATTTTTTCGCCAGATTGGAGCAGATGTTCCACGGTTTCATGGGCGACTTCGGCGCCGGAGCCCATCAGGACAATGACGCGTTCGGCGTCGGGTGCTCCAACGTAGTCGAACAGGTTGTAGGCGCGGCCGGTCAGCTTGGCAAATTCGTCCATGACCTGCTGGACGATGTCGGGGCAGGCGGTATAGAAGCCGTTGCAGGCTTCGCGGCCCTGGAAATAAACGTCGGGATTCTGCGCGGTCCCGCGCAGCACCGGCTTGTCGGGCGTCATGGAGTTCACGCGATGCGCGGTGATCAGCTTGTCATCGATCAGGGCGCGAATGACGGCGTCGTCCAGCAGCTCGATCTTGGAGACTTCGTGGGAGGTGCGGAACCCGTCGAAGAAATGGATGAAGGGGATGCGGGACCGAAGCGTGGCGGCCTGGGAGATCAGGGCCATGTCCATGGTTTCCTGCACGGAGGCGGCGCCGAGCATGGCCCAGCCGGTGGAACGGCAGGCCATGATGTCGCCGTGGTCGCCGAAAATGGAGAGGGCGTGGGTGGCCACGGTGCGGGCGGTGACGTGGAACACGGTGGGCAGGAGTTCGCCGGCGATCTTGAACATGTTCGGGATCATCAGCAGCAAGCCTTGCGAGGCCGTAAACGTGGTGCTCATGGTGCCGGTCTGCAGCATGCCGTGGACGGCGGCGACCGCGCCGCCTTCGCTCTGCATTTCCACAATGTGCGGCTGGGTGTTCCAAAGATTCTTTTTGCCTTCCGAGGCCCATTGGTCGCACCATTCGGCGATGGGGGAGGACGGGGTGATGGGGTAGATCGCCATCGTTTCATTTACCCGATAGGCGACGTAGGCAGCGGCTTCACAGCCGTCAATTGTCTTGAATTTTTTCATGTTAAAGGAGGCTACGGTTGGTTGCTAAATTGTTTTAAAATGTCGGCGGACCGGAAATGGTTGTTTCTGGTATTAATTTTGAGTCATCGTAAACCGCGACGGTGACCCCGACATCTCCTTTTTTGGCAAAGTCCTAACCTCCGTTGTGTCGACTGCTGGTGAAGGGGAAAGCGAGGTGGTTGGCGGTGGCGGAGCGGGTCAATGGCGTCGGATGCCCTGTGTTTCTGAAGGGCAATGACCGGGTGGAGGGGATGGGCGCGGCGGCGCGCCTGCGGGTTGGCGCGGCAGGGCGAGGGGTGCTTGGCGCGCCTGCTTGTGAATGGTAGCGAATGAGGGGCGATGATGGGGTTGGCGGGTAGTCCCGGCAGTGATGTAACGGCGAGAATAGCCGCAAACGAACAACGCCGTCCACGGGTGCGGAAGGGTTCTTTTGCCTGCTGCCGGCCACGGCAATTGGGGTAGCGGTGGACGGCCATGGCCTTCCCACCCGCATGGTCGGCGATGACAATATGCTGTCGCCTTTGGGTTCAGCTCGCGCTGTCCCGGGCGCGAATTAACTGGCGTGGGGAACATTCGCCGAGCGGGTAACAGCGGGATTGCGTGACTCGCGGCGGCCAGCCCGCCGGCTTCACGTCTGAGCGCGGCCGGGCCATGAAGGCGGACGGTCCTTACCCCGGCCAAGCCGTTTGCCTTACCCGGCCGGACCGATTTAATCGCGTGCAAACAGGGATCAGTTGTGGACGCGTGACGGGTACGTAAAAAAATTGATTGGCATGGCGGTGTTTTTTTGTATATTTAGAAACACATCCTTATGGGATCACTCAAAAAACGCCGCAAGGCAAAGATAAATAAACACAAACGGCGCAAGAAGCTGCGTTTGAACCGTCACAAGAAGCGCACCTGGCAGAAGTAATTCGCCATCGCCTGTGATTTCAGCCGTTCGCGGTGGTTGTTTTTTGCAGCCACCGCGAACGGTCTTTTTTTAGATGGATTTCGCATGGAATTTCGCTACCGCAAACATTATACGCGTGACGAGGCCCGGGCCTTGTTGCCGCAAATTCGTCTCTGGCTGGCGGAGTTAATCCGGCTGCAAAATGAAATTGAAAAGCTGGAGCAGCGGTTGCACAGCCTCTCGCCGGATGGGCAGGATACGGGTGGAACCACGGTCAATGTTTGGATTCGGTCGCTGGCGGACATGCAGGCGGTGCTGGCGGAGTTTCAGCAGCGCGAAATATTGGTCAAAGACGTGGCGCGCGGGTTGGTGGATTTTCCGGCGCTCATCGGCGGCCGGGAGGTTTTCCTCTGCTGGGAGACGGATGAGGATGACATCGAATTTTGGCATGATTTGGAATCGGGGGCGGCCGGCCGCGAACGGCTAGATTAAGCTCCCGGTGTCAGGAGGCGAAATGGGCGCGGCGGCGGCCTTTTGAAAAGTTTAAAGGTCAACCGGCTTGTCAGCGGCGGGCAGAGCGATTAACTTTCGCGCCTATGGAAAAAGTTGTCATCATTGGTTCTGGTCCCGCCGGCTGGACAGCCGCACTGTACACGGCACGCGCGCAACTCGCGCCGCTGGTGCTCACCGGCCAGCAGCCGGGCGGTTTGCTCACCACCACCACGATTGTGGAAAATTTCCCCGGATTCCCAGAAGGCGTGGACGGCTATGAATTGATGACGCGCATGCAGAAGCAGGCCGAACGATTTGGGGCCCGCACCCAGTTTGGGGTGGTGGAATCGGTGGATTTTTCCCAGCGCCCCTTCGAGCTTGTGGTTGATGGCGAAGCGGTGGTGGCGGAAACGATCATCATCGCCACCGGTGCCGGGCACAAGCATCTGGGGGCGCCGGGCGAGCATGAGTTGGAAACGAAGGGGGTGACGTATTGCGCGACGTGCGACGGCGCGCTGCCGGTTTTTCGCAATCAGCCGCTGGTGGTCGTGGGGGGCGGTGATTCGGCCTGCGAGGAAGCGCAGTACCTGACGCGCTTTGGCTCGATCGTGTATCTGGTTCACCGGCGCGACAGTTTGCGGGCCTCGAAAATCATGGCGGACCGCACCCTGGCGAATCCGAAGATCAAAATGATCTGGGATTCATCGGTGACGGAGGTGCTCGATGTGAAGCAAGACAAGGTGACAGGGGTGAAGTTGAAAAACCTCAAGACCGGCGTGGAGTCGTTTCTAGAATGCGCCGGGGTGTTCATTGCCATCGGGCATGTCCCGTGCACGGACCTTTTCAAGGGCCGTATCACCACGGATGAAAATGGTTTTATCGTGCCACAGCAGGGCACCATGACCAATGTTTCCGGGGTGTTTGTGGCGGGTGATTGCGCCGACCACGTCTACCGGCAGGCCATCACCGCGGCGGGAGCCGGCTGTGCGGCGGCGATCGACGCGGAGCGGTTTCTGGCGGCGGTCAGCCAGTAGTACGGCTCAAGCTTTGCCGGGCTTCGGGATGCAGTCTTTAAGCTGCATGTCAATTTGCAGGATGTGCCCGACGATCCAGTCATGGGTGTTCTGGTGCAGTTCCGTCAGGATTTCCTGGCGGAACCCTTCGGCGGCATAGCGTTCCTTGAAGTGGCGAAAGAACTGCAAAAACTCATGGTGCGCCAGTTTGTTTTTTTGGTGCGCCGGACACCGGTAGCGCTCCATGCACTGTTCTTCAAAACTGAAATGTGAATTGACATAGGATTCCATGAAATCCACCAGGCTGATGATGAATTCACAATCCTGCCGGTTGGGATTGGTGGTCTTGAGCAAGCCTTCCAGCCGGTTGATGTAGGTGACCAGCATTTTGTGCTGGGTATCAATGGTCGAGTGTCCGGTTTCAAATTTTTCCTGCCACAGCAGCATAAGTTGTCTTGTTGTTCTGATTTGGGATTGCGTATCTGACTCCGCGTTAAATCTGCGTTAAACGGGCGCTGGCGTCTAGGTTTGAATTGCTTATTCTACGCCAGTTTTTGATTTTTTTTAAACCTTGGTTTTGAGATGCCACAAAAAATGCGGAGGCTTTGGCAAGATTGTCCCTGAATTCAGCGTTGACGATAAGCCTGTCCACGCTAAAATTCCCGCTCGGTGGTTTAAAATTTATCTAAACATAAAAAATATGGCAGTTAAAGTAGCTATCAACGGATTCGGCCGCATCGGCCGGATGGTCTTCCAGGCGCTCTGTGACCAGGGCTTGCTGGGCAAATCAATTGATGTCGTTGCCGTCGTGGACGTGTCCACCGACGCCGACTATTTCGCCTACCAGATGAAGTATGACTCCATCCATGGCAAGTTCAAACACACCGTCAGCACGGAGAAGAGCAATCCCGCGCTGGAAGAACCGGACATCATTGTGGTCAACGGCCACAAGGTCAAATGCGTCGGTGCGGTGAAGGATCTCGCCACGCTGCCCTGGAAGGCGCTCGGCGTGGATATCGTCATTGAATCCACCGGCCTGTTCACGGACAGCGAAAAGGCCAAGGCCCACATCACGGCCGGTGCCAAGAAGGTCATCATTTCCGCCCCCGGCAAAGGTGAAGTCAAAACCATCGTCATGGGTGTCAATGAAGGCGAATACGATGCGGCGAAGCACAACATTGTTTCGAACGCGTCCTGCACCACGAACTGCCTCGCGCCGCTCGTGCACGTGCTGCTCAAGGAAGGTTTCGGCATCGAAACCGGTTTGATGACCACGATTCACGCGATGACGGCCACGCAGAAAACCGTGGACGGTCCGTCCAAGAAGGACTGGCGCGGCGGTCGCGCGGCCTCCATCAACATCATTCCGAGCACCACCGGTGCCGCGAAGGCGGTCGGTGAAGTGCTGCCCGTCACGAAGGGCAAGCTCACCGGCATGGCCTTCCGCGTGCCGACGGCTGACGTCTCGGTGGTTGACCTCACCATCCGCACCACGAAGGACACGAGCATCGAAGAAATTGATGCCGCGCTGAAGAAGGCCTCCACGAGCTATCTCAAGGGCATTCTCGGGGTGACCGATGAAGAGCTGGTTTCGACCGACTTCATCCACGACAACCGCAGCTCGATCTATGACAGCCTCGCGACGTTGCAGAACAACCTGAAGGGTGAAAAGCGCTTCTTCAAGGTGGTGAGCTGGTACGATAACGAATGGGGTTACAGCAACCGCGTGGTTGACCTCGTGAAGTACATCACGGCCAAAGGAATTTAATTTCCGCGCATTTCAGAGCGGCGATCCGGCAACGGATCGCCGCTTTTTTCTTGGCCACGAAATTTACCAAAATATGTGGATGAAAATGCAATCCGAGGTTTGCTTAACGGAAGGATTGGCCTAGTATGCGGACAGGTTCAACTGCCTGCTATGCAAAACTCTAAAAAAACAAAATCAATGGCTGGTGGGGCGGGGTGCAAGAGCGCGGAGCCGACAAACTCAGAAGTGTCGATCGCAAATGCCCATGCCATTCCGGCATCTTTTGCGGATTGGCTGGAACAACCTGCCGGGGCGGTCGAGGTCGACGCTCAATGGGTTTTTCAAGACGAGAATCCGTCTGCCACCGGTGGGACGTGGAATTTTAGCTCCCTGACTTAAGTTTGCCCGCCAAGTGATTTGGAGCCACCAACGCCAGCTTTGGCGGGGTTTGGCCGTCGCTCTAATCGCCGGGAGCCAGATCGGAGTATGGTTCGAAACGTTCGGGTTTGAGCGGTTCGCTGATGGCGTGTTCGCCGCCGAACCATTTGCCCAGATCAATCAGCCGGCAGCGGCTTGAGCAAAATGGGCCATACTTCCCGGCGAACCAGTCGCCGGCCTTTTTACAGGTCGGGCACTTGATGGTGGCCATGACTATTTCGTCTCGGTTACGATGGCGTGGAGACTGATCAAAATGGCTGCCGAATCGTCCACCGAGCAGCCCGCCTCCGCCAAGATTTTTTTAACCTCGTCTAAAATTGTTTGTCGTTGAGCTTCAGTGAGATGTGATCCGTTGAATAACGCGTGGACGTAGCGGGCCAAGGTTGCCTGCCGGGCGGTCATGGATTTTTTGCCCAAGAGTGCGGTGCCCAACTGGCCGGCCAGTTTTTGAATTGTGGCGGACGACGGCTTGGGGCCTTGGGCGGCGGCGGACAGATGATTGAGCAAAGATAGGCGTACATCGGCACTGGGGATGGAATCCGCGGAATTATTCAGGGCTGCGAAATCGGTGCGCAGGTTGGCGATGTTCGCGAGCGTGGCGGCCAGCGCCGGATCCATGGGCTGGTTATTTTGCGGGGCCTGGGGCTGGGGCTGGGTTCCGGCCGGGGCACTTTCTTGACCGCCCGCCCGTTTAGCCTGGCCTTTGGCCTGGGAAAACACATCGGCCCGGCCGGTGGCCACAACCGCCAGCAGCAACCCGATCACCAAGGCCGGCTTCATGTTATTTGTTGGCTGATACCTCGCCATGCTTCGATAACAGGTAAATGTAATCTTCTAAAATCTGTTCGGTTTCATCCAAAACAGGGTCAGGTTGGAAAGACTTGGAAACGACGGGCTTGGCAACGACGTTGGTGGTGGCAGAACTGTTTGCACCCAGATTCTGATTGGTGAAAACGGTGGTGAAATCGGCATTGGTTACGGTGGCAAAGCCGGTCGCTTTATTGGCGACGCTGTTGGTCTCGTAGTAAGGTTCGGGGGCGGGCAAGCCGTCCTCGCTGGAATTCTTCACGGTCAACTCGTAAATCTTCAGATTGGGTCTCGGGCGGTTTGCGCGTTCCGACTCGCGCGATTTGTCACGCAGGGTCCTTTCTTCCCGGTCCTTGATGGCTTCGCGCTCATTGAGCGTGGCCGTTTTTTCGTCCTGTGCTTTCTGCATCAGTTGAATGTCCTGACGGACGTAATTGAATTCCTGATTGGTCACGAGCCGGGCAGCCGAGGAGGACAGCAGGTTGGTCAGGTAAGGTTGCACCAGGTTCAGCTTGTCATAGGGCACGGGCTGAATCGTGTCCCAAGGCAGGGGATTATCCTGGGCGGATTCGCCAATCTGCTTGGAGTAATCGAAAATGGACGGCAGCACAATGTCCGGCTCCACGCCCTTGAGCTGGGTTGAGGCGCCGCTTACCCGGTAGAATTTGCGGATCGTGATTTTGAGGGTGCCAGGATCATTCGTCGCGGTTTTGTTGGCGGGTTTGACGAATGGCTTGAGGGGAGTCAGGTTTTGCACGGTGCCTTTGCCGTGCGTGGATTTATCGCCCACGATGAGGGCGCGGCCATAATCTTGCAGGGCGGCGGCGGCGATTTCCGAGGCGGAGGCGCTGAAGTGATTAATCATCACCACCAATGGGCCCTCGTAAAGCACGCTCGGGTCGGGGTCGGATTCCACCATGGTCTGGCCGTCGGAATTGCGGGCGAGCACCACCGGGCCTTCCTTGATGAACAAGCCGGTGAAGCGTTTGGCCTCCTCGAGCGACCCGCCGGGGTTGAAACGCAGATCAATGATGATGCCGTCCACTTTTTCCTGCTTCAGTTTTTCCACGAGCTTGGCCACATCCACCGAGGTGAATTTGGGGGTGCTGCCCAAATTGCCCAGACCGCTGACGGGCGCGTAGAAAGAGGGCAGGTCAATCACGCCAATGCGATTCGTGCCCCCATGGCCGTCGGGCCGTTCAATTAACTTGGCCTTGGCCTCGGAGTTTTCCAGCTTGATCTCGTCGCGGACCAAGGTGACCACCTTGCGGGCGGTGCGGTCCTCGGCGGGGCTGATGGTCAAGCGAACTTCCGTGCCCTTGGGGCCGCGAATTTGCTGGACCACCTTTTCCAGTTCCATGTCCACCACGTCCACCGGCGGCTGATTGGTTTGCGCCACGCCCACGATCCGGTCGTTTTGCTTGAGCTGTTTGCTGGTTTCCGCAGGGCCACCGTGGACCAGTTCGCGGATGGTGCAATACCCGTCATCTTCCATCAGTTGGGCACCGATGCCGAACAGCGAGAGGTTCATGCCGATGGAGAAATCCTGGGCTTTGGGGGCGCTGAAATAATCCGAATGCGGGTCGTAGGCGTGGGCGAGCGCATTGAGATACACGGTCAGCACGGTGTCACTGTCCAGATTGGTCATCATGCGCGAACTCCACCGGGCGTGCCGGGCCAGCTTGGCGATGATATTCGTATGGGCATCGGCCGGCAGTTTCACCGTGAAGACGCCGTTGGTTTCGAAGATTTCGCTCGCCAGTTTTTCCTGGAGATAATCGTAGCGCAGCCGCTGCCGCCAGAGCTGTTCGGCTTCCGTCAAGTTTTTGGGGAAGGGGGCGTGCCGGCGATCCGTCTGGATTTTTTCATCCGCGTTGAACTTGAATTTGCTGTTTACCAGCAATTTATCGGTGTAGGCGTTGTGCTGCTGGTAACGCTTCAAGTAACGTTCGTAAACTTGAAAGACCGGGCGCAGGTCGGCCACGGTGATGAGCGTGAGGTTGGTGAACAGCGGGGCGAACTCCGCGACGTCCGATTGCAGGAAGTTTTCGTGCCGGGGATCAAGGGTATTGATGTAGCCATCGAACAGCCGTGCCGACAGCTCGGGGTCCAGGGGCCGCTGCTGGTAATGAAATTCCTCCAACAATCGTGCCGTCCAATAGGCGATGCGCGCATCATTGGGGCCGGGTTGCAGACCGGTGACCGGCACCGCGGTGACCGGAATCGACGGCTGGGCAGGGGCGGTGTTTGCCGTCTGGCAACCCATCCAGATGGCCAGACCGATGGCGAAGGCCGCCAAGACCGGCAGGACTTTTTTCGTTTGCAACATTATCATTGGCACAATTTGACTCAAATTAAGCCAAATCGTTCAGCGAGGAAAACAAATTGCGCGGTTTAATTTGCTGGATGGCGACTCTGACACGGGGTTGATTTTGACCCCAAAGGCGTTGGATCCAAAATCACGGGTGGCGCCCGCCAATGCAGACGGATTAGCACGGCTGAGTCAAACTTGATCGCGCCGCTTGAAACGGCCTGGCCAAGGCAGGCTCAACGAGGTGCTACGCCACGGCCACCGGAGGCAACCCAGGCCGCGAACGACGCAACTGGACACAAAGTGATGAATTTTGATGGGGAATGGCGCCAAAAGGACGGGCTGGCAGCTTAAAATTGGGTTTGAATAGGGGTCTTATTGGGTTCGTTTTTAACTATTTGTTTTTCTAATATTGCTCGTATAGTGCTTAAAAGTAGCGTTTTATATGAAAAATAGTTTGGGTTCGTTTCGTAATTTTTAATATTTAGCAGAAACGCTCCCAGGTGGGCGGAATGGGTAAAATTTTCCCGGTCCGGCGGCGCGGCGGCGGGGACGGCTCGCAGTCTGAATTTCTGAAAAATTTAAGGTTCTATTTTTCATGGTCACAGAATCTCGGTGGTGCCATCCGCGGCACAAGTTGGCAAAGGTGAGTGGCTTTACCCGCTTGGGCTTTGGGGCAGATTTCTGCCTAGCTATTTTTAAGCCGACTTTGAATGTTTGTAAAATAATATTTTACACAATTTGCCGGTGGTGTGCATGACCCATAAAGATTTCTGCGGGCGGCCGCTAACCGGGGGACAAGCACATCGAGGGCGACGATAATGGCCGGTGGCGGAGAAAGTTCCTTTTTTTTTGCGGCGGCTTGTTCCATGATAACTGGCATGTTGAAACGCACCTCGTTGTTTGCCGCCCACCAAAAACTCGGCGGCAAACTCATTGACTTTGGCGGCTGGGAAATGCCCGTGCAATATACCAGCATCACCGACGAACACCTGGCCGTTCGCAATGCGGCCGGCCTTTTCGACATCTCGCACATGGGCGAAGTGACAGTGAATGGTCCGGGTGCGGTGGCTTTTCTAAACCGGGTGCTCACCAATGACATCCGTAAACTGGCGTCGGGGCAGGGGCAATACACGCTCATGTGCAACGAACAAGGCGGGGTGATTGATGATCTTTACGCCTACCGCCTCTCGGTGGACGTCTATTTCCTCATCATCAACGCCTCGCGCATTGCCGATGACGTGGCCTGGCTCAAGGCGCAGGCGGCCAAATTTCCCGCAGGCGAGGTCAATCTGACGGACGCCTCGCATCACTACGCGGCCATTGCCGTGCAGGGGCCACGCGTGAAAGAGTTTATTGGCCAGGTCATCCCCGGCGCCTCGGCTTCGGTCTGCCCGGTCAGCTCGGTGACGGATTTGACGAAGAATCAGATTGCCGGCTTCCATTTTGACCATGGCAACATCCTGGTTTCCCGGACGGGCTACACGGGTGAGGATGGTTTTGAAATTCTCGGACCCGACTCCGCCGTGTTGCATCTGTGGGACAGTCTGCTGGCGGCCGGGGCCGCCTTTGGCATCAAGCCCTGCGGACTGGGCGCCCGCGATACGCTGCGCACGGAAGTGTGCTATCCGCTGTATGGTCACGAACTGGACGAGCACACCACGCCGATCGAGGCCGGGGTGGGCTTTTTCGTGGCGCTGGACAAGGGGGAGTTCAATGGCCGCGCCGTGCTCGCCGCGCAAAAGGCCGGCGGCGTGAAGAAGAAGCTGGTGGCGTTCAAGATGACCGACAAGTCGGCGCCGCCGCGCCCGCACTATGCCATTTGGGCGAACGATGCCTGCGTAGGGCAGGTGGTCAGCGGCACGCAAAGCCCCTCGCTGAACGTGGGCATCGGCATGGGCTATGTGCCGCCCGAGTTTGCCAAGGCGGGGACGGCGATTGAGATCGAAATTCGCGGGAAACGCTTTGCCGCGGTCGTCGTGGCCAAACCCATTTACCGGTCCGGGAAAGTTTAAGCCAAAACGCCCGGTTGAAGTTCAAATTATTTAAACCACGGATGCGCACGGATGCGCACGGATAAGCAGGGACGGGACCAAATGACGAATGAATGACGAATGACGAAGACGCGTCGCACGATCGGGGAGGGGTTGGCCGCAAAAAGGCGCAGGCGGCGCAAAAACGATGCCATTTTGTGGCGTGAATGGAGAGGTTGAACAAGCAATGAATTAACCGCGGATGACGCGGATGACACGGATGGGGGGAAGACTTTTACGCGAATTTCACGCATCACGCATCACTCAGTGCGCGCCGCCATCTGCCATTCTCCCTAAACCGGTCGCCCGGGTTTTGCTGCGGGCTGGTTTGTCAAAAGCGGTCGGCTATGCGAGGATGTCGCTTTTAAGTGTTGATGAACAGCCCTGCCACACCCGCCCCGACAACCGGTCCCAAAACCTCGTTTGCGTTGGCGGTCGTGGCCGTCATGATTGCCGGCGGCTGTACTTTTCTGAATGTGTATTGCACGCAGCCGCTGCTGCCCCTGTTCCAGCAGTTGTTTCAGGCGTCGGAATTTGAGGTGAGCCTGACGGTGGGGGCGGTCACGTTTGCCGTGGCGCTCACCGCCCCATTCGTCGGGTTGATTGCCGAAACGTTCGGCCGCAAGAAAGTGATCGTGCCGGCGCTGTTCGCCATGACCGCCACGACCTTGCTGACCGCCACCGCCTCCAGCCTGCACGCACTCATCTTTTGGCGGTTTATGCAGGGACTCTTCGTGCCCGGGGTCATTGCCGTGATCATCGCCTACATCAACGAGGAATTTTCCGGGCGCGCCGGCACGGTGATGGCGGCCTATGTGGCGGGCACGGTGTTTGGCGGCTTCATCGGGCGGTTCCTGACCGGCGTGCTGGCGGCCCACGGCAACTGGCGGTCGGCCTTCATCATCCTGGGGATTTTGAACCTGCTGGGCGCGCTGGCGGTGCGGCAATGGCTGCCGCTGGCCGTCAAGTTTGTGCCCGCCAAACACGTGTACAAATCGTTCGCAGACACCTGGGGCCATCTGCAAAACCCCCGGCTCCTGGCCGTGTGCGGCCTGGGGTTTGCGGTGTTGTTTTCGCTGGTGGGAACCTTCACCTACGTCAGCTTTTATCTGGCCAGGCCGCCGTTCAGTTTGAGCACGGCGGCTTTGGGCAGCGTGTTTTTCGTGTACCTGCTGGGGTGCGTGGTCACGCCGCTGGCCGGGCGCTTCCTGGACCGGCACGGCTTTCGGCGCACGTTGTTTCTCGCGGTGGGCATGAGCCTCACCGGCCTGCTGCTGACGCTGGTTCCGGTCCTGTCCGTCATCATCGCGGGGCTGGCGATTTTCTCCTCCGGCATGTTCATCGCACAATCCGCCGCCACCGTGCTGACCGGGCGGGTGGCCAAACATGCGCGCTCGGCGGCGGCGGGGCTGTATGTGACGTTTTATTACATCGGCGGCAGCGCGGGCACGATGGTCACCAGTTGGTTTTGGCTGCGCGCGGGTTGGCCGGGGTGCATCGGCCTGTTTGCGTCTGTCAGTTTGGTGGCGCTGGGGTTTGGTCTGCTGGGCGGGAAGGCGGCCAAAGCCGGCCAAGCCGGCGGGCCGGTGATTGATGTGGCGTGTTGAACATGCAATAATTAATTTTGGTTCTGACTCATAACAACTTTTAATGAACAGTTAATGCTTGCTGTTAAGAACTATAAAGTAGAAGTTTGTTTTAATTATCATGAAACTATTAAGGCTGCTATTGTTTCTGCTTCTTCCCGCCGTAGGGCAGGCACAATTTACTTTCTCGACCGACAATGGCGTAATCACCATCACCGGCTACAGCGGTGCCGGCGGCAATCTGGTCATCCCCAGCACGACGAATGGCTATCCGGTTGTCAGCATCGGGTTTAGTGCATTCTCTTCCCGCTCGACCCTGACAAACATCACCATTCCTGACAGCGTCACGAACATTGCATCTCGGGCATTTTCTGGGTGCTTTAATTTAACCAATGCCGTCATGGGCAACGGCGTTTCGAGCATCGGCGGAGACGCGTTTGCCGACTGCACCAGCCTGCGCCACGTCACGCTTCCAGACAAGCTCACCAGTATCGGGAACCGTGTATTCTATAACTGCACCAATCTGACCGACGTCACCATCCCTGATGGCGTTACCGACCTGGGGGATTCTGTCTTCTTCAATTGCCGCAGCTTGACGAATGCCACCATTGGCAACGGCGTTACGCACTTGGGCAATAGCGAGTTTGAAGGCTGTTACAATTTGACAAATATCATCATTCCCAACAGTGTCACCAATATTGGAAACGCTGCTTTCAGGGACTGTGGCAGCTTGGCCAGCATCACCATTCCCAACAGTGTCACCACGCTCGTCAGTGCTTGCTTCTCCTGCTGCAGCAGCCTTACGAACGTCATGATCGGCAGTGGGGTTGCTAAAATTGGAAACTCAGTTTTTTATTCCTGCACGAACTTGAATGCGTTTGTGGTTGATGCCGCCAATTCCGCCTATAGCAGTTTGGATGGCGTGCTGTTTAACAAAAACCAGACCACTCTGATCCAATGTCCCCAGGGAAAATCTGGAAGTTATGTCGTGCCAGGCAGTGTCACAAGCATTGGAAATTATGCGTTTTCTCAATGCGCCAGTTTGACGGATGTTACCATGGGCTACAAAGTTTTTACCCTTGGCAGCTACGCATTCTCCTATTGCTTCGGACTGACAAACATCATCCTTGGCAACAATCTCACCGGCATTGGTGATCATGCTTTTTACGCTTGCACCGCCTTGACGGGCATTGCCATTCCCAACCGCGTCGCCGATATCGGCACCTACGCCTTTTATGGCTGCGGCCAGCTGGCCGGTCTCACCCTCGGGACCAACGTTTCCGACATTGGAAGTTATGCATTTTCTGACTGCACCAAACTGACCACGATCACGTTTCCCAAGACGATGGCAACAATCCAAATAATGGCTTTCTTCAACTGCTCAAGTCTGAAAAGCCTCTATTTTTTAGGAAATGCCCCCAGCACCAGCTTCGGCGCCTTCGCTGGTGACGACAACGCGACCGTATATTACTTGCCAGGAACTACCGGTTGGGGAGCGACCTTGGGCGGCCTGCCAACGTGGAATCCTCAGCCGCAAACCGGCGATACCAGCTTCGGCTTCCAGACCAATCAATTCGGCTTCAACATCACCGGGAACAGCGGCTTGGTCATCATCGTGGAAGCCTGTACAGATATTTCCAACCCTGACTGGCAGCCGGTGCAAACCAATACGCTAACGGATGGATCGGCCTATTTCTTTGATCCAAAGTCGGCAAATTCGCCCGGACGCTTCTATCGCCTGCGCGCCCCGTAAACCGGCGACTGGGCGGATCACGGCAGTTGTGGTTGTTTAAGATTATTCTTCTCCTCGCCCCGGCCAGTCCGAGGCCGCTTGGAGAACTACACATTTGTGAGGCTAGGCAAACGACCGCCGGTGGGGGATTGTGTTCACAATCCGTATGTTTGCACCCGCGCCCCGGCTGTCTTGGCATCGTCCGCTTCGGCGGCGGCGGGTGGCGTTTACCTTGATTGAACTGCTGGTAGTGATCGCCATCATAGCCATTCTGGCGGCGATGCTGCTCCCGGCGCTTGCGGCGGCCAAATTCAAGGCCAAGGTCATCAATTGCACCTCCAATTACCGCCAGTGGGGCGTGGTGGTGAATCTGTACGCGAACGACGATGTACAGGGCCGGCTGCCCTCCGCCAGCATCCCCAACACCTCGCACAGTCCCTGGGATGTCTCCACCAATATAGTGCCTATGCTGGCGCCGTATGGTCTGAACGTGCCCATGTGGTTCTGTCCGGTGCGGCCGGATGAATTGGCGCTGGCCAATGCGTGGATGCTGTCGACTTTCAACCGGTCCATCACGACCACGGATGATTTGAATACCTTCCTGCTGAAGCGCTACAACAGCACGTTTGCTATCCTGTATCAGGCGTGGTGGGTGCCCCGGCCCATCAACGGCTCCATGGTCTATCAGGTGCCTTCCGCCGCGGTCGGCACCTGCCGCACCACCGATGGCTGGCCCACGCGGACGACGGACCGGAACGTGGCCCTCCAGCCGTTCATCAGCGATTATTGCAATACCGAGACCGCCGGGAACACCAATGTGGCCCAGGCGCTGAACGGTCATTCGGTCGGGAACAGCCTGCGTTCGGTGAACCTGACTTTTACGGACGGACACGTGGAAACCCGGGCGCGTCCGGCGATTCTGTGGCAGTATTATGGAGCCAATTCCACTGCTTTTTATTGAATGAAAACTGGACGCAATATTCTGAAGCAAACAACCAACCACCAACCATGAAAAACAATACCCTCCAGACATGTTTTAACTCGGTTCTGGCTTTGTTCTCGTTCGCCTCCGGCAGGCGGTCGGGAAGCCCCTCTCCCCAGCCCTCTCCCCGCTCGTTCCTCGCGGGGCGAGGGAGAAGGCAGGCGATGGCGACGGTTAACGCGACAAGGTTCCCTCGTCGCCTCCAGTTCACGCTGGCCGCAGGGCTCTTGTTCGGAGCCCTGTTAACGGCCCCGGCCGTGCCAGTCACGTTTCGGATCAACCTGTCGGTGCAAACCGCCCTGGGCAACTTCACCGCCGGCAATGGCGATACGGTGCTGGTCGCCGGCAATTGGGATGGCTATGCCACCACCAACACGCTGACGGTCAGCGACAATCCCGACATTTATACGAACACGCTGGACCTCGCGGCGGCCAGTTGGCCGAATTATAAATTCGTCATCAACCCGTACGGCACCGCCAGCGGCAGCGGCCTGAAATGGGAAAGTCCCACGAGCTTTGGCGGCGGCGACCGCTGGTTTCAAGTGCCCGCCGCCGGCACCAACCTGCCGGTGGTCTTTTTCAGCGATGCGGCCGATCTGCCGACTTATCAGGTGGCCATCACGTTTCAGGTGGACATGAGCGCGGCGATGGTGCAGGGGATTTTCGCCATTGATTCCTCCACCGTGAACGCCTTCGGCTCCTTCGATGGCTGGTCCACCACGGGGGTGGTGCTGACCAATGTCACCGGCACGAGCAATTACATCGGCTCGTTCGTCACCAGCGCGCTGCCGACCAATTCGCTGGTCAGTTATAAATACGCGATCAACGGCTATTACGGCACGTGGGAAGGCAATGTCGGGGCGGGTGGGGCGCAAAACCGGTCGTTCACGCTGATCAGCACCAATGAACTTCGGCCGCAGGAATACTGGAATAACATCACCAACGCCAACGTCAGTTACGACGTGCAGTTCCGGGTGAACATGAGCGTGGAAAACGCGCTCGGCAATTTCACGCCGGGCTCGGACACCGTCTACGTCAATGGCGATTGGAACTGGACCGGCAGCGCGCTCCAGTTGCTGCAAACCGAAGATCTCAACGTCTACACCGGCACGGTGGCCCTGGCGTATTCCCCGGGCTCCACGATCAATTATAAATACGCGATGAACATGGGCATTCCGGTGAATAGTTGGGAAGCGAACGGGGTGGGGCCGAATGGCGGGAACAACCGGCAGTTTGTGCTGTACGCGGCCACGAATCTGCCGGCCGATTTCTTTAACAATCTCAGCAATCTCGGCCCGCTGACGATCAACCGGCCGACCGCCACCACGGAGGTCGCCTGGGCCTACGGCACCAACGTCAACAACCGCATCCGGCTCCAGACCGCCACCAACCTGCTGTCCGGCTGGACGGATGTGCCGGGCACCCAGGGGCAAAGCGGGGTGACGAATGACTTTGGCGCCGGTCCCGTGTTTTTCCGGCTGATCGGGCCTTAAGGGGGCACCTGAAAACAGTCACTGGTTTAATGGGTCGCAATAAAACCCTGTGTTTAAAGGCAAAGTATGAGCACGAAGCACCTCTCCCCGGCCCTCTCCCCATTTTGCTATCGCAAAACGCGGAGAGGGGGAAAGACTCACGGCGGTTGGCAAAATCATGGCCCCGGCGATTCGTTGCCGTGGCGAGGACAGTCGCAAGAGGCGCCGCTTGGCCGGCGGAAATAATTAGGGTGGCCGGCTGGTTGGGCTGCCGGGTAGTATCCGCAAAACATTCCAACGCCCAGCCAACTTTGACCATGTCAATGAATCCAGCCATGCCGCTCCGCTTCTGGGCGCGCCGCAGTTTGTGCCTGCTGCTGCTCGCCGTCCTGCTGGGCCTGAACCTCCCGGCGGTTTGGGCCAATCAGGTTACGTTTCAAGTCAACCTGGGGGCGCAGCGGGTGCTCGGGAATTTTAAGCCTGCGGCCGGTGACACCGTGGTGGTGGCCGGCACCTTCTCGGCCACGGACTGGACGACGACGGCCACGCTGACGGCGGGCGTGGCCGACCCGGATCTTTACACCGGCACGTTCAACAACAACGTCGCGAGCGGCAGTTCCGAGAGCCACAAATTCGTGATCAATCCCGGCGGCAACAGTGCGGCCGGCCAGTTGGTCTGGGAATCGCGCGCGAACCGGAGTTTTCAAGTGACCGCCGCCAATCAGACTCTGCCGGCGGTTTATTTCGATGACATCACGAACGTGCCTGCGACGGCGGCGGGCGGCTTCATGGCCGGGGCGGATTTTTCCCTGCTGCCATTTTTCGAGGCCCGAGGCGTGACCTACAAGGACAATGGCGTGACGCAGGACGGGCTGGCGATTTTGAAAAGCCACGGGCTGAATTGCGTCCGCCTCCGGCTCTTCACCAGCAGTGCGGCGCAGGCCGCGGCCGACCCGTACAACTACACCAACAATCTGGCCTACACCGTGCCGCTCGCCGTGCGGGTGAAAAACGCCGGGCTCCAATTCATGCTGGATTTTCATTACTCCGATACGTGGGCTGATCCCGCGCATCAAACCATGCCCAATGACTGGACCAATCTGACCTTTGCCGAACTCGTGCCGGTCATGCGGGCTTACAACAGCAACTGCCTCGCCGCGTTCCAGGCGGCGGGCGCGCTGCCGGATTATGTGCAGGTGGGCAACGAAATCACCGGCGGCATGCTCTGGCCGCTCGGCGCGGTGCCGGGCACGAACGCCGCCATCCAGTGGTCGCAACTGGGGCAGTTGCTGACGGCGGCGATCCAGGGCATACGCGATGTCGCCGGCACGAACATGCCCCAGATCGTCGTGCACATAGACCGGGGCGGCGATTGGGCCACCACCAAATGGTTCTTTGATAATCTGATTCAGACGCAGCATGTCGCCGTGGACATCATTGGCCAGAGCTATTATCCCTTCTGGCACGGCACCTTTGATGACCTGGCCAACTGTCTGACCAACGCCGCGCTGCGTTACGGCAAACCGGTGATGGTGGCGGAGACCGCCTTCCCGTGGACCAACTCGGTTTGGACCACGAACCTCAACGGCCTGCCCGGCACGACCAACGGCCAGGTGCAATATGTGGTGGCGCTCGCCGAATTGGTGAAGCGTGTTCCCAACGGCCTGGGCCGGGGCATTTTCTGGTGGGGCACCGAGTATCAGAAGGCCAGCGGCGTCAATACTGCGGGCTTTAACACGACTTCGTTTTTTAATAACAAGGGTAATGTGTTGCCCGCCGCCAGTGTTTACGGGCAGATGGTCGCGCCGCTGTGGCTGAACTCCAGCCGGCAGGGCGCCAGCCTTCAGATTCAATGGCCTCTGAGCGGCGCGGGCCTGTCGCTCACCACGACCACCAGCCTGTCGCCCTCCGCCGTCTGGCTCAATGTGACCAACCCCGTGCAAATGACGGATGCGGTCTATAACGCGACCTTGCCTATGACCACCAATGCAGCCCGCTTTTACCGGTTGCAATCCAATTGAATACCAGGCTGGATATTCTGCCTGCGGGTGCGTGCGGATGAGTGGCTCGTTGGAACAGGGCAGGGCGGGAATGGAACCGTTCGTTGAGTCCAGCGTCATGGACGGCCGCGATCGCTGGTCATGCGGGCTTCACCGCGCGGCGGGCACCCGTAGCGCAGGTTTTTAAACTTCTAGATTACAGGTTGTTAGAATGCTTTCCGTAACCGTGTTCTGCGCGTCCGAATGGCTCAAGGCCAGCCGTTCATTCCTTTCCCCGGGTTGTCGGCGGACATTTTCAATCACTTGGCGTAAACCCCGGAACCGGGGTGAAAAAGTGATTTTCAGCCGGGGCGTCTTGCGCGTTGCCGGGGCTGGGTGCATCTGCTATTGTGTGCGCCTTGATATTTGGCCGTAAAAAATCCATGAGTAATAACGAAACGCAATTGCCGACTGCTGAAGCCGCCGCGAATCCGCCGGTGCCGGCGGCGCCGACCCCGGAGCAGATCGAAGAGTTGAAGACCCGCGCCGCGAAGGCCGACGAGAACTGGGACCGGCTGGTGCGCACGACCGCTGATTTCGACAATTTCAAAAAGCGGGCCGCGCGCGAGAAAATTGAATCCGGCCAGTACGCCAGCGCCTCGCTGCTGCAAAAGCTGCTGCCGGTGCTCGACAATTTTGAAATGGCCCTCACGGCCGCGCAGACGGCCCAGGGCGACAAGCTGGCGTCGCTGCAATCCGGCGTGCTGATGATCCAGCAGCAGTTGAAAACGGCGCTGGCCGACACCGGGCTGGAGGAGATTGACGCCACCGGCAAGCCGTTTGATCCGACCTTTCACGAGGCGGTTTCCCAGCAGGAAACCACGGAGGTGGCCGAAGACCACGTGGCCCAGCAATTGCGCAAGGGGTATAAGTTCAAAGACCGGCTGCTGCGTCCCGCAACGGTGATCGTGGCGAAGAAACCGGCTGCGCCCGCCGCGTAAGCCGGCGGTGCAATCCTGATCTGAATTTCCATGGCTAAACGCGATTACTACGAAATCCTGGGCGTCACCCGCGGCGCCTCCGATGAAGAAATCAAAAAGGGCTACCGCAAGATGGCCATCAAGTTTCATCCGGATAAAAACCCGGGGGACAAGCAGGCGGAGGAAAGCTTCAAGGAACTGGGCCACGCCTACGAGGTGTTGAGCGATCCGCAGAAGCGCGCCGCGTACGATCAGTACGGGCATGACGCTTTCGATCCCCGCGCGCGTGCCCGGGGCGGCGGTGGCGGGTTTGGCGGCGGCGGCGGATTCCATGATCCGGCCGACATCTTCCGCGAAGTCTTCGGCGGTGGCGGTGGCAGCATTTTCGAAAATCTGTTCGGCGGCGGCCAGGACCCGACCGGGCCGCAGCGCGGCGACGATTTGCGCTATGACCTACAGATCACGCTGGAGGAAGCCGCGCTGGGCTGCGAGAAGGAAATTTCCGTCACCAAGCTCGACAAGTGCGAAGCCTGCGCCGGTTCCGGCGCGGAAGCGGGCTCCAAGCTCAAGACCTGCGGCACCTGCGGCGGTCGCGGCCAGGTGCTGACCTCGCGGGGCATTTTCAGCATTGCCCAGACTTGTCCGCATTGCAAAGGGCAGGGGCGCATGCTCGAAAAACCGTGCAAAACGTGTCATGGCGACGGTAAGCATCAGCGTTCGTCGAAGATCAAGCTGCGCATTCCCGGCGGGGTGGAGGGCGGCTCGCGCCTGCGCTCCCAGGGGAACGGCGAAGCCGGTACGCGCGGCGGTCCGGCGGGTGATCTCTATGTTTTTCTCCAGGTCAAGCCGCATGAAATTTTTTCCCGCGAAGGCGATGACCTGGTCTGCGAAGTGCCGGTGAGTTTTGTGCAGGCGACGCTGGGTTCGGAAATTGAGGTGCCGACGCTGGAAGGCCGGGCCACGATCAAGATTCCCGCCGGCACCCAGCCCGGCACCCTGCTGCGGCTCAAGGGCCGCGGGGTGAAAAACCTGCAAGGCTACGGCCAGGGCGATTTGCATGTCCGCGTGCAGGTCGAGGTGCCCACCCACCTGAACAGCGAGCAAAAGACGAAGTTGAACGAATTTGCCGCGCTCTGCGACGGCAAGGAAGCGCCGCTGGCCCAGGGTTTTTTCGACAAGGCCAAAAAGTTTTTCAAGTGAGGCGGGGGCGGTTGGTCTGGGGCGCGCCCGCGTTTACTTGACTGGAATTTATGC
>Ga0302322_100000498_pt1 | contig 30330 bp, 20 predicted proteins | sample Fen_T0_2_FD_203757 | JGI IMG/M metagenome (GOLD analysis project Ga0302322, IMG submission 203757) | Peat permafrost microbial communities from Stordalen Mire near Abisko, Sweden - Fen_T0_2 | ecosystem: Environmental > Terrestrial > Soil > Wetlands > Permafrost | place: Sweden: Abisko...
CAAAATTATTGATCCACCAGAGGCCGGCAGTTCTCAACAACTACCAGTCATAATTATATGAGAAACCAAACTCTCAAGCTTTGGGGCAAAACAGTGGTTGCGCTGGGGTTGGCCTTGCTGGCCAGCAACCAGGCACAGGCCCTGCCTACGGTCACCACGCTCGGCGGCGGCCAGCCGTCCAATTATTACGGCTATCGTCAAGGGCCTACGCTCACGAGCGCTCTGTTTCACACTCCCTGCGGTCTGGCTATAGACAGTTCCGGAACGCGTCTCGTAGTTGCCGACCGGGATAACAATGCCATCCGTGTATTGGATCTAGAGGGCAAACAGACCGGTGACCTTGAACTGTTCCATACCAACCTGATCAACAAACCTGTGGCCGTCGTGGTCAACAAGCAAGCTTGGGTCTACGTTCTTAATTATGGAAAAGGTACCAATGGTTCGGTTTACACCTTTGATTGCAACGGTGATTCAGAAACATATGGGGATGTTTTCACCAACGCCTTGAGCCTTACCAATGCCGCCGGCATGGCGGTGGATGGCGCCGGCAATGTTTATGTGACCGTGCGAAGCAACCAGGTCATCCGCATCGACGCCTCCACTACAACTAAAACAACAATTGCTACCATCACCAATGCAGGTACCTGTCTGCAAGGTCTTATCGTCAAGCATAATGGCATGTTGGCCGTGTGCGATTCCGGCCGCAATGGCATTTATTTAATCGACCCAACCACAGGTGTGGTCAGCACCAATGCCGGCTTTCATGGCGTGGGCGATTTTACCACGATTGACAACACCGCCGCGCGCGTTAAAGCCGCGTTCAATCAGCCGATGAGCCTGGCTGAGGCGGGTGACGGCTCGTTGATTGTCACTGACTATGGCAATAACCGCGTAAAAGTGGTGTCGCCTAGTGGCTTAGTTAGCAACCTTTACGGTGTCGGCTCAACCTACTGGGGCGGATCGTATCCTGGTTGGTACGATGGCCTCGTGCAACTTCCCGATTACATCGCGCCCAATGTTCAATGCCGTCAGCCCTTCGGTGTAGTCATGTCGCCGACAGACGGTACCATTTACACCTCGGAAGACTACTATCATATCATCCGCGAAGTGACCGGTTCCGGATTGGCCCTGCCGCAACCCGATGCGCCTTCTGCACCGGGTGCTTTGGTAGCAACGCCGAGCTATGGACAGGTGAGCCTCACTTGGTCAGCTGTGTCTGGCGCGACCAATTATTATGTAAAACGTTCACAAACCAGCGGCGGACCCTACACCAAGCTAGCCGGCACCACTGTGACGACTTACATCGACACCAACGTACTCAATGGTTCAACCTATTTTTATGTTGTTTCAGCATCCAACGGGGGCGGCGAAGGGCCGGACTCGGTGGAAGCCAGTGCCAAGGTTCCCATTCCGCCGCCGGCAGCACCGCGAATCGGCTGGTTTGACTACGAAGGGAACGCCCAATTCGGCTTTTATACAGTGCTTCACCCCGTCGGTGTGCTTACCGATACTTTTCACAATGATAAGAACCTAGTGATTGACCCGGTTCAAACCGGCGTCTCGACCTACTATATTGCTGGGCCGGCGCCACTAGCAGGCATTCCAAGCCAAACGAATGGCAGCACGCCCCCGTTTTATCAGGAGAATTATGCGTCGTACATCACGCCGTTGTCTTTGACGGTCACACCTGATTTGATGATTAAAGCCGTGAATGTTGACGCCACGGGACAGAGCAGTGCCACGACCATAGCTGAGATCAAATTCACGGTCGCCAATCCCGTCATAACCGGAAATAACGGCGCCCAATTTACCATCAGTGACGAGACCACCAATGCCGTGTTCTGGTATACTCTTGATGGCACCAATCCCATTAATGCGCCCCCCAGCATTGGACCGCTTTTCAGCACCAACGGCGCTCCCATCACGCTCTCGCTAAATGTGGTTAGCAATGTTGTTTTCACGGTTCGTGCCTTCCGCGACGGATATGCGCCAAGTGGATCGCAACCACAAACCTTTTCACCCTCGAACTTTGTGGCCAATACGATCAGCTTCGGCTTGGTTTCCGGGGAGGCATCCAGTGATTTCATTGCGTCGCCGGGGCAATCATTTTGCGCGCCAATAACGCTGACGACCTTGCCCGCGACGAGCATTTACAGTCTCCAATTCAACGTGGCTGTGACCAACGCCGGCCCTAATCCCGGACCGGCCCTTGCTCCCAACAACGTCAGTTTTCAAAGCATGCTGATGAAGCCATCTCCGGTCGAGGGAATCTATGAGCCGATTCCGCCTTACGCCTTTGACAGTTATGCCCTGGTGACGCCGAATCAGCCTCATACTAACAGCTTCCTATACAATGGGAACTGGTTTGACGACCTGCAAAGTTACACCGCTGCGGAGAATCTGCTGAGCCTAGGCTGGGTTGAGCGGCGGGGACAAACCAATCTTTACAACACCAAAGCCCAGGATTTAATCACTTATTCAATGGCGCACGACGTCCTGTATCACGGCGGCGACGCCCCCTACGTCACGATTGTTGGCGGTTACTCTTTCAAAGTTCCCGCTGCTGCCACCAACGGACAAACTTATCAGATTAAAATTGGCGCGCAATCGGCCACGTCGGACGGAGTTGGCGCCGCGGGATCTTCCGTATACATCGCCGCCCCGACCAATGGGTCGACGGCCGGCGGCGGCCCCATCAATGCCCTCAAGTATGTCACCGTTGGCCAGCGCAAATACATTGTTGGCGATGTCTACCCGTTCCGTTGGTTTAACGCCGGGGACTTTGGCTCGGGCGGCTTGGTGGCCAATGGCAGTGCCAATGTGGAACAAGTTTTCCAGTCGGCTGTTTATGGTTTGAACACGCCGCCTTACGATGAAAATTCAACGAACAGCGTTGGCGGTTATACGAATGTCAGCGACATGTTTGACGCCATGGATTCCTGCGGCGGAACCTATGTGGACCATGGGAATGGGTACTTGGAATTCGATTCCTACCTTTCAGGAACCAACGCCACCAACCCGCTGTTTGACGGGAACGATACCAGCATCAACCAGATTGCCTTTGGCGACGGCCGGTTGGACATCTGCGACGTTTATGTGACCTTCCGCCGGTCGGCCGGGTCCACCAGCCTGAATTGGTTCCGGCGTTACTGGGCCAATGGCCAGCGCGTGGCGGAAATTGTGCCGCATACCGCCCTGGTGGCATCGAAGGCAGTCGCGGTGTCCCCCACGACGGAGACGCCGATCACCAGTGCCACCGCCGTCACAAATGCGCCGCAGGTCAATTTTGCCGCCGGTGACATTCAAGGCGCGGCGGGTCAAGTGGTGCAGGTTCCGATTACCGCCACGATTTTGGGCAAGTATCCGCTGCGGGTGCTGATGCTCAACCTTACGGTCGAACCGCTCGACGGTTCACCGGCACTCACCACGCCGGTTCAGTTCACCCAGATTGCGGCGCTGGGTACACCATATCCAACAGTTGGAAGCCAGGATAATGCGAATTTCTCCGCGGTCTGGCTCAACAGTTCCGTCGCGGGCCTGACGGGCACGGCCACGATTGGTACGCTGTCGGTCACCCTGCCGGCCGGGGCGTCTGCCAACGCTGCTTACGCCGTGCACTTTGATCATGCTTCGGCATCGCCCAATGGTTTGGCATCCTTCGCCAAACAGACGCTCACCGGCCTGATCACCCTGGCCAGCCGCACCAACTCGAGCTACGGGGACGGCATTCCGGACTCGTGGCGTCTGCGCTGGTTTGGCACGACCAACAACCTGCTCTCGATGGCTACCAACTGCCCGTCGAATGACGGTGTCGACAATTGGCACAAGTTCGTCGCCGGCGTTGATCCTTATCAGGCCAATAACTTCCCCAGCGTGAACTGCAAGCCCCGGGTTGCGGCCAGCACGAACATGGTCATTCACTGGCCGACGGTCAGCGGCAAACAGTATGTGATCGAACGCGCCAGCAGCCTGTTTTCCGCCCCATGGTCGGCAATCAGCACGAACAACGGCACCGGCTCGGAAGTGGAGTTTAGTGATGCCACCAGCGGGGCAACGCATTTCTACCGCGTGCGTATTCTTCAATAAAATTGAATTCAGCAGCAGTATTGAGCATATGAATCACACCTACCAGTTGGAGCATAAGACCAGCCTCAGCCAGGCCAGCGGGATGAAGTGCTCCAAGGGTCACGGCCTTAAACTGGACCGGGCGCAGCTCGGTTCCCGTGGCGGCGGAGCCCCGGCGGTTTGACCGGGTGATTCCAGCTCCCTAACCGGCAGCTCATAGCAGTTTAGTCACAAAAAGTTCGGGCATCCGCCCGAACTTTTTTTGCCCGGATGCTTTGCGCCGGTGGGTATGGCCGGCTTGGCCGGCCCCGGGTGGGCGGCCGCCATTTTGAGGCAGCTAGAGCATTTTCAGAAATATCGCAGCCATGCGGTGAGACCAAGAAAGAAAGGTGATAGCGGTCGGTTTGGGCTTTGACTTTGTTTCGGCCCGGTCACAGGCCGCAGGGGGCAGGCTCCTTCGCCACAGCCTCGTCAACCCTCAAAAATCCTCGCGCCATATCGCTACCGCATTGCTGGAAATGCGCTGGCCATCCCCAAGGCTTCATTGTCGCACCATGCTGCGACCACCCCATTCAGTTGTTTGTTAATGAATCTGAAACTGGACCAGTCCGTTAAAATGGCAGGCCATGGACTCGCTGGTAAGTCCGACCTGCGACGCGGGCCAACTGCCGCCAATTTCCAAGCACTGCCGGCCGTTCACAAACAGGATCACCCGATCCTTGAGTTTGACGGTTCGCAGGTTGACGCTGCCGGAAGTTTCCACGATTCCCGGCAAAAACAGGCCGGCATCAATCGCAGCGGCACTGTTGGTCATCGGAATAACGTGAATGGCGATGGTGTTTTTGCCCTTATCGAGGGTGGCGCGCGCCGCCTCGCTAATCTCCCGAGACTCATATCCATCCGAGGAACCAGATCCGTGTATTGCCAACACGCCGTTAAGATAAACCTCCGCCTCGCCCGACAAGCGCAGCCGCAGCCGAGCCATACCCGTGAGGCTCTCATCAAGGTCGAAATCGCGCCGCAGCCAGAGCTCATTTGTTTGCCAAACGGAGCGGGCAGCGTAGACGCCAAACGGAGCGGCGCCGGTTTTCCAGCTGCGGTCATTGAAAACCTTCTCAAACCATTGGCCATGAGGTTGGTTCGCGGTATAACGCCAAATCTGGCCTGCTTGCTCGGCAGTGGGCAGTGGCCACCGTTTTGGCAGTGGAGCCAACTGCACATTCAAGGTCTTGCCGGCCTTGCGTCCGCTGACCTGCAATTCCCCGCGGGCCAGGTCAATATCGGCCTGGAGATAGTTCTGGTCATCAACATATACCGGCAGCATACCCATCCTCGCGCCAGCCTTTTCCGGCCGGCCGTTCTGAGTGAGCTGGGCACTAAACTCGTATTCCCCAGCCGGGTCTCCCTTGAAAATTCGGCACAATCCGGCCGGGCTGCTTTGATCCAGACCCTGCGGCCCAACCGACCACTCGCCGCGCTGGGCGGCACCATTGAGCCCCGCGCCCCAATTTCGGATGGCGGTCCCGGTTTCGTCCCAGCCAATGGTGTAAATAAACCCATCAAATCCGGCGCGCGCCGAGTCCGTAAAGAGCCCCGGTCCTCCAGGCCCGCTAAAGGCGGTTGCTATAGGCAGCACGACGCCAGGAGCGGGCCGGTCGTCGATGCTAATGCCAAAATCAGAGCCGTTTTTCTCCACGCGCACGGTATGCCACACTTGGAAATTGAACTCGGCAGGCAGTGCCGTCCGCTTCACGTTCTCAAGGCCATTCTCGGCTTTGCTAACGTTCCATGTGTGCTGGCGCTGGTCCAACGTCACGGACATCCAGTTGGACGAGTTTTTCCAATAGGCGATCAAGCCGGCTTCCGAACTCTGGCTATCAAGGAACTTCACGTTTACTTCCGTAAGATACTGGGTGGTCTTGGAGGATTCGAGCAGGTTGATGGCGCGGCCATCGGCCTGGTTCTGCTCGGCGGATTTGTCCTTGGTCAACCATTGTCCGCCCGCCGGGTGCCAGGAACTGGACAGCGGGCTGCCGTCTGGAGCATCAAACAAATCGAGCATCGTTGGGTTGCTGGGCACAGGATGATAGCCCGTAGAGGCAAGGCTGGTCGGACCATCCACATAAAGGCGTCGGTCGAAGAACAAAACGCGGTCAATGGCCTGTTGGCGGCGGGCGCCGTCAACTTCCAGGAAATAGACCAGCCACTTTTCAAAACCATTGGGACCAGAGATCACCGTCGGCTGGCCAGGAGAGGTCAGCCGGTGTCCCGGAGCCGGGAATGCTTTCTCGACCACCGGATCGGGATATTTATCCGCATTCGTGAACGCCAGCGGAGCGGAGGCCACGGCGCACCCAAGGGCGTAATTCCCTTTGGCGGTATGATTGGCGTTATAGACCATGTAATATTGGCCTCGGTATTTAAAGACGAACGGCCCCTCGTTAACACGGTCGTCGAGCAGTTCCCAAGAGTGCGGCGTGACTGAGAGCAATCGGCGCGGTTCGCCGGTCAAGGTGGAAGGATTTAGCGCAGGCTGCCCCCAAATTTCGTTGCCGCCGCCGAACTTTACCGAATAAAAAGTAAACGAGCCGTCGTCATCGCAAAATAGGTGGGCGTCGATTTTGGAGGCAAACCAGTGGTTGGTTTCCGGTTCATGGTAAGGACCAAGCGGCTGGTCGGATATGGCGTGGCCGATTTGTACGACGCCAAGGGAGCCACGGTCCACGGACCAGTATAGGTGGAAGATTCCGTTATAATAGCTCGGCTCACAGGCATTGATATTGCGGTCGGTCGCGGTATCTCCAGGAGTCCAACTATTATGCATTGAGAAAACATGCGTGCGATTGCCCCAGTGAACCAGATCCCGGGAAATGAACATGTCGCCGGCCAGCGAGTTCCCAATAAGGTAGTATTCCCCATTGAATTTCATGACCCCGCAATCAGCCGCGCTGCCGCGGGCAGGGATCAACACCGGGTTGGGCACGCCAGCCACCTGCGTCTGAAATCCCAGCCATAGCGCACTCGCCAGCACTGCCGCCGCCGCGCAGCCAGCCCCCCTTGGCCGGACCTGAGCTCGGGTTCGCCCCACGCTGTCAGTTGCACGGCGTCCGTCACGCGACTTCCCGTTGCGAAACAAGTGAAAAATCATCTGCTTACCTGGATTTTCCGGATATTCCCTTCATCTTTGCCGAAGTTGCAGAACTCAACCTTTTCTCCCTTGGCGAGCGCCTCGAAAATATGATGCAAGGTTTTCTGGGCGGCGTCGAAAACTTGGGCCTGGCTCAACCCCGTCTGCTCGCCAATGCTCAACCCAAGTTCGCGTTTGGTTAAAGTCATGTCGATTCTGACCGTATTTCAAATTCTGTCAGTTGTCCAGAATTGCCGGTGTTTTGCCAAGTCTTAAGCGTAGTTGGTGGGGCGCGATGCGTTTTACAGCTTTGCTGGGAATGTCCTAGCTGCAGGTGAACTGCCACTTAATTATCCAATGATAAAATCCTAAAAATCAAACAGTTGTAAAACAGCCGAATTACTGCGTCCCGCCTCAAAAGGCGCCTTGCGCAACGCCTGCTGATGAAAAACGATGCATCTTCGGCGAGCTGTTCCACTTTGATTGCGACCTGATATGAATCTCACTTATCCAGGTACATTTGCCAGTCTGAGACCCCGGAACTCAGGCGGTATTGCTCGTTAGTTCTGCTTTCTCAATGCCTGTTTTTTGTTAACAAAGTAGAACTAGGAAGCGACCAGCGCCAAGGTTAGCGAACCGGTGGCGATCAGGTTTCTGCCGGCCGTGGCCTCCACGTTGAAGCGGTGCAACGCGGCGAACTGGCGGTCGCTGCTTGCCCGCAACACCAGCGTGTCACCGGGCACGGCGGGATGCGTGAACTTCAGGCTGGTCACGGCCAGGAAAAAAGCCTTCGGCTGTTCCGGCGGCGCGCTGGCAAAACTCATTTCACTCAGGCCGATCAACAAACCGCTGGTCTGCGCCAGCGCCTCGGCGATGAGCACGCCCGGCATGATGGGGCGGCCCGGGAAATGGCCGGCGAAGTGCGGCTCATCCGCGCGCAGCAGCCGTTCGGCCACGATGGACTTATGCGGCTCCAGCTTCGTCACGCGGTCCACAAACAGGAAGGGTTCGCGGTGCGGCAGCAGGGGCAGCAGCTCGGCGAGTTCGAACAAGGCTTTTTCGTTCATGACATTGGCTGATTGTTTTCCCAACTGGTGCCCGCGTCGAGCGATTTTAATTCCAGCGCAAGGCGGCGGTGGACCCGGTCGCTCAGGGCGGTGGCGGTATCGCCGGCGCGCGGCTGTTCGGGTTCCAGAAAACGGATGCGGTAATAATTCCGCCGACGGGGAAAGACGCTGCCGGCCAGCTTGGCCATGAACGGTTCGGTGGAATGAATGACCACCGGCAGCACCGGCACCCGGGCGGCCAGCGCCAGGTCAAACGCCAGCCGGTTGAATGGTTGCAGACGGCGGCTGCGGGCCCGGGTCCCTTCGGGAAAGATCAACAGGTTCTTGCCGTCGGCGAGGATGCGGCGGCAGCGTTCGAAAGCGGTGGCAACCGATGCCAACGAATCCCGGTTCACGCTGACGAGATCAAAATGGCGGACGAGCAGGTGGTACATGGGCTGTCGGGCATGACTGGCCTTGGTCAGCGCGCCGGTGCGCGCCGACAGGCCCAGCAGGAAAATCGAATCCATGAAGCCGCGATGGTTCGCCACCAGGATGACCGGGCGCAGTTGCTCGACTTGTTCGCGCCCGGAGATTTCCACGACCTCATACACGCGGAACAGCGGCAGCCAGACCCGTGTGAAAAACCCAAGGAAGTGGTGGGTAATCACCTGTAGCATCCGCTCCTGCGTGCGCGGCCACGGCGTCATCAGCAGATACAGCGGCACGCCCAGCAGCACGAAGATGAATTTGGACAGAAAGTAACTGGCATAGCCGAGGCCCGTCAGCAGCACCACCGCCGGGAACCAGCGTTGCGGTCCGCGTTTCATTTCGGTTCCGTGCATCGCTGCAGCAGTTCTTCAATTTTGCGGCGCTCACCACCCAGCGCCGGTTTGCCATCCAGCGCCAGCCGGCAGGCGGCGGCGGCGGCGGCGAACTGGCGCTGTCGCATCCAAACCTCCGCCAGCAACCACTGGTTTTGGTAGTAGCCCGGGTTGTTGGTCTCCGCCTGCCGGGCCGCAGTCAGGGCGGCGGCCAGGTTGCCCTGTTTCAGCGCTTGAAAGCCGTCGCTTAAATTCGTCCGGGCGGCAAGATACTGTTGATAGCCGCCGTCCTGTAAAAAAGTATCTTCCGGCAGCGCGGCCTGTGGCAGCAACCGCTCCGGTGCGTTCACGTCGAAGGCCACAAATTTTCCCAACTGGTGCGGCGGCGTGGCGGCCCAGAAAATGCCCGCCGTCAAATCCATCACGACCGCGTGCGTGGCGATGAGCGGGTTGAGCGAACCGCGATGGCCGTTGCCGGCGGGCACCCCGCCAGGCAGCTGGCGGTCCCGCAGGAGCGCCGCGCTGGCGGCGGCGTCGAGGCGGTTGGTCGCGTCGTGCAGCAGCTCGGTCAGCCGGTCAAAGCGCGGCACCGAGGTGTCGGCCAGCTTGTAGGTCTCGTTGATCGGATCGTCCTTCAATTCGGCGGTGAGGTAATGATTGGCGCACACGAGTGAATCCGCCGCCGGCTCCGGCTCGCGCACCGCCGTGGTCTCCGGCGTTTTCTCGATCACGATGAATTTGCCATCCGCGCGGCTGCCGACGAGGAACATGGCGGAGACAAACACCTGCCGCTGGCGGATGATCGCCGTGGCCTCCTCCAGATTGTGGGCGTGCTCCAAAACTTCGCGCGCCACCAAACAAGTCGGGGTGGCCGAATCAGTGGGCAGATGCGACGGCGCACCGTTGACCGTGATGGAAACCCCCTCGCGGTTCAGGCCCGACACGCAGCCCGCCATGCCCGCCCACGCGAGCGAGACGAAGGCGATGCCGTTCGTCGGTTCGCAGAAGATCAGGATGCGGTCTTCGTCAAACACCGGGTCCGCTTCCCAGTCAAAATTGCGGCCGCACAGCAAATGACTTTCCGCCGTCGCCTCGCCCCAGGCGCCGAAGGCGGTGCAGCCGCGCCGGATCAACGGGCTGTTCATGAGCATGTAGGAAATGTCCTGCGCGCCGTGATAGTTTAAAATCCGGTTGTAATAGGGGCCCAGCTCGGGGTGCCCGTCCGGACAGCCGCGCGCGATGCCCAGCATCTCCAGCTGCAATTCGGGCGTGATGTGTTCCGTAATGTGCCGGTTTTTGTAAGTGACGAAAAACTCCAGCGAAAACTGGATCCAGCGGTAGGGCGCGACGTGGTGGAGCAGCGCCACCACGGAATCTTCCTGGCGGTGAATTTGTTTCTGCGTCAGCACGCCGTTGGCATAGCCCATTTCAAACGGCGTGCCGGTGAGGTACAGCACCGGGAGTCCCTCGCGCCGGCCAAACCAGTTGGCACCGAGATAGACGCGGTCGCCGCGCGTTTCCGGCGTGCAGGAAACCAGGGCGGGCTGATCCGCCAACACCGGCTCCTTGGCGACCCAGCGATACATCAGCGCGAGCATCGTGCCCCACAAAATCAGCAGCAGCACGCCGCCGCCGACGCCGAGCCAGAGCAGCCGCCGCAGCCATTTGCGCCGCCGGTTCATGGCTGTCCCTCCGCTTTGGTGATAATCATCTCCGCAATTCTCAACTCCAGCCGGTAGGCCCCGGCCGTGACGGCAAACGAACCGGGAAGTTCATGGGCGGCCCCGGCGAAGGGGTGGAAGTTTTTCGGCACCGCCCGGTAAAAGCTCTTGCCCGCATGCCACAAATCCAATTCCAGCCAGCGCGCGCCGTCCGGCGAAAAAGTATAACGCGCAATCACCCCTGCGGCATCCGGCGTAGTTTGCAGCACCAAGCTGCCATCAGCCAGCCGTCCGGCGGGTGTCAGGCTGGCCGGCGGCAGGAAGAGCCAGCGCAGGTCGCGGGCCACGAAACGGCGGCTCCAGTCCTCCCGGAACAGCGGCGTCACCTTGAGCAGTTCCATACTGCCGTCGGGCTGCACCCGCACCTCGGTCACCACGCCAAAACTGCTGACGATGGCCAGATGCAGGCCGGTGGCGGGCGACGTTTGCAGCAGGCCGTCGCAGGTGAATTGCTTGCCGCCGGTGGTCACAATGGCGCGCTGGATCGCGCGATATTGCGGCGGGTAGAGCTGCTGGATCGTTTGTTCTGCGCGGGCGACGGCTGCGGCATCGCTGGCCGCAACGGGCTGAACGCTGGGCACGGCAAAATGATTCCGCGGTGCGCAGCCCCCCGCCACGAGGGCAAGCAGTGCGAGCGACAGCAACGTTTTGGCGGCGCGGCCGGTCATGACATCAGGGTTTGGCGGCGGCTCTGATCTGTTCAATGTCCACGGGTGTGCTGCGGTCAAACGTTTTGGGTGGCAGGGTAAGATTCACCCGTTGTTCGCTAAATTGAATGTCCGTGTAATCGCCGCCGGTTTCGCGCAGCACCACCCGGCGGGTGCCTTTCAGGTCCGCTGCGAGATGCACTTCGATGGCTGCCATCATTTTGCGCAGGGTCTCGTTTTTCGGGACGAGCGTGATGACCAGTTCCTCGGCGCTGTTGGTGACGCTCGCGGTGTAGGCGCCCTGGTCGCTCGCGTAGCGTCCGTCCATCACCCCCGCGATTTGCGACACGACCTGCTGGAGCGCGTCGCCCAGGCCGAGATCGAGCTTCTTCCAGCGGTCGTCTGTCCACTCGAACTGCGCCACGCCCGATCCATCGGAAACCAGGATGGATTTGTAGGGGGCGGTCGTTTCCCAGCGGATTCGGCCGGGCTTTTGAAAGCACAGAAAGCCTTCGGAGCGCAGCGGGTCGTTAAAGAGCGAGAGATGCCGCTCCTGGACAAACCTAGTGAAGATGGTCTGGGCCTGGCCGGTCGCCTGGCTGATTTGCGCCAGGGAAACCGGCGGGTTGGTCTGCGCGCCGGCGTCCGGCCGGGGCAGCAGCAGCAGCGCGCCGAAAATAATTTTGAACCGCAAAAAGTTTTTCATGTGGTGGTCATTAATTCATCCAGTCGCAGGCATTGGTAGCCTTCAGCCGCCAGTTTGTCCAATAGCAACGTGACTACGGTGACCATCCTTTCCCGCGGCACCCCGGCGTCGTGTAGCAGGAAAATCGCTCCGGGCTGAAGTTTCCGCAGCAACCGGCCCACAATGATCTCCGGGGTGTCATCCCGGCGGTCCAGTCCGCGCGCGGTGTAACCGGTGATTTTCAGTTCAAATTCCGCCGCCACCCGGAAGGTGCGCGGACTGGTCAGGCCCATCGGCGGCCGGAAATATTCCGGCAGCCGGCCGGTGGTCTGCTCGATGGCCGACTGCGTCCGGGACAGTTCATCCCGCAGTTGGCGGACGGAGAAAATATTCGTGGCCGGACTGTGCCGGAACGTATGGTTTTCGATCTCGTGCTCTGCGGCAACCAGTCGGTTCATCAGTTCCGGCTGTGCCAATACCCGGGTGCCGATGCAGAAAAAGGTGGCGCGAACTTTTCGCTCCGCCAGCAGGTCCAGCAGCGCGGGCGTGTTGACCGGATCCGGGCCGTCATCGAACGTCAGTGCGACGACTTTTCGCCGCGTGGGCGCAAGACAAATGCTGCGGCCAAACATCTGCATTTGCGGGAACGACACGCCCAAACCGACAGCGGTTCCCGCCAGCGAGCAAAGGCCGGCGAGCCACCAAAAGCATGTGGCCCCGTCGGTGATCACGGAAATCAGCACCGTGGCCAGGATCGTGGTGATGACGATCACCTGGTATTTGGTCAGGCGCGGACGCAACACATTCCTTTCGTTCCCGTGGGGGAAACGGTTAACAGCACCACGGTCCGGCAGCCGCCGGGGAGCGGGGTTTTATCCGCCGTGCAAAGTTCCGGGGCCAGTTCGCCACGCACCAGCGCCACGGCGGTAAAAAAGCCGAAAGCGGAGGCTGAATAATATTCGCCGCAGGCGTGCTTGTACGCCGCGCAGGCGACGGTCCTGCCCGCCTGCCGGGACAAGACGGCGGCCACGGCGCGGTAAAAATCATCCTGCGCCGTCAGGCCATTCGCGCCGGTCAGCAGCAAATCCACGTCGTTCGCCGCCATGCCGTCACGCTTCAGCGTCTGCTCCACCCAGCGCGCCTCAGCTTCGGCGTCTTGACCGCTCGAACGGCCGATGCGGATGGCGGAGACCACGGCGAGCCGTGACGCCGCGCTGTCCGCGTGGCCAAGGGTGACCAACGCGCCGCCTTCGCCGGGCAGGGGACGCTCGTGTTTTTTTAACGCCCCGGCAAACGGGCGGAGGGAGGCGGACGCCCCGTTCCACCAGCCCCGGCGCACGCCGGCCGCCAGTTGATACTGGTTTAACTCGTCCGCCGCGCCCACCAGCGCGAGGTCTGCGCGGCCCGCGGCCAGTTCGGTGGTTCCTTGCCAGAGCGCCGTTTCAAAGGAAATTTCCCGTTGGATCGGCGTCGAGTTCAGTCCGGACAGCGAAAATTCGATGGCTATTTGCGACGCCAGCGAGTTGTGCACCGAACTGGTGAAGAGCGCCGGGCGGGGTGCACGTTCGTCCTTCAAAATCATGTTTTCCACGAATGCCGCCGTATCGTTGAGCGAACCGAGCCCGGTGCCAAACGCCACGCAGACTTTTTCTGGCGCCACGGTGCTGGTGCGGCTGGCCCCGAAGCTTTTGTGCGCCGCCAGGAGGGCCATTTGTTGCAGCCGGCTCAATTTGCGGCGCTTGCCCGGCTCAATCAACGGGTCGCTGCCCAATTCCCCACAGGCATACACCGTCGCCTGCGCCGCCGGCGAAAGGGCCGGAATGGCGAAGGTCGAAGTGGCCGCGCCGCCGTTGCGAAAAGTTGCGATGATTTCCGCCAGCGAGCCGCCGGCCGCGCTGACGGCGCCGACACCGAGAATGGCAAACGAAGTGCGCGCGCGCCCGGCATTGGAAATGGTTGGCCGGCTGCCGGCGCTGCCTGCGGCCTCGGCGCGGCCGAACACCAGCGCCACGTTGTTGCCACCGAAGCCGAAGGAGTTGCTCAGGATGTGCGCGACGGGCAACGCGCGGAATTCCCTCACCGGTTCCAGGCCGAGCCGGGCATCCGGCACCTCAAACCCCAACGTGCCGGGCACGGCTTGTTCGCGCAGCGATTGCACGGCCAGCACCGCCTTGATCGCCCCGCTGGCGGCCAGGGTGTGGCCAAAAAAACGCTTTACGGAAGCGACCGGCGGCAGGGCGTTGCCGAACAATTGCTTCAAGGCGCGCGTTTCCATCGCGTCGTTGTCCGGCGTGGCGGTGCCGTGGGCGCTGACGAAATCGATTTCTCCCGGCGCGAGACCGCCGCGCGCCAGCGCCCGCTGCATGGCGGTCAGCGCGCCGCGTCCTTCCGCCTGCGGTGCCGTGGCGTGGTAGGCGTCGCAGCTCGCGCCCCAGCCGGCCAGCCGCGCGAGGATCGTTGCGCCGCGTGCCCGCGCGGTTTCCTCCGCCTCGAGCACCAGCATGGCCGCGCCTTCACCCAGGCTGATGCCGGTGCGCCGCGCATCGAAGGGGCGGCAGCCGTTGGGATCCAGCAACAGCAGCGAGCCAAAGCCGTTCAGCGTGAGCCGGCACAGCGAGTCGCCCGCCCCGGCGAGCATCACGTCGGCCTCGCCTTGCTCGATCAGTTCGGCCGCAGCCAGCAGCGCCATCGCCCCGGCGGAGCAGGCCGTGGACAACGTCGCCACGGGACCCAGTGCGCCCATCTGCTGCGCGCACAGATCCGCCGCGCCCGCGCATTCGTGAAAGCGCAGCCGGCCGAAAATATGCTTCTTTTCGCGGAGCAGCGCGGCGAGAAAAGTTTCCGTCCCCAGCATTCCCCCAACCGTCGCGCCGAGCATCACTCCGATGCGGGCGGGATCGATGGTGCCCGGGCCGTCGGCCAGCCCGGCGGCGGCCAGCGCCTCGCGGGCCGCGATCCATGCCAGCTTGTCCGAACGCGAGCCGCGCACCGGGCCGGCGAGCTCATCGACGTCAGCGCGGACCTGGCCGACGAGCTGGCTGGCGTAGCGGGGCGAGGAAAAAAGCGTGAGCGGCCCGAGGCCGGAACGGTTGGCGCGGAGCGCATCCCAGACCGCCCCCACGCCACAACCGGCGGCGCAGAGGATGCCGGTGCCGGTGATGACTGGAGTGCGCCGGAACATTTAGGAGCGGTTGGCCTGGACAAATTCGGCCAGCGCGCGGAGCGAGGCAAAGGCCCGGTCCGCTACGGCGCGTTCGGCGATGACGATGCCGTAGTCCGCTTCCAGGATGGCCACCAGTTCGAGCGCATCAATGGAATCCAGCTCCAGGCCGCTGCCGAAGATCGGCGCCTCCGGGTTGATATCCGCCGGCGTGACGCCTTCGAGATTAAACCCGGCGATGATCTTGTTTTTCAGTTCTTCAATCAGGGATTCCATAGCTGTATGCTGTCAGCGTAACTTTCCGCGAATTGCTTTAGCAAGCGTGTTCCGGGCCGGCGGCGCCGTTTTTCAGCCTCTTTTCGCCCGCTTTTTCCAGCGGGGAGACCATGTTGGTCGTCAATTCAGCTTGAATCTGGCGGCGACCTCGTTAGCTTGCGCGGATATGTTTTGGAAAATAGTTTCCATCGCCGTGCTTGCCACGGCCCTGACCGCCTGCTCCACCATGAAAAATGTCTGGACCCAACCGGAACCAACCCTCCCGTCCGCCGCCGAGGCGATCCCCGTCAATCCGGCCGCCGTCGATGCGCTGACCGCCTTTCAGGCGCGCGCCGCGAAATTTCATGCCGTGGTCACCGTGCCGACGTTTGAGACCACGCCCGAGGAGGTGGCCGCCACCGTCCAAAAGACCATTGCCGATGGCAATGCGGCCCTGGACAACATCGGCCGCCTGCGCCCGGCCGCCGTGAGTTTCATCAACACCATCCGGCAGTTGGACGACATCAGCTATCAGATCGGCGGCGCGGCGAACCGCCTCGGCCTGATTGAGCAGACCAGCACCAACGCCGCCGTGCGCGACGCGGCCACCGAGGCCAGCAAGACGCTGTCGGAATGGGCCGTGGGCATTGATTATCGCGAGGATGTCTATGCGGCCGTCAAGGCCTATGCCGCCAACAAGCCGGCGCTCGAAGCCGAGGACAAGAAACTGCTCGATGAGACCGTGCGCGATTATCGCCGTGCCGGCCTCGCCCTGCCCAAGGCGCAGCGTGATGAGGTGGAAAAATTGCGCAAGGAACTCACCGCCTTGGAAACCGATTATCAGAAGAACATCACCAAGGCCACCGCGTCGCTCAAGTTCACCCGGGCGGAACTTGAAGGTGTGCCCGAAGATTTCCTCGCCCAGCAGGGCATCAAGACCGGCGAGGATGAATACACCCTCAAGGCGAACATCACGTTCCACTACCTGATGGTGGAGGATAACGCCAAACGCGAAGACACCCGCCTCCGCATGATGACCACGCAGTCCAATCTCGCGCGCGAGGTGAACATCCCGCTCCTCCAGAAGATTCTCGTCTTGCGCGATGACATCGCGCAGCGGCTCGGCTACGCCACCTATGCGGATTATGTGATTGAAACGCGCATGGCGAAGAATGCCGCCACCGCCATCGGTTTTCTGGAACAGCTCAAAACCGGCTTGCAACCGAAGTATGACGCCGAGTTGGCTGAGTTCCGCCAGTTAAAAATCCAGGAAACCGGCGATACGAATGCCACCGTGAATTCCTGGGACTGGCGCTATTATGCGAACCAGCTCAAGAAGACCAAATACAACGTCGACGCCGAGCAGTTGCGCGTCTATTTCCCCTACCAGCGCGTGCTGGACGGCATGTTTGCCATCTACCAGCGTATCTTCGGGCTGAAGTTCGAGCGCGTCGAGCCGCCCTATAAGTGGGTTGACGATCTCCAACTCTACACCGTTTCCGACGCGCAGACCGGCGAGCCGCTCGGCCTGTTCTACCTCGACATGTTCCCGCGCGAAGGCAAGTACAACCACTTCGCCCAGTTCGGCATCATCGAAGGCAAACAGTTGGCCGATGGCACCTACCAGCGCCCCGTCTGTTCGCTCGTCTGCAACTTCCCCCCGCCGCAGCCCGACAAGCCCTCGCTGCTCTCCCACGATGAGGTGGAAACCGTCTTTCACGAGTTCGGTCACGCCATGCACACCATTCTGACGAAGGCCAGATACGCGCGCTTCTCCGGCACCAGCGTGCCGCGCGATTTCGTCGAAGCCCCGTCGCAGATGCTGGAAAACTGGCCTTGGGACAAGAATGTTCTGGACAGCTTTGCCGCCGACTACCGCGATCCGTCCAAGCAAATTCCGGCCGAAATTATTGCGCAGCTCAAGGCCGCCCGCCTGGCCACCGAAGCCACGCGCTATCGCCGCCAGCTTTCCTTCGGGCTCATGGATCTGACCCTGCACACGCAGATCCACGCCACCAATGCCGACCAGACCCTGCCGCTGGCCAATCAAGTTCTGAGCGACGTTTCCTTCCCCGTGCCGCCGGATACCGCCTTTGTCGGTTACTTCGGCCACATCATCGGCTACGGCGCGGGCTACTACGGCTACGCTTGGGCCGACGCCATCGCGGCGGACATGGCCACGAGCTTTGAAAAGACGACCGACGGTTATTTCGACATCAAGACCGGCATGCGCATGCGCTCGGAGATTTATCAGGTCGGCGATTCGCGCGATGTGAACCTCTCCATCGAGCAATTCCTGGGTCGGCCGCGCTCCATCGAACCGTTTCTAAAGCGCATCGGGGTGAATTAATCGCCTTCCCCGGCCGGTGCCCCGCTGGCTGGCTGCGCGTGACTTTTGCTGTAAGCGTGTCTTTACTTGAGCCGTTTAGAAAATTATATTCTTCCGCAGGAGGAAGAAATCAGTCGCGGAATTTGTCGGTCGGTTCCCACACCGTGGAGCCGCATTGGATGAACGCGCTCATTTGATAATCCTCCGCCGCCCCTGCTGGAGCGGATTTTGTAGCCTGACCGGAGGCGTTGTCTCCGGCCGGAACATTGCTGGAAATGCTCTAAATTTCTTCAGCCTGCCGGGCTGGGGATCGCGAAAGACAAGCCCTTGAATAACGAGACTCAAAATCATCGCTGGCCGCCGCAGATCAAATACATCGTTGGCAACGAGGCGTGCGAGCGCTTCAGCTATTACGGCATGCGGAGCATTCTTGCCGGCTACATTACCGGCGCCGTGCTCAAGGGCGGACTCGGCCAGGACGCTGACACCTCCACCGAAATCATTCACCTCTTCGTCTTCGTCAATTATTTCACCCCGCTGTTCGGTGCGTGGCTCTCGGACAAGCTCATCGGCCGCTACCATACCATCCTTTGGGTTTCCCTGTTTTACTGCGCGGGCCACGGTGTCCTGGCATGCAGCGATTTCGCCGGCGGCGTGCACGGCAAGATGTACTGCCTCTTCATCGGCCTCGCCCTCATTGCCTTTGGCTCCGGCGGCATCAAGCCCTGCGTCTCCGCCTTCATGGGCGACCAATTCCGGCCCAACCAGTCGCACCTGCTGCAAAAGGCCTACGGCGCGTTTTACTGGGCCATCAATTTCGGCTCCTTCTTCTCGTTTCTCGTCATTCCGTGGATCAAGGACAAGTACGGCTATAGTCTCGCGTTTGGCGTTCCCGGCATTCTGATGGCCATCGCCACCTTTGTTTTCTGGCTGGGCACGAAGCATTACGTCCGCGTGCCGGCGAGCCGCCAGACCAAGCAGGCCGGCTTCTTCAAGGTTTTCTTTACCGCCCTCGTGGCCCCACGCGAAGCCGGTCATGGCTTTTGGGAGCGCGCCCGCCGCCGGTTCAGCGAGGCGGAAGTTACGGCGGCGAAATCGGTTCCGCCCATCCTCTTCGTCTTTGCCCTCGTGCCGGTCTTCTGGTCGCTGTTTGACCAGACGAATTCCACGTGGGTCTTGCAGGGTGGAAAGATGGTGCCGGCGAATCTGCTCGGGCTGAAAATCGGCGCGGAGGAAATGCAGTCCATGAACCCGCTCATCGTCATGCTGCTCGTGCCGCTGTTTACGCTTGGCATTTATCCGCACCTCGGCAAGCTCGCCTCGCCCCTGCGCCGGATGTCCTATGGCATGTTCCTCGCCGCCGGTTCCTACGTCATCGTGGCCGCCTTGCAGCACCAGATCGAGGCCGGCGCGCAGCTCAGCGTGCTGTGGCAGACGCTGCCCTACGTTGTGCTGACGGCGGCGGAAGTCCTCATCTCCACCACCGGTTTGGAATTTGCCTTCCGCGAGGCCGCGCCGGAAATGAAGAGCACTATCATGAGCTTCTGGCTGCTCACGGTGGCCTTTGGCAACCTGGTAGTGGCAGCCATCACCATGTTTTTTCCCGGCACCGGTCCGGGCGCGCATGAAGCCTCCGTCAGCACGGGCCGCTTCCTGCTTTACGCCGGGCTGACCTTTGTCGTGGCCATCCTCTTCAGCCTCATCGCCAGCACCTACCGCTATCAGGACAAAGCCGCCGCCCAGGGAAAATAGATAATCCCAGACCGCAGCTCTGCGCCCCGCGACTGCTCGGCGTCTGCCGGCCGTCGCCCGTCGTCCCAACGGGACGCCCCAACAATAGCCCGGCGTTTCAACGCCGGGAAGCCCGCCCCCCGGAAATCAGTCCCACCGGGACGGCTGAGCGATTTCAGCTTCGTGGCTTTGACGCATCGCGGTTCAATTATTGTGGTGGTGGACGTTCGCACCGACCCGGCGGCCTCAGCCCCGCCCCATCGCCGCGCCCGGGGTCCGGGGCTCCCCGCCAAATTCCGCGTGGTCTTCGATGAATCGGGCGTATTCCTTCTGGACATATTCGTCGTCCGGCGCCAGTTCCAAGGCGCGTCGGTAAAGCCGGTGGGCTTCGGGCAAGTCCCAACGAATTTTCTCCATGAACTCCGCAAAATTGGCGGTGTGTCCGGCATGGTCTGGATCCAGTTGCAAGGACTCGCGATAAAGCCGTTCTGCACCGTCATAATTTTTGCGGTTCCCCCACATGAAGTTCGCAAAATTACCAAGGTTTAAGGCGTCGTTTGGAGCGAGTTCATATGCCCGGCGGTAGAGCCACTGGGCTTCGTCATCGTCCTTGCCGGTGGCGGCCAAGAAATTAGCAAAATTGGCGGTGTTATTCTCATGTTCCGGGTCCAACTCGAGAGCGAGGCGAAACAGTTGCTCGGCCGCTGCCTGGTCGTGGCGGATTGTCCCCAGGAAAACCGCAAAGTTGCCGGTGCGGTTGGCACTGTTGGGGTCAAGTTCCACTGCCCGGCGATAAAGCTGTTCCGCCTCATCATGGTGCTCGGGAAAATTCTCTAATAGGAGCGCCAGGTTGCCGAGTGTGTCGGTGTCTTCGGGCGCAAGTTTTAATGCTTGGCGATAGAGTCGTTCGGCGGCGTCCTGGTCCTTGCGAGTCTGTTTCATGAAGCGGGCAAAGTTATAAGTCAGTTCAACGCTCGCGGGAAAATCTTCCAGTCCAGCCTGGTAGATTTTCTCTCTTTCGCTGGGGTCGGGTTCCGCATCAACTTTCGCCTGCCAAGCCCAGCAGTCGGTTTCTTTGGTCATTTGGCAAACTCCGGGTGCTCCTTTTTGAACCGGACGTAGTCTTGGATGAGTTCGTTGTTGTTAGGTGATAATTTCAAAGCCGCTTGGTAAAGCTGACCGGCTTCGGTATATTTTTTCTGTTTTTGTTCCGTGAAGAGGGCAAGTTGATGGACGTAATAGCCGCTCTCGGGGTCGAGCTCCAAAGTCTTGCGATAAATTTGCTCTGCCGCCGGATAATTCGTCCGGGCGATCTCCATGAAGCGAGCCAGGCCAAAAACTATATCGGCATTGGTTGGCGCGAACTGCGAGGCCTGTCGGAAAAGTTGCTCGGCAGCATCCAGGTTGGACCGCACCTCCCACATGAAATCGGCCAAGCCATAGATGAGATAAACATTCGTCGGGGCGGCCGCCATTGCCTGGCGATAAAGTTTCTCCGCCAGATCCTTGTTGTCCCGGGCTTTCACTAAAAAATCCGCTAACTGCTCAATGGTGTCATCATTTTTTGAGTCAATGGCCAGGGCCCGCCAGTAATAGCGTTCCGCCTCATCGTAATTGGTGCGGCAATGCCGCATGAAGCTGGCCATCGAGATCAGATGCCAAACATTCGTAGGATTTAGTTCAATGGCCTGGCGATAAAATCCCTCTGCCTCAATATAATTGGTACGGGCGCTTCGCAGGAAATGTCCAAGCATGTTGGCATAATCTGGATCGGTCGGATTCAGGGTCACCGCCTGGCGGTAAAAATGTTCGGCTTCAACGTAGTTGGTGCGGTCGTACCGCAAGAAACTGGCCAAAGAAAAGGCCAGCGAGGCATTGGTGGGGGCCAGTTCAACCCCCTTGCGATAGCAGACTTCCGCCTCCCCAGAATTCTTGCGGGCATAGCGCAAGAAATCTCCAAGCCCATCAATGGAATCGGCATTCGTCGGGCTTAATTCTACGGCTTGTCGGTAAAGGCGTTCGGCTTCATCCAGGTTGGTGCGGGCATGCCACATGAAGTCTGCAAATCTCAAGGTGTAAAATGCATCTTTGGGATCAATTTCCAAGCAGCGACGATAGAGCTGTTCGGCCACAACCGTATTCGAGCGATGGTACCAGTTTAAACTCGCCAGGTTGCCTATCGTCTGCGAATCGTTTGGATCCAACCGCAGCGCGCAAATATAATTGGTAAACGCACCGCCGTAATCTTTTTTGTCCCAAAGCACACTTCCACGCGCGCCGTAGGCCCAGGCGTATTGCGGGGAGAGTTTAATGGCTTGGTTGTAGTCGGCCAGCGCGCCATCCCAGTCCTTTTTTTTGAGTTTGACGTTTCCACGTCCACCATAGGCCTCCACATAGCGCGGTGCGAGTTGGATGGCGGCAGTGTAATCAGCCAGCGCCCCATCCAGATCGCCTTTGGTTCTTTTCACGTGGCCTCGTTTGTAATAGGCCTCGGGATACTTGGGTGCCAGCTCGATGGTCCGGGTGTAATCGGCCAGCGCTCCAGCCAGATCACCGCGCGCTTCTGCTTTTTTCGCGCGATTGAAGAAGTCCACCGCCCGTTCCTGCCCCCATAGCGCGCCGGGCAGGAGCAAGTGCATCAGGAACATCACCAGCCAAAGATGATTTCTCGATGCCATGACGGGTTATGATAAAGCTTACACCGCGCTCTGCTCCCCGCCATCCGCCCCGCCGCCATCCAGATCAATTAAAATCTCCCGCGGCTCGGCCCCCTGGCTCGGGCCGACAATGCCCCGGCCCTCGAGTTCGTCCATGATGCGCGCCGCGCGCGTGTAGCCGAGGCGCAGCCGGCGTTGCAGCAGCGAAACGCTGGCCTTCTGTTCGCTGCGGATGACTTCGATGCACTGCTCGATCAACTCCTCGTCCTCGTCAATGCCGCTCTCGATGTCGGTGTTGGCGCTGGGTTTGGAAAGCTGCTGGTGGATTTCCATTTCGTAGCTGGGTTTGCCCTGCTTGGCGATGAATTCCACGATGTCCTCCAATTCCTTGTCCGTGATCAGCGCCCCCTGGGCGCGCTTGAGATTGCCGGACCCGGGCGGCAGGTACAGCATGTCGCCCTTGCCCAGCAGCTTGTCCGCGCCCATGGCGTCGAGAATCGTGCGCGAATCCACGCGGCTCGCCACCTGGAAGGCGATGCGCGCCGGGATGTTCGCCTTGATGACGCCCGTGATCACGTCCACGGACGGCCGCTGGGTGGCCACAATGCAATGAATGCCCGCCGCGCGCGCCATCTGCGTGATGCGCGCAATGGCCATTTCCACATCGGCCGGCGCCACCAGCATCAGGTCCGCCAGCTCGTCAATGATCACGACAATGTAGGAAAGCTTTTCGGGAATGATGATGTCATCCTCGCGCGGGACGATGATTTCCTCGTCAATTTGCACGGCAAACCCGTCCGCGCCGGCCTCGACCTTTTCGCGTTTGGCCGCCAGCGGCAGCTCCATTTCCTGTTCCGGCAGCGGCTTGTTCTTCGGCCGGTCGTTGAAGGATTTGATGTTGCGCACGCCGACGCGGGCAAAAATTTTGTAGCGCTTCTCCATCTCGTTGACGACCCAGCGCAGCGCGAGTAGCACCTTCTTGGGATCTGTCACGACCGGCACCACCAGGTGGGGCAGGGCGTTGTATTGCTGCAACTCGACGACCTTGGGGTCAATCATCACGAAGCGCAGTTGATCCGGCGAAAACCTGTAGAGCAGCGAGGCAATGATGGAATTGATGCAGACCGATTTGCCCGAGCCCGTGCTGCCGGCGATGAGACAGTGCGGCATTTCCGCGAGGTCCGCGACAATCGGATGACCGTAGACGTCCTTGCCGAGCGCGATCGGAATGCGGGCCTTGCTGTTGCGCCATTCGTCCGATTCGAACAGGTCGCGCATGATGACCTTGGTCTTGATGAGATTCGGCACCTCCACGCCCACGGAACTTTTGCCGGGCACGGGCGCCAGAATGTGAATGCGTTCGGCCTTGAGCGCGGCGGCAATGTTGTTGGTCAGGCCGGAGATTTTTTCCAGCTTCACCCCCGGGGCGGGATGCAACTCGTAGCGCGTGATGGTCGGTCCCTTGGTGATGTCGCCCAGCGATACTTCGATGTCGAACTGCGCCAGCGTCTGCTGCATGAGCCGCGCATTGGCCATGAGTTCTTCCTTGGACTCGGTTGGCTTGACCGTCATGTCCGGCATTTGCAGGAAATCGAGCGAGGGCAGCTGGTAATTACCGATCATCGGCACGCTGGCCACGGTCATCGGTTTGGGGCGCTTCGGCGTGGGCCGGGAGCGCGGGGCGGGCAGGGCGCGGGCCGGCGGCACGACGGCATCGACAATGGTAATGACGGGCTCGGCTTCGGCGGGGGCCGTGGCTTCAACCTTGGCGTCCTCGGATTCAGCCGGCTTTTCCAGCGCTTCAGCCGCTTCCGGCTTGGCCGATGCTTCCGATTTGCGCCCCAGGATGGCATCCGTGGTGCTGGTGGCTTGCAGCACTTCCGCTGGAATGATGTCGCCCACCTGCATGGGACTGGCATCGGCGTCCGCGCTTTTCGTGGACTCGGGCAGCGTCGTTTTGCGGATCTTCAAGCCCTTGTTGGCCTGCGGCACGCTCAAGTCGCGCACCGTGGGCTCGGGCACCGGCAAACCATCGGCGCCCAGGCCGCTGGGTACTTTCTCCAGCTTTTCAGGCTTCTCCGGTTTTTCGGGCTTGTCCGCTTTATCGGATTTTTCCGACCGGCTGACTTCCGCTTCCAGCACGCGTTTCTGTTTTTCCAGTTCCAGGGCGCGCTTTTCCAGGGCGCGTTCCTCGGCGGATTTAAAGGCATCTTCGGGGGCGGATCTATGGAGCAGGCTGCGGCCCCATTCCCCCAGCTTGAAATCGGTCAGACAGAGCAGGCTGATGAGGCCAATCGCGGCATAAACAATGGTGGCACCCAGACTGCCGAGCAGGCAAAAGCCATATTCGTAATGCCGTGACTGGCCATACGAGACGTAGCCGAGCCACCCGCCCGCGCTCGGGGAACCGATGTCAACCTTGGCCGTGCCCAGCAATTGCGCGCTGTCGGCGACGAACAGCAGGCCGGTGATTGAGATGAGCAACAGGGTCGTCCACAGCAATGACGACCACAGGCGTTCGCGCAGGTAAGTGAGGCGGTTCAGCAAATAGGCCACGCCAAACGAGGCCATGATCCACGGCAAAACATAGGCTGCCAGCCCCAGCGGCACAAACGTCATCCAGCCGAGATAGGCGCCGAATGGCCCGATCCAGTTTTGCACGGGCTTGTTGTGCGGATTCTTGAAAAAAGCGAGGTCAAAGCGGTCGAACGAAAACTGCGCGATAAACAGCAGCAGCGCCGCCGCGAGCAGTGCGATGCCGATGACATCATTAAAACCGTGTTTGGACCTGGGATCATCTCCCGACTTCTTAGCCATTAAAATAACGTAGCAATTCAGCGCCTTGGTTCAAAGTTGAAATTGACGCCTGTCGGCCGCCGCGCGCGCCCCTCCCTGCCTCCGCAGTCCTCGCCCAGCCGTCACCGGTTTTGCCATTGCCAATATATTTATAGCTAGCATTTTATGGCAATTTAGGCCTGGCTTGCTTCGGCCCACGGCAACCCGCTGCCCACTATTACGTCTCATTCTCTTCTAAAGGAGAAAAAGGGCCGGGGTGACGGTTCTTCACTATTTTCGGTGGCATCGGCGATTTGGATTTCAGTTTTCGACCACTGGCCGGAAGGATTCGCGGGTTGGACGAGCAAAGGTCGCCATCACTTTGTTTGTCGATGAGTGACACCACCAGCGGTTTAACTCAGCCCCGCCTTGCCCCAAGCAGGTCAGGGAGGTCAGGGAGTTGCTCATTGCTAAATACCCCGCCCGATCATCGGTTGGAGGTTCGCAGCCACTGGGGCTTAAAAAGCCTCGCCTACCGGCATTGAATGCGGGCAATGCCGGTAGGCGGAGTTTACACCGGAACAGTGGGTTTGGCCAGCCAATTTTCCAAGGCACCAAGGTTTTCCCCGTACGGCAAAGGTCAGATAGCCCCGTCAGGGGCGATATCTTTGTAGTGGCACCGTCCCCTTTGATTTTCCAGCTCCGGAGGAGCGACATCGGCTCACGGCTCCGTCCCAAAACTTCACGCCGTTCAAATCGCTTGATCGCCGATGCCACCGAAAACAGCAGAGAACCCAATTCGCAGGCCACTTCAGAACAGGTAACATTCCCTGTCCCGTACCCGCCGCCCGAATGCATTTTTACGCTCCGTGAAAACCACCGCAATATTGTCTTAAAATTTCTTGACAGTCACACAAGGTCGGCGTAAACGATAAGGCAGAAATCTACCCCGCAGCTCAAGCTGGGAAGCCATCCACCTTTGCCTGCCGGTGCCACGCACGGCATCACGAAGATTCGTTGGTTGTGAAAAATTTAACGTTAAAGATTTTGCAAATTCAGCCTCCAAACCGGGCGAGCGACCGTGCCGTCGGCGCGGGAACAATCGCCCCTTTCCTTCACCCGTGGAGGTATCCGCCGAAAGATTAAAAATTACGAAACAAACCCAAACCATTTTTTATACAAGACGTTACATGGAAGCACTATACGATAAGTATTAGAAAAATAAATAGTTAAAAACAAACCCAATAAGACCCCAATAAGACCCCCCAATCAAACCCAATTTGAACCCTTCCAGGTCCATTTTTGGCGCTTTAACGGTCGTTCCGGGCGCAACCGAATCCAGTGATCCTCCCCAGCCTTTGGCGCCCGTCGACCACGACCGCAGCCCGTCGGGGGGGAATCGCCCCCGGCACCAAACTTTGGAGGTCGCCGTCAAAAGATTAAAATTGGCGAAACGAACCCAAATTAAAATTGATTTAAAAACTTACAAACAAGGTATATATGAGCGTTTTAGCGTTTTTGAAAATTTGAAAACGAACCCAATAAGCACCGTTTTTTACCCCGCAGGGTCGGCCCGTTGGCGCTGGCCGCGCTCCGCCGCATGCTCCCGCGAAACGCACTTTCGTCTAAAAATGATTGCTGTCTGTCCTATGACGCCTCGGGCGGCTGGGCGATGAAACCTTGCTGTGGATCTGTGCCTAAAGTGCTTGTCTGTAACTTTCTGCGCGAATAGACCTGATTTTGAAACGGGTCGTGACCGCCAGAAACCGCTTTAGCAGCGGCAAATTTTTCCGATGGTGAGAGGCGGGTGTGTGGGCATCCAGAACCACGCCTGCCGATCCGCTTGATGAAAAAAATCTTGGTAATTGATGATGACCCGCAACTGCGCAAAGTGGTGACCAACACTTTGCGGCGGCATGACTATGAAGTTTCCGAGGCCGGCGGTGGCACGGCCGGACTGGCCGTGGCATTTCAGTTGCTTCCCGATCTCATTTTGAGCGATGTGCACATGTCGGGCGGGGACGGGTTGGAAATGTTGAAAGAACTGCGGGCGCATGTGGAAACGCTGACCATTCCGGTGATTTTAATGACCGGCGACCTGCAGAGTACGACGGGTCGGCTTAGCATGGATATGGGGGCCGATGATTTTTTAACCAAACCCTTCACGGTGGAGCAATTGATGTCGGCGGTACGCGCGCGGTTGCAGCGGCAGGAAAGCATCAGCCTGACTTTGGACTGGCAATATCAGGCCGAGCGCATCGGGGCGGAGGAAAAACTTCACCTGCAAACCTCGGCGCTGGAGGCGGCGGCCAACGGCATTTATATTACGGATCGTAGCGGCAGCATCATCTGGGTCAACCGCGCCTTTACCCTGCTGACCGGGTTCAGCGCGGAAGATGCGGTGGGGCGAAATTCACGCATTCTGAAGTCCGGCCAGCACAGCCCGAAATTTTACGCTAATTTATGGATCACAATCAGCACGGGCAATGTCTGGCAGGGCGAACTGGTCAATCGGCGCAAGGACGGCAGTTTGTACTTTGAGGAGATGACCATCACGCCGGTGCGCGGCATGGACGGTGAAATTCAAAATTATATCGCCATCAAGCAGGATATTTCCCAGCGCAAACAGGCCGAGCAGGCGCTGGCCCGGGAGCGTGATCGCTTGCAGACGCTGATGGACAACCTGCCGGACTTCATTTACTTCAAGGATGCCAGCCGCCGCTATACCTGCATCAATGTGGCGCTGGCCCGAAGCCTGGGTTTGCAGAAGCCGGAGGAGGCCATTGGCAAGACGGCGGACGACTTTTTTACCACGCGGCAGGCGCAGCAGAAGCAGTTCAACGAAGAGAACCTGCTGGCCACCGGTGAGCCCATTCTCGGTCGGGTGGAGCAAACCGACACGGTCAACGGCCCCCAATGGGTGTCGGCCACCAAGGTGCCGATCTACGGCGCGGACGGCACCATTACCGGGTTGGTGGGCATTTCCCGCGACATCACCGCCGTCAAGGAAGCCGAGCGGAACCGGCAGATGATGGAAGTGCAATTGCGCCAGGCGCAGAAGCTGGAATCGGTCGGCCAGCTGGCGGCGGGCATCGCGCACGAAATCAACACGCCGATGCAATACGTCGGCGACAATACGCGTTTTGTAAAAGAATCCTTTGCCGATCTCCGCAAGGTGTTGCGCGGCTACGAGGAACTGCTGGCGGCGGCCAGGACCGGCAGGATCACCCCGGAGCTGCTGGAGCGCTGCGGGCATATTCTGCCGCCGGGCGATCTGGAATATTTTTGCGAACAGATTCCCGTGGCCATCGAGCAGACGCTCGAAGGGGTGGAACGCGTCAGCAAAATTATCCGGGCCATGAAGGAGTTCTCACATCCCGGTGGCAAGGCGAAGGCTCCCGCCAATTTAAACCAGGCCATTGAGAGCACGGTGACCGTGGCCCGCAACGAGTGGAAGTATGTGGCCGAGGTAAAACTGGAGCTGGAGCCCAAACTGCCGGCGGTGCCGTGCTTTTTGGGCGAGATCAACCAGTGCATTCTCAATCTCGTCGTCAACGCGGCGCATGCCATCGGGGATGTCGTCAAAAAGCAGCCCGGCACGAAGGGGCTGATCACCGTCCAGAGCCGGCAGGTCGAGGATCACGCCGAGGTGCGGGTGACGGATACCGGCACGGGCATTGCCGCGGCGGACCGGGCGAAAATTTTCGAGCCGTTTTTCACGACCAAGGATGTGGGCAAGGGCACGGGGCAGGGGCTGGCCCTGATCTATGGCTGCGTGGTCAACCGGCATGGCGGCACGGTGACGTTTGAGACCGAGGTCGGCCGGGGCACCACATTTGTCATCCGGCTCCCGTTGAAACCCAAGGTGGAGGTGGAATTGGCCCCGCCGCTTCCGGCAGAAATGTCCGCCGCATGAAAACGCTGTTATTTGTGGACGATGAGCCGATGGTGTTGCAGGGCCTGCAACGCCAGCTCCGCTCCATGCGCAGCGAGTGGGACATGAATTTCGTGGAGGGCGGACAGTCGGCGCTGGCTTTCATGGCTACGCGCCCGGTGGACATCGTCATCTCCGACATGATGATGCCGGGCATGGACGGCGAGCAACTGCTGCTCGAAATCGTCAAGCGCCATCCGCAGACGGTGCGCATTATTTTGTCCGGCCACTCGGAGCGCGAGGCCGCCTTGCGCCTGGTCGGCCCGGCGCATCAATATCTTTCCAAGCCATGCGATGCCGATGAATTGCGCAAGGCCATCACCCGCGCGCTGGCGCTGCGGGAACTGCTGGGCAATGAACGGCTCAAGCTGCTGACCACGCGCATCAAGACGCTGCCAAGTTTGCCGGCGCTGCAAAAGCAGCTCACCGACGAGGTGCAAAAAGAGTCGCCTTCGCTCGAGCGCGTCGGCGAGATTATTTCGCGGGATATCGGGATGACGGCCAAAATTTTGCAGATCGTCAACTCGGCGTTTTTCGGGCTGGGGCAGCCGGTCAGCAACGTGACGGAAGCCGCCACCTATCTGGGGTTGAGCACGATCCATTCCCTGACGCTCTCGACCGGCATTTTCTCGCAGTACGACCAGCAGGTCTGCAAAACCTTTTCCTTGGAAGCCCTGGCGCAGCATGCCTGGCTGACGGCCGTGCTGGCCAGGCGCGTGGCCCAGACGGAACGCCAGGACATAAAAATCTTGGATCAATGTTTTCTGGCTGGCCTGCTGCATAACGTCGGCCAGTTGATTCTCGCCTTCAGCCTGCCGGAAGAATATGCCGAAGTCATCGCTCGCGCCGGCCGGGAAACCTTGCCGGTCTGGCAGGTGGAACAGGATGTGTTCGGCGCGACGCACACGGATGTGGGGGCATATCTGCTGGCGCTGTGGGGCCTGCCGAATCCCATCATCGAGGCCGTCGCCATGCAGCATCATCCGGCCCGCTGTGCCGCGCCGGAATTTTCGCCCGCCATCGCCTTGCATGTGGCCGATGTGTTTGCGCATGAGCGCGCGGGTACGAGCATTGAAATTGTACCGCCCCAACTGGACCAGCCCTATCTGGACCGCATTGGCTTTGGCGGGCGGATTGACCGTTGGCGGGAAGACTGCCAGGAAACCATCGAAACGTGAACCCAGGCCCATTTTATGAGTGAAAAAGTATTGTTTGTGGACGACGACCCGAATCTGCTGGCGTCGTGTGAACGGAGTTTCCGCCGCAAATTCACGGTGGAAACCGCCGAGGGCGGCGAATCGGCGCTCCAAAAAATTGCCGAGCGCGGGCCGTTCGCCGTCGTCGTCTCTGACCGCCAGATGCCGCGCATGGATG
>Ga0302322_100000499_pt1 | contig 30292 bp, 27 predicted proteins | sample Fen_T0_2_FD_203757 | JGI IMG/M metagenome (GOLD analysis project Ga0302322, IMG submission 203757) | Peat permafrost microbial communities from Stordalen Mire near Abisko, Sweden - Fen_T0_2 | ecosystem: Environmental > Terrestrial > Soil > Wetlands > Permafrost | place: Sweden: Abisko...
CGAAGGTCGGCCTCGCGATCGCACGCATGATGGCGCACATCACTTACGTGTCGGATGCGAGCATGGACCGGAAGTTTGGCCGTAAACGCAAGGGCCCGGCCGACAACGCCGCGTATACGTTTGACGCGCAATTCGAGGTTGAAAGTTATCTGCGCTATCAGGGCGAAAGTTTCATTAATCGCTTCGATGCCAACTCGTACCTTTATATTACCCGCGCGATCGACCATTTCGATTTAGCGGCGGCGTATGGTTCGTTAGAGAAGGCCTTTACTCACGTCGAAGCAGAGACGTTGGTCGTGGGCTTCACGAGTGACTGGCTTTTCCCTCCGGAACAAAATCGCCAGATCGCGCTCGCGTTGCTCCGTGACGGCAAGCGTGCAAGCTACGCCGAACTTTCCACAGACCTCGGTCATGATTCGTTTTTGCTCGAATCCGAAGAATTGTACGCGCTCGTGCGTGGGTTCTTGGCGTAAGTGAGCCGGTCAGCGTGCAAGGCAAGCATACGATAGATTGCTCGATCTCGGGAAATAAAAAAGCGCAACGTCTTGGCGTCGCGCTTTGGAGATTGCCGTAGGGTAGGCCTTTTTAATCCTGCTTCTTCTTTTTAGAGAGAAACAGCATCACGGCGCCGAAGGCCAGGATGACACCGCCCCAGCTCGTGTTGATATTGATGCCGAGGGAGTGGTTGGCAAAGATTGCGGGATCGGCGGTGAAACCGTGCACAAGCAGGATCGTGCCGATGATGACGAAGAGCAGACCCATGGGGAGGCGGACGTCGAGATTCATGATATTAGGAGGGTCGAGGGGTTACCAAAAGATGACGTTGAGAATCACTGCACCGGCGAGAACGATGGCGCCGAGGGTAGCGGGACGGGAATACCACGGGGCTCCTTCGTCTTTGGCTTTTGGCGTGAGGGAATAAACGAGGCCGCGGAGTTCGTCGTCGGTTTTGTTGGCTTTGGTGGCCAGCGAAATCACGATGGTGGCGATGAAGCAGCCGGTGAAGGCGAAGATCGCCATCCAGAAGTTTTGCGCCATCGAACTCGTGAACGTGTGTTGGACGCTGATCCATCCACCTTTGATACCCGTGGCGGTTCCAATAGCGGGCAACGTGAGCCCGTGGAAAATCATGGCGGAAAGCGTGCCGGTGAGCAGGCCGTAGAAAGCGCCGTGGCCGGTGCTGCGCCGCCAGAACATACCGAGCAGGAAGGCGGCGAAGAGCGGTGCGTTAACGAAGCCGAACACCAGTTGGAGCATGTCCATGATGTTATTGAACTTTGTCGCGGCATACGCGCAGCCTGCGCTGATGATGAGGCCTACTACGGTGGTGATACGGCCCATGCGCACGAGGTCGGCGTCGGAGGCTTTCGGGTTGATGTGGTTGTGGTAGAGATCGTAAGTCCAGACCGTGTTGAAGGCGGTCACGTTGCCCGCCATGCCGGACATAAACGACGCCATGAGGGCAGTGAGACCGAGGCCGAGCATGCCGGTGGGAAAGTACTTCGCGAGCAGGGCTGGGACGACCATGTTGAAGTCGGTCTCGCCGCCGGGCGTGGTGGGCAGGTGAATGGAGTCGCCACCTTGTTGAATGAGCGCGATCGCGATCATGCCGGGCAGAATCACCAGGGCGGGGAAAAGCATTTTCGGAATGGCCGCGATGATCGGTGTGCGGCGCGCGGAGTTCATGTCCTTGGCGGCCATGGCGCGTTGGATCACGAGGAAGTCGGTACACCAATAACCGAACGAGAGAACGAATCCCAAGCCCATAGCGAGGCCGAACCACTCAACACCCATAGGATTGCCAGCGGCCGTTCCCATGTGGGCCCACGAGTGCGACCAGGCGCCGGGCATGCCTTGGGCGTTGGAGTAGAGCCCGAGCTTAGTCATCAGGCCGTCCCAACCGCCAACGTCTTTAAGGCCGAGGAACACAAGCGGGGTGAAACCAAGCACGATCAGGAAAAACTGGATAACCTCGTTGTAGATGGCCGAGGTGAGGCCGCCCGTGTAGATGTAGATAAGAACGATGATGCCGGAGAATGTGATGCAGGCCCAATAGTTCCAACCGAGGATGGCATTGAGCAGCAGCGCGAGCGCGTGCATCGAGATGCCGGACGAGAAAACAGTCATGACCGCGAACGTAAGCGCGTTGAAGGTGCGGGTCTTTTCGTCGAAGCGCAGTTTCAGGTACTCGGGGACTGATCGCGCTTTTGATCCATAATAAAACGGCATCATGAAAATACCGACGAACACCATCGCGGGGATCGCGCCGATCCAGTAGAAGTGGCTGGTCGAAATGCCGTATTTCGCGCCGGAAGCGGCCATGCCCATGACTTCTTGCGCGCCGAGGTTGGCGCCGATGAACCCGAGCGCGCAAATCCAAGCGGGCAGTGAGCGGCCCGATTCAAAATAGTCCGAGCTCGTTTTTAAATAACGCCTCAGCACCCAGCCGATGCCGATGACGAAAGCGAAGTAGATGGCCAGGATCGCGTAATCGACTGAGGCGAGTTTAAGCAGAATCGAGCTGGCGCCACCGGCGGGAGCTGTATTGGCAGCCGCGAGAACAAGGTTGGGGAGATGCACGAGAGGAGGGGTTGTGAACCGGCGTATCCGGACCGGGATGTTTTACAGGTTGGATGGATGGCAGAAAGCAAATTTTGTCCTAATTTTCCGTACAGTCAGTGTTTCCAGGGGGCGAGTGGGAGTTGTGCCCACGCTTGACCCGCCCGGCGCCTTGGATGTCAATCCCGGCGTTCGCTATGCAAAAAGCCATCGTAAAACGAACTGTCGACATGCAGATCATCGCCGACTGGGTTGAGCCCAAGTCACGCGTGCTCGACCTGGGCTGTGGCCGTGGCGTGTTGCTTGAGTCACTCGTACAAACAAAGGAAGTTTTTGCGGTGGGGGTAGATCTGCAGTTCGAAAAAATTTCCGCCTGTGTGCGTCGCGGTATTACCGCTTACCAAGGCGACATGATGACCTTTATGCGGTCGTTTCCCGATCGACATTTCGACCGCGTTATTTGTTCTCGCACGCTTGAGGAAGTCGAAAATCCCGCCGCCGTTATTGACGAAGCACTACGCGTGGCAAAATCCGTCACGGTTGGCTTCGTGAATCACGGTTACTGGAAAAATCGCGTGGCTGCACTCTTGCACGGCCGCAAACCTCGCAATGCGGTTTACACGACCGAATGGTTTGAGAGCCGTCCATCGAATCCGGCCAGCGTTGCTGACTTCGAGCACTTTTTAGCCGACAAAAAAATCCGTGCCGTTCGCCGCGCGCTTCTCCGGGGTGACTGGAAAACGCCTTGTTCGTTCCGTCCAAACGTATTTGCCGGCTACGCGCTCTACGATCTGGCGAAGTAAATTCCAGAGACGGGGCGACTCCGTGCGTTCTATGTTTTTACCATGCCTGATTTCTTGAATTCTCCGCACATCCCCGAGGCATTGCGCGACGCGCTGCGGCTCTCGCCCGACAATGTCCCGCTGCTGGTGCACGTGGCTGACACGGTGCACAAAACCGCCGCGTACGACGATGCTGAAAAACTTTTTCGGCATGCTCTCTCGCTGGATGCGAGTCACGTCGGTGCAAAGCTCGGGCTTGCGCAGACGTTTTTCCAGCAAGGAAAATACTCCGCCGCGCTGGTGATTGTGGAGGATTTGGCGAAGCGCCCGGAGGTTTCGGCGCGGGCGCTGCTCTTGCACGCAAGGCTGGCCCAACAAGCTGGCGAGTTGAAATTAGCGGCTCGTCAATACGCTCAAGCTTGCGAGATCGATCCTTTGTTGGGCGATGCCGAACTTGAGCGCGAATTGGCCAACTATCTGCCTAAACGGCCGTCGCCGACTTTGCCCAAGGCGTCATCAATCCCGAATGCGGACGAAGACGAACAATTAAAAACAGCCAGCGGCGACGAGAGTTTTGATGCTGAACGTTTGCCTGGAGGTGACTTGCCGGGTGAAAGCGATCCTGGCATCGATCTAGAAAATCCTGACCTCACGTTTGCTGATGTTGGAGGAATGGACCGAGTTAAAGAAGAGATTCGGATGAAGATTATCCTGCCGCTTAAGCAGCCCGAGCTCTTCAAAGCCTATGGGAAAAAAGCTGGCGGCGGAATTTTGCTTTATGGCCCGCCAGGCTGCGGAAAAACATTTATGGCCCGTGCGACCGCGGGCGAAGTGAAGGCCGGATTCCTCGCAGTTGGCATCAGCGACGTGCTCGATATGTGGATCGGCCAGAGCGAAAAAAACCTTCACGCCATTTTTGAGCAGGCTCGATCGCACCGTCCGTGTGTGTTGTTTTTCGACGAGGTCGACGCACTCGGCGCTAACCGTACCGACATGTTGAAAAGCGGCGGCCGCCAGATCATCAACCAATTTCTATCGGAATTGGACGGCGTGAGCTCTTCGAACGAAGGCGTGCTCATTTTGGCGGCGACCAATGCGCCGTGGCATCTCGATCCAGCATTTCGACGGCCCGGTCGTTTCGATCGGATTATTTTTGTGCCGCCGCCGGATCAGCCGGCACGCGCTGCGATCTTGCGACTAATGCTGCGGGGCAAGCCGGTCGAGAACGTCGATTTTGAGGCGGTTGCGAAAAAGACTGACGGGTTTTCCGGAGCTGATCTGAAGGCGCTGGTGGATCTCGCGGTCGAAGAAAAACTCCGCGAGGCAATGAAGGCCGGCGAACTGAAGCCGCTGATGGGAAAAGATCTTTTGGAGGCGGCCAAACGCCACAAGCCCACGGTGCGCGACTGGTTCGAAACCGCACGCAATTACGCTCTCTACGCCAATCAAAGCGGTCTCTATGACGATATTCTTGCTCATCTGAATTTGAAAAAATGAGCGTGCGTATCGATCGAGCTCTCCTGCTGATGCAACAGTCGCGGCCGGCCGATGCCGAACGCGAACTCATGCTCGCTCTCTCAGAAAATCCCGAGTCAGCGCGTGCGCATGCTTACCTCGCGCTTTGTCGTGCGGATTTGAATAAAAAAGACGACGCGCTCAAGGCCGCTCAGGACGCTGTTGGGATTGCTCCTGACGAATCGTTCGGCCATTATGTACTTTCGATGGTTTTGCACCGGCTCGATCGAGACAAAGAAGCATTAACGGTGGTAAAAGAGGCAATACGGCTCGATCCCGACAACGAGGCGCATTTTGCTCTGATGGCCTCAATTCACCTCGCGGTGCGAGATTGGACACTTGCGCTCGAAGCATCGGAGCAAGGACTCTCGCTGAACGCGGAAGATGTGCAATGCGCCAACCTTCGCTCGATGGCGCTCGTGCGACTGGGGCGCAAAGAAGAAGCGATGGCGACGGTTAGTTATGCGCTCGAGCGACAGCCCGACAGCGCGCTTTCGCACGCCAATCAGGGCTGGAATTGCCTCCATCGCAACGATCCTCGCCGCGCACAGGACCATTTTCGCGAGGCGCTGCGGATCAATCCAGAACTTGAATACGCACGCCAAGGGATGCTTGAGGCGTTGAAGGCGCGCAACCCAGTCTATCGTGGCATGCTGGCATATTTTCTTTGGATGGGACGCCAGAGCGGTCGCATGCAAGCAGCTTTTATAATCGGTACGCTTTTCGGGGGACGCTTGATCCGTTCCATGGCGGAGAGTGATCCCAAGCTGGGCATGGTGCTGTGGCCTTTGATGGTCCTGTTTTATTTATTTATCTATCTCTCGTGGACAGCCGTACCCATGTTCAACCTGCTTTTGCGATTCGATCGCTTTGGGCGGCTCGTGCTGTCGCACGACGAACGTGTCGCGAGTAATTGGTTCGGTTTATGCGTTCTGCCTGCCTTGGTTGGCCTCGCGACCTGGGCGACAAGAGGGGGTTTCCGTTTTGGCGTGGCCGCGGCAGTGTGTGCGGTGTTGTCGATCTGCATAGCGGTGACCTTTGGTCGGACTGGGAAGTCCCGCGGAATTTTTGGAACGGCGTCCGTGGTGATGGCGTTAATCGGTTGCGCTGGGGTAGGCTTGCTGTTCGCTGGCCTAGAGTCGGCCTACTCGTATCTGACTGTCTTTATCGTTGCGTTCCTCGGCATTCAAATCGGTGCCAACTTTGTCCGACGATAGTTTATCTTTCCTGCCGTCTCGCTATAGACGCGTGTTTCTCAGGTCTGCTCTGTTTATCACGTCAGCGATCGAGACTGATTATCCGAGTGTTTGCTAGCGTGTGATGAAAAGACGCGCTCGATTGCGTTCACGGCGTCTTGTTCGTCATCGCCAGCGGCCTCTACATCGAGGCCCGTTCCCATGGTGGCGCAAAGCGCAATCACACTTAAAATACTTCGTAGATCTGCGACCTTGTCGCCACATCGCAAATACACGTTTGAATGAAACTGCTTAGCCACCTGCACAAGTTTTGCTGCAGGCCGAAGATGCAATCCTCTATTCCATAGCACGACGACCTTCGATCGTTTCATACCGCATGCGACACGAAGGGCGCTGATCGGTTCATTCCCAAAAAATATTTCTTTGGAAAAGCTGATGAGTGCCGGCCGAGCATTTTTCGTCCGTAAAATGCTTTTGTGAAATCTGTGGCCCGTGAATTTTTTTTACCGGCGGGCAAAGACATTGGCCTGCTGAGCGTGTTGTTTCTCAAGGCTGCCGCAGACGAGTTCGCAAAGTTGGAAAATTGACGGATCGGCGATCGAATAAAAAACCTGCAAGCCCTCTTTCCGGCGCGCAAGCAGCCCGGCATCGGCGAGAGTCTGGAGGTGGCGCGAAACGTTCGCCTGCGTGCCGCCGGTGTCGTCGACGAGCGCATTGACCGGTTTTTCGCCGTCAAACAGCGCATGCAGCAAACGTAGACGCATCGGCTCGCTCAGCACGGCGAAACGACGGGCAACCAGCGCGAGGGCTTCCTCGGTCATGGGGCGAATTTTTTTGGCTTTGGCCATGGCAGCCAGGAAACACGAGCTTGACATGATTTCAAGTATATGTGTATATGCTCATATACAGTCAACATTAATCCTCTTATGAAAATCGAGTCCCTTATCCGTATTCTTGCCGGCACGGTCGTTCTGACCAGTGTGGCGCTAGCCCACTTTGTCAGTGAATGGTGGCTGCTGCTGGCCGTCTTCGCTTCCCTGAATCTCATTCAATCGGCCTTTACCGGATTTTGCCCTCCCGAAATAATATTCCGGAAACTCGGTATCGCTAAAGACGGCGGCTCCTGTTGCCATATCTCCACTAAAAAACAGTCGTGAGGCGCCCGTTTTTTGGGAACCGACATCTACCTCTGTAGCGGTTCACTTAACTTCGCTAGCGAATAGAATCTGCTCACCATGATCACTCCTTATCGCGTTTCCTTCGTCCTGATTCCCGCACTTGTCTTGTTCGCAAGCTGCGGGCGGCATGAAAACTCCGCTGCACCCTCGGGGCCGCCGCTTCCCGTGGCGGCCGCCGTTGTCGAGCAGGTCGAGGAGCCGGACTCTATGGCGCTGCCGGGCACGGTGCGCGCGGTGGATCGTGCGGTGATTTCGGCAAAAGTCGCCGGAACCATCAGCGATCTGCCATGGGGACTTGGCCAACATGTGCAGGCTGGTGTGGTGCTCGTGAAATTGTCCGCGCCGGAATATGCAGCGCAGGTATCTCGCGCGCGTACACAATTGGAGCAGGCGGAACGCGAACTGGCGCGCGATAAATCACTTTCTGAACGCGGTGCCGGCACAGACGAAGCGGTCCGCCGCGGTGCCGAACAAGTTCAATCCGCCAAGGCTGCTCTGGCCGAGGCCGAGGCGATGCTGTCATACACAGAGATTCGTGCGCCGTTCGATGCACGCGTCACCGCGCGTCAGGCTTATCCAGGCGATATGGCGCTGCCGGGTCAGACGCTGCTCACGTTGGAAGGCGAGGGAAATTTTGAAGTGGAGGTCGCCGTACCGGAAACCTCGATTGCCAACGTGAAGCTGGGTGACCCATTGCCGGTGGAATTACAGGCCGGTCGTGTGAATGCCGCGGTGGCAGAAATCGCCGCTGGGGCGGACGTCGCGTCGCGTTCGGTGATGGTAAAGCTCCGGCTCGCGTCTGATGCCCGGGTTTCGTCCGGCCAGTTTGTCCGCGTGTGGTTTGCTGGTCCGTCGGTCAAGAAACTCCGTGTGCCGGTTGGCGCGATCAATGTGTTCGGCCAAATGGAACGTGTGTTTGTGATCTCCGAAGGCAAAGCACACCTGCGGTTGGTGAAAACTGGCGAACGCGTAGGCGGCAAGATCGCGGTTCTCTCTGGACTCGATGCTGGAGAAAAACTCGTCGCCGTACCGACGGCTGCTTTGCGTGATGGCCAGCCGGTGGAGGTACAGCCGTGAGCAGCGAGAAGAAGGCTTACGGAATGGCGGGGCGCCTCGCGTCATTTTTTATCGATTCGAAGCTAACGCCGATCGCTATCGCCGCCTCAGTGTTGCTCGGACTTTTTGCAGTACTCAGGCTCCCTCGCGAAGAGGAACCGCAGATCAAAGTGCCGATGGTCGACGTGATGGTGTCGATGCCCGGCGCCACGGCGGCCGAAGTTGAAAACCGCGTAACGCGACCGATGGAGAAACTGCTCTGGGAAATTCCCGGTGTCGAGTATCTCTATTCCACGTCGAGTCCGGGCGGCAGCGTAGTGATTGTGCGCTACAAGGTCGGTACCGACCTGGAAGCAGCGTTGGTACGCCTAAACCAGAAATTACAGACAAATTTTGACCGCATCCCGACGGGCGTAAGCTATCCGATGATAAAGCCGCGCTCGATCGACGACGTGCCGGTGCTGGCGCTCACGTTGCATAGCGCAAAGTACGATCATCTTACGCTGCGGCGTTTTGCGGCGCAAGTGGATGACGAGATCAAGTCCATCCCTCAGGTCGCGGAGACGACGTTAATTGGTGGCGTGCGCCGTACGGTGCGCGTTCAGTTCGATCCGGCTGCGTTGGCTGCTCGTTCACTCACGCCGACCCAGATTGTGCCGTATCTGCAGGCGTCGAATCGGCAGGTGCAGGCGGGCTCGCGGGCTTTTGCCAACAGCGAGACATTGCTTGAAACAGGTTCGTTCATCCGCGATGGAGCCGATGCTGGCGCGGTCGTGATCGGCGTCTTCAAGGACATGCCGGTTTACCTGCGCGATGTGGCGACGATCGTCGACGGCGCAGCTGAGCCGACTGATTACGTTTTGTATGGAACGGGCGGTGCACAGGCGGGCAACGTCGAGGCTGCCGTTACGATTAGCCTTGCGAAACGGCCCGGCGCGAACGCCATCGACGTCGTCGATGATGTGCTCAGAAAAGTGGAGATACTGCGAGGTTCGTTATTGCCGGCGGACGTTGAGGTTTCAATAACACGCGACTATGGCCACACTGCGGCTGAGAAGAGCAACGAGCTGCTGCTGCACATGGGGATCGCTGTGTTTGGCGTAGCGATCCTGATTTTAATTTTCCTGGGTTGGCGCGAATCGATAGTCGTTTTGATCGCGATTCCGTCGACGCTCGCGCTGACGCTGCTGGTTTTCTATCTTTATGGCTACACGCTCAACCGTATCACGCTTTTCGCGCTGATCTTTTCCATCGGCATTCTGGTGGATGATGCAATCGTGGTGGTAGAAAATATCGTTCGCCACGTGCGTTTGCCGGGAAATGAAAAGAAGTCGCTCGTGCAGATAGCACTCGATGCAGTCGACGAGGTCGGAAACCCCACGATTCTCGCTACGTGGGCGGTGATCGCGGCTATTCTGCCGATGGCCTTTGTTGGAGGCTTGATGGGACCGTACATGCGGCCGATACCGATTGGTTCGACTGCAGCGATGCTGTTTTCCATCGTAATCGCTTTTACGATCACGCCATGGGCTGCGATCCGCGTGTTAAAGCGCCATGCTTCGTGCGAACAAAAATTGCCTGAGGCCGAAAAATCGGCTCTTGCGTTCCAGCACGATCACGCGCCGGAAGATTGGTCTACTCGGCTCTATCACAAGGTTATGGATCCGCTGCTCGCGCACGCCAAGTGGCGTTGGGTATTTCTTGGCGTGATCGTATTCCTGCTCATGGCCGCGATAAGCCTTGTCGGTGTTGGCGCGGTAAAGATCAAAATGCTGCCTTTCGATAACAAGTCAGAATTTCAGATTATTCTAAATACCGATGAAGGTACGACACTGGAACAGACCGCGCGCATCGCCAGCGAGATGGCTGAGGCGATCCGCCCCGAACCTGAAGTTCGCGATTATCAGATCTATGCCGGTACGGCTTCGCCATTTAACTTCAATGGGTTGGTTCGCCATTATTTCATGCGTCGCGGGCCAAATGTCGCCGACATCCAGGTTAACCTTGTGGGTAAGGGTGAGCGCTCTGACCAGAGCCACGCCATTGCCAAGCGCCTCCGTCCGCGTGTCGCCGCAATCGCCGCGAAGTACGGCGCCTCGGTAGCCGTGGCCGAGGTTCCTCCAGGTCCTCCGGTGCTTCAGACTCTTGTGGCTGAGATTTACGGACCGACTGAAGAAATGCGGCTCAAACTCGCAAGGAAAATCCGCGGCATTATGGAGAAGTCTGCCGGTGTTGTAGATATCGATTGGTACGTTGAAGCCGATCAGCCGAAAGTTCGCTACGTGGTCGATAAAGAGAAGGCTGCGCTGCATGGCATCAATGCCACCACGATCGCCCAAACGCTCCAGCTTGGTGCGCAAGGTATGCAGGCGGATTTGTTGCATCTGCCGGGCGAGCGTGAGGACGTGAATATCGTTTTTGAACTGCCGCCTTCCGCGCGTTCCCAGCCGGAATCGCTGCTGGCGCTGCGGGTCCGGTCCGAGCGCGATCCTGGTGCGCCTTCGATTCCGTTGAGCGAACTCGTTCGCATCGAGCGTACGACCGGCGAACGCAACCTCTACCGCAAAAACCTCAAACCGGTCACCTATGTCACGGCGGATGTTGCTGGCGCGGTTGAGAGTCCGGCCTACGCGTTGTTCACGATGAACCGTGAAATTTCGAAGATCGACGCGCGGGAGTTTGGCGGTACTGACGCGAAGCTCAATGTGCTCAATTTCACGCTGCCTTTCGATGATACACAGCCCGCGATGAAGTGGGACGGCGAATGGCATATCACGCTCGAAGTTTTTCGTGATCTCGGGTTGGCCTTCGCTGTGGTGCTCGTGTTGATCGCCATGCTCATGGTGGGCTGGTTTCGGAGTTACGTGACGCCACTTGTAGTGATGGCGGCGATACCGTTCTCTCTCATCGGAATCCTGCCGGCGCACTGGGCAATGGGAGCATTTTTTACCGCCACGTCGATGATCGGCTTCATGGCCGGGGCTGGCATTGTGGTGCGGAACTCGATCATCCTCGTCGATTTCATCGAGCTTCGCCGAGCCCACGGGTTGCCGTTGCGTGATGCGGTGGTTGAGGCTGGCGCCGTGCGTTTCCGGCCGATGCTGCTGACCGCATTGGCGGTGGTTGTTGGTGCAAGCGTGATTCTGGCTGACCCGATTTTTCAAGGGCTTGCGATTAGCCTGATGTTTGGCGAAATCGCCTCGCTGCTTATCAGCCGCATGGCCGTGCCCGTGCTCTATTACATGGCCAACCAGAAAGATTCCAAAAGCTAACCATTTTTCATGACCATTGGACAACTTCTCTTCTACTGCGTCCTAGCTGCGATCATGTTCTTCATGTTGCGCCCACTGATCTTTGGCGGGCCACGCATCACACCCACCGCCGCTGCTGCGCAAATCGCCGACGGCACAGCCGTGCTGATCGATGTGCGCGAACCATCAGAGTGGGCCAGCGGAGCGGCGGCTCCTGCCGCGTTGCTTCCGCTCGGCGATCTGCAGGGTGAACGTCGCGAGTGGCGACCGTTTCTCGAAAAAAACAAGGATAAGCTCCTCATTCTTTACTGTGCTTCGGGGATGCGTTCCGGGGTGGCTGCGGGAACGTTGAAAAAAGAAGGTTATCGCGTTGCCAATCTTGGAGGCTTTAGCCGGTGGAGGTCGGCTGGCTTGCCCGTGAAGTAGACGCTCCCTCCCGACTTTTTACCTCGGTGAAATTGCGAAATGAAATCTCCATGCGATCCTGTTTTGTGATACTACGCTCAATTATTCTTTTGCTGATGACCTCCCTGATTTCCTCCGGTGCTGAAATACCAACTATGACTCCAGCGGAGGCAGCGACCCGTCTGCAGGCGAATGACGCTGTACTGGTTGATGTGCGTGAGCCTGTCGAATGGGCCGACACTGGCGTGGCTGCCCCTGCATTTCTTCTGGCAATGAGCGATCTACGTGCCTCGCGCGAGCAATGGAAACCTTTCCTTGAAAAAAATCGCGACAAGACGCTGCTGCTTATGTGCCGTTCGGGCAACCGGTCCGGCCAGGTTGCCGCGCTTCTTGCGAAAGAGGGCTACAAAACGGTCAACGTCGGTGCTTTTGCCGCGTGGAAGGCGGCTGGTTTGCCCGTGCGGAAGCCCTAATCGTTAAAATTATGGAACCGGCGTTTTGGGACAAACGTTATAGTGAAGCCGAAGGTTTTGTCTTTGGAACCAAACCTAACGCTTTTTTGGCCGAGATGGCTGCGCAGATTCCCTCTGGCCCCGTGCTCTGTCTGGGCGAAGGCGAGGGGCGCAACGCGGTGCATCTTGCCACGCTCGGCCATGCGGTTACTGCGGTTGACCAATCGGCCGTCGGGATGGCCAAGGCGCGGAAACTCGCCGCGAGTCATGGTGTGGAAATCGCGACTGAGGTGGTCGACCTCGCTGTTGCTGCGATTGAGCCTGGCCGATGGTTTGGCATCGTTTCGATTTTTGTGCACTTGCCGGCGGAATTGCGGCGTAAGGTTCACGCGAAAGTCGTGCGCGGGTTGAAGCCAGGTGGTGTATTCATTCTCGAAGCGTATACGCCCGCCCAGCTTGCTTTTGACACGGGCGGGCCGAAGGACGCTGCACTTTTGATGACGCTTTCCGCGCTCCGCGAAGAACTCGTCGGACTCGATCTGCTGGTTGCGCGCGAGATCGAACGCGAGGTCGTTGAGGGAGGAGGCCACACGGGCCGCGCCGCGGTCGTTCAAGTGGTGGCGCGGAGGTCGCTGGAAAGTCCAAAGGGCGCACCGGCGTGAGCTTGCGCGGAGGCGTTAGAAATTCACCTCACCCATGGAGTGGCAGAATTCATTTTCCTGGGCTGGCAGGAACGCAGTGCGCACCGGCCAGGCGCTGCAACTCGAGAAATGGCTCGGCGCAGGCCGGAGTTTTGGGTGATCTTTCTTCTGAAATCGATAGTCAATGGTTGCCCTAGGTGAGCTGGTTCGAGTAGTTGGTAGCCGCATGACGACTACTCCACTCAACGACCCACTGCTTCAATTGCCTAAGAAAAAGGCGCGTGTGGTCCTGGACGCGGTAAATGAACTCGCGCAAGGTCATGTGATTGACGACGCAACGGCTGAGCGGATTCGCGCGAACATCCAGCCGATGCCGTTCGATTGGCGGCGGCTGGCGCGGTATTCGTTTATCATTGCGATTGTCTGTGTGGTGATTGCGGTGGGTGCGGCGGTGGCGGACCGGTGGTTGATGGACTTATTGGAGCAAATTTTTTCCATGCCGTGGGCGCTCAAGAGTGTGGGGTGCGCAGCGCTCGCCGCTGGCATCATTTTCTTTGGTTTGAGTCGGCGGCGTAAACACCCCGCAAAGATTTTTAGTAATGAGGCGATTTTCTTTCTCGGTGTGCTCGGTATCGCGGGTTCGATCGGCTGTATGGGCAAGGCGCTCGATAATGGCAGTGGACATTTTTCGCTGCTCCTTTTGCTGGCGGCTTTGGTTTACGGTGCACTTGGTCTTTTGCTCGAATCGAAACTGATTTGGACCTTCAGTTTGATGTCACTTGGCGGTTGGTTTGGCGCTGAGACAGGTTACGCCTCCGGCTGGGGCGCATATTATCTCGGGATGGCTTATCCGATGCGCTTTGTCGTGTTTGGCGCCGTTTTGACCGCGTTGAGTTGGCTGATGCTGCGGCATGTGCGTTTTGCCGAAATGTTCGGAGTCACACGCGTAGCCGGGCTACTTTACCTGTTTATCGCGCTTTGGATTCTTTCGATCTGGGGAAATTACGAAGGCTACGATTCGTGGCATCGAGCGGGCCATTTGGAGCTGTTGCATTGGTCGGTTTATTTTACGCTCGCTGCGGCGGGTGCGATTTATCTTGGGCTGCGTAACGATGATGGCGTTTTGCGGGGCTTCGGACTGACCTTTCTTGGCATCAATCTCTACACGCGTTTCTTCGAATTTTTCTGGGATGATCTGCACAAGGCGGTGGTCTTCGGAATTCTAGGCATCACTTTTTGGCTGATCGGTTCACGCGCCGAAGCCATTTGGCAAATGCGGTCGCTCCGGGAAAAATTGAAGCGAAAAACTGGTTGATTTTCCGTTGTGGCAAAAATCGCGGGAGCCATTAGGTTCTTCCGTTTCTATTTTTACCACCATGCGCTCTGACACCATTAAGAAGGGTTTTGAACGTGCTCCACACCGCAGTCTCCTTCGCGCTACCGGCGTGATCGAATCTGAGGAGGATTTCGATAAGCCGTTCATCGCCATCTGCAACAGCTACATCGATTGCATTCCCGGCCATGCGCATCTCAACGAGATCGGCCAGCTGGTAAAACGACTTGTCCGCGAAGCGGGCGGCGTGCCATTCATTTTTAATACGATCGGCGTCGACGATGGGATCGCGATGGGGCACTCGGGCATGAAATTCTCTCTGCCTTCGCGTGAACTTATCGCAGACAGCGTCGAGACGATGCTGCGCGCGCACTGTTTCGACGGCATGGTCTGTATCCCGAACTGCGACAAGATCGTTCCCGGAATGATGATGGGCGCACTGCGCGTGAACGTTCCAACCGTTTTCGTTTCTGGCGGACCGATGGCTGCAGGTATTGCGCATACTGATACAAACAGCGAATTGCCTGAACATCTTCGTCCGGCCGACCAAAAGAGCGATCTTATCACTGTTTTCAAAGGCGTGGGCGCACTGCAGACTGGCAACATCACGCCGGAAGAGCTCCTGAAAATGGAGCAAAGCGCCTGTCCGACTTGTGGCTCGTGTTCCGGTATGTTCACGGCGAACTCGATGAACTGCCTCTGTGAGGCACTCGGTTTCGCGTTACCTGGCAATGGCACGATCCTCGCGGTTTCAAAAGAGCGCGAGCAACTCTATCGTCGCGCGGCCAAACAGATCATTGAGCTCGTAAAGCATGATATAAAACCACGCGATATCGCCACGGTTGATGCTTTTGACAACGCCCTGACGCTTGACGTCGCGATGGGCGGCTCGACCAACACCGTGCTCCACACGCTTGCGATCGCGCGCGAGGGTGGCATCGAGTACGACATCGCGCGTATCGACGCAATTTCACGCCGCGTGCCTTGCCTGTGCAAAGTCTCGCCTTCGTCGGACTACCACATCCAAGACATTCATCGCGCCGGTGGCATTCACACGATTCTTGGAGAGCTCAAGCGGATCGGTGCGCTCAAGACCGATTGCATGACGGTTACTGAAAAAACGCTCGGTGAAAACATCGACGCCTGGGATCTGCGTTCGCCGACCTGCACCGACGAGGCACGCATCACGCGGGTGTCCGGGGCTTCTGCTATCGTGCTCGACCCTAACGATAAACTAGGATCAGCGGCACGTACCGCTTCGGGGAACCTGCTTCCGAAGCCGATGCTTTTTCACCCAGCCGACGATCGTGCGATCACTCTCTGGCGTTTTGCAGCGGCTTTTAACGCTGGTGATGCTTCTGCCTGTGGCGCTTTGTTCGGCACAAAAGGCGAACTCGAAGTTGATGCCACCAACATCTGGCGCGGTGCGCTTGAGATCGAAGCGGGTTTGAAGCCGAAATTCGCCGAATTCCGCGGCTTTGTGCGCGCTGAACTTGGGGAAATTCGCGGAACGCCTGCGCTCATTTTTTGGCAGTACGAGAAAAGTGGCGCCAAGAAGATCGCTTTTCTCTTGCGCGTGGCACGCCTTCACACCGCAGGGACAATCGCGCGCGCCACGTACGATTGGGATGCCAAGAACTTCGCCGTAGCCAAACCGGCCGGGCTCATGCCGCACGACCCGGTTTTTCGCTTCGACGCGCAGCACTGTATCCGTTCTGCGGATCATGCCTACACGAAGGATGGTGGTCTCTCGATCCTCTATGGGGATCTCGCGCCCGAAGGTTCAGTTGTGAAGACCGCGGGCATCAGCGACGTCTTTAAAGCTAATTGCGGCCCCGATTTTGTTTTTGAAGGTCCTACGGTAATCTTCGAAAGCCAGGATGACGCTTGTGCTGGCATTCTCGCTGGCAAAGTGAAAGCCGGTGACATCGTGATCATTCGGAATGAAGGACCTCGTGGCGGTCCAGGCATGCAAGAAATGCTTTCGCCCACCAGCTACATTGTTGGCATGGGTCTCGGGGATAAAGTCGCGCTGATCACCGACGGACGTTTTAGCGGCGGCACGGCTGGCGCGTGTATTGGCCACGTTTCGCCGGAAGCGGCCGAAGGCGGCCCGATCGGTTTGCTTAAGGAAGGCGATCGCCTCCGAATCGACTTCAATGGCCGTCGGATCGACATCCTTGTCGACAAAGCCGTGCTTGAGGAGCGCCGCAAAACGTGGCAGCCTATCCAGCTTAGTCTTAATGGATGGTTGGCGCGTTATCGCAAGCTCGTCGCGAACGCCAGCAAGGGCGGCGTGTTGATTGCCTGATTGTTTTCGTAAAAAACGCCCGTTCGCCTGACTATCGCCAACTTCTGCCTACTTCTTCCGCCGACGGAGGTCGAGGATGGCGATAACGCCGAGTCCGATCGCGAAGAGAACGTAAGTACTTGGTTCTGGTACGGGCGTGAAACTGACTGAGAGACCGGCGTTGCTTTGGCTGACGAAGAAATTGCCGCTACCAAGACTGTTGGAGAAATTGGTGGTATCGAAAGTAAACTTGTCGCTGGAGAAGCCACTGACACCGCCGCTCAAGAAGAGCCAGCTGTAGGACTGATTCGCGTCGAAGCCACTCACGAGACCAGGCGTGCCGCTCAGGTTCAGCGAAGTGAGATTGATGGAAATCGGCGACGATGACGTGGCGGTGAGATTGATCAGATTGTTAACCGTAACGAGATCCCAACCGGTGCCAGGTCCGCCTGTCAGATTCTTGATGTCGAACTCGTAGACAGAGCCAGAACCAAGAGTAAGGCTGGTGGTGAAAGTGAGATTGCCGACGTTGCTGACGCCGCCGGGGGAGAGGATCGCGCCTTGGCCGAAATACGCTCCGCTCGGCGTACCGACGATGCCGGTGCCCGAGAGGCGCGCGCCGGAAGCGAGCGAGAACGCATTTGAAAGCGTGGTGCCAGAATTAACGTCGAGCGTGGCTTTGTTTGAGACAGCGACTTCGCCGGAGCCAAGTGCGGCGTTGTTGCTGACGCGAAGCGTTCCGCCGAGGACTTTAGTTCCGCCCATATAGTTGTTGTGACCAGTCAGCTCGACTATGCCACCCTGCGGATCAAAGGAGTTGGACTGACCTATGACGAGACCGGGGATATTGCTGCCCAGGGTCGAACCAACAGTCAGGTGGCCGCCTTTCACAGCGGTCAGGTAAAGTGAATCGCCCACAGTGGGTGTGATGTTACCGGTGAGGGTAACTTTGGTGGTGGTGCCAAGGTAGTAAGGGTCGGTGCGTGTCCCGCCAAGCGAGAGATCGATCGCGTCGCTGACCGTGCGTGGGGCCAAGAGATTAGTCGAGTCGATGCCCGCGATGGCATTTGGGTTGGTGGCGTGCAGTAGCGAAAGAAAGCCTGAGGTCGAAGCGCCGAAACGTTCGGTAGCGCCGACATACCCCGGGCCGTCAATGTTGAGTATTTTTCCCGCGGATACGGCTTGTTGGCTATCGAGCACGAGGACGGAGTTGAGGATGCTGGTTTTACCGCCGAAATTATTCGTGCCCTGCAAAAACACGCTGAGAGGCTGGCCGAAAATGGAGTGGACTTGGAGGTTGGAGCCGCTGTTGGTCAGATTGGTCTCAACGTAGAGAGTGCCGGCGCCGCCGCCAAAGCGGTAGTCTTGATTGGCACCGACGCGGAAGTTGCCGATGAGCCGTGCAGAGGTGGTGGAGCCCAGGCCTGCGTAGCTGGTGAGCCCAGAGACGTCGATTTGATCAGAATAAACGGCGGGTGAGCCAGCACCGGGAGCCGAGTCGAGACCGATCGAGCCTGCGAACGAATGGGAATCGAGCTGGCCGAGCATGGATTTCAGCGTCGTAGCATTTTCGGCTCCCACATAGCCCAAGGCACTGGTTGAAATCGATCCGGTCGGCAGAGCGTAGATATTTGAAAAGACGAGCGCGCCGCTGTTCACGTGAGTGTCGCCCGCAAGGAGGTTGAAACCGTCGACGCGCAGCTTGCCTGATCCTGTTTTGACGAGATCGCCCGAGCCCATGATACCGCCCGCTACTTCGAGCGTGCCGCTGGTGATGTTGAAAGTTTGGGTACCGGAGAGATTGAGCGTAATGTTGTCGCCGATACGCTGAGTACCGCCTGCCGTACTCGTGAAGCCATTTTCGATCGTCAGAAAAGACAGGAAGGCGGTGTTGAAACTGTACGTGTGATTCGCGGAATTCTGAAATTGGATCTGCGCGATATCGATAACGAAGGGCAGCACGATGGTCGTGTCCTGTGCGTTACCGAAGATCAGAGTGGCTGTACCGTTGTTCGGGGGAACCACGCCGCCGGCCCAGTTGGCGGGATTGTTGTACTGATGGTCGCCAGCCGCACCACTCCACGTGAAACTCGCAGCGGCCGAAACGGACGCAGTGAAGACAAAAAGGAATAGGCGCAAAAAGCGCATAGTAGGGTTTTGGCCCCAGAATCCGGCGGTGGCAAGTCGCCAACTGTAATTAATTGGCGATTTCAAAGCGCTTTTGCCGGCTCCAAATCGGCTGAAAGTACTGCAAACAGGCTTGAAATAGGAAGCGCCGTGAGGGTGTTTTCGGAATAAATTACGAGATAAAATATCATAAATAATTCAAAATTAGCGGTTAATGTATTTTCATCCTGCACCGAACAATCGAACCGAAGTCGATTGCTTCGGGTTGGCGGCTGCACATGGAGCGAGCGGGGCTTGTTTTTACAATTTGTACGAGGGTAAGGTTTGCGAAAGCGGCACGGTTTGGCCTGCATCGCCGCCATGAATCGTTCGGTGGTCACTTTTCACTATACGTTGCGCGATGGACAATCGCGGTTGCTCGACACCTCTGACGGCGGCGAGCCGATCAGTTATCTCGAAGGCGCTGGGCAGATAATCGAAGGTTTGGAGGAAGAATTGTGCGGCGCGGCGGTTGGTCTGAAACGTCGTATCGCGGTGCCGGCCGCCAAGGCTTACGGTTTGCGCGATGAATCGCAGGTCCAACGCGTGCCGAGGTCGGCTTTGCCGATCGAGGGTGAGTTGAAGATGGGCGACCGTTTTCAGGCGGGCGAAGATCATTTTGCGCCGGTGGTCACGATTGTGAAAATCGAAGGCGACGAGGTTTGGCTCGATGCAAACCATCCGCTGGCGGGAGTGGATCTGACTTTTGACGTGGAAATCATCGCGGTACGGCCAGCGACGCCGGAGGAGATTTCACATGGGCACCTGCATGGTCAGGATGGACAAGGCGCCTGTTGAAAACCAAGCTGTGGCCATGAATGTCCTTGGCATCGACATTGGAGGTTCGGCGGTAAAAGGAGCTCCAGTCAATTTGGCGACCGGCAAGTTTCTGGCCGAGCGGTTTCGTATCGAAACTCCTGAGCGCATCACTCCTCGCCGCATGGCTAAAGCGGTGGCGGAGATCGCGGAGCATTTCAAATGGCGTGGGCGGATAGGCATTGGTTACCCAGGAGTCGTTCAAGGATCGGTTCTGAAGACGGCCGCCAACTTACATCTCGGATTTGTGGACTGCGACTTTGGGCAACGGGTGAGCAAAGCGACGCATTGCCGAGTGCGCGTGATCAACGATGCCGACGCAGCCGGTCTGGCGGAGATGCGTTTTGGCGCGGGCAAGGGCAAAAAAGGAACAGTGATGTTGTTCACGTTGGGCACTGGAATCGGTTCGGCTATTTTTCGTCACGGCCTTCTCTTTCCCAATTCAGAACTCGGCCACTTGCCGTATAAAGGCCGGGCATTTGAGAAGTATGCTGCCGCGTCCGTGCGCAAAGCTCGCGGGCTTTCATGGCACGAATGGGGCAAGCGGCTCGATCAGTACCTTGCGATGATCGAGGTACTGTTTTGGCCGGATCTGATCATTCTTGGCGGAGGTGTAAGCGCAAAAAACGACAAGTTCTTCCGTTATCTTAAAACCCGCGCTCCCGTCGTGCCGGCGAGACTCTTCAATGGAGCTGGCATCGTAGGCGCGGCGCTGCATGGAGGAGCTGACGCCTGACTGTACGCGCAAGATTCCGGTCGCTTTCGTTTCACATATGGCCGGGAATTGCCGCTTAACCGGGGTTTGCACCGTTAATCGATTTTTGATGTAACAAACCGACTGCACCTGGTGTTCTACACTTAACGACGACTTTACCATATCATGACGCCTGCTTCCTCCTCCGACCTTTTGCGGCCGAGTACCGCTCCTGTTGCCAAAAAGAAACGTTCGCGCCTGCCTCTCTATCTTTTGATAGGTGGCGTGATCGTGGCGGTGCTTATCACCATGTCGGTCATGAAACGAAAAGCCGAGCGCGGCATCGTGCACGTGACAACCGAGAAAGCCGTGGTGAAAACCATCACGCAACTCGTCTCAGCCACCGGCAAGGTCCAGCCCGAAGTTGAAGTGAAAATCGCGCCCGAGGTTTCCGGCGAGATTGTGCAAATGCCCTTGCGCGAAGGTGCCTCAGTAAAAAAGGGAGATTTGCTCATAACCATCAAACCCGATAATTACCGCTTTCAAGTGGAACAGGCAGAAGCTTCACTCGCCCAAGCCAAAGCCGCGTACGTCGATACCCAAGCCCTCCTCGCCAAGGCCCAGAGTGACTATAAGCGCAGTCAGGACCTTTTTGAGCGGCATTTGATTTCTGATTCTGATTACACTGCGGCCAAGACGGCCGCGGACACAGCCCAAGCTGATCTCGAAAGCGCGCAAGCTAATATCCGCCGTAGCGAAGGCCTGCTAAAACAGAATAAAGACCAGCTGGAGAAAACTACGATTTACTCACCCATAGATGGCTCCGTGAGCTCTCGTTCTAGTGAGGTGGGCGAGCGTGTTGCGGCCTTTGGTGCTTCTGGCTTTATCGAGGTCATGCGCGTGGCCGATCTCACCAATATGGAAGTACGCGTAAATATTAACGAAAACGACATCGTTAACGTAAAGGTGGGCGACAAAGCCAAGATTACGATCGACGCGTTTCCTAACCGTAAATTTGATGCCGTGGTGAAAGAGATTGGTTCGGCAGCCAAAGTCACCGGTCAAGGCACGCAAGACGAAATCACCAATTTTCAGGTCAAAATCCGCATTCTCGATAAGGACGTGCCGCTTCGGCCTGGTATGAGCGCCAACGCTGATGTCGAGACCCAGACTGCGACAAATGTAGTCGCGGTTCCAATACAATCGGTGACCGTCCGTTCACGCGAAGGGAATAAAACCATCGACGATTTGGCCGCCGACCGGGACAAGAAAGCCAACGAAATGAAGGGCGATGGCTCAGCTGCGGTAGTAAATGAAAAGCAGCAAAAACAAGGCGAGCGCGCCGATCGCGAAAAACTAAACCGCGTCGTCTTTGTGCGTAACGGAGACGTGGTCAAGATGGTCTCGGTCGAGACCGGCATCGCTGACACGACTCATATGGAGATAAAATCTGGAATCAAAGACGGCGACGAGATCGTTAATGGCAGCTTCTCCGTGGTCACAAAAACGTTGAAAGACGGGATGAAGGTCCGCGTCGACACACCCAAGAAAGACGATAAAAAGTAACCACTGGCTCACACGACCGCCGCGCCTGGCTAGCTCACATATCGTATCCATCGCTCCATGATTTCTCCCGCTTCCTCCGCACTCGATGCTCCACGCCAAATCCGGCCGGCTGGCGCGTTGGTCATCGAAATTGAGGGCGTAACCAAGCTCTACAAGATGGGCACCGAGGTTATCCGCGCGCTAAACGGGGTGAGCCTGAAGATCCATCGCAACGAGTATCTTGCGATCATGGGCCCGTCTGGCAGCGGCAAGTCGACGCTCATGAATATGCTTGGCTGTCTGGATACGCCGACGGCAGGTCGCTATGAATTTAACAGCAAAAACGTTGCGCACATGATCGATGACGAACTAGCTGAAATCCGCAATAAAGAGATCGGTTTTGTCTTCCAGACCTTCAACCTACTTCCGCGTTCAAACGCGTTGCACAACGTTGAGCTGCCGCTGATCTACGCTGGCATTCGCAAGGCCGAACGTCTCGAGCAGGCCCGGCAGTCACTCACCAATGTCGGTCTCGGCGACCGCATGTTTCACAAGCCTAACGAACTTTCTGGTGGTCAGCGCCAACGCGTCGCGATCGCCCGCGCCCTCGTCAACAAACCATCCATTATCCTCGCCGATGAGCCGACAGGAAACCTCGACTCAAAGACGGGTGAGGAAATCATGGCACTTTTCGAACAGCTCTACGAACAGGGGAATACCATCATTGTCGTCACGCACGAGGAAGATATCGCCCGTCATGCGCGTCGCGTTGTGCGGTTGCGCGATGGACTGATCGAGTCTGACGCGCGTTCGTAATTTCGCGCTATGCGCCGTTTTCTCTACGAATTGTTTGAATCGTTTCGCATTGCCTGGACCCAGATCCGGGCGAACAAGATGCGTTCGATTCTCACCGCGCTGGGCGTAATCATTGGCATCATCGCTGTTACGCTCATGGGTACGGCGATCTTAGGCATCAATGGAGTTGTGGAAAATAGTTTGGCTGGTTTTGGCGACGATGTGCTTTACGTCACGAAGGCGCCTTGGTTTCAAGGGCCTGACGACTGGTGGAGCTATCGCAATCGCAAGCCCATACTTCCTGTTCACGCTGAGCGCATCAACGACTGGATCGAGGCGCATCCCGAGTGCCCGCTTAAACTGGCGATGCCGGCTGGAAGCTGGTCGGCCACGGTTGTGCGTGGCGAAAACCGGGTTACGAATATCAATATAGACGGCATGAGTGCTGATCTGCCGCGGATAATACGGGTGGATATGAAGGAAGGGCGTTTTTTCAGCGAAATCGAGGCAAACAGTGCTCGCAACGTTTTGGTCCTCGGGGTCGACGTCGCAAATGCGCTTTTCCCGAACGAATCACCAGAGGGTAAAACCGTCAGAATTCGCGACCAGCAATTCACAGTCGTCGGCGTAGCGGCACGTCAGGGTGATTTCCTTGGATTGTTCAGCATGGACGCGAAAGTGACGATGCCGATCAAAACGTTCCGGCGCTATTTTCCGATTAACTGGGCTTACACCGACGTGCGAGTGCAGGTCGATGCCACGCGCATGGAGGAATCCCGTGAGGAACTGCGTGGCTTGATGCGCCGCATTCGCCAACTCGGGCCGGAGAAAAAAGATGATTTTGCAATCAACAGTCAGCAGGTGATGCGCGATTTTTTTGGCCCGGTCCAGAAGGGCATCGCGATCGCCGGCTTATTTATCACCGGGCTGGCTTTGTTCGTGGGTGCGATCGGCATCATGAATATCACCTATGTGAGCGTGAAGGAACGCACGAAGGAGATAGGCACTCGCAAGGCGCTCGGCGCGCTTCGGCGCACGATACTGCTTCAGTTTCTGATTGAAGCGGTGAGCATCTGCCTGATTGGCGGTGTGAGCGGTCTTTCGGCGGCGTGGGGTCTAGCCGCACTTGTCGGACAAGTCTTCCCAGCATTCCCCGTAGTGTTTTCGCCGTTGTTGGTATGCGTTGGTTTGTTTCTCTCGGTACTAACGGGTGTACTCAGCGGCTTTATTCCTGCCTTGCAGGCCAGTAAGCTCGATCCAGTTGTGGCTTTACGTTACGAATAATCGTTATGCTTTTCATCGAAATTCTCCGGCTCGCTTTCGCTGCGCTCACCTCGAATAAGATTCGTTCGGGTCTAACGATGTTGGGTATTTCGGTTGGGGTATTTTCAGTCATCGGCGTGATGACCGTGATCGCGGGTCTGCGTGGACAAGTGGAAGAAAACCTGACCGCGTTTGGCTCGGCCAGCTTTGTGATCAGCAAGTGGACTTTCAATTTTGGCAACGCTAACGATCGGCTTCGCAACCGGCGCGATATCACCTACCCGATAGCGGACCGCTTCAAGGAACTTATGAGTGGCAGCGCTCGGATAAACCTTACGATTTGGCGCGGGGGACAGCGCGTGATCAATGGCGATCGTAAGACAAATCCGAATACAAATTTAGTCGGCACCGATGAAAACTTCATCACCGCGCGAAACTATGAGGTGGCGTATGGACGGAACCTGAGCACCGAGGATGTGGCCTTGGGTCGTCCAATCTGCGTGATCGGTGATGATGTGGTTAAAGTGGTCTTTCCGAACGAAGATCCGCTGGGTCGTACGGTGCGCATCAACGGGCAGAACTATACTGTGGTAGGCCAACTCGTGCCAAAAGGTACATCGTTTGGCCAGAGCCAGGACAATCTTGTGGTCACACCGATCACACGTTTTCTCGCGATCTATGGACGTGCCGGGCGTTCGATCGGCATCAACGTGCAAGCGCCCAGTCAGGCCGAACTATCGGCGACTCAGGATAAAGCCATCGGTTTGATGCGATTGGTACGCGAGCTCGACCCCGAAGATGGAAATGACTTCGAGATTTTGACCAACGAGTCTCTTATTGCGTCCTTCAATAAGATTGCAGATGGGATTTCGGTCGGTGCGTTCGTCATCAGCGCCTTCGCGTTGTTGGCGGCCGGCGTGGGCGTGATGAATATCATGCTCGTGAGCGTGACCGAGCGCACGAAAGAGATCGGTGTGCGCAAGAGTATCGGTGCCAAGCAGAGCAATATTCTTTTGCAGTTCTTGGTCGAAGCGATCGCGCTCTCGCTAATTGGAGGCCTGGCTGGTGTGACAGTCGGCGTGATTGGCGGAAGTGCGGTGGCCGTGTTTATGAAGGGAGCTTTGGTCCTGCCGTGGGGTTGGGTAGCAGCAGGTATGATAGTCTGCGGCAGCATCGGCGTAGTGTTTGGTTTCTACCCGGCCTGGAAAGCGGCGCGGCTCGATCCGATTGAAGCATTGCGCTACGAGTGAGCCCGGCTTGAACGCGATGAAAGAGCGCGTCGCGTGGACGTGCGCCGGATTGACCAGCAGTCTCAGCGTTCAGTAACGAACGGATCGAACGGCAACTGCGCGGCGAGGCGAGCCCGCTCGTTGGACGAAAGGCGCTGCTCGATTGCGGTGAGAGTTGGTTCAAGTTCTGCATCGGTCACCAGATGGCACTCAGCGTAATTGAGGAATTGGCTCCAACGCTGACGCAGTCGGGTTTCAGCTATTTGGCCATGCTCGTCCGCTGAGGCTTGGAACATACCGGTAAGCGTGGCGAGGCTTGGTTGGCGGTATTCGATGAACTCGCTATAGAGAGCGTCGGCCGCCGCTAACGCGTTTGTTGGTGTACTTCTTGCAAAAGGTTCGGTACGGGCAACGCAAGCCCACTGCTCAAGTATCGGCAAGCGCACGCGGGCGAAATGCGTGCCTTGCACCGCTGTAGCGTGGTCTGCTGCCCATTTGTTAAGACGGTCGATTTCAAGATCAAGCGCAGCGCTCGATCCGTGCAGCGTCGAAACGCACCAGTTTGTCTCCTCCGATAAAACCATGAGGCCTTTGCCGGCGTCGTTCGCCAAAGCTGTGCGCGTAGCCTTCAGGTCGCGGAGAAAACCTTGCAACCGATCGACGACCACTGAGTGACCGCGTCTCCAGTGTTCGTGATAACGTGAGGCGCGCAGTCCTTGCCGATACGTCGGATCTGCTTGCTGCATGTGGTTGAGCAACACGGCGCGCAATGGCCCTTGCAACCGGTCGCGAGCCGCGGCGACGCGTAGGAGCATGCTATCGATCACCTGAATCTGATTTTGAATAACTGCGGTCGCGGCCGCGAAATCGTCACGCTGTTTTTTCGAAAGGAACATGCCGATTTTCGGGCGGTCGTTATGCAGTTCGTCTTCGCGACTCCGTGCGTCGTTCCTTGCGTCTTCAAGTACGTGACGCGCGGTCGAAAGGTTGGCCTCATCGCGCAGCATTTCTCTGATTACTTCAGGAAGATCCTTGAAGGACGGCGGCGCTGACGGAAAATTGGCGGTGGCGGAGGTCATCTATTGCAATCTGGACGAGCGTCTTGCCCGACACGCACATGATGCTCCATGGGAGGAGCATTCGCGACGAGATCCAGGCATTTCAGCTTCATGGCTTTTACATCGGACCAAATGCAGCGGAGTTAAACTGATGTAAAAAACAAATAAATTGCGGAGAATCCCACATTCATTCCTCAGTTTTATTTAACTATTTGATTTCAAATAAGTAATATATTTTGTGCCTCCGATTGCTGTTTCGGGGGCGCTGCGATCGGCCAAAAAAACATTTCCGACCGCGGATGCCGCAGCATCGAGCGTAGAAAAGCTTCCAGGTTCTCGTTATCCGCGGCGAATTTCTGATCCCTGGAAACGTATTTGGATCCGATAAACCTTTTTCACACGGCAGGTGATTTGGCCTGTAGAAAGGTCAACCCGCTCTGGCATCTCGATTCGGTGCAAGTCGACGACGGCGTGAAAACCGCGTTCGGAAAAAATGTCGATCAACATGGCTAACGCGAGCGGATCTTCGAGCAGAGTGTCTTCGGTATTGACGAGGGCGGTACCGGAAATCGCGTGCCGCAGAACGATGGGCATGATTTTCTTTTCAATGAAAACTACGACGCGATTGAGCAGTTGTTCGTGTTCGAATTGATAACTGTCGAGCCGCTTCACCAATTCTTGGCGGGCATGTACGATGATCTCATTTGCGACCGGAAGATTACGGAGGATGTCGTGGGTGCGCGGGTCCAGTTCGAGCGAGCTCTGATATTGAAGCTCTTGCAGGATGTTTTGCTCCACCTCGACGATCGGTCCCTGCGCGTTGATAAAGTGATAATAGAAAATCTCCTTTAACGATTGTAGAGCAGCCCACGTTTGCTCTTTGAAGACGCGATAACGGCGTTGAGCGAGCGCATCATCGTAATCGGTCGGCCGAATTTCCATCGGTTCACCGATGCCCGTGCGTCGCACCTCCTCATTGTGCGCTTGGATCTCGCGACCGCGTTTGAGCTGTCGAGCTACACTCTCCTTTTCGTCGACGAAAAGGACCATGATGTGAATTGTTGGCTGTCGAAAATGGATGCTGAGTGGTGTGTGGTAAAACTCACGCCGCAGGAGATGCATTTTGTTTACCAGAAGTTTCAAGCATTCCACTTGAACTTTGGTGCGCGGAAAGCCGTCTAAAATCACGCCGTCGCGATATTCAGGACGGAGCAGTTCTTTTAAAAGGATGCTGACCACCTCGCGGTCGCCCACCATACCGCCAGCGTCCTTGATGCGACGTGCTTCGGGTGAGTCGAGCAACGAACTCATGACAATCGGCGGACACGTCAGGCCGCGAGCCTTGGCGATAAAGGCTGTGTTAGTACCTTTGCCTGCACCAGGAGCGCCGCCGAGGAGGAGTAACTCCTTTGGGAAGCGCAGTTCGTCGTGCGGATGCAAAGCTTCGAGATCCTGCCATGCTGCCTCAAAAATTAAGTGCGCATCTTTAATTTCGAGATCCGGTATACGGCCTGGGGACGCGGGCGCGGCAATGGGATTCGGGAGAGTGGATTGGCTTGGTTCGGCAGGCATAGGGAACAACAAAGACACGTGTGAACGGTTCTTCTGTCGGATTCGATACCAGAAATTACTCAATAGCAAAACCCCTGCGCGTGACCGCGCCCGAAGCCGTTTTTAAAGTGTTAGCTACTTTAGGAAAACAAGATGCTAATACCATGCATTTTGCGGGGAAGCTCGTCGCCAATAGGATGCAACTTGCAAGTTACTGTGAATACATTGTGAACTGCCGATTCGATAATAAGTTGATCGACAATGGTTAGCTATATGACGCCAATAAATGGCACGGGACGCGCAATGGGCAGGTTCACGCCTGCGGGGTGTACATTATCGATGAATACGACCGACTTATATTCTTTAACTGGAGCGCTGCCTACGGTCTTTGTGCCGGAGCATATATGTAGCTGCATAAGTAAGGAGGTTTTAAACGCGCCATGAAAATCGAAGATGCAACCATCTTGAATTGGGCGATCACGTTGTTCTTGATTGCAATTGTTAGCGTTGTCTTTTCTTTTGCGGGAACCGGGAGTCAGATTGCAAGTCTCTTGGGGGGTATTGCTGCGGCAAGCTGTCTAGTACTGGCGCTGGTGATGTTTGTAATGTATATTTGGCATCGTCATCGGCGCACGGGTGCGGGCTAGCTAACGCGGCGGTTCTTTTGCCGAAAAATTTCTCGAATTCCCGGAGGTGCTGCCTCCGGGATTGTTAGTTGAAGCTGGACCTGGCGGGGTCGCTCACGCGGCCCCGCCTTGGCTTTTTCTAAATCAAGCGCTTGCGCATCGCTATCTCGCGTGAGCAAGATGCTGCCTTGCCCCCAGACCCTAGATTATGCGCGTATTGATTGTTGATGATGAGCCCGGCATCCGAAAAACAACCGGCGTAGCAGTCCAGACCATGGGGCACGAGGTTGTCTCGGCTCCGAATGGATTGCGGGCGTTAAAGACGTTGGAAGAAGGGCCGTGCGACGTTTGTTTCCTCGATGTTAATCTAGGAGGAGAAGACGGGCTCTCTGTATTGGAAAAACTATTACAGGCGCAGCCTTCGCTGGTGGTGGTGATGTTTACGGCATTTGCCAATATCAGCACTGCAGTCGAAGCGATGCGCCGTGGAGCTTTTGATTTTATCCCGAAGCCTTTTACGCCAGATCAGATTCGGCAGGTGTTCGACAAAATCGTGCGCGCACGCAAACTGGAGCAACGCGTGCAGCAGCTGGAATCTCAACTTACGGAGCAGACTCCGCAGATCGATTTTGATTCGAGTGAACCATCTGTGCAGCGCGTGCTGCAAATGGCTTTCAAGGCTGCGGAAACTGCCGCGACGATTCTCATCCTCGGGCCTAGCGGTACCGGGAAAAGTATTTTGGCACGTGAGATTCACCGGCGGGGTGCACAAAAAGATAACGCTTTTGTCACCGTCAACTGCCCGAGCCTCTCGCGCGAATTGCTCGAGAGCGAATTGTTTGGTCACGTGAAAGGTTCGTTTACGGGCGCGGTGGGCGACACGTTCGGGAAAGTTGCCGCTGCGGAGGGAGGGACCTTGTTTCTTGACGAAATAGGCGAACTGCCACGCGAGATTCAGCCCAAGCTGTTGCGACTGCTGCAGGAGCGAGAATATGAGCGGGTAGGCGAAGCGAAAGTTCGCCATTCAAATGTTCGGGTTATCGCGGCCACTAACCGAAACCTGACGGAAGAGGTAAAGGCGGGGCATTTTCGAGAGGATTTATTTTATCGCCTGAATGTAATCAGCCTTATGTTACCGGGCTTAAAAGATCGACCGGCAGATCTGATGCGCATTGCGGAGAGTTATTGTACATTCTTCGCGGCAGGGCTTGGCAAAAAGGCCAGAGGGTTATCGCCGGAAGTGCGCGAAGCGTTCGTACGTTATGGCTGGCCTGGCAATCTCCGCGAACTGCGTAACGTGATTGAACGCGCGGTTATTCTTACCTCTGGCGATTTGATCGAACTAGCGGATCTTCCTGAAGAATTCTCTCACCGTGCAGATGCAAGCGTCGCGGTTGGAGCGAGAGTGACGCTTGACCAGCTAGAGACCGAGCATATCCGCCGTACTCTGGCGAGTGCCCGCAACCTCGACGATGCTGCCCGCACTCTCGGAATCGATCCGGCAACGCTCTATCGAAAACGGCAAAAACTCGGTTTGCTCTGAGCGCGTTAGCCGCTGATCATACTGACGACGAATGTTGAAACGATGATCGCGGCTTCCAGCACATGCTTCGCACAAGACTCTATCTAGGACTACTGCCGCTTTTGCTCCTATTTATTGTTGTGGGGTTGTCTACGGTTTTTATCGCGCGTGAGCTGGCCCGTTCCATGGAGCAGCGATTGGCTTCGAGCTACTGTTGGATGATAGGCTGCTATGATATGAGCGAGCAGGCGACCTCGATGGTTCAGGCTATCCACGACGCGCAAAACGGGCGGGTGCTGGAATCAAAAACGTCTTTCTACGAGCATCGTGGGGCTTTCCAGAGGGCTTTAATGGAGCAGTCTTTTTCTT
>Ga0302322_100000500_pt1 | contig 30268 bp, 23 predicted proteins | sample Fen_T0_2_FD_203757 | JGI IMG/M metagenome (GOLD analysis project Ga0302322, IMG submission 203757) | Peat permafrost microbial communities from Stordalen Mire near Abisko, Sweden - Fen_T0_2 | ecosystem: Environmental > Terrestrial > Soil > Wetlands > Permafrost | place: Sweden: Abisko...
GCCTTGGGTTCCGTGCAGCTGCCAGCAGGCGTCGCGCGCGCGCACTTGGGGGCGCTCGAGAGCGGCGCGGGCGCCGGACTGATTGCCGCACTCGGCGTGCTGGGTGCCGCCGGAGCGATCGTGCTCGGCCCAGCGCCCGCGCAGGCACTCAGCGCACTTGCCGAGCCGAGGGCGAACAACGCCAAAAGGCCGAGCCTTTCGTGAGTATGCATGCGACGTCCGGGGGCGTCACGGCGCGTCGTGACGCACGCCGTGCTCTTTGCCGTCGTAGCGCAGCACCGCCCGCTTGCCATCCACCAGCGTCGCAAGCGACACCGGCCGCTTCCAAACCCGCACGAGGCTTGCCATCGTTTCGCGCGCGTAGTCATTGCGCAGATCGACCCCGCGGTGTTCGTGGGTCAAGAGCAGTTCGCCGCGGTTTTCGTAGTTCGCGTCTTCGACGAAGATGGAAGGATTGCCGAAATTGGTCAGCTGCGCGAGGAGCTTCTCTTTGACGGCTTGGAACTCACGGGTGTCGATCTCGTAGCGCTCGTTCCGGTTCGACCAATTGAAGGTGAACATCTTGTTCTCCATCGCAAATTCCGGAGTCAAAAACTCGTCGATGAAGGTCACGTCGTTGTACAGCGCGCGCACCTCGAACACCTTTTGCTTGCCCAGGCCGAGGCGCAGATCCCAATTCTTCTTGACGTCGAGGTCGTCGCAATCTTCCCACTCTTGACCAAACTGACCCTTGTCCCAACGTTCTTCGATATTGCGGTAAAGCTCGACGCCTAGCTTGTACGGGTTCAAACGGCCGCCACTGGTGGCCATCACGCCTGCGTTATTCTCGGCGTAGTCGACGATCTCACTCCAGTCGCAAACGTCGCCCGTCATCATCTTGGAGTGCCAGTACGAGGCCCAGCCCTCATTCATGATCTTGGTCTGCATCTGCGGCACGAAGTAGTAACCCTCGTCGCGGATGATGCTCAAGATCGCGCGTTCCCAGCGTTCTAGGGGCGCGTTCTCGAGCAAAAACAAGAGCACGTCTTGCTCGCGTTGAGCCGGGAACTTGCCCTTCTCCAGCTCACGCTCCGCTTCCATCTTCTTCTTTTGTTCTTCGATGTACTCGCTCGGATTGATGAACTCCTCCATGTAGTCCTTGGAACGCAGGCGCGGCACTTGCACTTGCTCCGGCTCCTCGTCGGGACGCGAGTCGCGACGGCGTACGACGAAGCGGGACCAGGGATCGATCAAATTCTCGAGCGACAGGCAAACGTCGACGAACTCCTCCACTTTGTGGATGCCGTAGCGATCGACGATGCGGCGCACTGCCGAGCCGTGGTTGGCCATCTTGTCGACCCAGCGCCGATTGGGGTCGTAACCCTCCTTTCGACGGCCGATCGGGTCGGCAATGTGTTCGCCCGCGTCCAGATCGGTGGCGCGGAAGGTGAAGTTGTTCTTGAAGAAGTCGACGTGTCCGAACACGTGACACATCACGAGCTTCTGGTCCGTCAGGCTGTTGCCTTCCAGCAAGTAGGCGTACGAGGGGTTGTTGTTGATCACCATCTCGTAGATCTTGGACAGGCCATACTCGTAGCTCTTGCTGAGCCGCTCGTACTCCATGCCGAAGCGCCAATGCGGATAACGATTGGGAAAGCCACCGTAGGCGGCGATCTCGTTCATGTGGTCGTAGCTGAGCATCTCGAACACGACCGGAAAGAAGTCGAGACCATGCCCGCGCGCGATCTTTTCGATCTTGTCTTGCTCGTCCCTCAGATAGCGCGGCAGCGTGGTGTTGGTGGCAAATTGCGACACGGCTATTTCCCTTTGCCCAAGAACTCTTTGATGCTGCCAACGACCGCGTCTCGATCACGGATCTCGCTGGTGATGACGCGCTCATCGCTCGAAAAGTGTTCGCGCAAATCTTTCACGAACTGACCTGACCCATATGGGCTTTCGACCTGCCCGTAGGCAAACATATTCACCTTGGGCAGAATTTCCTTCTTCATCAGATCGATGCAGGTGAGCGTGTCATCCATCGACCAGTTGTCGCCGTCGGAGAAGTGGAACGGGTAGATGTTCCATTCCGCGGATGGATAGTGCTCATCGATGATCTGTGCGCACAGCCGGTACGCGCTCGAGATCATCGTGCCACCCGATTCTCGGGTGCGAAAGAACGTGTCTCGATCGACTTCACGGGCCACCGCGTCATGGATGATGTAGCGGGATTCGAGGCCTTGGTATTGGCGGCGCAACCAGGTATCGATCCAGAAACTCTCGATACGGACGATTTCTTTTTGCTCGTCGCCCATCGAGCCGGAGACGTCCATCATGTACAAGATAACGGCGTTGGCGACGGGCTCGTGGTCCTCTTTCCAAGAGCGAAAGCGCTTGTCTTCCTTCTGGGGAACGATGACCGGGTTGTCCGGGTCATAAGAGCCCGCAGCGATCGAGCGCCGTAGCGCTTCCTTGTACGTGCGCTTGAAGTGACGGAGCGACTCGGGGCCGACCTTGCGGATACCGGTATAACGATCTTTGGCCGCGATCACGCGACTCTTTCCCTTGTTCTCGATCGCCGGCAGCTCGAGCTCCTCACCTAGGATGTCGGCCAGCTCGTCGAGGGTGATGTCTACCTCGAGGACGTGGTCGCCCGCGTCCTTGCCGGCTTGGCCGGCGCCGTCTTCGCCCTCGGCCTGCTCACCGCCGACCGGGTCGCCGGAATCTCCCTTGCCTTGACCGACGCCGCCCTTTTGCTTGTCACCGAAGGTGAAGCGCGGGATGTCGATTTGTGGGATTGGAATCGAGACGAGATCCTTGCCCTTGCGCCCGAGCATCTCGCCCTGCGAAATGTAGCGTCTGAGGTTCTGGCGAATCTTGCCGCGAACGATGTTGCGGAACCGTGAGTGGTCCTGATCGATCTTGAGCGACATTCAGTCACCATTCTTGCACGTTTCAAGGGCGCGCGGGTCTGCTAACGTAGGCTCGGTGAGCTTCTGGCTTCCGTACCGCCTGGGTAATCGGCCGCGTTTTTTGCGTCGTCTTCTCACAGGCACAGGGACAGGTGCTTCGACGCTGGCCCTAGCCGCGCTGTGCGGAGCGTGCGGCTCGGGCAAGGCGGATGCGCCCGTTGGCATTTGTAAGGCACTGCCCAGCAGCGATCTGCCCGGTGACCTGTGTAACTTCACGACCGAGACCGTGACCGGCCTCGGCCAAACGCACGTCGCCGACTGTTCGGCGGTCAGCTATCCGGATAACCCGCCGGCTGGCGGCAATCATTATCCAGAGTGGGCAGCGTTTCAGAGCTATTCGTTTCCAGTCCCGCGCGGGTTTTGGGTGCATGACTTGGAGCACGGCGCGATCGTCTTCAGTTACAACTGTTGCGCGTCGTCAGCGGGCTGCGCGGACGAAGTCGCGCAAGTCCAGGCGGTGATTGACGCCCTGCCGGAAGACCCCGCGTGCTCCACGGCCACGCCGCGCCGCGTGCTGCTCACACCCGACCCACTGCTGGATGTACGTTGGGGTGTGAGTGCCTGGGGTTCCACGCTGCGAGCCGATTGCGTCGATACGGAGCGCTTCCGCCAATTTTACCTGGACCACTTTGGGCGCGGGCCCGAGGACTTGTGCAATGCGGGAACCGACTTCGGCGGGACACGGCCCTGCCAGTGAGGCTCTCGACCCGCGTGCCAGTCTTTGATAAAGAGCAGGGGAAGTGGCAACGGGCGAGAAATACCTGAGGTTTCGCTGCACCGGGTGTGGCAATTGCTGCAAGGAGCCGCTCCTGCCGCTGACCGACGCGGACATCAAGCGCATCGTGCGCCACACGGGTGAAAGTAGCCACGAGTTGGTGCGTTGGGTCGATCGCAACGGCATCGACATGGATGACGAGCCAGAAGCGTTCGTCATCCTTCGTCAAGGCAAGCGGGTGATGGTGCTGCGTCACGAGGGCGGGGGTTGCCGCTACCTTGGTTCCGACGATCGCTGCACGATCTACGAGCATCGCCCGCTCGGCTGCCGAATTTTCCCGTTCGATCCCACGTTCAAGGAAGACGGCAAGCTGCGTCGCCTAAAGCTGATTCAGGCCACCGATTGCCTGTACGAGCTCGACGGCCAGAACGACCTAGGCAAGATCCAAGCACTGCACGGTAGGCACCTGGCAGCGACCAGCGCGTACCAGGCGAAGGTGGCTCGCTGGAACGCCCGTCAGAGCGCGCGCAAGAGCCTCGGCAAGCAGGCCCAGACAGCGGCCGATTTCTTCGCTTTCTTGGGCGTTTAGCAGGTCTTGGGCCGTCGCAAGACGGCCGCGGCTTATGTCCGGAGCCCGAGCGGCCGTCCTGGCATAGACACGAGTTGGCTTCCAGTACCGCCCCAAAGTCGCAGCTGCCCGCCTCCGCTCCGTCCGGCGCACCGCGTCGGGACTCCCGCGCCGTGAGTCGACGCACCGTGCTCATCGTCGACGACGATCCAATCGTGCTCGAGGTGACTCGCGAACGGCTGGAGGGTGCAGGTTACATCGTTCACATCCGTGAAGAGGCGCTCGGCACCTCGCAATGGAGCGCCGAGTTCCAGCCGGACATCGTGCTGCTCGATGTCAACATGCCGGCGATTGCCGGTCCAGACCTCGCGCAGCTGCTGAAGAAGCAGCGTGCCACCAAAGACATTGCGATCATCTTATACTCGTCGCTCGATTCGACTGAATTGCAAGCCAAGCTGTGCGCCACGGGCGCTGTCGGCGCAATCCAGAAGAGTGGAGATGCTCGGCGATTTTTGGACGAGTTCGAGAGGTTGGCGGCGCGGACGCCGACGCGTAGCTAGCTAGCACGCGGCGCTGCGCGCGCGGGATCGGCTGTTGAGATTTTTGGCCTAGCGGCGGGTTGGGGCGCTGGGCCGCCCGCGCTTTGCCCGGAGATCGCACGCGCCTTGTGCGGTCAGTTCTTGTGGGTCTGCGCCTTGTTGGCAGATCGTGATCTTATCCTGCCAAAGTCGGCTGATCTGGACGAATTTCCGGGCATGCGGCTGAGCTACTTCGCGCGCGCTGGGGCGCGAGGACACGCGGCGTGGCGCGCGCGGGAGGAGAGCGAGAGAGGACACGCGGCGCTGCGCGCGCGGGAGGAGAGCGAGGGACGCGCAGGTTCGCGCTAGGAGGTCGAGGGACGCGGCGTGGCGCGCGGGAGGAGAGCGAGGGACGCGGCACTGGGCGGGCGAGGAGGGGTGGGTCGCCGATGACTGCAGCCGGGCACAGGTCCTTGGGGGAGAGGGGGCGATCGCGATCCATCACCGCTCGTGTGACGGTTGTGCTCATGGCCTAGCGCGTCTTGCTTGGGAAGCGGTCTTTGGCTAACTAGGGAGCATGGGCAACAAGAGCTATCTCGTTCTGACGGCGGTGGGGCCGGATCGGCCGGGGTTGGTGAGCGAGATTTCTTCGATGGTCTTGGCCGCGGGGGCAAACCTCGAGGACAGCCGAATGGCGATCTTGGGCGGGGAGTTCGCGCTGCTCGTGTTGGTTTCCGGCGATCCGCAAGCGATGCAGAAAGTGGAAGCACGCGGGGGCGATCTCGGAGCGCGCTTGGGGCTTCGCTTGCTGACCAAGGCAACCACCGCGCGCCAGGCAGCACGGGATTTTTTGCCCTTTCGGATCCGGGTCACGGGCGTGGATCGGCCGGGTATCGTGCAGCGCGTGGCGGGCGTGTTGGCCGGTCGTGGGGTGAACGTGGCTTCGCTCGAGTCGCGGTTGGAGTTTGCGCCCGAGAGTGGCACGCCGATGTTCATTTTAGAGGCCAATCTCCAAATCCCTTCCGCCTTGGCGCTCGCGGATCTGCGGCGCGAGCTCAGCGGCGCATGCGACGAAGAGAGCTGGGACTATTCGTTGGAAGACGGCTGACGCCCGGCGCTCGGCCTTGCGCCTGCGAGCTGCGTGGTAGGCTACGGCGCCATGCTCGTTCGCCCTCGCCGCAATCGCCTCACTCCGCAAATGCGCGGCCTCGTCCGCGAGACCACGCTCAGTCCCGCACAGTTCGTCTATCCCATGTTCGTGCAGGAGGGTGAGGGGCACCGAACGCCCATCTCGTCCATGCCAGGACAGGCGCGTTTGTCGGTCGATTTGCTGGTCGAAACGGCCGCGCAGGCCTTCGCACTCGGGGTCCCCGGTGTCGCGCTCTTTCCCGCTCTCGGTGACGACCTCAAAGATCCGCGCGGCGCGGAGAGCACGAACAGTGGCGGGCTCTTGCCGCGCGCAGTGCGCGCGCTCAAATCGGCTCTACCCGGCTTGCTCGTGATCACCGACGTTGCGCTCGATCCGTACTCTTCGGACGGTCACGATGGCGTATTGATCGACGGTCGGATCGACAATGACATAACGGTGCCGATCTTGGCGCAGATGGCGGTGGCCCAGGCCCGTGCGGGCGCCGATATCGTCGCCCCGAGCGACATGATGGACGGCCGCGTGGGCGCGATCCGAAACGCGCTCGATGCCGCGGGCTTCAATCAGGTGGGTATCTGCGCCTATTGCGTGAAATACGCGTCCGCATTCTACGGCCCATTTCGCGAAGCGCTGGATTCGGCGCCGCGTGGCGGCGACAAAAAGACCTACCAGATGGACCCTGCCAACGTTCGCGAAGCGCTCCGTGAAGTGCGCCTCGACGAAGCCGAAGGCGCCGATTGGCTGATGGTCAAACCCGGTTTGCCTTATGCGGACGTAATTCGTCATGTGCGCGCGCTAACCGCGCTGCCCGTCGCCACCTATCAGGTCAGCGGCGAGTACGCGATGCTCAAAGCCGCCGCCCAAAACGGTTGGCTCGACTACGACCAGGCGATCCTAGAAACGCTACTTTGCCTCCGCCGCGCTGGAGCCGACATTATCTTCACCTACGCCGCAATCGAGGCCGCAAAGCTACTCGCCTAGTCCATATCCCTCCGATGAACGTGAACGTGAACGTGAACGTGAACGTGAACGTGAACGTGATTCGCTCGAGAATGGTCAAGTCCCTGACTTGCGAAGGCCGGCCGTTCTCAGCGCCTCTGAAGGCGCCCCTCGCCGCCGAATCGTACTTCGTGCACGGAGTACCCTTTTCGATGGCAAGAGGACTACGACGGTCGATCGGCCGTCGGGTCCCCACCTGATGGCCCGCTCGTGTTAGCCGAGCCCGAGCACCTTCTCGTAGCTTGCTCGGACACAATCGGTGACCGCCTTGTACCGCGCGATCAGGTGCTCGCTTGCACGTTGTCCTTGCCCGTCTTGGAAGCCCATGCGGCGGGCGAGTTGCGCCACGCCGATGCTGCGCGTATCGACGACTGCGCCGCTCACTCCGCTTTTGACGACGATGCGCTGTTCGAGCTGGCGCAGGAAGCGGTAGCCGTCGTTGAAGACTTCGAAGTGGGTGGTGTTCAGATAGCCGGTCGAGTGCAATGCCGTGAGCGCCACGCCTAAATCCGGCGTGCGTACTCGGGGATCAGCACCATTTTTCATTTGTAGCCACTGCACTGCAAATTCGATGTCGAGCAGCCCGCCGTGCCCAGTCTTCAGATTGTAGCGGCCCTCGCGTTCGCGGCCCAGTTCCCTCTCCAGCCGCATGCGCAAGTGGTGCATCTCGCTCGCCGGCGGCGCGCCGCCTTCGTACGCCGCGCGCCAGGCGATGGCGAGCGCGCGCCGCAGTAGCTCGGGATCGCCGACCACGCCGCGCGCGCGCAGCAGCGTTTGCCTCTCCCAGGGAGCACCCGAAGACAGCACCGTGGGACCGGGTTCGAGCTCGCTGCCGTCGAGCGGTTGCCCATGATAGCGCGCAAAGGAAGCCAGCGAAGTGACGAGCAAGCCGTGCGAGCCCGAAGGGCGCAGGCGCGCGTCGAGCTCGTAGCCCGGGCCCGCCGCGTGGGGTTCGGTGAGCAAGCGTATCACTCGTTGCGCGCCGCGCACGAAGTAGGTCGTGGCGTCTTGAGGTTCGGGGGCAGCGCTCGGCAAGAAGCTGAATATTACGTCCAAATCCGAGCCGTAGCCCAGATCGCGACCGCCCAGCTTGCCCAAGCCGAGCACCGCGAAGCCGGGCACGTCGCCGAACACGTGCCGCACCACGCAGCCCAAAATCTCTTCGGCCAGATCGGACAAGATGCGTGTGGCATCGCGCATGCCGATCGTACCGGCCAAATCGGCGACCGCTACTTCCACGGTGATGCGCCGCTTGGCGGCGCGCAGCGCGCCGATAAACGACTCCTCGCGCTCATCGTGATCGGCGTCCGGCGAGAGCGACTGGGCAGCGTTCCAAATTTCGGCGCGAACGGCCGCCTGCGGATCACTCACCGCGCCCCCGCCGAACAAGATCACGTCCGCCAGTTCCGGTCGGCTGGAGACGGCATCCCCGACGAACGCGCTCGCTCCGAAAGCGGTGATCAAACGCTGCAGCGCACGCGGATCGTCGCCGAGCGCGTTGACGTAAGCCGCCGGCGCCAGAAATCTGCCAAAAAACGAACGCAAATAGCGGGCGGCCTGTTCCGGATCCGCGGAGCTCGCCAGGGCATCCAACACACTGTCGGCCAGCGCCGGGTGGCGGTCGCGCGTGAGTGCGCCGAGTAAGCCGTCCGGGCGTCGCGCTAGCACGGCGACGTGCTCCCCCATGTCGGCGCTCCGGAATTGCTCTTCTGCGACGCGCCCAAGCTCCGGGTCGTCGCCCTCGAGCTCACTGATCAGGTGAGCGCGCGAGGCGCTGGGTGGGGCCGTGTCGTGGTGCGTCAGGGATTGGAAGGTGCTGCTCACGCGTTCGCGTGCCAAATCGAGTTCGTGGCGTAAGCCCGACCCGTCCGAAAACCCCAAGCTGCGCGCCAAGCGTGCGTATTCTTCGCCGTCGCTGGGCAGCAGATGAGTTTGCACGCCACTCGCCCATTGCACCCGGTGCTCGACACGTCGCAAGAGGACGTACGACTCGGCGATGCCACGCGCCTCGCGATCGCTGACCAGGCCTTGACTTCTGAGCCGCGCCAGCGCTGGCAAGGTGCCCTGGACGCGCAGGGCTTGTTCGCGTCCTCCCCACACCAATTGTAGCGATTGGACGAAGAATTCGGCCTCGCGAATGCCACCTGGCCCGAGCTTGAGATCGCGATCGGGGTCTGGACTGAGCTCGTTGCGTGATCGCACGACGAGTTCGCTCAGGGCTTCGGCGATCGTCGGGTCGACGCGATTCCGATACACGAAGGGCGTGATCAGCTCGCGGCTCAACAAGCGGCCGAGCTCCAGATCGCCCGCGCAAGGTCTCGCGCGCAATAACGCCGCGCGTTCCCAGAGCCTGCCCCAGGTTTCGTAATAACGCTCGGCGGCCGCCACCGAATTGACGATTGCCCCAGCCGCGCCTTCCGGCCTGAGACGCAGATCGACGCGCCAGATCAAGCCGTCTTTGCTGGGCGTGCCCATGGTGGCCACGGCGCGCCGCACGACGCGGGTGAAGTGCTCGTGGAGTGACAGCTGGCTCTCACCCTCGTCCGTGTCGTAGATGAAAATCACGTCCACGTCCGAGCCCGCGTTGAGCTCATTTCCGCCGAGTTTTCCCAGCCCCAGCATGACCAGCGTCGAGGGCAGACCGTCGGCGCGCAATGGGGCGCCGAAGCGTTCGGCGATCGCGGCTTCCGCCTCCGCCAGCGAAGCGTCGAAAGCAGCGGCGGCCAAATCACTGATTTCACTGGCCGTGACTTCGATGCTCGCTCCGCCCAAGCGGACGGGCAAAAGCTCGCGTAACGCGATGCGCGCTTTCTCCGCCCACACGCGACGGCGGAGCATGGCGATGCCTTGCTCCGGATCGGCTTGCGTCTTATGCACACTGCGCAATGCCGAAAACAATTCACGCGATCGACGGCGCGCGCGAAAGCCCTCGCGCGCGATCAAATCGAGCGCGTCGTGCTGGAAGGCGGCGCTGGGCGTCAGGGCCGGGAAGGCAGAGCCGAGCAGCACGCCGAGTGCGCCGCCTTCGCGCCCGCTCTGCTCGGCGTGGAGCATGCGGGCCCGCTCCGGGGCGATCGCAAAGGCCAGGTTTTGAAGTTCTTGGGCGAGAGTCACGCTGAGTTTTAGCCTGAATTTCCGCGCTGGATGCGGACCCCGAGCATAGCCTCTTGTCCCCGAGCCCGCCTGACCGTACGAACCGTGGGTCATGCGGTTTTTGTGCATCTCGGACATTCACGGCCACGCGGCTGCTTTGGACGCGGTGATCAAAGAGGCGGACAGCCTCGGCTGGGACCAGCTCGTGGCCTGCGGCGACCTGTGCTTCCCCGGCCCGGGACCGCTGGCGGTTTGGAAGACCCTGCTCAGCCATCGCGCGTTGTGCGTGCAGGGTGTGGGCGACCGTGCCCTTGCGCAGATCGATCCAAACAAGCTGAGCGCGACCAGTGAAGTCGAGCGCAATCGCATCGAGCGACTGCGACAAGTGCAGCACGAGCTCGGAGAAATCATCGTTACGCGCATCGGTCAGCTGCCCACGGTTGCGACTCTGCCCATCGAATCGGGTCACACGCTCTTGGCCGTGCACGGCTCACCACTCGACCCCAGCGAGCCCTTCAGCGTCGAAATGAGCGACGACGAACTGATTGCGCTGCTCGGAGACGAGCCCGGTGACATCATCGTCTGCGGCGGTAGCCACGTTCCCTTCGACCGTTCGGTCGCCGACGTGCGCATCGTCAATGTCGGCTCGGTTGGTGAAGCCCCTGGCGGCGGCTACGCCAACTTCACGATCGTGACCACCTCCGCTCTAGGCATCAACGTCGCGCAGCATGTAGTCCCGCTCGAATAGACTGCTGAAAAACGGGGGGCGCTCGACGCGTTTCGTGACAGCCGAAGCGGCGCGACCCAGCAGTGCAGCTCCGTGGCCGTTGTGTTCTCGACCGGACCGAAGACTCGTCGAACCCGCCGAGCGCGGTCACACGCTTGCACTCTTTCCGAGCCGAAGCGCGCCGCCGAAGGCTCAGTGCGCTACGGGCTGGCTCGTGACCATCAACCATTCACCTTCACGCGCTGAACCTGGGACTAGTCTCGTTCAATCAGCAGCAGGCGCGCTTCCGGCGAATGGATCAGCGGGCCCGGGGGAAATTCGGCCTCGAAGCGCGTGCCGAGTCGAGCGACGAAGGCTTCACCGCGGGCCAAGGCGAGGCCGCGGAGGGGGCCGAGCTGAGTCAGCGCTTGCCAGAAAGTGCGCGCGTCGGGGTGCTGTATTTCGAAGGCGATGCGCACGTCTTCACGAACGTGAGCGGACGCGGCGAGGGTGCTTGCCGCGAGCTTTGCCTCCCACGTTCGGTCGACCGTGCTCGACTCGGCGAGCAGGTGGTGCATGGTATCGAACGGGCCGCCGCCGTCGGTGTTTTCGGGCCAATAGACGACGCTCGCGAGTCCTTTCGGCTGCAGCAATTCGAGCCAAGCGGCCAGCGTATCGGCCGGGTTCGGCAAGAGTTGCAGTCCAAATACGCTGAACAGCGCCGCGACCGGGCTCGCGGGTGGCCGCAATTGCGTCGCGTCATCGCGCTCGACCGACACGTTTGGAAAGCGTTCATTCCGTTCGCGCGCCAGCTTCACCATTTCGCCCGACAGATCGCTAGCGACGATTTGACGTTCGGCGAACGCTCGAGCGAGTGATCCTAGCTCGCGGCCGGGTCCCGTGCAGGGCACCACGATGCCGCCCTGGCTCGGCAGATCGCTGGCGCGACCGATCAAAGTACCGAGCGCTGTCGCGAGATAGGGCGCGAAGCGTGGGCTAAAGTACGCGTCGTAGCCGCGAGCTGCGTCGTCCCAGGCAAGTTCGACGGGATCTGGTTCTCGCTCGCCGTTGCTCATCCGATAATCCTCGTTTGTTTAATGGCTGCGGGTCAGTCGAGGCGACCGCTAGGCGGGCGCTTTCGGCAGCAGGATGCAGGTCAAATGGCTGGACGCCAAGCCCGTCTCGAAGCGTTCGCCGTGACTGACTTCGCGCAACTCACGTCCCATTTGCAAGGTGCCCGTGCCGAGCGAGGATCGCGGAATGCGCCAGCGGCGTACCAGGCGGCCTTGGATCACGACCTCGAACACCCAAAACGCGCCGTCGTCGTGGACGTTCTCGACCACCAAGAGCTCGTGACCCTGGCGGTGTTCGAGCAACAACGGGCGCCCGGTCGAAGTTTCGATCAAATCGATCGAGCTGAAACGGGGAGTGTGCTCGGCGTGCGCGACATCCTCGCAATGGCCGGGGACGAAGTGCGCCAACGTCTTGGTGTCGGGCAGCGGAGCTTCCGGTACCGCGTAGCCGCCACGGAATGGTGAGCCTCCGCAAGCGAAAGAAGTGACCAAGCAGGCGAGCCCCGCGAACCCCGCCAGCGCCGCGCGACGCACGATCACGGCGCCTGGTCGGCGCTTCGCACGGCGTACACGAACGAGCGCAGTAAGCCTTCGTGCTTCTTGCGTGGATTCTGTGCGAGTTCCACGCCGCTCGCGACATCCACGCCGAAGGGCTTCAGCGTGCGGATGGCTTCGCTGACATTGTCCGGATAGAGGCCGCCCGCGAGGATCACCTGGCGGCTCTCGACCAGCGGCTTCGCCAACGACCAATCGAAGCGCACGCCCGTACCACCCAGCTCACCCTTTGGACTCTTCGCGTCCAGCAGCAGGCGTTCGCCACCGTACGTCGCTGCGCGAGCGATGTCCGAACTATCGCCGATGGCGACTGCTTTGAACGCTTCGGGTTGGACCGCCTCGAGATCGACGGGCGTCTCGGCGCCATGCAGTTGCAGCCAGCGAATGCCGGTTGCCTCCCGCAAGCCTTCCAGTTCATCCGCGCTGCGATCGGCAACGACGGCCACGAGTTCAACCAGATCTCCCACCGACGCCGCGATGTGCGCGGCGGTCGCGATGTCAACGACCCGCTTGGAGGAAGGCACGAAGTTCAGCCCCAAAGCGTCCGCGCCAGCGGCGATGGCGAGCAAAGCGTCCTCGACGCTGGTAATGCCGCAGATCTTGACGAACGTCATCTTGGCGTCGCTTCGTGTAGCGGGGAGGGGTTACTCGAGTCGCGGGTTGCTCTCGAGTGAGGTTAGTCGAGCGGGAGGCTACTCGATTTTGAGCAGCTCCTTGACGGTGGCGATCACCTGCGGAGCTTGGATGGGCTTGGTGATGTACGCGTTCGCCCCGAGCTGCAGCGCGCGCTGACGGTCCTCTTGGGAGCCCTCGGTGGTGATGATCACGATCGGCGTATCCTTGTGCACCGGATCGGTTCGCACGCGCTTGACCAGTTTGAGGCCATCCATGATCGGCATGTTGATGTCGGTCACGATGATGTCGTATTTGGCCGAGGCGAGCTTGCGCAAGCCATCGACTCCGTCATCTGCCTCGGTGACGCGCAGGTTCTTGACGCGCGCTAACGCGAACACCAAGAGCTGCCGCATCATCGGCGAGTCTTCAACGATTAAGCACGAGTATTCCGCCATGAATCACACGCTGAGGTCCAAGAATGCTTCCAATCCCGGGAGCTTTTGCTCCGCCTGCGCGAAAAGACTTGCCGCGACCAGGGCCTGCGCCGCGTGCTGGCCCAGTAACTTGAATAGCTCGAAGTCTACCTGGTCGAACTTGTTTTTTTGCGCCAATGTCGAAAAGATAGCAATTGTCCCGACCACCCGGTCGTCGACCGAGAGCGGGATGACCGCCGGTGGATCGGCAAACGTGCCCTGGCTAGGGTCGGAATCCGCCACGCTGGCCGAACCCTTTCGGAGCACGTCGCCAATCCGTGTCCCGGCGATCCGCACGGGGAGCAGCTGGTTACCCGGCACTCCCTCGGACGCGATTGGAATCAGCTCTTCCCCTTCGGGGTTGACTAGGTACATCGCATAGCGTTCCGCTCCGACGAGCTGCGCTAGGACCTCCTTGATGCGGCGCGTGACGCCGCGCGGGGAAAGGCTCGAGTGCAGCTGATTGCTAGCCACGAAGAGATTGGCTAGGTTCGCAAACTCCGACTCCACCTCCTGCACCCGCGCCGTGAATTGCGTCGTTGCCTGTTCGGCTTGCCGGTACTGCGAGACGAGCTCACTCTTCTCGTTTTCGAGGCGTTCGATCTTTTTCAACAGCTCGCGAACGGCTTGGTCCGCTTCCACTTTGGCACGAAGCCCGGCATTCTCGCTCTCGAGATCTTGCAGGCGATGCTGCATGCGTTCGTGCTCTTTGACGAAGTCCTCCGTGAGCTGCGTGCCACGTGAAAATTTCTTCAGGAACTCGTCGCGCTCGGTCTTGAGATCGGTGCCCGGCGTGTCGCTGTCCGGGCCCCGGCTCCGATTGTCCTTCGTCATCGAATCTGATCAGTATAGACGGACCTAGGGGGCGCGTGGAACTAGCGCGCGAAAAGCGCTGGGTTTGCGCGGTTTCGTAAGATAATGTAAGCATTTCAGGAGTTTGTGCGTGCCGCGCGAGCTCCACTGGCAGCCCGCCGCTGGCTTCCGGCCTTCGCGCTCTGGGAGGGGCCTGATATGCTACGAAGTCATGGCGGATGATTCTGAGCTCGGGCCCGATGTGCTGGACGCCATGCTCGAGGCCGATGATTTGAGTGGCGTACGCGCCGCGTTGCAGGGCATCGCCGTGACCGACGAACGCTACGCGGTGCTGCGGATCAAGCTCGGCTTGTACGACGGCTCGATGCCATCTGGCATGGCCATGCAGCAGTTGATTCAACTGATGCGCAAGAACCCGGAGTGGCCGGGCGCCAAGGCGCTGTACCAGAGCGCGTCGTCGGCGGCCTTCGAAACGCGCCAGTCTTCGGTTTCGCATTCGCACCCGCCGCCGCCGGTGGAACGCAAGTAGATCGCTAAAATAGCTGGGCTAGGCGAGCCACTCCTTGAGTTCGCCCACGAGCACGCGCGGCGCGAGGCGCAGCGCGGAAAGATCGGCCGAGCCCGTGAGCAGCAGCGCGGCGCGCAGCTCGGCTTCGACACCGTCGAAGAAGCGGCGGGCGCCGCTCGGGCCGTCCTTTTCGAGCGCCTGCAGTGCGGCTCGCGCGATGCCACCGGCGCTCGCGCCGAGCGCGATCGCCCGGGCGATGTCCAGGCCGGTTCGCATGCCGCCCGTCGCAAACACGGTCTCGAAGCCATGGCGCTGAACCCAGGCCACGCTGACCGCGGTTGGAATGCCCCACTCCCAGAAGGCTTCGCCGAGCGCTCTTTTTTCAGCCTGTGCGCGCTGCGTCTCGACTGCGACCCAGGAGGTGCCGCCCGCGCCGGACACGTCCACGTGCGCGATGCCGACCCGGTGCAGCTTGGCCGCGACGCGCTGGGAAAGGCCGCAGCCCGTCTCTTTGGCGATCACCGGCACGGGCAACTCGGCGCGCAACCGTTCCAGGGTCGCAAGCCCACCTCGGAAGTCGCGATCGCCCTCCTCTTGGACGATTTCCATGGCCGGGTTCAGGTGTACGCAGAGCGCGTCCGCGCCCACCTCGAGCACCAGATCGGAGACCTCGCTGCTGCTCATTTTGGTCGCTTGCACGATCCCAAGGTTGCCCAACAAGAGCGCGCTGGGTGCCGCCCTGCGCACCGCGTAGCTCGACTTCGCTTCCGGTCGCTTGAGCATCGCGCGTTGGCTACCGAGGCCGAAGGCATAACCGCGCTCCTCTGCGATCGCCGCCAACTCCAAATTGATGCGTTCGGCTCGCGCCGCGCCTCCGGTCATGGCGGCGATCAAGATCGGCGCTCGTAGCGATTTGCCGAGCACCGTCGAACTCAGATCGATCGAGTCCAGATCCAGGTCGGGCAAGGCGTCGTGGACCAGCTTTACGCACTCGAGCAGGGTGGTCGTGCGTTTGAAGCCCACGTCCCCCGAGGTCGCGAGATCCAAGTGGTCGGTTTTTCGCTCCGCGATGTCAGCCATGACTGATCCTTGCTCATACTCGGCCTCGGCTTGCGGGGCCATTGTCGTGCTGCATCGCAGCCACCGAACGCAAAAATTGCCGACCCAGAGCTCCGGATAGCGTGTAGGCTGCGCCCCCGCAAACCAGATGGCATCGCGTAAGCAGCCTCCACGCGCCCCCCTCCGCAAACCGAGCCCTGTCGGTAAGGCCGACGCCCGTGGTGCGCGGGTGGCGCCGAAGGCGCTCCCCCAGAACCCATTTTTCGCGCTGCTTGGCGCGGTCCAGACCGAAGTCGACCAGCGCCTGCGCGGCTTCCTCGAGACCCGCTTGGACGTCGCGCGCCGGCATGGGCCGGAGGTGCTGGAGATGGTCTCGGCGGTTCGGGACTTGTGCCTGCGTGGCGGCAAGCGGCTCCGGCCCGCGCTGCTCGTCGCCGGCTACCGCGCGGCCAGCGAGCGTGCCGCGCTCGAGCCCGCGCTCGATGCCGGCGTAGCCCTCGAGCTGCTCCAAGCCTACCTCTTGATCCACGACGATTGGATGGACGGGGATTTGGTGCGGCGTGGCGGCCCGGCCGTGCATGCGCGCCTGGCCAAACACTTTCGTTCCGAACACAAAGGCCATGCCTCGGGCATCCTGGCGGGTGACTACGCCTCGGGCGTGGCGCTCGAGGCGCTCAGCCAAGTCGAGATGAAGGCTTCTGCTGCGTTACCTGCGTTCGCTTGCTTCGCCGAAATGCAGCTCGACGCGATCGCCGGTCAACAGCTCGATTTGATCGGCGGGGAGTACGATGTCGAACTGGCATATCAGTTGAAGACGGGCAGCTATACGGTGCGCGGCCCGCTGCGCTTGGGCGCCATTTTGGCGTCCGCCGGCGTTAAGACGCTGCTGGCGCTGGATCGCTTCGCACTACCCATCGGAGTTGCATTCCAGCTGCGCGACGATCTGCTCAGTGCGTTCGGTGAACCAAAGCGCACCGGGAAACCACTCGGCAACGATCTACGTGCGGGTAAGCGCACGCCGCTGCTGGCGGCCGGTCTGAAGCTCGCGCGCGGCAAAGATTTGCGAGCACTGAAGCTGTGCGTCGGGAATCGGGATGCGAGCGCTGCCCAACTGCGTGCCGCACTGTCGGTGCTGGAGACGTCGGGCGCGCGAGCGACGATCGAGGCACGCGTAACGGAGCTCTCTCGGGCAGGCCTCGCCGAACTCGAGCGCGGTGTCAGTCGGCAGGGGATAGAGCTGCTCACCGGCGCGACCGAGGCCCTCACCGCGCGGCGGAACTGACCCAGCGAATGGCGCGCGCCAACGGCAAAGTGATTCTGCTGGGCGAACACGCGGTCGTGTACGGCGTGCCGGCGATTGCCGCTGGCATCGAGCGCGGTGTCGAGGCCAGCGCGCGACCCGCGCCGAGCTCGACGCTGCAGGTTGCGCTGCAGAACGCCGTGCCCGGTGACGAGAGCGACCTTGGTCGGGCTTTCGGCGCCTTGCTCGATTCGCTCGCGGCGCCTTCGCTGGCGGTCGAAGCCAGCCTGGAGCTGCCGCCCGGCTCGGGCCTCGGCGCGTCTGCAGCGCTCGGCGTGGCGATCGCCCGCGCCGTGCTAGCGGCCAGCGGATGCGAGCCGGATTCGGCGCGCGTGCTGGCTGCGGCAGCCGCTTGGGAAGGCGTGTATCACGGTAGCCCGTCGGGCGTAGATGCCGCGGCTGCCGCCCACGATGGCTGCCTTTGGTTCGACAAGTTGAACGGGTTTCGGCCGATCGCACTGGGTCGCGATCTGGCATTGGCGATTGGCTTGGCAGGTCCGCCGGCGAGTACCAAACTGATGGTGGAGGGCGTCGCCCGGCTGCGAGAACGGCGGCCCGCGGTGGTCGACAAAGCGCTCGAAGGGATCCGCGCGCTGGTTGAAAATGCAAAGCTCTGTCTCGAAGCGGGTGACCTGCCTGGGCTCGGCTCACTGATGAACTACAACCAAATGCTGCTCTCCGGTCTGTTCGTGTCCACGGAAGGCATCGAGCGCTGTTGCGGCTTGGCGCGTGACGCGGGCGCGCTTGGCGCCAAGCTCACTGGCTCCGGCGGCGGTGGCGCGGTGGTCGCTCTGTGCGACGCCGATTCAGAACCCGTTTTAGCTGCCTGGCGGGCTTCCGGCATCGAATGCTTCGGCAGCCACGTGCGCGCTGCCGGGTTCGGAGCCAGCCGATGATGGGCGTTGGCAAAGCGGTCGCGCACTCGAACATTGCGCTGGCCAAGTATTGGGGCAAGGCAGACGCCGTGCGTAACTTGACGGCCGTGCCGAGCCTTTCGATGACCTTGGCGGCCCTGCGCACGGTCACCAGCGTTCGCTTCGATGAGGCGCTCGACGCTGATGAGCTGACCCTGGGAGGTCAAGTGGTGGGGGGGCGCCCGCTGCTACGGGTCAGCAACTTGCTGGACAACGTACGCGCGCAAGTCGGAGCCAATACGCACGCGCGTGTGGACTCGGTCAATGATTTCCCGACCGCTGCCGGGCTCGCTTCGAGCGCCTCGGGCTTCGCCGCCTTGGCCATGGCCGCGACGCGTGCGGCCGGGCTCGACTCACCGCTAGAAGAGGTGAGCGCGCTGGCAAGGGCCGCGTCTGCTTCCGCGGCGCGCTCGCTGTTCGGTGGTTACGTCGCGCTTGGAGCGCGCGCGCTGTCCGCCGAACGCGTCGCGCCCGGCGCCGATTTCCCCTTGGAAATGCTGGTTGCAGTGACGGCTCTTGGCGAAAAAGAAACGGCCTCCACTGACGGCATGGGCCACACCCAAGACACGAGCCCCTACTACGCGGCCTGGGTCGAGGCTGCACCGGCTATCTACGAAGAAGTGCGAGCCGCGCTGTTGGCTCGGGATTTCGATGCGCTCGGGCCGGCTGTCGAGCACAGCGCACTGGCCATGCACGCTTCCATGCTCGCCGCGCGACCGGCTTTGATTTACTTCGCGCCCGCCACGCTGCGCGTGATGGAGCGCGTACGCGCGTATCGCAAGCGCGGTGGTCGCGCTTACTTCACGATGGATGCCGGGCCGCACGTCAAAGTGCTGGTCGAACCAAGCGCCGCCGCTGAGCTAGAACTCGAGCTGTCCAAGCTGGAAGGCGTGACGCAGGTGTTGCGCTCGGTGGCCGGGCCAGATGCGTATTGGGTCGACCCGTGACTTTCGCGCGCGCTCCGGGAAAGTTGGTGCTTTCCGGCGCGTACGCGGTGCTCACGGGTGCGCCCGCGCTGGTTGCGGCCGTTGATCGCTATGTGCTTGCCGATAGCGCGCGCGGGGCGACGTTCCTGACTCCCGAGGTGCAGGCCGCGCTCGGCGGGCGCGCGGCTCCCTGGTTCGACGCGAGCCAGCTACGCGAAGGCGACAAGAAGCTCGGCTTGGGTTCGAGCGCGGCCATTCTGGTTGCTTCGCTGGCCGCGCTCGAACTCGCCGTCGAACCCGCGCTGACGGACGAAGAGTTGTGCAACCGCGTATACGATCGAGCTTTCCTCGCTCACCGGCTCGCTCAGGGCGGTGGCAGTGGCGTGGATGTGGCGGCCAGTGCTCACGGCGGTGTGCTGGCCGCGCGTCGCACGGGCGACGGGCTCGAGCTGTCTCGGGTCGAGCTGCCGAGCGCGCTCTACTTCGAGGTTTGGGCTTGCACCGCGTCTGCGTCTACCTCGGCGTTCCTGGCGCGCATCGCTGAATTTGCCGCCCGTGATCCAGCCGCGCATGCTGCGCGCATCGGCGCCCAGGCCGACGCCGCGGAGGCCGCGCTCGCTGCGGCCGAGCGCGGCGACGCCGCCGATTTCGTGCGCGCGATTGCGCAACAAGTAGCCACGCTGACTGCTTTGGGCGAGTCAGCGGGCGTGAGCATCGTGACTCCGGAACTCGCCGAGCTCGCACGATTGGCTGCCGCACAGGGGGCTGCGTTCCTACCGGCGGGGGCCGGAGGCGGCGACGTTGCGTACTGGGTTGGCTCGAGCGCCCCGCCCGCGACCTTTGCTGGCCGTGCGCGGGAACTCGGTTTGTCGCGCGTGCCCGTCGCGCTGGGGGCTCGCGGCGTGCACGCTGTCGTTTGAGTCAGCTCAGAACGAGCCGAAGCAGGCGATGCTGCCCAAGCCTGGACTGCAGCGGATCCCCGGAGCCTTCAGTGATGCCGAGCCAACCGGCGCACGCTCCGTCGAGAGGATGGCTTGCGTTACGGTCGCACCGCCAAAGACTAGAGCAGCGATCCCCGTGCCGACGGCCACGTTCTGCGCGCGCGAGATCTCGTTATGGACATCGCCGCACACTTCCTCGCGGGTGTGCGTCCCGTTCAGGCAACTGGCACTGTTCCAGTGGTCGGCGCGATTGTTCCGATACACGAGTGCGAGCGTGGCAGTCGTCGCGGTTGCCACGGTCGCCCCGGCGAGCGTCCAGGTGAGCCATCGCGCCTGCCACCATGCCTGATGATCGGTTGCGTGTTGCCCACCCGCGGACGAGGACGCGTTGGTCGAGCCCGCGCCGAGCGAGTTCGACGACGCGGTTCCCACGCGCAACGCGACTGATTCTTGCGTCAGCGCGCCGCCGGGAGCCACGGAAACCGTGCGACGCAGCGGATAGAACCCGAGCTTGGTCACCTCCAAAACGTATTGCCCGACTTCGATCGGCTTGGGATCAGCCATGGGCAGCGTGCCCATCAGCTCACCGTTGAGGCGAACTTCTGCGCCCGCGGGGTCGCCCACCGCTCGAAACTGGCCAATGTGCTGCGCGGTTGCGTCGTCGATGCTCTTGATCGCGCTGCGGTAGCGGATGAAATAGGGATCGCTTTTGTGGGCAAACGCCTTTTGCAGGTAGGTGTAAGCCATCATCCAGCGGCCGGTGGCCTGAGCAGCAGCGGTGATGTGCAAGAGCACGCGCACCGAATCCGGGTTTGCTTGCTCGAGGTCGATGAACAGCGCCAGCGCCGCTTCGTCATTGCCAGCGCGGCGCAGCGCGATGCCCTGTTGGATCGGCGCTTCCAACTGCGGGTCGTCGCCATTGGCGTCATTGCCGGCGTGTGCCGGCGCGGTGAACGAAAGCGCCAACAGTGCGGCGAGCAGGGGGCTCAACGTCGAATTTTTGAGCGCCCGGCGGAAGACCATGAATGAGCCGAACCGTGACATCAGCGTCTCTACCTTCTAAAGCAAAAGTTCTCCACTGGATCCAGTCAGTCGAAGATCGGCGCTCCGTTGGCCCCGACTCCAGCTTGAGTGCGGGCTTGCCCGGCTGGCCTGGCGGGCGCGGGCGTGGCTGGTGCAATCGCCCAATCGGGATTGTTGTCATCCGTCTTGGTTGCTGCCTGTGCTGCGCTTGCGCTGCGGCGCTGGGGCCAGGAAGCGCGATGCGCAGGCCTCGGTGTGGCGACCGCGACGGCGTCCTGGACTCGCGGCACGACGAGCGCTGGAGTCTCGCCAGCTGGCCCCGGAGTTGGGGCAGCCGCAGCTGCCGCTGTTTCGCTCGAAGCGCTCCGGTTGCCGGCCGGCGCAACGACACCCTGCGCAGGCAGCCTGCCCTCAGGCTGAACTTGTCTCGAAAAAACGCCGGCCGAGGCTAGCCCCAAAAGGAGGATCGCGGCCCCAAATGCGGTCCACAAGACTGGCATCAGCAGGCGGCGCTTCGGCCGCAGCAGGATGACTTCGTTGTCATCTGCCGGCGGCGGCGGCGCGGAACGTTCTGGTACGGTCCAGGTGCTGGTGCTCGATGCCCGGGGACGATCGACCTCACCGAAGCTGAGCGACCAAGTGATACGGGTTCGTTGCCCGGCGAGCACGAGCAAATCCCGGCCCATTTCTCGAAGGTCCTTGTAGCGCTGGGCTGGATCGAGGCTCATCGCGCGCGTGATGATCCGCTCCAGCCGCTTGGATATTTGCGGCCGGGTGCTGCTGGGCGGGGGATATTGCCCGGCTCCGATCAGCTTGAATATCTCAGCGAAGGTCGAGGCGTGAAAGGGGTTGATTCCAGTCGCGCATTCGTACATGACGACACCAAGCGAATACTGATCGGAGGCGGGGGTCATCTCTTCCCCGCGCAGACCTTCGGGCGACATGTAGAACGGGGTGCCGATCAGCATGCCGTTTGCGGTCAAACGCAGTTGTTCCGGGCCGGCCGCTTTGGAGATGCCGAAATCGAGCAGCTTTGGATCTACTTCGTCGTAGCGGCCCTGGGCCAGAAAGACATTGCCCGGTTTGAGGTCACGATGCACCACGCCGGCATCGTGCACCGCGGCCAAACCGGCGAGCACGGGAATCATGATGTCGATGATCGTGCCTTCATCCAAGGCGCCGCGCTCTTCGATCAGCTGCTCGAGATCGGTGCCGGTGAGCAACTCCATGACCAAGAACGCGGTGTCCTCGTGGACACCGACGTCGAAGATGTTCACCACGTTGGGGTGCTTGATGGCGGCGGCGATGCGCGCTTCGCGCAAGAACCGTTCGCGCCCCTCAGGCGCTCGCGTGGACGCATCGAGCAGGACCTTGAGTGCGACCTGTCGACGCAGACCCGCGTGTTCAGCCTGGTAGATGCGCGCCATGCCGCCTTCGCCGATGCAGGGACCGACGTGATAGACGCCGAATTGCTCGCCGGGCGCCAACACACCACGCGGCGGTGTTGACGTGCGCGCCTCGGAGCTCTTGGGGCGCGCGGCTGGCGCGCTGGGCGGGATAGTCGATGCCGAACCGGGATGAGCGCTGGCGGGATGAGCGCTAGCGGGATGAGCGCTAGCGGGAGCGCTGGGCCGGGCCGGGCCGACCGAGGCAGCTTGCACGGGCTGGTGCGGAACCGGTGTCAGGCCCACGAATGTCGCTCCGCCGGGGGGCGGAACCGACGGGCCGGCGACTGCGGCAGGCGGCTTCGACAAGGGCGCGACCCCGTAGCTGGGCGGGTTCGACGAGGGCGACAGCTCGGGCATTTGGAGTGCCTCAGTGGTGTCCCAAATGCCCAGGTCCGACGTCTCTTCGCTGCCCGACGTCTTGGTCTCAGAAGCGAGTTCGTGTTTCGACGACGCCACGTTTTTGGATGCCCCGCGCAATAATTAGAAAAACTCATAGCACACATCTGTTTCCAGATGTTTTCAATTCAATGAAGCGCCGAACTCGTGACAATTGTACTATGTCACCGGCTGACTGATTCCGTCTCGGGTTCGTCGCGCTGTCTTCACCTCCGGTCGAATGATGCATTTCTCGAAGCGATGCAAGCGATGACCTTGAACGTTCTTGTGGCTTTCCGATCGAATCACCCTGGTTACCCTGGGTGAGATCGGCGAGGTGTCGTTATGAGACGCGCCGGCGTGCGGTGGCGCGTGTGTTACGGAGCCACACTGGATGTGTTGCGAAGGAGTGTTGCTCCCGCCGGCGTGCCGCGAGATAGTCCCTGCGCTTGGCAAGTGCAGTTCAGCTCGATTCGTTCGCGACATTCACCGCCGCTCTGGACGCTCGTGCCGAAGGCAGCCGTGATAAAATTGCCTATACCTTTCTCGCAAACGGCGAGATAGAGGCAGAAAGCATCACGTTCGGGCAGCTCCAGCAGCGTGCCCGCGCAGTTGCAGCTCGCTTGAGCTGGCTCAACGCTCGGGGCCAACGCGCGCTGCTCGTTTATCCGCAGGGTCTTGAATTCATTGTCGCTTTTTTCGGTTGTCTGTACGCGGGCGTGATCGCGGTTCCGGTTAGCCTGCCGAACCGCAAACGCGGGCGCGAAACAATGCGTCGTGTTGCGACCGACGCAGGGGCCAACTGGCTGCTTTCAGCGGGTGACTTGCTGGAGGAGCTGGCGAGCGATCTCGCGTCGGGGCCGAGTCTCTATGGCATTACCTTCGTGGACACGGCCGGTTGCCTGAATGATGCCGCCGCGCCGTTCGCTCCGAACGTCCAGCCTGCTGATATTGCGCTACTGCAATACACTTCGGGCTCGTCGGGCTCGCCGCGCGGTGTGATCGTCAGCCACGCAAATCTAGTCGACAATCAGCGCGAAATAGCGCGAAGCTTCGCGCACCACGAAGACACGATCGCAGTCTCATGGTTGCCAATGTTTCACGATATGGGGCTGGGCACCGTGTTGGGGGCGGCGTGGGTGGGGTGTCACTGCGTGCTGATGTCGCCGCAGGCTTTCTTGCAGAACCCAGCCAGATGGCTCGAGGCCATCTCTCGCTATCGCGCCACGAGCAGCGGTGGGCCGGACTTTGCTTACGACCTGTGCGCGCGCCGGATCAGCAGTGAGCAGCGTGAGACGCTCGATTTGTCCAGTTGGACCGTGGCTTACAACGGCAGCGAGCCGGTGCGTGCGGCGACGCTGGAGCGTTTCAGCGAGGCGTTTGCCAGTGTTGGCTTTCGAAGTAGCGCGTTCAAAGCCGTATACGGGCTGGCCGAGGCCACCCTGCTAGTCACCAGCGAGAGCCCGAGCAAGCCGCCGTTTCTGCAGCGCTTCTCCGCCGACAGTCTGGAGCTTGGGTCAGGTGCTCCGGTCGCCGCGTCGAGCGGTCAGACGCTCGTCGGCTGCGGACGATCCGGTCCTGGCATGACACTGAGGATCGTCGATCCGGAATCGCACGCAGCGTGTCGCGACGGCGAGATCGGCGAGATCTGGGTCTCGGGCGCAAGTGTCGCGCTGGGCTATTGGGGCAACGAGGCGGAGACTGACAGCACTTTCCGCGGCGTTTTGCCGGGGGACCCCGCGCAGTTCCTGCGAACCGGAGACTTGGGCTTCTTGTACAGCGGCGAGCTATTCGTGACTGGTCGCCGCAAAGACTTGATCATCATCCGTGGCCGCAATCACTACCCGCAGGATATCGAAGACAGCGTGTCTTCGGCCGATGCCGCTTTGGTCCCGTTCGCTTGTGCCGCGTTTTCGGTAGAATCCGAACAGGGTGAGGTGCTCGTCATCGTGCAGGAAGTCTCACGAAGCGCCATCCGTACGTTGGACTCGACCCGCGTCGTGCGCGCGATCCGCGGCGCGGTCTCGGCGCACCATGGCTTGCACACGCACGCGGTGGTCCTGCTCAAACCGTCCACCTTGCCGCGCACGACCAGCGGCAAAGTGCGGCGCAAAGCCTGTCGAGAGGCGTTCCTGAACCACAGCCTGCCAGCGGTTGCCGCCTGGGTTTCTCCACTTGCCCCCACGCCGGACGCCGAGCCAGAGCCCAACAGTGAGCGGCGCGAGCGCGCGGCTCGCGCCGATCGCCTGATTGATTGGCTGCGCCGCCATGCCGCGGACTTGATCAATGCGCACGTCGCCGAAGGTCCGCAAAGCAGACCCCCCGCTCTGCTGCGCGATTTAGCGAAGCAGGGGATCTCGGGCATGCAGGTCGAGGCTCAATACGGCGGCTTGGGTCTGGCCAACTCGGACGCGGTTCGGGTGATCGAGCAGCTTGCTGCGATCGACTTCGCACTCGCAATCTTCGTTGCGTTGAACAACTCCCTGGGTATCCAGCCGATCGCCAAATACGGCGGCCCAAGGCTCAAGGCGCTACTGTTGCCGGGGTTGGCGCACGGCGTGGAGCTGGCGACGTTTGCGTTCGAGGAACCGACCGGCGGCTCGCGCGCAGGCGGCGTGAGCGTGGAAGCCCGAGCCAACGGCGAGGATCGTTGGCAGCTCTTCGGCACGAAGTATTTGGACGGAGTGGCGCACGGCGCCAGCGTGATCAATGTCTTCGCGCGCCATCAGGAGCCGCCAGGCATCAGCGCATTCACGGTTTCCGAAGAGCCCGATGGCTTGAGACAAGTTCGCGACGGGCTGTCGATGGGCCTACGCGGTTTCGCCCGCGACACGATTGCTCTACACGGCGTGCAGGTCACCCGCGATAACTTACTCGGTAGCTTGGGATCAGGCATCGAAATCGCGCGCGAGGCCATGTCTCATACGCGGCTCGCGATCGGCGCGGCTTGCATTGGGGGCATGAAGCGCTGCGCGCAGTGGGTTGGTCGCGACGGCCCGTACCACCAAGCAATCGACGGCAAATTGACGCCCAATCCCGTCACGTTGTCTCGGCTCGGTTCGATCACGGCGAGCATCACTGCGCTCGAATGCTTGGTGCACCGGATCGCCCAGGCGCTCGACGCGGGCTACGCGGTGCCGCCCGAAGCGTTCGCGGCCTGCAAAATCCAGGGACCAGAAATGCTACTCCGCTGTGTCGACGACGTCATGCAGCTCGGAGTGAGCGGCGCTAGTGCGGAAACGAATCGCCTGTCCTGTTTGCACCGAGATGCCGGCTTCTTGCGTACGTTCGGCGGTTCTCCCGAGGCGGTGGCCGAGCTCACCGGCGCCGCCGTCATGGCCGACGATTCCCCGCTACGACGACTGATCGAGGAGGCTTTGCACGCCACGGGCGTCTCCGTCCGCATCGATGCCGCGCTCTCGGCGGTGAGGCAACGCATGCGTCAGCTTCGCGGTGCCCTCGCGTCCCGAGCTGAGCGCTGGGGCCATACGCGAGCAGGTGAACTGACCGCCTGGTTGGTGCTGCTGGCTGCGGTCGAGGGTTCCCGCGGCCCGGCCCGCGACGTCCTGGAGTTGAACCGAGCTCATGCTTGGGCGGTAGCGCAGTTCGAACAAGCATTAGCCGCTGTGCGTCTGGGTACCCCCTCCGAGACAGCGATGCTGACTACGTCCGACGTCGCTGCGACGTTCGCTGGCTATGCTCGAACGATCGGAGAGCTCGAAAGCCAGCCGAGATCGCAAGAGCCAGAACCACGACCGATTGGGCCAACGAGAGATTCTGTGGCGCCCGGCTCCGATCCTCCTGCGGAAGCTCGCAGCCGCGCCGCGCGCGCCAGCGAACTGAGCGCTTGGGTCAGCGCGTGGCTAGCGCGGCGGCTGCAAACGGGAGTGCCCGAAATCGAGAGCGCGCGGTCCTTCGCTGATCATGGTCTCGACTCGGTTGCCGCGGTGGAGCTCGCCAAAGCGCTATCCGACAAACTCGGTCGTGAGCTCGACGAAACGCTGCTTTGGAATTTTCCGACGATTGATGCCCTGGTCACGTACGTCGTCGAGATCGAGCATGCACCCGGTGCCGACGCGACTCCAACGATTGCTTCCCAGGCCGAAGAGCTGCACCCGCAATCGCCCTTGGACGACGAAGTCGCACGCCTCGAGCGCGAATTGAGGCTGCGATCGTGAACGTGACCGACGATCGGGTGCTGCGGCTACTCAAGGAAGCTCGCGAGCGGCTCGAATTCGAGCGTAGGCGCCGTACGGAGCCGATCGCCATCGTGGGCATTGGCTGTCGCTTTCCCGGCGGCGTCGCGAGCCCAGAACAGTTTTGGGAGCTGCTGCTGCGAGGGGTGGACGCCACCAGCGAAGTGCCCGCCGATCGCTGGGATGCCGAAGCCCTCTACGACGCGGATCCGAATGCGCCGGGCAAGTGCTACGCGAAGCGTGGCGGGTTTCTGCAAAGCATCGACGGCTTCGAGCCCGAATTTTTCGGTATCTCGCCGCGCGAGGCGGTCGCACTCGATCCCCAACAACGCCTGCTTTTGGAAGTGACCTGGGAGGCCCTGGAAAATGCCAGGATCGCCCCATCAGGGCTGCGTGAAAGCAATACCGGCGTTTGGGTCGGGCTCAGTCTCGACGACTACGCGAGTCGCAGCGTTCCGGCCGGACAGCTCGAGCAAATCGACGCGTACACAGCGCTCGGCAACGCCCGAAGCGTCGCGGCGGGCCGAATTGCCTACGTGCTCGGGCTGCACGGGCCGGTGATGCAACTCGACACGGCCTGTTCATCCTCCTTGGTCGCCGTCCACTTGGCGTGCCAAAGCCTGCGCGCGAAAGAGTGCGAAGTGGCCTTGGTCGGTGGCGTCAATCTGATGTCGTCACCGGAAGCCAGCGTCGCATTGTGCAAGTTGCAGGCCTTGTCTCGCGATGGTCGCTGTAAGACCTTCGATGCGGCGGCGGATGGCTATGGCCGCGGTGAGGGTTGCGGCGTCGTCGTACTCAAAACCCTGTCCGCAGCAGAAGCCGACGGCGATCGAATTTGGGCCGTCATCCGCGGCAGCGCCGTCAACCACGACGGACCGAGCAACGGACTGACCGCGCCGAACGGTCTTGCTCAGGAAGCAGTGATTCGCAGTGCACTCAGCAACGCGGGTGCGAGCGCATTGGAAGTGGGTTACGTCGAGGCGCATGGGACCGGCACGCTTTTGGGGGACCCGATCGAAGTCTTGGCTCTGAACCGCGTGTACGGAACCGGCAGACCGGCAGAAGCGCCGCTCTATATAGGTTCCGTCAAAACCAACCTGGGTCATTTGGAGGCTGCGGCTGGCATTGCCGCGCTAATCAAGACGGCGCTTTGCTTGTCGAAGGGTGTGCTCGTGCCGAGCTTGCACTGCGCGAGCCTGAATCCAAAGATCCCGTGGGCGAATCTCTCGCTGCGGGTCAGCACAGAAGTCGGTGCGTGGCTCCCGCCCGCCGCTTCGAGAATTGCTGGCGTCAGCTCGTTCGGCATCAGTGGCACCAATGCGCACCTAATCGTGGAAGGGGCGGCGGTGGCGGCGCCGCCCGCACTCGAAATCCCAGCACGAACGGCGGAACTGGTCTTGCTTTCAGCACGGACTGACGCTGCATTGCGGGCCAGCGCGCAGCGACTCGCCGATCACTTACGTGCCCACCCCGAATTGGCTTTGGGCGATGTCGCCTATTCAGTAGCCACGACCCGTGCGCTCCTGGGGCGACGGACGGCTTTGGTCGCGCAGACCCTCGAGGCGCTGCTCGCTGCGCTGGACCGCCTTGCCGAGGACGGTCTTCCGGTCGCGCCGCACGGGGATCGGACGGGAGCGCGCGGGAAGTTAGCCTGGGTGTTCACCGGACAGGGCGCACAAAAGCTCGGCATGGGGCGAGAGCTGTACCTCGAGTGGCCCGCTTTTCGCGGTGCACTCGATTCGGCCTTTGCGGCTCTCGACGCGCACCTCGAAACTCCGCTGCGCGAGGTGATGTGGGCTGAGGCGAACAGTGCCTTGGCCAAGCTCCTCGATCAGACCCGTTACACGCAGCCAGCACTCTTTGCGTTCGAATGGGCGCTGGCTGCGCTCTGGCGTTCGTGGGGCGTGCGGCCGGACTTCGTTGCAGGTCACTCGATTGGCGAAATCACGGCGGCCTGCGTGGCGGGCGTGTTCTCGCTGCAAGATGCGGCGAAACTCGTGTGCGAGCGGGGCCGGCTGATGCAAGGGCTAGCCAGCGGCGGTGCCATGCTTGCGGTCGCCAGCACGAAGGCTGAGGTGGCGGACGCGTTGGGGGCGCGCGGCGTTGGAGCTACCATTGCCGCGATCAACGGGCCCTCTTCAGTGGTCGTTTCGGGCGAAGAAGCTGCGATCGATGCGCTCGGGAAGTACTTTGCTGCGCGTGGGGTGGAGATCAGGCGTCTCACGGTCTCACACGCTTTCCATTCAGCCCTCATGGATCCGATGCTCGACGCGTTTCGGCGCGTAGCGGAAGCGATCAGCTATCGAGCACCGTCGATCCAGCTGGTTTCGAATCTGAGTGGAGCGTTGGCTGACGTGGAAGTGACGTCGCCGGAATACTGGGTTCGGCATGTTCGGCAAACGGTACGGTTTTCCGAAGGAGTCGAAGCGCTGCACGCAGCGGGCGCTGGGAGCTTCCTGGAACTCGGTCCCAAAGTTGCTCTGCTGCCTGCTGTGGCGGCGACGCTTTCGAAGTACTCCCCGCTGCTGCTGGCGTCTTTACGAGCAAGTGGTTCGGAAACGGCAGCCGTACTCGAAGCCCTCGGGCGTTGGCTGAGCGAAGGCGGGACGGTTCAATGGTCTGGAGTATTCCCGAGCGGCGGCCGACGCTGTGACTTGCCTGCGTATCCCTGGCAGCGCGAGCGCTATTGGATCGAGTCCTCGTCGCTGCCACAAGTTACGAGAGCCGCGACCGACCACCCGCTTCTCGGCGCGCGGATCGCGACGCCGCGGGATGTCGCGTACGAGGCGTTGCTCTCGGTTTCGACTTTGCCGTGGCTGGGCGAATATCGCCTGGGAAGGAGCCTCGTCGTGCCCGGAGCAGCGCTGCTGGAGGTCGTGCGAGCTGCAGCGGAAAGCCACTGGGTCGGCGCAGTCTGCGCCGTGACGGACACTGTCTTCAGCGCCCCCTTGATCCTCCCGGAGCGAGGGGCCCAGCGAGTTCAAGTCGTGCTGTCCGAGGAGGGCACACGGGCGTCCGTCTACAGCCAGCTAGCGCAGTCCTCGTCGGACGCAAGTTGGACACTGCACGCGACTGCATCGATGAGTCAGACGCAAGAGCCAAAGCCAAGTCGGCTCGATGTCGCTTCACTGTGTCGCCGGATTGCCGAGCCAATCGAGATCGACGCGCTGTACTCCGCGTTCGCCACGGCGGGAGTGCAGTATGGAGCATCCTATCATGGCTTGAAGCGATTGTGGCGAGGAGAGGCTGAAGCACTCGCGGAGGTGGAACTCAGGCCTGAACTCGACGTGGGCGGTTATGGCGTGCACCCGGTACTTCTCGAGGCAGCATTGCAGTCGGTCGTCGGGCTGTTTGC
>Ga0302322_100000502_pt1 | contig 30231 bp, 25 predicted proteins | sample Fen_T0_2_FD_203757 | JGI IMG/M metagenome (GOLD analysis project Ga0302322, IMG submission 203757) | Peat permafrost microbial communities from Stordalen Mire near Abisko, Sweden - Fen_T0_2 | ecosystem: Environmental > Terrestrial > Soil > Wetlands > Permafrost | place: Sweden: Abisko...
CGCTGTTCGCGTCGGAGCAGTGCGGCATCCGCCCCGACCTGATGTGCCTGGGCAAGGGCCTCACCGCGGGGTATCTTGCGATGTCGGCCACGGTCGCGAGTGGGCGCGTGTTCGACGCGTTCCTCGGCGACGACCTCGGCCCGCGCACGCTGTACCACGGGCACTCCTACAGCGGGAACGCGCTCGCGGCCGCGGTCGCGTTGCGTCACCTCGAGCTCGTCGAGGCCCACGACGTCCTCGCCAACGTGCGCGCCCGTTCCGACGAGCTGCGCGGTCTGCTCGACGACCGCATCGCCCCGCACCCCGCCGTGGGCGAGGTCCGGCTCCGGGGACTCATGGGCGGCATCGCGCTCGCAGCGCCGCGCGACGGGCTCCGCTGGGGCCGGCGGGTGTGCGCGGCCGCGGTCGCGCGCGGCGTGCTCCTGCGGCCGCTCGGTGACGTGGTGGTGCTCATGCCCCCGCTCACCGTCACGTCCGAGGAGATCCACGAGATCGTGCGCGTGCTCGCCGATGCGATCGCGGAGGGAACCACGTGAGCCGGTGGGGTGACTGGGCCGCGGGTGAGACCGCGCGTGTCCACGCCGCCGGCCAGTGGCGCGCGCCGCGCGACCTCGACGCCGCGGGCCCGGTGGGCACACTCGGCCCCGACGGGCGCGCGGTGGTGTCGTTCGCGTCGAACGACTACCTCGGCCTCACCCAGCACCCCGCCGTGGTCGCGGCCGCGCACGCGGCGCTCGACCGCTGGGGCAGCGGCTCGGGGTCGGCCCGGCTCATCGTCGGCTCGCGCCCCGTGCACACCGAGCTCGAGCACGCGCTGGCCGACTGGAAGCGCACCGACGCCGCGGTCCTGTTCCCCACCGGCTTCGCGGCCAACCTCGGCGTGCTCAGCACGTTCGGCGGACCCGGGGTGCTCGTGTGCTCCGACGAGCTCAACCACGCGTCGATCATCGACGGCTGCCGGCTCTCACGCAGCGAGGTGACGGTCTACCGCCACGCCGACCCCGCGCACGTCGACCGGCTCCTCGACGAGGTCCCGGGCCGCCGGGCCATCGTGGTGACCGACAGCGTGTTCTCCATGGACGGGGACGTCGCGCCGGTCGAGGAGCTCACCGAGGTGTGCGCCCGGCACGACGCGCTGCTCGTGGTCGACGAGGCCCACGCGGTGCTCGGGCCCGACCCCGACCTCGACGGCGTCGATGCCCTGCGCGTCGGGACGCTGTCCAAGACGCTCGGCTCACTCGGCGGCTTCGTGGCCGGGCCCCGCGACTTCGCCGACCTGCTGGTCAACCGGGCGCGGTCCTACATCTTCACCACCGCGTCCACCCCGGCCGACGCGGCGGCCGCGCTCGCGGCCGTCGCTATCGTGCGGTCCCCCGAGGGCGACGCGCTGTGCGCGCGCCTGCGCGCGCACGTGGAGCGGGTGCGGCCCGGGCACCCGTCGCCGATCGTCCCCGTGGTGATCGGCGACGAACGCGCGACGGTCGAAGCGTCCGCCGCGCTGCTCGAGCAGGGGCTGTTCGTCCCCGCGATCCGGCCGCCCACGGTGGCGCCGGGCACGTCGCGCCTGCGGGTCGCGCTGTCGGCTGCGCACACCGACGAGCAGGTGGACGCGCTCGCGCGGGCGCTCGCCGAGCTGTGAGCGCGCGAACCGAACGCGGCGCGAGCGGCGTGCGCCCGCGGCGGCTCGTGGTCGTGACCGGCACCGGCACCGACGTGGGCAAGACCTGGTGGAGCTCGACGCTCATCCACGCGCTGCGCGCGCGAGGCCTCACCGTGGCCGCGCGCAAGCCCGTGCAGTCGTTCGCCGCCGCCGATCGGGCGCCGGGCACCGACGCCGGCCTGCTCGGGGCCGCGACCGGCGAGGCCCTCGACGTCGTCTGCCCGCCCCACCGCCGGCTGCCCGTGCCGATGGCCCCGCCCATGGCCGCCCGGGCCCTCGGGCGCCCGTCCTTCACCATCGCCGAGCTCACGGCCGAGATCGCGTGGCCCGAGGCGACGGCCGTCGGCCTGGTGGAGGGCGTGGGAGGCCTTCGCTCGCCCCTGGCCGAGGACGGCGACACCCGCACGCTGATCGATGCGCTCGACCCCGATGACGTGCTCGTGGTGGCCGACGCCGGCCTCGGCGTGATCCACGGGGTCCGGCTGGTGGTCGACGCGCTCCCCGGCCGCCGGATCACGGTCATCCTCAACCGGTTCGACCCGGGCGACGACCTCCACCGGGCCAACCGCGAGTGGCTCGTCGGGCGGGACGGGTGCACGGTGGTCACCGAGCCCGAGGACCTGGCGACACGCTGGGCCTAGCCTGATCCCGTGGACGCCGACAGCCTCTCCGACCTCGCCCGCCGTCATCTCTGGATGCACTTCTCCCGCCTCGGGAGCTATGACGACGCGCACCCCGTGCCCGTGATCGCCCGCGGCGACGGCTGCTGGGTGGAGGACGCCCGCGGCAAGCGCTACCTCGACGGGCTCTCCGGCCTGTTCACGGTGCAGGTCGGCCACGGCCGCGCCGAGCTGGGCGCAGCGATGGCCGCGCAAGCGGAGACGCTCGAGTACTTCCCGATCTGGACCTACGCGCACCCGCCGGCGATCGAGCTGGCGGCGCGACTCGCCGAGCTCGCACCCGGCGACCTCAACCGCGTGTTCTTCACCAGCGGCGGCTCCGAGTCGGTCGAGTCCGCGTGGAAGCTCGCGCGCGCCTACTTCCGCGCCCGAGGCGAGGGCCAGCGGCACAAGGTGATCGCGCGCCGCACGGCGTACCACGGCACCACGCTCGGCGCGCTGGCGATCACCGGCATCCCCGCGCTGCGCCAGCCGTTCGAGCCGCTGACGCCGGGTGGCGTGCACGTGCCCAACACGAACCGCTACCGCCATCCGCTCGCCGACGACGAGAAGGCGTTCATGCTCAGCGTCACCGACGCGATCGAGGAGGCCATCCTCTTCGAGGGGCCGGAGACGGTCGCCGCGGTGTTCCTCGAGCCGGTGCAGAACGCGGGAGGGTGCTTCGTGCCGCCCGAGGGGTACTTCACGCGGGTGCGCGAGATCTGCGACCGCTACGGCGTGCTGCTCGTGTCCGACGAGGTGATCTGCGCGTTCGGTCGACTCGGCCACATGTTCGGCGCGCAGCGCTACGACTACCTCCCCGACATGATCACGTGCGCGAAGGGCCTGACCAGCGGGTACTCGCCGCTCGGCGCGGTGATCTGTCGCGACTTCCTCGCCGAGCCGTTCCTCGAGGGCTCGGCGAGCTTTGCTCACGGCATCACGTTCGGCGGGCATCCGGTGAGCTGTGCGGTGGCGCTGGCCAACCTCGACATCTTCGAGCGCGAGTCGGTGCCCGGCAACGTGCTCACCCACGAGCGCGGGTTCGAGGAGCGACTGCGCGCGGTGGCCGAGCTGCCGATCGTGGGCGACCTGCGCGGGGCCGGGTACTTCTGGGCGCTCGAATTGGTGAAGGACAGGGACACACGCGAGCCGTTCACCAAGCCCGAGTCCGAGGCGCTGTTGCGGGGGTTCCTCGCCCCCCGCCTGCTCGAGCTCGGGGTGATCGCCCGCACCGACGACCGCGGCCAGCCGGTGGTGCAGCTCGCGCCACCGCTCGTGGCCGGTCCCGAGGAGCTCGACATCCTCACCGACCGGGTCTTCCAGGCGCTCACCGACGCCGGCACGAAGTTCCTCTCGTGAGCAGCTCCACTCCGCTCCCGCTCACCGTCGGGGTCCCGCGCGAGACCAAGCCGGGTGAGCACCGGGTCGCGCTCACCCCCGACGGAGTGCGCGAGCTCCGCGCCCGCGACGTGACGGTCCTCGTGGAGCGCGACGCCGGCGCCGATTCGTCGATCGCCAACGACCACTACGCGAGCGCAGGCGCGCGCATCGTCGACCATGCGGCCGACGTGTGGGAGCGGGCCGACCTCGTCGTCAAGGTGAAGGAGCCCCAGCAGCACGAGTTCGGACTCCTCCGACCGGGGCTGGCGCTGTTCACCTACCTCCACCTCGCCGCGTACCCGAAGGTCGCTGCCGAGCTGCTCGACCGCGAGGTCACCGGCATCGGGTACGAGACGGTGCAGCGCGCCGATCGCAGCCTGCCGCTGCTCGTCCCGATGAGCGAGGTCGCCGGGCGGATGGCGCCCCAGGTGGGCGCGCACTTCCTCGAGCGCCAACCCGGCGGCCGCGGGGTGCTCCTGGGCGGAGTCCCGGGGGTTGCGCCCGCGCACGTGGTGGTCCTCGGGGCCGGGACGGTCGGGTGGCACGCCGGTCGCATCGCCGCGGGCATGGGTGCCGACGTGCGCATGGTCAACCGCAACGTCGACCGGCTCCAGCAGATCGACGAGGTCGCGCTGGGGCGCGTCACCACCTTCGCGAGCAACCAGGCCGCGATCGAACGGCTCGTGACCGACGCCGACCTCCTCATCGGCGCGGTGCTGGTTCCCGGCGGACGCGCCCCAGTGCTGGTGACCGACGAAATGGTTCGCGCCATGCGACCCGGCGCGGTGATCATCGACATCGCGGTCGATCAGGGCGGTTGCATCGAGACCACCCACGAGACCTCGCACGCCGACCCCGTCTACGAGCGGCACGGCGTGCTGCACTACGCAGTCGGCAACATGCCCGGCGCGGTGCCGCACACCAGCACGTACGCGCTCACGAACGCGACGCTGCCCTACGTGGTCGCGCTCGCGACGCGCGGCGTGCGTGACGCGGTGGCGGCCGACCCCGCGCTGGCGCTCGGCGTGAACACCGAAGCCGGCCGGGTCGTGAACCCGGTGGTCGCGGAAGCGCTGGCTACGTCGTCGCCGGCTTCCGGAGCATGATGATCGACACGATGACCAACCACAGTGCGAACGTCAGGAAGCTGGCGAACAGGACGACCATCACGGCGTCGTTGCCGGACACGCCGATGAGCGACCCCACGACCGACAGCAGGGCGACGAGCGCGCCGAGCCACGCGATCCACTTCGGCATCATCCCGGTGCGGAGGATCCCGGCCGACACCGAGCCCACCACGAGCGCGGTGCCGATCGCCACCAACGCGGTCAGGTTCGTCCCGAGCAGGTAGAAGAACTTGGTGCCCGCCAGGCCGCCCGATCCGTCGACTCCGACCATCGCGACCACGGCGAAGACGATCGAGGAGACCCCGCCCCCGACGGTCGCGATCGCGACGCCGACGGCGGCCATCACCCCGAGCCGTGCGTTCCCGGTTGCCCGTTCGAGCATGCGGTACATCGCCGCGGTCCACCACACGATGGGCAGCGTCGCGATGATCCCGAGGAACGACGCCTGGCGGATCGCGTCGCTGTGGTCGGTGAAGTACTTGGCGATGTCGCGCGCCGGATCACTCGTGCTCGGCGGTGCCCCCGGCAAGAAGGCGCTGACCAGCACCAGCACCACGAACACGATCCCCCCGGCCCCCGCGGCCCGCTCCCACTTCGCGTCGTCCATCGATCCCCCCTGATCAAGACGGTCAACTCGACCGATGGTGCACCCCGAAGGGGATAGAAGCAAGCACCCTCGCCCAGGCGGCCCCAACCCACGACAATGGTCCGATGGAACCTCGGATCTCCCTCGTGACCCTGGGCGTGGCCGACATCGACCGCGCCCGTCAGTTCTACGACGCGCTCGGCTGGAACGGCCACTCGCCCGACGGCGAGGTCGTCTTCTACCAAGCCGGGGGCATGGTGCTCGCCCTCTGGAGCCGTGCGCTGCTCGCGGCCGACAGCACAGTGATCGACGGGGGCGGCTGGGGCGGCGTCACCCTGGCCCACAACGTCCGGTCGCCGGCCGAGGTCGACACGCTGCTCACCGCCGCGGCGGCTGCGGGCGCGACCATCGGCCGGCCGGGCGCACCCACCGAGTGGGGCGGCTACTCCGGGATCTTCGTCGACCCCGACGGCCACCCGTGGGAGGTCGCGCACAACCCCCACTGGACCCTCGCCGCCGACGGCTCGGTCGCGCTGCCCTGAGTCGACCCCCGGTCAGCCGACCTCGCGGCGCTCGATCGTGGCGAAGTGCTTGGGCGCGTCGGCGTTGATCCCCCACGACCAGATCACCTCGGGGTGGATGCGGATGCGCCACTTCCCGCCGTCGTCCTCGAGCACCGCCGAGCCCCGCACCTTCAGTCCGCGCGGTCGCCACGGGTCGACGCTCGCAAGCTCGTCGATCACGATGGTGGCCCGGGGGTTGCCGGTGAGGTGCCGGTAGCGCACGGTCTTGGTGAGGTCGAGGCCGCCGCTGACGATGTCGTCGTCCTCGACCCCGAAGCCGACGGCCGACACGTCGGGCTGGCCCTCCACCGACGCGGTAGCGAGGCGCGCGAGGTGCTGGCCCGCCAGGAACTCCAGCTCTGCTTCGGTGAACACACCCATCGTTCGCTCCGTCCTCGTCGTGTCCCGCCACCAACCGGCCCCGTCGCCGAGAGATTCCGCGTGGGGTCTACCGGCTCACGACCCACGCGACGAAGAACGCCGTCGCGTTGATGCCCCAGTGGGCGACGAACGGCGCGACCAGGCTCTTCGACCGGATCCGCAGCCAGCAGAACACCATGCCGGCGAGGGTCATCGCGAGCACCACTCCCACGACGACGAGTGCAGTGCTCCCGCCCCCGCGTGACGCGTCGCCGATGGCGCCGGACCCGTCGGCCGAGTTGATCGTCGGCGGGATGTGCCACAGGCCGAACACCACCGACGACATCCACGCGGCGCGCCAGATCGTGGTGCGCTTCGCGAACAGCCCGAGCAGCACACCGCGGAACGCGGCCTCCTCGAGCAGCGCGGTGCCCAGCGGGATCACGATGAGCGTCCGCCGCAGCATCGCACCGGTCGACACGATGGTGCTGTCGTCCTGGAGCGAGTCGCGCGTGGCCGGGATCAGCGCGACCACCACGAGCACCGTGGCCACGATGCCCCAGAACGCGAGGCCGTAGCGCAGCCCGCGGCCCAGGTTGCGCGACTCGAGGCCGAGATCGCTGCGATCGAGGCCGATGGCGAGCCCCAGGCCGAGCACGACCACCCCCGCGAGCGTGTTGGCCCACGGGTGCCACGAACCGTCGAGCCAGAGCGACCGCCCTACGCAGTACAGCGCGAGCGCGGCGACGACGGCCGCGGGCACGGCCCACCGCCGTACCACCGCCACCGCGGTCAGTCCTGCTTGGCCGAGTAGGCCTCGAGCCGCTTCGCGATGGCGCGGGTCTGTGCGGTGGTCCACCCGTCGGGGGTGGCGACCGCGGCCCAGGCCTCGGGCCACGCGTTGTCGTAGTTGTGCCCGTGCCCCGAGGGCGCGGCGAACCCGGCGATGAGGTCGGTGGAGGTCTGCGCCCAGGTGACGAACGGGAACCAGTGCGCCCGCTTCGGCACGTCGTACCCACGCGGACCCTGGAGCCAGAGGGGCTTCTCGTACGCGGCCGACCAGTCCCACCAGCCCACTGGGTCGGACGGGTGCTGCAGGTACACCACCGGCTGACCGTCGACCCGCAGCAGCTCGCCGGGCGAGTTGGTGAAGGTCACGGTGTCGCCGTTGCCGATCTTCGGGCGCCAGGTGGGCGAGCCCTGGTCGCGCACGCGGACCAGCGGTGTGCGGATCGGGTTGGAGTACGTGGGGCCCACCCACAGCGCGCCGTCGGTCTCGGTGGTGACCCGGGCGACCGAGGCCTTCGCGGCGTCGCGGTTGAACGCGTGCTCCGAGCCGAACGAGCCGAGGCTCTCCCCGAACACCACCAGCTTCGGCCGGTTCGACTCCGGCTCCTGCTCCCATCGCTCGTACACCGCGTTGAACAGCTCTTGGCCGGCCTGGGCCGCGACGTCGGTGTCGACGAGGAAGGAGATCCAGCTCGGCAGGTACGAGTACTGCATCGTGACGAACGCGGTGTCGCCGGCATTGATGGCCTCCACCGCGCGCGCCGACCGTGGGTTGATCCAACCGGTGCCGGTGGCAGTGCCGACGACGAGGACGCTGCGGTCGAACGCGCCGGTGCGCTCGAGCTCCTTCACGGCGAGCTTCGCCCGGGCCTGGGCGGAGTCAGCCGACTGCAGCCCGACGTACACCCGGATGGGCTGCTGCACCGGCGTGCCCGGCTCGACCAGCTTCTCCAACTGGGCGGGCGTGGTGGTTCCGCCGGCGAACGTGCGGCCCTGCACCCCGAGCGTGTCCCACGGGACCAGCGAGTGGGGGCCGCCGGTCACGAGGTCGGAGGTCGGCTGCTTCACCCCGGCCTGGGTGGTGTCGTCGAGCGTGCCGTACGCGCTGTTGACCGCATCGAACACCGGGTTCACCACGAAGTCACGGGTGATCGTGACGAGTACGACGACGAACAGCAGCACCGTGGCCGTGAACGCGACCCAGTTCGGGAGCACGCGGCTGAGCACCCGGTCGAACGCCACGAGCCCCTGGCCGATCAGCCGGCCCACGAGCATCACCACGACGAAGATCAATGCGCCGATCAGGAGCACGCCCAGGTACCCGGCACGCGCCATGTGCGGCATCCGCACGAGGTCGCGCTGCTCGTTCTGCCACTCGCCCCACACGAACGCGCCGAACACCACGACGAAGATCGCCAGTCCCCACACCGCGCGCCGCGCGAACGCCGTCGAGAGCGGCCCCCGGCCGGCCCGACCGAGGAAGTGGCCGACCACGACCGAGACCGTCGCGCCTACGGCGTACCCGATCGCGGTGCAGGCGCCGGTCAACAGGGCCTGGATCGGGATGCTGCGGGGCAGGAGCGTGGGGCTGAGCGACTCCCAGAAGAAGACCACCGCGAGCATCAGCCCGCCGAGGCGTGGCCCCCGGAACAGTCGGTAGCGGAGGCGAACGGGGGTGGGTTCCGTCGTGCCGGAGTCGTCGGTCATCGGGCCAGATCGTATGGTCGGCGGAGGGGCTCGACGGGGTGGGCCGCCAGGGACTCGAACCCTGAACCTGCGGGTTAAAAGCCCGATGCTCTGCCAGTTGAGCTAGCGACCCTGGGGGCGGACAGCTTCGCGGACAGAAACCCTGCCCGACGGTGCTTTCCGACCCGTTTGGATTTGTCCAGAGGTTACGCGACGCAGCGCGAGCGGACTACGCCTGCTGATCGCGGTCGGTGCGACGAGGAGATGTGACGCCGCGTTGCCCGGCCAACGTCAGCTGCTCAGGGGGCAGGTGGCCTTCGAGGGCCGCCCGACACTCAGCCACTCCGGGTGGGCCCGCGGCGCGGTAACGACGCCCCAGTGGATGCGCCGTGTGCACGAATGCCGACGCCGCAGACCGACGATGTGTGCGGCGGACCATGCGTCCACAATGCAGCGACCGGCCCTCGTGCAGTAGGGACCTTCGTACCTTCGTTGCCTCGCGCGTCACCCGCTGGTCATCGGCGAGAGAGTTGCTCTCGACGTCGGCGACCCGGCGACCCGGCAGCTCGCCGCAGTACCGCCGCTACGACGAGCTCTACCGCACGGATTTCTGACGGCCTGCAGCTCTCGTGGGCGGCAAGCAGCGGACCTGGGTCCTTCAAGAGGTGTACGCCCCGCTACTTCCATGGGAGGGGCTGGTCGGAGATGTCGCCGTAGAGGAACTCACCGGAAGTGGGCGCGGGTCCGTCGGTGGCGTTGGTGTAGTACCAGTGCAATGCGGCGCCGGGCCGTGTGACTCCGGGGGTGTCGGTTCCCGACGCGTCCCAGTCCCCGACGATCGGGTTGTCGGTGTCCACCCCGAAGACCACGACGTGGTCGGCGAACCCGGGCGTGTTGCTGGTGCGCAGGAAGAACGTGCTGCTGCTGCGTCGGAACACGCCGATCGTCGTGGCTCCGGTCGGGCTGCCGGACCAGTGCCCCACTATCGGGATGTCGCCCACGACGCCGTATGGGATCGCGACCGTCTGTTCCCTGGCCGGGTCGTTGTTCAGCCGGAGGTAGAACGTTGCCGTCGCGGGCCGGTAGACACCCACCGTGGCGGCCCCACCGAACCAGGAGCCACAGATCGGGATGTCGCCGCCCTCGTCGGGGACGCCCCCGTTGCCGTAGGGAAAGGCCACGGCCGTGCGCGCGCCGGTGAAGTTCTCGTTGCTCAGGTAGAAGTGCCCGTTCGTCGAGCGGTACACGCCCCACGACCGCGCCCCATCGTTGTTCCAGTCGCACCACAAGGCGATGTCTCCACCCGCGCCGGCGATGAACGTCGAGTCTGCGTAGCCGCCCGACAGGGAGTTGCGGAGGTACACCTGCGCGGCGCTCGACCGGTACACGCCGGGCTTGGACCCTCCCCGTGGGGCCGAGCCCGACGAACCCCCTGGCGGCAGGTAGGCCTCGAGGGGGGCGGGGTGCAGCCCGGCGGCGGCGGCCGCGTTGAGGGCCACCTCGAGGTTCAGGCGCAGATCGGCGTTGAAGTGCATCAAGATGATGTCGCCGGGCCGCAGCCCGCCCCCCTGGGTTGTCAACACCCCGTTGCTCATCGTCGCTCGCCAGAGCACGACCGCGGAGATCCCGCACGCGCTCGCCGCCTGGATCGTGGTCGCGTTGTAGGCCCCGTACGGGGGTCGGAGCAGCCAGGGACGCTCCCCGAACAGCGCCTGGTAGTCATCCAGTGGCCCGCAGATCTGGTCCACCTGGTCCGCGTAGCCGAGGTTCGGCAGGTTCGGATGGGTGATGGTGTGGTCCTGGATCGATGCGCCCAGCGCGTGCAGGGCTTGGAAGAAGCCGGGGTCCTGATGCGCCGGGCCAGTCGTGATGAACGCCGTCACCGGAAGGTTATGGGCACGAATGAAGTCCATTGCCGCCGGGTCCCGCACCGTGCCGTCATCGATGGTGAAGAACACCACGGGATCGGCGGTCGGGACGGTCGAGTACACCGGAACGTCTGCCGCAGCAGCCAGTGGCGGCGCCGCCGCGGCCCCGTCCTGGTTCGACACCTCCACTGCCCCGATCTCGCACGCCCGGCCTTTCGGCCTGACCTCCCCGCGCTGATCAGTGGTGATCGTCGGGAGCGGCGCCCCCGGTCCACCGCACTTGCCGGCGGGGATCTGGTCGAGCAGCGGGCTGCCGATCTGCGGTACGCGGGTCTGCGTCGAACCACGATGCGCGCCGAGCGCGCCGAGAAGGGAATCTCCGGCACGCGAGTGGTCACCGGTCCCGACGAACCCGCACGTTCCGTCGTCGTCGTAGTTGTAGCCGTTGGTGCTCGTGCTCGTCGCGGTGCAGTTCGTGCCCGAGACCGGTGGTGCCCCCACGACGGAGCCGAAGCTGGTCAGCGAGCTGGCACGGACGTTCGCCGCGCAGCTCTTCACCGCGTTCGCCGTCACGGTCGCGTACGCGAGGGCGACGCGACCGGCGGCCGCGATCCCGCAGCCGTCGTTGTTCGTGATCGTCGAGTTGACGACGACCGCGTCGGTCGAGGTGTTCACCCCGTCGCCGCCACCACCGGAGATCGTCGATCCGGTGATCTGTGCGGGGCCATTCGTCTGAACCGCGGCTTCGGCTCCGCCGTGCACCGTGGAGCGAGTCACGATCGCTCCCGCCTTGGCGGAGATCGCTCCGCCACTGCTCGCGGTGACCGAAGAGTCCGTCACCGTGGCCGAGCCGTCTCCCGCGTTCACGGCGGCACCGCCGGCGGTGATGGTCGATCTCGTCAGCGTGATGGAGCTGCCACTGCCCATGGTGACCAGCGCGGACTTCCCGAGCCCGCCCGAGTCCGACACCGTCGCGTCCAGCAGGGTGAGCTTGCGATCCGCAGTGGACGCAACCCATACCGCATCACCACCGCCAACGATCATCACATTCCTGATCGTGAGATCTCGCGTCGAGACGATCACGCGTCCCGACAACTGCGTAACCGTGTGCGTCGCCCCGTCGATGGTCAAGGTGCCCGATGCAGGCCCATACGACAACTGGCCAAAGGTCAGGTCGATCGGCCCGACAGCAATGGTGATGACGTTGTCACCCGGGTTCGCCTCAGCGGCAGCCACCGCATCGCGCAACCTGCACTCATTCGGCGCCGGCACCGCAGGACAGTTCCCCGGCACCCCCACCGCCGCGTCAGCGGCACTGTTCACCGTGAACGTCGCACCAACCGCACCCGCAGACTGGGCGCCGCTGATCAGAACACTCGGCGCGACAACCAAGCTCGCCAGACCCAAGAACCGGGCAAGAACCGCGGCTTTCACAATGCCCCACCTCCGAGGTCGGTGCGGACCTCAGTCCGCACCCTTGGGCACCACCGATCGTGCGCTCAACGCCGCGCACACACAACTAGAGAGCGAAGTCCTCGAAGAAGTCAAACGACAACGCTCGGAGCTTCCTCTGGTTCGAGATCCTGGGCTGCCTGCAGACGCCGGGCTGGAGGCGCACCGGCGTGACGACGGTCAGCTCGACGAGCCACGGCCGAACGGGAGGAAGCCCTCGGCGCTCGCGGCGGCGACGCCCACCGGCGCGAAGTCGCCGAGTGAGCGGTACACGATGTAGCGGGGCACCCATCGCGGGCCGAACTTCGCGTTGAACCGCAGGAGCGAGTCGATCTGGAAGTGGGGGCTGATCCGGCGCACGAGCCACGCCTGCACCTGCTGGCCCGCCGTCAGCTCGTTCTCGTCGTCGATGAGCGCCTTGCAGAACGCGAAGTTCAGCGACACCTCGTCGATCCCGTGCTCCGACGCCCAGTGCACGACGTCCACGATCAACCGCTCGTTGACGCCGTTCGGACCGACCTGCTCCCGGCGCATCGTGTCGAGCGACAACGACGCGCCCGCCCGGCACGGGATGTACCGCTGGAACGCGAACGCCCTGCCGTCGGCATCGCGGGCGATCGCGATCACACAGTCGGGCTGCCGGCCCATGAGCAATCCGTCCAGCGCCATCGAGAACCCGCGCTCGGGAGCGCCGTTGCGGCCGTGCTCGGCGATCGCCATGAGCTCGGCACGCAAGGTCGGCGCGAGCTCGCTCTCCCACAGGATCTCGGTCGTGATACCGAAGTTGTGGGTCCGGTTGCAGGCCTGCCGGACTCCGCGCATCGCCGGGGTGTTCAACCCGAACGTGCTCACGCCGAGCACTGCCTCGTCGCCCAGATAGTGCGACCGGAGGTCGGCGTCCGCGTACAGACCGAGCCGATCCCCGCGCACGCCCATGAACGCCGGTCGCCAACCGCTCGCGTCGCAGTGCTCCACGAAGCGACGGATCGCGTCGGCGAACGAGTCGGGCGCACCCACCGGATCCCCCGACGCCAGGCCGACCCCGCCCACGTACCGGTAGGCAACCACGGCCCGCCCGTCGCCGGAGAAGACGTAGCTCTTGTCGCTGCGCAGCGCGAACGGGTCGAGCGTGTCACCGTCGGGCCGGTTGGTGAGTGCAGCGACCCGACGGCGCGCCCCGCCAGCGTCGTCCTCCGGCATCGGCGCGAACGCGACGACCATCACCACGGCCGCGGTCGCGAAGCCGAGCAGCGCAAGCGACACGGGGACGACGCGGGCCAGCCCGTGGAAGTGGGCCATCCCGCCCGCACCGCCCAGGAGCTCGATCACCTGGACCAACACCCGACCGGGCTCGAGCGACAGCTTCAGCTGGGCTGCGTCGCCGACCCCGTACGCGAGGACGGCGATCATCAGGTCGCCGAACACCAGTACCGCCGCGACACGCGCGACCTCGCGGCGTCGTCCCGTCGGCGACGGCACGGTGAACGAGCGGCGCGCCCGCACGAGGCAAACGGCGACCGCCGTCGAGAGGAGGGCCTCCTCCACGTCCAGGCCCTTGAACAGGTGCGTGACCGCGATCACCGCGAGCAACGCAACCGCCATGACGTAGGCGGCGTGCCGCCGTCGCGCGACCCCGCGTCCCACGAGCATCAGGACGAACCCGAGCAGGACGGTCGTCCCCGACGCGAGGTGCACGGCACTCGGGTCGATGAAGCTCTCCACCAAGCCGATGCGGCGGGGGAGCGCCGGCGTGAGCGCAGAGACGGCGCCGACCACGCCCACGAAGGCAACGGCCGCGCCGAGCACCTTGGGGTCCCTCAGGGGCTCGGCAACTCGCGCGACCCGCGACGGCGAAACGACACTGTCGGAAACCACCGAAGCGGTCCTCTCTGTTGGTTCGTGAACGTCCGGGGGACGAACACGCACGCGACGGCGGCGCACGCGAGTGCCCCGCCCATCACGGCATCGAGCAGGTAGTGGTTCGCGGTGCCGACCACGACGAACGTGGTCACGATCGGGTGCAGCAGGAGCAGGCAGCGCACCCACACCACCTCGGTCAGTGCGAACCCGATGAGCGCGGCCCAGACCGCCCACGCAAGGTGCAACGACGGCATCGCCCCGTACTGGTCGATCGGGATCGGACCGCCGTGGCTCGATCCGAACCCGGCGCGCGACACCATGTCGAGGAAGGTCGACCCCGGCAGCAGACGCGGCGGTGCCACGGGGTACGCGACATACACCGCGAGGCCCACGGCGTTCACGAAGAGCAGCGCGTTGCGCGCCGGCCGGTAGACGTGCGGTCGGTACACGTAGCACGCGACCAGGAGCCCCATCGCGACACCGACATGGAGGTACTGGTAGTAGTCGACCGAGAGACGGCCGAGCACCGCCTGGGACGAGAGCCAGTGGTTGACCGCGGGCTCGAGGTTCAGGTGGAGGGCGTGTTCGAGATCGAGGATCGAGGACCCGTGGTGCACGGCCGCGGCCTGGTGCACGTGCGCGAGCGCACGGACGTGGTCGTACACGACGAGCAGCAACGCGACGACGGCCAGCTCGCCCAGGAGGAACGGCCGGACCCGGCGCCGCGCCGGGAGCGTGCGATCGGCGGTCATGACCCGCTCGTCCAACGTCACTGGCGAGCCAAGGTAGACGCGGGCGCCCGCGCGAGCACGGGCGTGGGCGTCGGCATGGGCGTCGGATGCCGGTGGAGGCGCTGCACGGCCAACGCAGCCACGACGCCGAGCGCCTCCGTCACGATCGCGCGCGACATCTTCGAGTCACCCGCGACACGCTCACGGAACGTGATCGGCACCTCGGTGATGCGCCCGCCCGCGGCCGCAGTCCGGTACGTCAGCTCGATCTGGAACCCGTACCCACTGGTCCGCACGTCGGCGAGGTCGATCCGGCGGAGCACGGAGGTCCGGTAGGCACGAAAGCCCGAGGTCACGTCGTGCACCGGGAGCCCGAGCAGCACCCGTGCGTACAGGCCGCCCGCACGCGACAGCACCAGCCGGCGCAACGGCCAGTTGACCACCCGTCCGCCCTGCACGTACCGAGAGCCGATGGCGAGATCGGCACCGGCGGCCACGGCCGCGACCAGACCAGCCATCGCTTCGGGCTCGTGCGACAGGTCGGCATCCATCTCGCACACGATGTCGTACCCGCGGGCGAGCGCGATCCGGAAACCCTCGCGGTACGCGGTCCCGAGCCCGGCCGGCCCCGCCCGTTCCAGCACCTCGATGCTTCCCAGCTCGGCGCCGAGCGATCGGGCGCGGGCCCCCGTGCCATCGGGGCTGCCATCGTCGATCACGAGGACGTCGGCGTGCGGGAGCGCGGCCCGGAGCCGCCGGAGCACCGGCTCGACGTTCTCGGCTTCGTTGTACGTGGGGACGACCACCAGCACGCTCCGTCCGTCACCCGCAACGGTCGCGTCCGTCGCGTCGCCCGGATCCGACGGTCCGGCCGGCGCCAGGCCGCCCGCCGCCGGCGCCGCCGGGGCATCGAGCAGGAGCACGACGACGCCCACGAGCGCGACGAGCGGCATGAGCGTGACGAGCACGCTCGTCAGCGCGTGGGCCCCACCCGCCAGCGGGTTGCGCAACGCCGCGTACCCGATCGCGAGCACGACCGACTGCACCGCGACCACCGCGGCCACCCGGCTCCGGCGCTCGAGCGCGGCCGTGGCCAGCGTCCAGCCGAGGTAGCCGGTGAGCAGGTAGGGCAGGGCGAGGGTCCAGGCCGCGAGCGCGGCCGCGACCGCGAGCGCGGGACTCCCCCGCAGGTGCCGCACCAGCACGACCGCCATCGCCGTCGCCGCGAGGGCAACGGCCACGCGCGACGCCGGGGGGCCCAGGCCCACCCACCCGAGCACCTTCCAGCCCGACCCGGTGGAGAAGATCTGGCCCGCGCGCCGGAACGGCACCAGCAGCGACGCCGGACCGGCCAACAGGGTGCCGGCCACCACCACGGCACCCGCGGCGATCGCCGCACGTGCCGCGGGGGCGCGGCCGCGATGGACGAACAACCAGGCCACGATCGCGACGATCCCGATGCCGGCGGTGAGCTTCACCAGGACCGCGAGCGCCATCACGATTCCGGGCAGCGCGTCGTGACCGTCGGCGACGAGCACGACTGCGACGAGCATGGCGAGGCCGACGAGCGCGTCGTTGCGCCCGCCGTTGACGAGGTGGATCACGACCGCCGGGTTCATCACCAGGAATGCCACAGCAGCCACCGAGTGGGTGCGGCGCCACAGGATCGCGGCGCACGCGCCCACGGCCGCGAGTGCGATCGACTGGTAACCGAGCCGAGTGAGCAGCAGCGACCCGCCCGCCATCGGTGAGAGCGCCCGCTCGATCCAGACCATGACCGGCCCGTACATCGACGGCATGTGCATCCAGCGCTTGCCCGCCATGTGCTTCAGCGCGTCGTTGGGCAGCACCGCGGGGACACCGGTCCAGGGGTTGAGCCGGTGCGCCGACATCCGCCCGTACATCGCGTACATCCACAGGTCGCCGGTCGCGCGGGGCGGGACGGCCAGCGCCGCGGCCGCGAGCGCCGTCCCGGCGGCCACCACGCCGCCGAGGGTGAGGCCCGACCAGCGGTGGTGGGCGACGAGCATGCCGAGGAAGCCAGCCCCGGCGATTGCCACCCACACCGCGAACCCGTCCTCGTGGGCCTGCCGCGAGCCCATGGCCAGCGCCATCGCGGTGGAGACGACGACGCACACCATCAGCGTCGGGGCGACCCACTTGCCCAGGCTCCGTCGCTTCGTCCGCACGGCACGACGGTGCCTCCCCGCGGCTGAACGGGCGCTGAACTGGTCAATCTGCCCCCATGGCGAGCGGAAGGCTCACCCGGAAAGCCGCCGTCGGACCGTCGACCACCTCGACCCGCCCGTCGTGGTGCTCGGCGATCTCTCGCACGATCGCGAGCCCGAGGCCGGTCCCGCCCGAGTGCTCGGCCCGGGCGTCGTCGAGCCGCGCGAAGCGCTCGAAGATGCGCAGGCGGTCCTCGACGGGAATGACCGACCCGTCGTTGGCGACCGTCAGGATCGCGTTGCCCCCGAGCTCCACCAGGGTGACCGTGACGCCCGTGTCGGCGTGGCGGACCGCGTTGTCGAGCAGGTTGCGGACCAGCCGGGTGAGCTGGCCGCCGTCCCCCAGGACCTGGGCACCTGACACGGCGTGGGTGTCGATCGCGACCCGCGCGGTCAATCGGTGCCGGGCCACTTCGGCGAGCACGACGTCGTCGAGGTCCACCGGCGCGCGGGGGGCCGCGACGGCCCGCACGGCGTCGAGGTCCGCGAGCGCGAGGAGATCGCCCACCAGCTCCTGCATGCTCGTGGCGTCCTCCAGCACCCCCTGGGCCGTGGCCTCCCAGTCGGCCCGCTCGGGATGGGCGAGGTCGACCTCCAGCTGGGCCCGGATCGCGGTCAGCGGCGTGCGCAGCTCGTGACTCGCGTCGGCCACGAACCGCCGCTGCGCGGCGTCGGCGTCCTCGAGCCGGCCGAGCATCGCGTTCATCGTCCGCGCCAGCCGACCGATCTCGTCGTCGCTCGCCGGCATGGGCACCCGCCGGTGCAGGTCACCGCCGCCGATGCTGTCCACCTCGCTGCGGATCGCCTCGACCGGGCGCAGGGCCCGCCCGGTCACGAACCACGTGAGCACCCCGACGAACAGCAGCAGGATCGGGAGCCCGGCGGCGAGGAGCGCGGCGAGGTTCGCGGTGCTGTCCTCGGCGGGCTCGCGGCTCTGGGCCACGTAGACCGTGTACCGGTCGTTGCCGACGGCCGTGCCCTTGGCGACGATCCAGAAGGACCCGTGGCGCGTCCCGACGCGGTCGACCGTCTGCGCCGACGTGTCACCCGGGGCCGGGCGCATGCGGCTGATCGCTCGCCGGGACTGCAGGTCCGGAGAGGCCGCCACCACCCGCCCGGAACCGTCGACCACCTGGGTGAGCGTCGCGTCGGCCGTCACCTCGTTCGGATCACCGGCCAGCGCCGCCGCGTCGAGCGACGACACCACGTCCTCGGCCCGCAACCGCGCGGCGGTCCGGATGTCCTGTTCGAGCTGCGTGTGGTGGATCGAGACGAGGAGCACGCCACCGACCGCGAGACCCAACCCCACCACGATCACCGCCGCGATGGTCATCCGGACGCGGACGGTCGCGGGCCGGCGCATTCAGCCGCCCGCGGGATCGAGGCGGTAGCCGGCGCCCCGGATCGTCTCGATCGCGTGCCGTCCGTAGGGCTCGTCGATCTTGCGCCGGAGGTGCCGGACGTACACCTCCACGATGTTGGGATCGCCCTCGAACGCGAAGTCCCAGACGTTGTCCAGGATCTCGAGCTTCGGCACGACCTGACCCACGCGCCGCATGAGGAACTCGAGCACCGCGAACTCGCGTGCGGTGAGCACGATGTCCACGTCGCCGCGGGCGCACCGGTGGCGGGACGGATCGAGCGACAGGTCGCCGGCCACGTACGTCACGGGCGCCGACCGCTCCGCGCGCCGGAGCAACGCGCGCACGTGGGCAAGGAGCACCACGAACGAGAACGGCTTGGTGAGGTAGTCGTCGGCGCCCGCGTCCAGCGCTTCGGCCTGGTCGTACTCGCCGCCCTTCGCGGTCAGCATCAGGATCGGGGTCCAGTTGCCGTCCTCGCGCAGCTTCTCGCACACCCGGTACCCGTTGAGCCCGGGGAGGAGGATGTCGAGGAGGATCGCGTCGTAGCGCTGCTCCGAGGCCAGCCAGTACCCGTCGGTCCCGTTCAGCGCGACGTCCACGCTGAAGCCCTCCGCCTCGAGCCCCCGTCGCACGGCGGCGGCGACCCGCTTCTCGTCCTCCACCACCAGGATGCGCATGGCCGGCCTCCCGTCCTCGGAGCCGAGGGTCGCCGGTTCGGCTGAACGTCCGCTGAACCCATTCTGAGGGATGGAGCGGGCAAACGCACACGCGGGGCCGCCCAAACGATTCAGCGCCCGTTCAGTCGCCAGGCCCGATGATCGAGCCCGTGCGCATCGCCCACGTCTCCGACTACTCCCTCCCCCGGCTCGGCGGCATCGAGATCCACGTCGACGGCCTCGTGCGGCACCAGCGGGCGGCGGGCCACACCGTCGACGTCGTGACCGCCCTGGACGGCGACGGGGGGCCGTGGGCCCGCCTGCGTCCGTCGGTGCTCCACGAGGTCGCCGACGTGATCCGGAGCGGGAATTACGACGTCGTCCACGCCCACGCCGGCGTGTACACGCCGATCGCGTTCGCCGCGGCCGCGGCCGCGAGCCGCGCCGGCATCCCGACCGTGGTCACTGCGCACTCGCTCGTCACCACCGCTCACATGGGGCTGCGCGCGCTCGACCTCGCCACCGGCTGGACCCGGCTCCCCGCGGCCTGGACGGCGGTGAGCCAGACCGCGGCCGGCCCGGTGCAGCGCCTGCTGGGGCCGGACGCGCCGGTCCACGTGCTCCCGAACGCGGTCGACGCGTCCGAGTGGCAGGTGACCCCCATGCCCCGCGAGACCGACCACATCGTCATCGTCGCGGTCAACCGCCTCGCCCTCCGCAAGCGTCCGCTGCCGTTGCTCCGGGCCCTGCGGCGGGCCCGGTCCGAGGTCTCGGAGTCCGTCCGGATGTCGGCGGTCATCGTGGGTGACGGCCCCCAACGCGCCGCGCTCGAACGTGCGGTCGACCGCGGCGGGATGGGCGACTGGGTCCAGGTCCCGGGCCGCCTGCCCCACGACGCCATCCGGACCCTCTACGGCCGGGCCGACGTCTTCGTGGCCCCCGCGTTCCTCGAGTCGTTCGGCATCGCCGCACTGGAAGCCCGGGCCGCGGGCCTCCCGATCATCGCCATGAGCCGCGCCGGGATCAGCACGTTCATCAGCCACGGTCGGGAAGGTCTGCTCGTCGACGACGACCGCGGGCTCGCCGCGGCGATCGCCACGATCGCCACCGACGAGACCGCCCGGGAAGGGATCGCGGCGCACAACCGGGCCTGCCCGCCCGCGTTCGGCTGGCCCGAAGCCTTGGCCCGCACCGAGCGCGAGTACGAACGCGCGGCGGCGGTGCAGGGCGTCCCGCGGTGTCGCCGACCGGCGCAGACTCGCCGGCCGGCCCCCGTGAAGGTGTCGGCGTGAGCCGCCACACGCTGGTCGTGTTCCACGCCCATCCCGACGACGAGGCTCCGCTGACCGGCGGGACGATGGCGAAGGCCGCGGCCGCGGGGCACCGGGTCGTGCTCGTCGTCGCCACGCGGGGCGAGGCAGGCCTCACCGGCGAACCCGGCCTCGACCGACGCACACTCGGCGACCGGCGGCTCGAGGAGCTCGCGGCGGCGGCTGCGCATCTGGGGTGCGCACGCGTGGAGTGGCTCGGCTACGCGGACTCCGGGCTCCACGACCCGGTCGACGACGCCGACGCGTTCGCCCGGGTGGATCCCGACGTCGCGGCCGAGCGGCTGGCCGCGATCCTGCGAGCCGAACGGGCCGACGTCCTGACGATCTACGACCCCGCGGGCGGTTACGGCCACCCGGATCACGTCCAGGTGCACGAGGTGGGCCGGCGCGCCGCCGCGCTCGCGGCGACCCCGGTGGTCCTGGAGGCGACGGTCGACCGGCGGCTGCTGCTGCGGGCCGCGCGCCTGCTCCGGCTCGTCCCCGGGCTCCCCCGGGAGTTCCGCCCCTCCGTCCTCGAGCACGCCTACGCGCCGCCCGACTCGATCACCCACCGCATCGACGTGCGCGCCGAGACCGACCGCAAGCGCGCCGCGATGGCCGCGCACGGATCGCAGACGACCGGCGGTGATGGACCACGGTCGCTCGCCGTCTTCCTCCGCCTGCCGCGCTTCGCCTTCCGCCGGGTCTTCGGGCACGAGTGGTTCGTCGAGCTCGGCCGCGGCGCGACGACGCCCCGGCTCGACGACGTCTTCGCCGGTCTCCAGTCGGCTCCCCGCGAGGTGGCGGCATGACCCGCACGCGGACGGCGCTCACCGTGATCGGTGGGGTCCTGGCGCTCGCCCTTCCGATCGTCCTCGTCCCCGTCATCACGCACTCGGGGTGGTCGACCGTGCGCGACCGGCTCGCGCAGCTCACGCTGATGCAGGTGGCGCTGCTCGGCGCGGTATGGATGGCCGGGCTGTTCGTGCACACCTACGTGAGCACGAGCGCGCTGCCGGGCCTCACCCACCGGAAGGCCATGGTCCTGAACTTCAGCGGGAGCACGGTGTCTCACCTGGCTCCCTTCGGCGGGGTGCTCGGCATGGGGCTCAACTACACGATGGTGCGCTCCTGGGGCTTCGACGCCGGTGGCTTCACCGTGCTCACCCTGCTGACCAACGCGTGGAACGCACTGGTCAAGCTGCTGCTCCCGGCGCTCGCATTGGTCCTGGTGCTCGCGTGCACCGACCTCGGAGGTCACGGCCTCGTCCCGACCGCCCTCGTCAGCACCCTGGCCTTCGCCGCGATCGCCGCCGTCGTGCGGATCGCGGCGCGCCACCCGGAGCAGCACGATCCCGGCCGCATCCACCGCACCGCGTCGGCCGCGCTGGCGCGCGTCGTCGGCCATCCCGCCCACGACGTGATCCAGGTCCTGCGGACCGACGTGAGCACCGTCGTCCGCCAGTCGTGGCGCCGCATGAGCGTAGGGATGTTCGGCTACGTGCTGCTCCAGGCCGCGCTGCTGTGGCTGTGCCTCGTGTGCGTGGGCGGCTCGGTGTCGCCGCTCGGGGTGTTCGCCGCGTACGCGATGGGGTCGGCGCTCACGCTCGTACCGATCACGCCGGGCGGGGTCGGGTTCGCCGAGGCGGGGATGGCCGCACTGCTCGTGGCGTTCGGGGCCGATCCGGCCGCTGCGGCCGCCGGCGTGCTGCTCTACAGCACCTTCACCCGCTGGATGGAGATCCCCTTCGGTGCCGCCGGGACCGCGTGGTGGTGGGTCCGGCGCACTGCAGTGGCCGTGTCGTGAACCCCCAGACCACGGCCCTGCGCGCGGGAGCGCTGCTGGGTGCCGTGGTCGTGCCGTACGGCGTGGGGCGGGCCGAGATGACCCACCGCTACCACCGGACGCTCAGCAGCCTCACCAAGTACTCCCCCACCCGGTTCGTGCACGGCGCGGTGTGGACGCTGCCGTTCTCCGGGCTCGTCGTGTCGCGACCCACGCGGGTCGGCACGAAGCTCGGCGTGCTGATCCTGGTCGGGGCCATCTACCTGCTGTGGGCGGGCCCGGGGCGCGCGGTGGTCCGATTCGCGGCGGCGCACGTGGTCCCCACCGTCCTCGCGCTGTCGGCGATCCTCGTGGCCGGAGCCCTGGCGTCGCCCGCCGGACACCACCTCTACCGGATGTCCGACACCGGCATCTCCGCCGGCCTCGCGGGCACGGCCGGCGCCCTGATCGTCCTTGCGTGGCGCCGGCAACTGCACGCGTTCGCCCTCGTGATCGCCGTGGGCCTCGGCGCCCTGTTCTGCTACGGCCTGGCCACCGAGCACCTGCCTGGGGTCCTGGCCGACGCCGAGCACCTCCTGGCCATGGGTGTCGGTGCCCTGGTGGAGCTGCGTTGGCCGGTTCCCCCGCCGACGCCGGCCGTGCCGATCGCCGCCGGAGTGCCGCGGTGACCGGGGCGGTCGCGGCGGCCCGGCCGCACCGGCGGTGGTGGATCGCGGCCCTCCTCGCCGCGGGCACCGCGGTCGTGGTCGCCACCAACGGCCACGACCTGGTCGCCGCGTCGACGGCCGCGCGTCGGCTCGACCCCGCGTGGGGCGTGCTCCTGGTGCTGTCCTCCCCCGTGCTGCTCGGCGCCATCGTCGCGCGCCACCGGGTCGCGCAGCGGACCGTCGGGGTCGACCTGCCGATCGCGGCCGTGGCCCGCGCCGCGTTCGCCGCGCAGTTCGTGAACTCCGTCTCGAAGTCGGGTGGGGTCGCCGGGGTGGGCGCCTTCACCACCGAGGCCCGGCGGGCCGGCGTGTCCCGCGCGCGCACGGTTGCGGCGTATCTCCTGGTGATCCTGTTCGACCAGCTCGCGTTGGCCGTGGTGCTCACCGGCGCCGTCGCCCTGCTCGTCGCCGACGGCCACTTCCGCTCGACCGACGTCGTCGCCATCGCGGTGTTCGCGGTGTACGTGACGGCGACGCTCGTCATCGCGCTCTGGGCGACGCGCAGCCGCAGCACCGTGCGCGCCGCGTACGCGCTGCCCGGGCGCCTCGCGGCATGGATCTCCACGACCGTGCTCCGCCGACCGCGGACCCACGTCCCCGACACCACCCAGGCCGACGAGCTCCACGACGCCTTCACCGTGGCCCGCGGCAATGGGCCCGCGTCGCTCCGGGTCCTGGCCCCGGCCCTCGCCGTCGACCTCGTGTGCGTGGTGCAGCTGTGGCTGGCGTTGCAGGCCCTCGGCGTCTCGACCGGTCCCGTCGTCCCGCTCGTGAGCTACGCGGTGGCGACGCTGTTCGCCACGGTGGGGTTCGTCCCCGGCGGCATCGGTCTCGTCGAGGTGTCGACCGCCGCGGTGCTGCACTCGTTCGGCGTCCCGCTCGGCGTCGCGCTCGCGGCCGCGGTGTGCGCGCGCTTCGCGGAGTTCTGGATTCCCCTCGCGGTGGGCGCGGCCGTGGGCCACGGGTACATCGCGACCGACTCGGGGGTACGGGTGTGATCGCGATCCGCCGGTCCGTCGCGACCTTGGTCGCCGCCACCGCGGTGATCGCCGCGTTCAAGGGGGCCACCCCCGACGTCGACCGTGCGGTGCGGTCGATCACGCAGCCCGACGGCGTGCTGCACGACGCACGCCTCCTGATGCTCCTCGCGGCCACCGGGCTCGTCGCCGCGCTGCCCGGCCTGCTGCGCGGCCGGCGCGGGGCCTGGTGGGTGGCGATCACCGCCGCGTTCGTGGTGGCCGGGGCCAGCGTGCTCGACGGCACGGTCGTCTCCGCACTCGTCCTCGGGAGCACGACCGCCGGGGTCCTCGTCGTCGCCCGACGCTGGTTCGCCGCGCCGGCCGACTCCGCCAGCGCCGCACGCGCCGTGCGCGCCATGATCGCGGGCCTCATCGGCGTCTTCGTGTACGCGTCGGTCGGCACCTTCTTCCTCGACGCCAACTTCCACGAGTCCACCACGATCGCGGGCTCGGTCTACGACGGCTTCCGCATGATGATCCTCGCGCCGACGTCGATCGTGAACCCGGCGACGGTGCACGGCACGTGGTTCGTGGACTCGGTCCGCCTGCTCGCGTTCCTCGTCGTGCTCGTCGGGCTCGCCCGCATCTCGATCGCCGTGTTCGTCGCGTCGCAGCGGACGGAGGCCGACCGCCGCCACGTCGCCCGCCTGCTCGCGGCGTACGGGGACTCCGCCCTCGCCCCCTTCCTGCTCCTCGACGACAAGTCCTGGGTGTTCGCTCCCGACGGCGAGGCGGTCATCGGGTTCCGGGTCGTCGCCTCGGTCGCAGTGGCCCTCGGCGGTCCGGTTGGTGCCGACCGATCCCGCCGCGACGCCGTGATGGCGTTCCGTGACCACTGCGACGCCCACGGGTGGGTGCCCGTGTTCCACCAGGTCCGCGACGAGGACCGCGCCGACCTCGAGGCCGGCGGCCTGCGGTTCCTGAAGATCGGCGAGGAAGCGGTGATCCCACTCGACGAGTTCGGGCTCGAAGGCTCGCCGATGAAGTCGCTGCGCTCCACGCTCAAGCGGGTCGAACGGGTGGGGAGCACGTTCGAGGTGCTGCCCACGGTCGACGACGCGACCCTGCGCGAGCTGCACGAGGTGTCCGACGCGTGGCTCGCCACCGGCGGCCACCGCGAGCGCACGTTCTCCGTCGGCCGCTTCGACGCGGCGACCATCCGGTCGACGGAGATCGCCGTCGTGCGCGACCGGGAGGGCCGGATCATCGCGTTCGCCAACATCCTGCCCCGGTACCGCTGCGACCTCGGCAACGTCGATCTCATGCGCCGGCGACCCGACTGCGTGAACGGGGTCATGGAGTTCCTGTTCGTGCGCCTCATCGAGCTCTTCCGCGACCGGGGCTGCACCGGCATGACCCTGGGCCTCGCACCCCTGAGCGGGGTGCAGGGCCCGGGCCTCGCCGACCGGTTCCTCCGGGTGGTCCGAACGTACGGCGAGGGCTCGTTCAACTTCGCCGGCCTCCGCGAGTTCAAGGCCAAGTGGCACCCGCGGTGGGAGCCCCGGTACGTCGCCTACCGCCGCGAGCGCGACCTCCCCACTGTGGCCCTCGGCATCGCACGGGTCGGCGAGCTCCCGCCGGCACGCCGCCGGTCCCGGGTCGGCGACGCGTGCCGTCGGTACCCGTTCTCGGTCGCGATGCTCGGGCTCGCGCTCTGGCTGACACTTGCGACCGGCCTCGACCGCCGCATCCAGCGCGTCCTCGTCGGGACGTTCGGACTCTCCTGGCCCGACCTGCGGCGGGCGGAGCTGTGGCGGATCGCGACGACCTCCCTCATCTCGCCACGCGCGGGCTTCGTCTGGTCGAACCTCCTGCTCCTGGCGGTCGTCCTCCCGCTGGCCGAGCGCCGGTTCGGCACTGCACGTACGGCCCTCGCGTTCTTCGCCGGGGACGTCACCGCGTCGGCGGTCGCGCTCGTGTGCCTGCGGATCGCCGCAGCACTCGGGAGCCACACCGGCGCGCTCGGCCTCGTGACCCGCGACGTCGGACAGTCGGCCGGCGCATGGTCCGTCGCCGCGGCGCTCGCCGTCGCGACGACACGACCGCGGCGGGGGGTGTGGATCGGCGTGGTCGCGTTCGTGCTCGTCGGCCAGCTCGTGGTGTTCCACCGCCTGTTCGACCTGCAGCACGTCGTCGCCGCGCTCGTCGGTGCTGGCCTCGCCAGGTGGTGGTCCGTCGACCGGGCCGCCGAACCCGTGCCGGACGCGCCCGAGATCCTCGCTCGCGCTTGACGAGGACCGGGGCACCGTCTGGTGTCGCGGACCCGCCCCGTCGGAACGGGATAGCGTCGGGCCGTGACTGCGACCGGGACACGCGCCGGGGGCGGGTCCGGCGACGGCACCATCACGACGTCCCCGTCGGATACCGACATCCGCGACCTCACGGAGACGGTCGCGGCCCTCCGCGCCACGCTCGAGTCCCAGGCCGCCGAGCACGCGGCCGCGGTCCAGATCGCGGTGCAGGCCGCCGCCGAGGAGATCGTCCAGCTCCGGGCCGCGTGCGCACAGCTGCGGTTCGAGCTCGAGCAGCTCAGCGCGGCGAAGGACATCGCGGTCCAGGTCGAGCGCCAGGCGTCGGCCGAGGAGCTCATCCAGCTCCGCGAGCTCGTCATGATCCAACGCACCCAGCTCGAGCAGCAACGCCACGACCACCAGGACGCGGTCGCCGCCATCGGCCGGGACTTCGCCGACGAGCGCGCGCAGCTGGCCGGCACGATCATCGCGTTGCGCCAGCGCCTCGAGGAGCTCGATGGCCGTTGACCCCGGCCTCCCCGCCGACGCCGAAGCCATCGCCGAGCAGGTGAAGCGGCTCCGCCTCGCGGAGACGCTCGTCAACGTCTCGCGCGCGGTGGCCGCAACCGACAGCCTCGACGAGGTGCTCGACACCCTCGTCGCGCTCATCGCCCACGAGACCGACGCCGACCGAGGCACCCTCTTCCTCAGCGACCCCACGACCGGCGAGCTCTACTCACGCGTCGCGCAAGGCGAACGGTCCCGCGAGATCCGCTTCCTCGACGACCACGGCATCGCCGGTCGGGTGTTCCATTCCGGCATCGGCATCGTCGTCAACGACGCGTACGCCGACCCCACGTTCAACCGTGCGATCGACGAGCAGACCGGATACCAGACCCGCAACATCGCCTGCGCCCCGGTGCGCACCGTCAAGGGCACCGTGATCGGCGTCGCCCAGGTGCTCAACCGGCACCACGGCGACTTCACCGACGACGACCTCGGCATCCTCGAGGCGATGACCGCGCAAGCGGCGGTCGCCCTCATGAACAGTCGCTACGTCGAGACGATGGAGAAGCGCCGGGAGGAGGAGCGCGAGTTCCTGGACCTCGTCTCCGACATCACCTCGGAGTTGGACCTCGGCGCGCTGCTCGAACGGATCATCGGCGAGGCGACGCGCATGCTGAACGCCGACCGGTCCACGCTGTTCCTCAACGACACCCGCACCGGCGAGCTGTTCGCACGGGTCGCGGAGGGCGACGGTGTCGACGAGATCCGCTTCCCCAACAACGTCGGCATCGCGGGCACGGTGTTCAGCACCGGCAAGACGATCAACATCCCTCACGCGTACGCCGACCTGCGGTTCAACCCGTCGTTCGACCGACAGACGGGCTTCTTCACCCGGTCGATCCTCTGCGTTCCCGTGGTCACGAAGTCGGGAGATGTGATCGGCGTCACCCAGGTGCTCAACAAGCGCGGCGGACCGTTCACCGACGAAGACGAGCAACGCCTCAAGGCCTTCACCGCGCAGCTCTCGATCGCGCTGCAGAACGCCAAGCTCTTCGACGACATGCAGACGATGAAGAACTACGCCGACGCGATGCTCGAGAGCATGTCGAACGGCGTGTTCACGCTCGACGAGTCGGGGCAGATTGCCACGTGCAACGCGGCGGGGGCCCGCATGCTCGGTCTCCCCGAAGGCGCGCTGCTCGGCCGACCGGTCGCCGACACGTTGCGGGCGAGCGGCACGATCATCACCGACCTGATCGACCGCGTGTCCGCCACCGGAACCTCCGAGATCGCGATGGACGTCGACCTCGCCATCGAGTCCGACACCGGCGAGGGCGTCTCGGTGAACGTCACCGTGCTCCCGCTCGTGAGCGCCGAGCACCGCACGCTCGGGACGATGGTCGTGATGGAGGACATCAGCGGCGAGAAGCGGGTCCGCTCGACCATGGCCCGCTACATGGATCCCGTGCTCGCCGACCAGCTCGTCCGGCGCGACGAGGACCTCCTGGGCGGCAAGAGCATCGAGGCCACGATCCTGTTCTCCGACGTGCGCGGCTTCACCACCGTCGCCGAAGAGCTCGGGCCCGCGGGGACGGTCGCCCTCCTCAACGAGTACTTCACGATCATGGTCGACTGCATCCACCACCACGGCGGGATGCTCGACAAGTTCATCGGCGACGCGATCATGGCCGCGTTCGGGCTCCCCCTCGCGCACGACGACGACCCCGACCGCGGCGTCCTCGCCGCGATCGAGATGATCCGATCGCTGTTCGCGTGGAACGAGCGACGGGTCGCCGACGGCCGCAAGCCGATCGACATGGGGATCGGCCTCAACACCGACCTCGTAGTCGCCGGGAACATCGGCAGCCCGAAGCGGATGGACTTCACGATGATCGGCGACGGCGTGAACCTCGCGTCGCGGCTCGAGAGCGCGTGCAAGACCTACAGCGCCCGGATCCTGATCTCGGAGCACACCCACCGGAAGCTGCGGGGCGTCTACCGCACCCGCGAGGTAGACGACGTCATCGTGAAGGGGAAGACCGAGCCGGTCGCCGTGTTCGAGGTGCTCGACTACCACACCGACGCGACCTTCCCGAACCTGGTCGACGCCGTCCACGCGTTCCGCGACGGGATCGACAGCTACCGCCGCGGCGACTGGGATCTGGCGGTCCGCGCGTTCGAGCAGGCCCTCCTCGCGAACCCCGCAGACGCGCTGTCGCGCACCTACGTCGAGCGGTGCGAGCGACTGCGCGCGAACCCGCCCGCCGAGTGGAACGGGGTGTGGGAGATGACCACCAAGTAGCGCTCCGGACCGCGCGACCGGCCGATCGGCGTCGACGCGCGGCCGACCATCGTTGACCGGAGTCTGCGCGGTCCGTAGCCTGCCGCCCAGGCCCGCTCCCGGCGTGCCGCTCCGAGAGGACCCCGCATGAGCATGGACACTCCGCCGCCGCCGCCCCCGCCGCCGCCGCCCCCGTCGGTGCCGGGCCCCGGTCCGGGTCCGAGCGCGAGCAGCGGTCCGCCCGCGGGCAACCCGCTCGTCGGCTACTGGAAGCTGAACGTCCTCGAGAAGTACGCCCAGTTCGACGGGCGGGCCGGACGGGGCGAGTACTGGTGGTTCTGGCTCGCCAACCTGATCGTCCTGATCGGGCTGTCGATCCTCGGCCGGGTGACCGCGCTGTTCATGATCATCTACTTCGTGTACGCGATCGCGGTCCTGGTGCCTTCGCTCGCCGTCGGGGTGCGGCGCCTCCACGACACCGGCAAGAGCGGCTGGTTCCTGCTGCTCGCGCTCATCCCCTGCATCGGATCGATCATCGTGATCGTGTTCCTGGCGACCGACACCACGCCGGGACAGAACCAGTACGGCGTAGCGGCCGGTTAGCAGTCCCCGCGCGAAGCGGGAGGAGCGGGAACCGTGACCGACGACCTGGTCGCCAAGCAGGCCATCACCGAGGTGATCTACCGGTACTGCCGCGCGCTCGACCGGATGGACCGTCCGCTGGCCGACACCGTCTGGCACCCGGAGGGCACCGCCGACTACGGCCCGACCATGTTCCAGGGCACCGGGGCCGGCTTCCTCGACTGGGTGTGGCCCACCCACGCGTCGATGCTCGGGCACTCCCACCAGATCGCGAACGTGCTGATCGAGGTGGACGACGACACGGCCGGCAGCGAGGCCTACGTCACCGCCACGTTGTGGGCCGCGTTCGCACCGGGCGAGCTGACCCAGATCGTGAGCCGGGGTCGGTACGTCGACCGGTGGGCGCGACGGGGCGGGGTGTGGGCCATCGAGCATCGCCGCTTCCTGGACGACTTGACGACGATGACCCCGCTCCCCGGCGTCGCTCCCACCGACCCCGGGGCCACGGCCGCCCGGCGCGACCGCACCGACCCGTCCTACGACGTGCTCGAGCGCTGAGGTCCTGGGCGCCCCGGCCCGGGATCGGCGGGGCGGGCGCTGCTACGATGCGAGCCCCTCGCGGGGAACGAGCCCCCATCGTCTAGTGGCCTAGGACGCCGCCCTTTCAAGGCGGTAACGGGGATTCGAACTCCCCTGGGGGCACACCGTGCCGGTTCGCCGGGCACGGGCACCGGGTCCTGTGGTGCAGTTTGGAGTGCACGCCGCCCTGTCAAGGCGGAGGCCGCGGGTTCAAATCCCGTCAGGACCGCGAGGATGGGCGACCGCCGAGAGGCGGT
>Ga0302322_100000503_pt1 | contig 30192 bp, 16 predicted proteins | sample Fen_T0_2_FD_203757 | JGI IMG/M metagenome (GOLD analysis project Ga0302322, IMG submission 203757) | Peat permafrost microbial communities from Stordalen Mire near Abisko, Sweden - Fen_T0_2 | ecosystem: Environmental > Terrestrial > Soil > Wetlands > Permafrost | place: Sweden: Abisko...
CGGCCCTGCGTCCTCGCCGCGGCCCGGTCGGCCGACCATCGATCGTGTCCTGCCTCGTCCGTGGGGCGGCCGGCCAGGTCCGCGGAGAAGCTGACCAGGGCCTCGTAGAAGTAGGTCTCGTCGCGCGCGTCGCGCAGGGACCAGCACAGCTGGGCGGAGAGGGCCTCTCCGCCCAGCTGGCAGCGGTGCGCGTGGTCGAGCACCAGAGCCTCCGTCCGACTGGGTCGACGGGATCGAAGATCCGTCCCAAGGTCACGAAGTACCGCAAGGCCCCGGTGTCCAGACCGACCCGGACCGCGACGACGTCATCCATGCCGGGAGTGTGCCAGCGGCCCACGGTGGACGATGAGGCTCCCTTGCCCGTGGTGACCATGCCGAGGATGCCGTTCGAGCCCGGATCTGCGGACGGCGGCGACACGGGCCTCCGGGAGAGACCACCCTGATCGCATCAGTCGCGGACGTAGTAGTCGCCGAGCGTGTCGTCATAGCGACCCGCGGGTCTGCAGCAACGGCCGAAAGCGCCTCCCGGATCCGCAGGGGCACGGATCCCGCCCGCCGAGCTTCTCGATGAGTTCCTTGCCGGCGCCGACGACCCGGTCACCACGTTTGACGCCGGTCTCGCTAAGGGGAACCCCCGGCGGCGCTTGCTGGTCGACTCAAAACGACACCTCGAGATCACGATGGCGGGCCATGACGCACCTCCACGATCGAGCAGGGAACGGGTACGGACCCTAGCGAGGGCAATCACCGGATCTCCACCGGTTTCCGCCCACCCCCAGGCGGCCGCGACGAGGGACCGGCAAAGAACCATTGCGCCGTCCGGATTACTCCGTGGCGCCGCCGATCGGTACTGAGTACGGTTCACCGCTGTGGCTGCCGTCCGTGGTGGCCGCTGTCCGTGCGCGGGACCGAGGGAGGGCGTCGTGGGCTACTGCACCGCTGTCGTCGTCCCCGGGTGCCTGCACGAGGTGATCCTGGTGTCTTCGCCGGTTCCCGGCGCCGGTCGCTGAGCGACCGCGGCCGGGCGTCCGGTCTTCTCCACCGCAGCAGCCGGTGAGCTGAGCGGCTGCGCGGTCCGCCCTGGGGCAAGCCTCGAGGGCGGTGCGGCATGCCGACGACGGCAGGCGGCGCTGGGCGCGCCTGCCGACCTCGGCGTGCCCGAGAGGCCCGGGCGGATGCGCGTCCTCGCGTCCGACCACTCACACCTGGGAACCCATCGTGCGTCAGAACCAGCCGCGCCGCCCTGCCCGCCTCCGCACCGACGAGCCTCGTCGGGTGCGGACCGTCGGTGTCCTCGCCCATGTGGACGCCGGCAAGACGACCGTCACCGAACGGATCCTGTACCTGACCGGCGCGACCCATGCGCGCGGTGAGGTGCACGACGGGACGACGGTCACCGACTTCGATCCGGAGGAGCGCCGTCGTGGGCTCACCATCTTCGCGACCGCCGTGACCTGCACCTGGGCAGGGCATCGGATCACGTTCATCGACACCCCGGGGCACGTCGACTTCTCGGTCGAGGTCGAGCGGTCGTTGCGGGTGCTGGACGGCGTGATCGTGGTGCTCGACGGCGTCGCTGGCGTCGAGCCGCAGACCGAGGCGGTGTGGCGGCTGGCCGACGGCTACCGGCTGCCGCGCGTGGTGTTCGTCAACAAACTGGACCGTTCCGGCGCCGACCTGGACGCCGCGGTGGCCTCGCTGCGGCGTGACCTGGGCGCCGTACCGTTCGTGGTGCAGATGCCGATCGGCCGGGAGGAGAGCTTCGTCGGGGTCGTCGACCTGGTCGGGATGCAGGCACTGACCTGGCCCGACGTGGACGCCTGTCCAGACACCGGTCCGGGTACCGTCAGGGCCGGCGCGGGCGGGATGCAGGTCGGCCCGGTCCCCGCGGAACTGGTCGAGGTGGCATGGCAGGCTCGACGAGCGTTGGAGGAGGCGGTGGCCGAACGGCACCCGCAGGCCTTCGAGGCGTTCATCGCCGCGTCACCGGCGGGCTCGGGCGATCCGCGGCCGGCTGCCGGTCGATCGTTGCCGGACGACGTCCTCGTCGCGGCGTTGCGGGACCTGGTCCGTAGCGGTGAGGGCGTCGTCGTGCTGGCCGGTGCGGCCTATCGCAATCGGGGGATCGAGCCGCTGCTGGACGCCGTCTGCGCCTACCTGCCCTCCCCGGTGGACGTGGCTGCGGTGTCCGGGACGTGGCAGGGGCGGCGGGTCGAACGGGGCCCTGATCCGGCGCAGCCGTTGGCTGCCCTGGTGTTCAAGGTCGTGTCGACGGCGACGGGGCGGCTGACGTTCGTGCGGGTCTACTCGGGCACGGTGGAGAAGGGAGCGGGCGTGATGGACGCCGACACAGGCCGGTCCGAGCGGATCGGGCGGATCCTGCGGGTGCAGGCCGACCGTCACACCGAGGTGCCGTTCGCGGTGGCCGGCGACATCGTCGCCCTGATCGGGGTGAAGGGTGCCCGGACCGGGACGACGTTGTGCGCGCCGTCCGCGCCGGTGCTGCTGGCCCCGCCGACGGTGCCGGCGGCGGTGCTGTCGGTCGCGGTGGAACCGCGCCGGCCGGTCGACGCCGACCGGTTGGTGCAGGCGTTGGGCCGATTGCTCGACGACGATCCGTCGCTGAGCGTGCGGACCGATGCCCAGACCGGGCAGACGCTCCTGTCAGGGTTGGGGGAGCTGCACCTGGAGGTGACCGTGAACCGGTTGCAGCGCGACCACGGCGTCGAGGTGGCGGTCGGGCGGCCCCAGGTGGCCTACCGGCAGACCGTCGAGGTCGGGGTCCACGGGGTGACGTACCGGCACGTCAAGCAGGACGGCGGCGCCGGGCAGTTCGCCGTCGTGACGCTGGACGTCGAGCCGTGGCCCGACGCTCCCGAGGGCGCTGAGGGGTTCGCGTTCGAGGCGGCGGTGGTCGGAGGTGCGGTGCCGCGCGAGTACGTCCGGGCGGTCGAGGCCGGCTGTCGGGACGCGCTGGCGGACGGTCCGCTGGGCGGGTACCCGGTGACGGGAGTGCGGGTGCGGCTGATCGACGGGGCCACCCATGTCAAGGACTCCAGCGAGCTCGCCTTCCGGATCGCAGGCCGGTCGGCGACGGTGCAGGCGCTGCGTCGGTGCCGGATGCGGCTGTTGGAGCCGGTGACGCGGGTGACGGTCACCGTCCCCGCCGCGTCGCTGGGCACGGTCCTGGGTGACCTGGCCGCGCGTCGCGGCCGCATCCTCGGCTCAGCCGGCGATGCAGCGGCCGGCGTCGGGGCCGCGATGGTGCGGGTGAGCGCCGAGGTGCCGCTGGCCGAGCTGTTCGGCCATGCGACGGTCCTGCGCAGCCGCACCAGCGGACGCGGCACCGTCACCACCCGCCCCGCGGGCTACGCGGTCGTGCCGCACGACGTGGCCCGAGCGGTCCTGGGCGTCGCCCGCTGAACCGGGCGGCACTGGGCGGCACCGGGGTGTCGGCGGCCCGCCGCCGGGCGGCGCTCGGCCGGGGGATGGGGATCGGGCTCGAGCAGGAACGGTGCACGTCGCCTGCTCGAGCCCGATACATCCATGAGACCAGCGTCACACCGGCAGGAGCGAGGACGTTTGTCGTTGGCCACAGATCGGGACTCGGCCTCGTCGGCCCCCGAGCGACCTCACACGACGTGCAGTTCGCGGGCCGCGGACCGGGCCAGGTCCCGGTGGAGGCTCCACCCGAAGGATGCGCGGCAGACCTCCTCGCCCGTGGTGTCGCTGACGGCAGCGAACGCCATGATCTTGACGTGGTGCACCTGCTCGAACCAGAACTGGCGCAGCGTCGTCCGGGTCGCCTCGGACAGGCTGCACGACCCGATCAGCCGGCCGTGGGCCGGTGCCAGGAAGTCGAACACGGCGGCGGCGCCCGTCGGGACGACGTTGCGGGCGGGGGTGGCCTTGGGGCAGGTGGACAGGATCGCGGCCAGGCCGGCGGCGTCGACGATGTCCACCAGGCCGCCGGTGTGCAGGGAACCGGTCACGCCCGTCATCGCGGTGGGGACGGTGACCGCCACCTGGGCGAAGCCGTCGTCCGTCTGGAGAACCTCCAACCCCAAGGTCTTGTTCGCGGGAACCGACTGCACGAGCGCGCGGATCTGTGACGTCGTCACCATGCCCCCCACCTTGATGGGGTTGATTGACCAGGCGCTGACCGCAGCGTGAAGGGAAGGCGGCGCCTATCCGGGAACGTCGCGCCGCCGGGGGTCTGCGGTGCGCCGGGCGTCGCCGGTGTGACCGAACCTCAGGTCCGCTCTCAGTAGCCATTCCCCTCGGCCACCGGTGGCGGACGTCGTCTCAGCGGTGATCGTCGCGAGCTGGCTGCCTTTTGACGGCGCCGATGCCTTCTCCGAGGAGTCGCGGAGGCGGTTCGTGGATGGTGTACGTGAGGCGTACGAAAGCCGAAGTGATGGTAAACAGAAACCATGTCGTCGGACCGGGTGGTCGTTGGAGAGCTTGATGCGCGCGGTGTCCGGCTGAGCTATCGGGTGAGCGGTGACCCGTCGGGGCCACCGGTGGTCCTTCTGCACGGCAGCGGCAGTGACGCTTCCACGTGGGACCGGTTCGCCTCCCGGTTGACCGCCGCCGGCTACCGCTCGATCGCCCTCGACCTGCGAGGTCACGCCACCAGCACCCGGACCACGGACTACGCCCTGACCAGCATCCGCGACGACGTCCTGCACCTGCTGCACGCCCTGGACCTGAAGGACGTCACCCTGGTGGGGCACTCCGTCGGTGGCCACGCCGCGGTGGCCGCCGCCCTGCAGGTCCCCGGACGGATCACCCGGCTCGTTCTGGAGGACCTCGCCGCCCCGCCACGATCTCCCGCGCCGATGACGGCCACCGGCCTGCTGAGCGGGCTGGCCGCGGTGGCGGGCATCCTTACCCGACGTCGCAACTATCATCTCCGCGCCGCGGCCTCGATCGTCCTCCAGCTGTCCCACCCGGACCCGCAGTGGTGGGTCCGACTCGGCGCGATCGAGCAACCCACGCTGATCCTTTCCGGCGGACAGAGCAGTTGCATCCCGCCGCAACGTCTGGCCGAGGTGACCGCCGCGATGCCCGTCGCTCGGCTCGTCACGATCCCGGTCGGCCACCGCGTCCACAGCCTGGCTCACGACCGGTTCGCCGCCGAGGTCCTCGCTTTCCTGACCGAGCCCGCCGCCTCGGCAGTGCGGCGGAGATGACGCGGGCACCGCGCGAGGCCAGACCTCGAAGCCGCAGACGATCGTCGAAACGAGGCCGTGGCCCACGGGAGCAGACGCGTCACCGCCTGACCAACGAGTCGGTGCAGGGGTCCTCGCGCTCGGCGGTCCCGGCGTTCACCACCGCTCTTGCCGATGCGCCGCCGCCTCGGCGGGCGCCATCCCTGATCCTGCAGGTCCTGGTCCAGCCGCTGATCGACGGGCGAAGCACACGCAGGCACGCTCGGTCAGGACGGCATCTCCGTGGCCTGCCTGCCGGCCGCACGCCGGCAACCGGTATGTCGGCGTGCCTCCGATCCGGGGGCACGGTGGGAAAGCGCCGGCGGACTGGACGGCGGTCTACTGCGAGATCGGCTCCAGAGCAGGGCCGGCGGGGGCGTCGGCGGACGCCGTACCGTTGTCCGAGGCGTCCCTTGCGGTTGTCGCGGCGGGTGCCTGCCGCCCGGCCCTGCGCGTCGCCCGCGCTGGGGTGCCGGCCGGTGCGTCGGGGGTGCTCGACGTCCTCGAGGTCGTCGTGGCAACGGACCCGCCGCGGCGTGATGCCGGGGAGCGGCGTGGGCGCGCCGTCGTCGAGGCGGAGCCGGGGCCTGCGGTCGGATCGTCGACGGTGTCGGTCGTGACCGCGGCGGACGCCGTGCTCCTGCGAGGCCGGGTGGTGCGTCGCGGGGACGGGCTCCTCGGGGCGTCGTTCTCAGGTGCGACCGGTGAGCCCTCGCTGCTCCTGGTGTCCGGCGACCCAGCGGCCGCGCCCACCGAGGGGGGCTGCGGCACGTCACCCTCGGGCGTCGTGGGGTGGTCCTGTCCCGAGGTCACTGCCGAGGTCGGGGTCACCGGTGCCGGGACGGGGAGGGCGTCGAGGCGCTCCTGGGCCTTGGCTGCCTTACGGGTCGCCGTACGGGCCGCTCGCTCGTCGTCCTTGAGACCGGAGGCGGTCTTCTTCAGCGTCCTGGTGGTCGCGGCGAGGGCCTTCTCGAGGGTGGCCAGTTGCTCCCGGGCTGCCTTGATCTGCGCCCGCAGGGAGTCTGCCTCGTGCCGGGCCACCTCCGCCGTCCGGCGCGTGGCCTCCCATTGCGCCGTCGCCTGACCGGCCTTGGCCGCCTTGGCTGCCGCCATGTCCGCGTGCCGCTGCCAGGCCGCCATCGCTGCGCTCGCCCGTTGCTGAGCCGGCGTGCTGGTGCGTCGGGCGACGGTCTTCTGCTTTCCCATAAGAAACCTCTTCGATCGAGCCTCGTGGTCGCACGGTCGCGCGACCTTCCCGCCACGAGGTCGGCAGACTATGCCATCAACATGACATCCCTCGTACGGCCCATGTTCACCTGGGTGAGAGCTGCGTCGCTGCCCGCCTCTGATCGTGTTGCGCTGAGCAGGCCGGTGCCGCCACCGGGCCGACGGTGAGGGCGACCGCCGCGCAGCTCGTCGAGAGATCACCGACCGTGCGTCCGGTGGCCACCGCCTCGTTCTCGGGACGACGCCGGCCGGCGGGAGCGTGGGTACGGACCGGAAGCAGAGGGAGTCTTCGCGCAGATCGTCGATGAGGCAGACATGGCATCGTCCGACGTCACCACCCCGCAGTCGGTGGCCTTCTCGCCGTCCGTGAGCTGGGTGTGCCGCTGGACCGCGGGGATCAGCGTGGGCTCGTACGTGGCGGCCGTGGCGGCGATCTACCTAGTGGAACGTCGCCGGGAACCAGGCCGGGTGCCCGTCCGACGGCCCGCTCCAGCCGCTGCGTCGCCGGCCGGCGACCGGATAGGGCGACACGCCGGCACAAGGCTACACGCCGGTACCGACTCAACGACAAGGCGCATCCGGCCGATGAACGCGACGTAAATGACCCGGCCGTGTGGTCCCCAGGGCCCGGTCGGGTGTCAACGCGGTGTTTCTGGTAGGTGGGCGATGATGCAGCAGGCGTGTTCCTCGGTGGCCCTGGTCGGTGACCTGGACCGCCAGCAGGCAGCGATCACCCGTCTCGTCGTGGACGACGTGTCACCCCTGCAGGTGCCGGCCGACGACGTGCAGGCCGCCGTCCGGGTCGAGCAACTGACGCAGGACCTGACCCCGTTCCGGCTGGGGATCGATCGCGACGGCGAGCCGGTCCTGCTGCATGCGGACGGGCGGGCTCTGGACACCTGGCAGGAGGGATACCCGTACACCGATCGCCTGGGTCGGCACGAGTACCAGTGGCAGAAACGGTTGCTGCAGATCGAGCTGCTCAAGCTGCAGTCCTGGATCAAGGATACGCGCCGGCGACTGGTGGTGATCTTCGAGGGCCGTGATGCGGCGGGCAAGGGTGGCACCATCAAGCGGTTCACCGAGCGACTCAACCCCCGCGGCGCCCACGTCGTGGCGCTGGACAAGCCCACGCCCCACGAGGCCGGAGAATGGTACTTCCAGAGGTACGTCGCCCATCTGCCGTCGGCCGGCGAGATCGTGCTGTTCGATCGGTCCTGGTACAACCGGGCGGGCGTGGAACGGGTGATGGGATTCACCAGCCAGGCCGAGTACGAGCAGTTCCTGCTGCAGGCTCCTGATCTGGAGCGGATGCTGGTGGCGTCGGGGCTGCACCTGGTCAAGTTCTGGTTCTCGGTGTCCCGGGCCGAACAGCGCTCCCGCTTCCTGATCCGCCAGATCGACCCCGTGCGCCGCTGGAAGCTCTCCCCGATGGACCTGGCCTCCTTGGAACGCTGGGACGACTACACCCGGGCCAAGGACGCGATGTTCGCCGCCACCGACACCCCGCACGCCCCATGGACGGTGGTGCGCAGCAACGACAAGAAGCGCGCCCGGCTCGCCGCCATGCGCCATGTCCTGCAGCAGTTCGACTACCCCGGCAAGGACGACGCCGTGGCCACCGCCCCCGACCCGCTCCTGGTCACCAGGCCCACCCGTACCACCACCACGCGGTACCGGTCCGGCCCTGCCGACCGCGACCTGAGCAGCGCCGGTGCCCCGGCACGGACGATCCCCGCCGCACCGGCGCCGCCCTCGCTGTGCCTGGCGTCGGAACGGTGAACCGCGCGACCTGTGCGTTCCCCCGGGTGCGCCCGGGGGAACGCACAAGGATGCGCCGCCGAGGGACAGCCGGCGGCGGGCCGGCGACCGGTCAGCCCAGGCCGCCCAGACGCGGGTCGCTGATGCTGTCGTGGCCGTCCTCAACGTGTCCGGCGTAGCGATAGGCGAAGCCGGGGGCGTTCACGACGGCGAGGGACAGGTCGTACCACCCCTTCGTGCGTGACAGCGACCAGGTGCGCGAGACCGTGGAGCGAGCCTTCACACTCAGGGTCGTCAGGTGCCCGGTGTACTCGTCGGTGACGGTGACCCTCACGGTCGCCGCGCCGTTGTTGGTCAGCTCGAGCCCGAGCGACTGGTCATGGTCGACGTGGTGGGCCTCGACGCCCAGCCCCGCGCCCGCCGCCGCGCTGTCGGCGAAGCGGCGGAAGAAGCCGTTCGGGCCGTGCACCTCCAGGTCGTAGCCCGTCGCGGCGTCCCAGCTGTCGGCCAGGGTGTGCTGCGGTCCCACGGTGTAGGTGCGGGGGTCCTGGGCGCTGCCCACGGAGCGGACGTGGTACACCGCCGCTGCCGAGCCCACGTTGCGCAGGCTGACGATGACGGAGGGGCCGTGGGCCTGGGCGTCCGCGTGGAGGGCGTAGGGCAGGGCCCGCGCGGGGCGCACGCCCGTCTCCTGGGTGGGTACCTGCTGGACGGCCGGGGGGACCGGGACCAGATCGGGCACCCTGACCAGGTTGGCGGGCAGGTAGCCCGCCGTGCTCGGCAGTTGCGCCCGCTTGGTGTTGGGGCTGCGGAAGTCGAACGCGCCCGTCAGATCGCCGGTGACGGCCCGGCGCCAGGGCGTGATGTTGGACTCGATGAGGTCCGGGTGGCCGTTGCCGAACCGGGCCTCGAGGAACCGGATCAGCGAGGTGTGGTCGAACAGCTGGGAATTGACCCAGCCGCCGCGCGTCCACGGTGAGACGACGATCATCGGGACCCGGATCCCCAGGCCGTAGGGGCCGGAGGGGTGATCGGCGTTGCCCGGGAAGATCTCGTTCGTGGTCGACACCGAGGACAGGCCCTGGGTGCGCGACTGCGGCGGCGTCGGGGGCACCAGGTGGTCGAAGAAGCCGCCCTCCTCGTCGTAGGTGATGAACAGGGCCGTCCGGCTCCACAGGTCCGGGTCCGACGCGAGGGTGTCGACGACCTGCGAGACGTACCAGGCCCCGAGGTCCGGCGCCCAGTTGGGATGCTCGCTGAACGCTTCGGGAGCCACGATCCAGGTGACCTGCGGCAGTCGGCGGGCCTTGACGTCGGCCTTGAAGTCGCTCAGCAGGGCCAACGGGTTGCGGTTCTGGCTCTGGATCTGGGTGCCGCTGCGGGCCCGGTCCGCCAGCGGCGTCCCGGCGGCGGCGTTCTGGTACTGGTGGAAGTACAGCAGCGAGTTGTCGCCGTAGTTGCCGATGTAGGGGTCGTCGGTCCACCCCCAGTAGCCCGCGGCGGTCAGTCCCACGCCGACGTCCTGGTAGACCTTCCACGAGATCCCGGCCCTCTCGAGCCGCTCGGGATAGGTGGACCAGTCGTACCCCGCCTCGGCATTCGTGATCACCGGGCCGCCGGCCTTGCCGTCGTTGCCGACCCATCCGGTCCACATGTGGTAGCGGTTGGGGTCGGTGGGGCCGAGCAAGGAGCAGTGGTAGTTGTCGCAGACCGTGAAGGCGTCAGCCAGAGCGAACTGGTAGGGAAGGTCCTTACGCGTGTGGTAGGTCATCGTGTCGATGCCCTTGTTCGGGACCCAGGCGTCGAAGCGTCCGTTGTTCCAAGCGGCGTGCGTGTCGTTCCAGCCGTGCGGCGGGTCGGGCAGGTACGAGCGGCCGAGGTCGGCGACGTCCGGACGGAACGGCAGCAGTTCCCCGGCACCGTTGGGCTGGTGCCAGACGCTCCGGCCCGACGCCAGGGTGACCGGGTGCGGGTCCGAGAAGCCCCGCACCCCGCGCAGCGTGCCGAAGTAGTGGTCGAAGGACCGGTTCTCCTGCATCAGGATGACGACGTGTTCGACGTCCTTGATCGATCGCGTGCGGTCGTTCGCCGGGATGGCGAGAACGTGGGTGAGGTCGGTCGGAGCCACGGCTGCCAGCGCCGGTACACCGAGCATGGTCAGGAACGCTCGGCGGTCGAATTCGGCCATGAGTGCGCCCGCTTTCGTCGTGATCCAGCTGGGGGAGGGGCCGCACGCTAGCCACGGCAGGTGGACGGCGCGTGGCCAACTCCGGAGCCGGACAAGAGCCACGAATGTCCATCGACCGGACGTCGGCACCGGAGTGCGGGGGTGGGGCCGATGGTCGTGGCGACCGTCGGTGCACGCCCGAGGTCGAGGTCGTCAGCCCGATGGATCGTGGGGCCGGCGAGCCGTGACGTCCCCGCGAGGATCGGTAACGGGCGGTCGCAGCCCTATCGTCGGGTCGGGCGCCGACAAGGTGCCGTCCGGACCCCGCACCGCCGCTCGACGACCGTGCGGCCCCTGGCTGTACCCCATCCGCTCCTGATACGGCGCCCTGCCCTCCCGCCAGGCTGTCCGGGTGATCTGGCGCAGCGCCGGCTGCTCGTGGATCTGCGCCCAGGGCACGACGCGCAGCGCCATGGTCCAGTCGGTGCGCTCGTCGGTGGCGAGCGCGACGACCCTCCCTTCGGCAGGGTCTCCGTCGCAGACCAGGACGTCCCCGGGGATCAGCTCGCCGAGGCGCCAACCGAGCACGCTGGCCAGGGCGGTCGGCAGGTCGGCCGTTTCCTCCTCCCCCGGGACCGGGGACAGCAATGCCGCGATCTGCTGATGCCCGGCGACGAAGACCACGTCGGCGCCGTACTGCCCGGTGAACCCCAGGACCGTGACGTGGCCCCGGGCCAGCCCGGATGCGGCCGTGGCGCCTAACCGGCGCCAGTTGCGCCAGAGCCTCCTCAGTTCGGCGCCCAGGCCCACCAGGAACAGCTGTCCCAGACCCAGCATCAGCCAGGTGGGCTGGTTCGGGCTGCCTCCGACGTGGCCGGACGCAAGCCAGCCCAGGTAGGCCGCCACACCCAGCCCCAGCAGCAGCCCGATCACCCCCACCAGGACGAGCGATCGGCGGACGGCACGTAGGCGCCGCGCCGACGGAGGAGGCGCCCGGTCGAGGTCGGCCACAAGCGGTCGGCGTCGGTGCAACCGCTCCTCCTGCTTGAGTCGGCGGTCCTCACGTGCGATCGCCGCCACCGCGCCGGAGCCGGTGACACCCGCGACGACCAGGGCCAGCAACGGCCCGGCGGGAAGGATCGTTGCCGCACCGGAGAGCAGGGCGCCGCTCAGCGACCACGCCAGTGGCTTGCGTCGGAGCATGACGCGCAGGGCGGGGGTTCCCCGTCTGCGGACCGGTGACAATGGCACAGTGCCTCCCTGCACGCCCGCGACGTCGGCAAGGACCGGCGACGCGACCTTCCGGGAGCCCCGGGCGGGCGCGCCCGTGCAGACGCGCACTCGTGAGGGTGGGCCAGGAGGCTCACTGCCAGCGGGTATCCCCTCGAGCCGGCGGCGAGTCGACGTCGCCGGCTCGCTCGTTGGTCGCACGTCGTTCACCCGGTCGGCGCGGGCCGGGCGGTGGTCGATCGTCCGGGCACGGTCCGCGGGGGCGCGACGCCCAGGCGACGACTGGCGGAACACCGGCCCAGCATTCGTGGAACAGGTGTGCGGCGGCCTCGTCGTCGGCGACTGCCTGGCTGAGACTGGGGTTCCGTCCCGCCCTCGCCCCCTCCGCCCCCTCCACCGGGAGTCGCGCCATGACGGACGTTCAGCCAGTGCCCACGCCGCTGCGTCGGGTCGGCGCCGGCCCGGACGAGTTCGAGGCCGATCTGCTGGAGAACCTGTGCTTCCAGCTGGGCACGACGCTCGAGTCGACGGGCGTCCACGAGGCCTACCAGACGCTAGCCGTCACGGTCCGGGACCGGCTCGCCGCCCGGCGAGCACGCACCGCAGCGGCCCATCACGAGGCCAACCCCCGGTTCGTCTACTACCTGTCGGCCGAGTACATGCTGGGTCGGCAGTTGGGGCAGAACCTGCTCTACTCCGGGACCCGGGACGCCGCAGACCTGGTGCTGACCCGGCTCGGCTTCTCGCTGGACGACCTCGACGAGCGGGATCTGGAGCCGGGCCTCGGCAATGGTGGCCTGGGCCGGTTGGCCGCGTGCCTGCTGGACTCGCTCGCGACGCTGGACATCCCGGCGGTCGGGTACGGGATCCGTTACGAGTTCGGCATCTTCAAGCAGACCTTCGTCGACGGCGCCCAGGCCGAGCGGCCCGACGACTGGGCCTTCTACGGCAACCCGTGGGAGTTCCCGGCCCCGGATGACCGACAGCTCGTCGGGTTCGGCGGTCACACCCAGCCGGTCGACGGCGACCCGGCCGGGATGCGCCGCGTCTGGGTCCCCGGCGAGACGGTCCGGGGCGAGCCGTCCCACATGCTGGTTCCGGGGTACGGCACGGATACCGTCAACATCGTGCGGCTGTGGCAGGCGCGGGCGGCACGGGAGTCCTTCGACCTGGAGCGGTTCGAGGCGGGCCGCTACGCCGAAGCCGTCGAGGACATCGTCCGGTGCGAGAACATCAGCAAGGTGCTGTACCCCGACGACAGCACGGAGATGGGCAAGGAACTGCGCCTCAAGCAGCAGTACTTCCTGGTGTCGTGCTCCCTGCGTGACATCATCCGACGGTTCCGGTTCCGCAACGACGGCTGGTCCGCGTTCCCCGACAAGGTCGTCGTCCAGCTGAACGACACCCATCCGGTGCTGGCGATCCCCGAGCTGGTCCGGATCCTTCTGGACGAGCAGGGCCTGGACTGGGACACCGCCTGGGACATCACCCGCCGCTCGTTCGCCTACACCTGTCACACGTTGCTGCCCGAGGCGCTCGAGAGCTGGCCGATCGGGCTGATGCGCCGGCTCCTGCCGCGGCACGTCGAGATCATCGAGAAGATCAATTTCTTCTTCCTCCAGGACGTCGCCGCCCGGTATCCCGGCGACACCGACCGGTTGGCCCGGTTGTCCTTGATCCAGGAGGGCGACGAGCAGCGGGTACGGATGGCGCACCTCGCGGTCGTCGGCAGCTTCGCGGTGAACGGGGTCGCGCAACTGCACTCCCAGCTGCTCGCCGAGACGACGCTGCGGGACTTCGCGCAACTGTGGCCCGAGCGCTTCCGCAACGTCACCAACGGAGTCAGCCCTCGGCGGTTCGTGCGGTTGGCCAATCCCCGCCTGTCGACGCTGATCGACGAGGCGCTGGGTGGTCAGGGATGGGTGCGTGATCTCGATCTCCTGGCCGGACTGGCCCCGCTGGCCGACGACGCCGCGTTCCGGCAGCGATGGCGCGAGATCAAGCTCGCCAACCAGGCAGACCTCGCCCGCTACGTGGACGGCGTCACCGGGGCGCAGCTGCGACCCGGGGCGCTCACCGACGTGATGATCAAACGATTCCACGAGTACAAGCGTCAGATCCTCAAGGTCCTGCACGTCATCACCCTGTTCCGACGCCTGCTGGCCGGCGGCGACGTCGTGGCCCGGACCGTGGTCTTCGGGGGCAAGGGGGCACCCGGCTACCAGGCCGTCAAGCGGGTGATGCGGCTCATCAACGCCGTCGCCGCCACCGTCAACGCGGACCCTGTCGTGGCCGGACGACTGGCCGTGGTCTTCGTCCCCGACTACAACGTGACGCGTGCCGAGCTGATCGTCCCGGCGGCCGACCTGTCCGAACAGATCTCGCTGGCGGGCAAGGAAGCGTCCGGTACGGGCAACATGAAGCTGGCCCTGAACGGAGCCGTCACGATCGGCACCCTCGACGGTGCCAACATCGAGATCCGCGACCGGGTGGGACCGGACAACTTCTTCCTGTTTGGCCTCGACGCGCAGGCTGCGACCGAGCTCGGCCACGGCTACCGGCCGCGCTCGTGGTACGAACAGGACGAGGAACTGCGCGGGGCGGTCGACGCGATCTCCGGCGGCGCGTTCAGCGGTGGGGACCGGGATCTGTTCGCCCCGCTCGTCGACGATCTGCTGGACCGCGACGAGTACCTGGCCCTGGCCGACTACCGCTCCTACGTCGACTGCCAGGACCGTGTCGAGCAGGCATGGCAGGACACCGAGGGATGGACTCGCCGCTCCATCCTGAACACCGCGCGCTGCGGCTTCTTCTCCGCCGATCGCACCGTGCGCGACTACAGCCGTGAGATCTGGCGGGTCGAACCGTTGCGGGGTACCGAGGTTCCTTGAAGATCGACGGCGGGAACGGCCGCCGAGGCAGCGCAGCACGACCCGAGCGAGGAGACGCCCATGGATCAGACGCCGACGGGTCACGGTAGGAGCACCGGGACCGACGGACACGCGGACCCCGACGGGTCGGTGCGACAGCCTGCCGACGGTGCGCCGGAGCGCTCGCATCCGCTGTCGCGTTCGCTCGGCCTCTCGCTGGACGCCGACGACTTCGACCTCAGCCAAGTGCTCGGCGGCGGTGACGACGCAGGCGCCGGACTGCTCGCCGCGATCGCGGCCGAGGGGCAGGGGACGGAATCGGCGGGCGCCTTCGCGCGGCTGAGGGTGGAGGTCGACCGCGAGGGCGAGCCCGTCCTGAGGCTGGCCGACGGCACCGCCGTGGACACCTGGCGCGAAGGCTTTCCCTACGACGAGCGCATGAGCCGGCGGGAGTACGAGCTCGACAAGCGCTTGCTGCAGATCGAGCTGCTGAAGTTCCAGTCGTGGGTGAAGGAGACCGGGGAGCGCGTGGTCATCCTCTTCGAGGGCCGCGACGCCGCGGGCAAGGGCGGCACCATCAAGCGGTTCATGGAGCACCTCAACCCTCGCGGTGCCCGCGTGGTGACCATGGAGAAGCCCAGCCCGCGGGAGAGCACGCAGTGGTACTTCCAGCGCTACCTCGCGCACCTGCCGGCGGCGGGGGAGATCGTCATGTTCGACCGCTCCTGGTACAACCGGGCCGGCGTCGAACGCGTCATGGGATTCACCACGCCGTTCGACTACCTGGAGTTCATGCGTGAGACCCCCGAGCTGGAGCGGATGCTCGTGCGGTCGGGCATCCGGCTGGTGAAGTTCTGGTTCTCGGTCTCCCGGGCCGAGCAGCGCACCCGCTTCCTGATCCGCCAGATCGACCCGGTGCGCCGCTGGAAACTGTCGCCGATGGACATCGCCTCCCTGGACCGGTGGGACGCCTACACCGAGGCCAAGGAGGCGATGTTCTTCTACACCGACACCGCCGACGCCCCGTGGACGGTGATCAAGAGCAACGACAAGAAGCGGGCCCGGCTGGGCGCGATGCATCACGTGCTCCACCGGTTCGACTACGCCGACAAGGATCTCGAGATCGCCACCGCTCCCGACCCGTTGGTCGTGGGACCCGCCTCGAAGATCTTCGAGGACGACGAGGCCAGCGCACTGTTCCCCCGCGTCCACCCCTGATCTCGGCCCACCCCTGATCCCTGATCCTGACCCCGGTGGGGTGACCTGCGCCGAGGGCGCTGCCGGTCGTCTGCCGTCGGGCCGCCCCGTCTGCGGTGGGGCCGGTGGCGGGACGCACTCGGGACACCTCATGACCACCTCATGACCGGACGTCCGCCGTTGTCCTCCCGTTTCGCCAGCCCTTCGGCCGGGCCGGGGTGGCGCGAGGTGGTGACGAATGACCGGTGAACACTCGGTCAGCTACAGATGATGTGCGGATGTTGAATCCTGCCGGGCTCTTCCGGAATCCATCGGCTGCGTTAGTGTCCCAGCAGCACGTAACCCACCTCTGATGTGGCGAGCCTCCTGCACGTCAATGACGGCGAGCCCTTTCCCGGCATGACGAAGGATGCATTCCGGTCGTGGGCACTGAGAGACATGGGCCGGCCGCGCGGGCTCTCGACCGGCTCGGAGAAGGGTTGTGCTGTCGGTGAGCGCTGATATCGCGGTCGAGACGGTCAGCGGTTTCCCGTCGGACGTCGCCCCCTCCCGGTCCTGGCGGCGGCTGGGGCGCGTCGTCACGCTCGTCGTCCCTGCGTACGGCGTGGGCGAGAGCGTCTCCACCGTGGTGCGTGACGTCGCGGTGGCCGGCTACGCGCTCAGGACCAGAGGGTACGAGCTGGACCTGGTGATCGTGGCCGACTCCGCCAGTGGGGCGGTCGCCGGACGGGCGGCCGCGGAGTACGGCCTGGAGTTCACGAGCCACCGCGCCGACTCGCTGGGCCAGGCCTACGTGGTCGGCCTCGAGGTCGTTCTGGCTCGGCGACGCAGCGACCTGGTGGCGACGTTGGACGCGACGGGACACCACGACGCCACGCAGTTGCCCAGGCTGGTCGACCGGTTGCTGTCCGGGGGCCTGGACGTCGTCATCGGGTCCCGGTGGGCGAGGCAGAGCAGTACGCCGGGGCTGACCTGGCGGCGATGGCTGCTGGGGCGGCTGGCCAACCGTGCGTTCAGGACGGCGACGGGGATCAAGGGCACGACCGACGTGACGACGTCGTTCCGGGTCATGAGGACGCGCGTGCTGCGCCGCCTGGACGTGTCGTGCCTGCCGGCGGATCCGCGGGGACTTCAGATGGCTGTGCTGACCCACGCCGTCGCACAGGGGTGTCGGGTCGGCGAGGCCGCCATCATCTACCAGGCGCCGACGGGGACGGTCGGTCCGGTCGGCGCTCGCGACCTTCGGGCGTTCGCGGGTGCTCTGCTGCCGTTGCGTCGGCAGGCCCGTGCCCTGCGCCGCTACCGGCTGAGCCCCGCGGGTCGCCAGTTCCGCTCGGACGACTTCGGTGCCGCCGCCGATCTGGAGCGTCTGGGCTCGGCGGACCGGTTCTTCGGCTGGACCCTGGAGGAGTTCCGTCCGTACCTCCGCGGACGGGTGCTCGAGGTCGGTGCCGGTCTGGGGACGATCACCCGCAAGCTCGTGGCGGCGGATCCCGAGCTGTCCGTGGTCGCGCTGGAGCCGGCCGAGAACCTGTTCGACGAACTGGCCGCCCTTGCCGCGCTCACCCCTCGCGTCGAGGCGAGCCGGCAGCAGTCCGGTGACTACGTCGAGCGCGACGGGCGGCCGTTCGACACCGTGGTCTACCTGAACGTCCTGGAACACATCCAGGACGACGTCGCGGAACTGCGCGTCGCGGTGCGGGCGCTGCGGCCGGGCGGCCACGTCCTGGTCTTCGGTCCGGCCCTGCAGTGGCTCTACAGCGAGCTGGACCACAACGCGGGCCACTACCGCCGGTACACCGTGGCCGGTCTGCGCTCGGTCGCCGAGGAGGCCGGCCTGGAGGTTCTCTCGGTCACGTACTTCGACGTCCTCGGCGTCCTGCCCTACTTCCTGGTCTACCGGATGGCTCACCGTGAGGCGATCAGCGGCTCGACGATGTGGGCCTACGACCGTGTCCTGGTCCCCGCCAGCCGGGCGGTCCAGCGCCTGCTTCGACGTCCTCCGCTGGGCAAGAATGTGATCATGGTGGCCCGCAGACCCGCGTGAGCGCTCGTCGGGACGCCGGCCCGGCGGCCTCACCGAAGACCCTCCGAGGGGGAGGCACAGCATGGTGGTGACCGATGCGCCCGTGGCGCAGGTGGGGCTGTCACCCGCGCCGCCGAGCACCCGCACGCCGCGCGTCCGCGTGATCGGTGATCTCCTGCTGGCGGTGGAGTACCTCGTGGCCGCGCTGTTCGTCACGGTGCACCTGTGGGCCCACCTGGGCACGCGCATGGTCGCGATGGCCTCCGACGAGGTCTTCTTCATGTGGGCGCTGCGACACGGCGCGCGCGTGGTCACGCGCGGGGAGAACCCGTTCATGACCCACCGGCTCAACGTGCCGGACGGGGTGAACCTGATCGCGAACACGTCGTCGCTCGCGCTGACCCTGCCGATGGCGCCGGTCACCGTCCTGCTGGGCCCCCGGGTGTCGTTCGCCGCGCTGCTCACGGTGGGCCTGGCGGGCACGGCCTTCGCCTGGTACCTGGTGCTGCGGCGCGTGGTGGGCCGGCCGGCGGCGGCGTTGGGCGGCGCGTTCTGCGGCTTCGCACCCGGCATGATCAGTCACGCCGCCGGGCACGTGAACTGGGTCGCCCAGTTCGTCGTGCCGTTCCTGGTCCTGGCGGTGGTGCGGCTGACCGAGCCCGGAGCGACCCTCCGGCGCGGGGCGCTGCTGGGGCTGCTGGCCACGGTGCAGGCCTTCGTGAACGAGGAGGTGCTGCTCTACACGGCGATCGGCTGCGCCGTCTGGCTGCTCTCGTACGGGACCTTCCTCGCACGCGTCGACGCCGGCGACGTAAGGGTCCGTGCCATCCGGTTGGCGCGCGGTCTTCCCGTCGCGGCCGCGGTGGCGGGAACGTTGCTGGCCTATCCGCTCCACGTGCAGTTCACCGGGCCGCAGGCCTACCACGGCCTTCCTGGCGACCTGGGGAAGGTCGGCTCGGACCTGGCGTCCTACTGGTCCTTCTCCGGGCAGTCGTGGGGCGGCTCGGGAGGGGACCAGCCGCTCGCGCTGAACGTCACCGAGCAGAACAGCTTCTTCGGCTGGCCGCTGCTGATGGTCGCCGCTGTCGCAATGGCCTGGCTGTGGACGCGGATCCTGGCCCGCGCCGTCACGGTGACGGCGGTCTGCTTCCTCGGGCTGAGCCTCGGTCCGATGCTGGTCGTCTCGCGGCGGAGCACGGATCTTCCGATGCCGTGGAGGTTCCTCGGCCGGCTCCCGCTGCTGGAAGCGGCACTGCCGACGCGTTTCAGCCTCGTGCTGATCCCGCTGCTCGGGGTGACGTTGGCGTTGATCGTGCAGGAGCTGGGCGAGCGCACGCGCGGGCCCGCCCGGCGCGCGGGGTACGCCGTGCTGGCCTGTGTCCTGGTGCCGTTGCTGCCGCTACCGATCCAGGTCAGCCCCTTTCCGGTGACGCCGGTGTTCGTCAGCAGCGGTCACTGGAAGGCGTACGTGCCCCCCGGCGGGACGCTGGTGCCGGTACCGGACAACGCGCCGGTCGACATGTCCTGGCAGGCCGACACCGATGCCGACTTCGCCGTGCCGGGTGGCTACTTCCTCGGTCCGGACGCCGAGGGGCGCGGGCTGTTCGGCACGTCGCCGATCCGGCCGTCCATGACCCTGTTCCTGGACGTCGGCCGCACCGGCAACGTCCCCCCCGTCACCGACCAGCAACGCCGTGCCCTACGAGCAGATCTTGCCTACTGGCGCGCGTCGGCGATGGTCATGCCTCTGGACGCCCCGCATGCGGAGCAGGTCCGCGACCTGGTCGACGAGCTGACCGGCACCGCCGGACAGCAGGTCGACGACGTGGTCGTCTGGCGCGCCTGACCTCCCGTGGAGTTCGTCGAGGAGCTCGTGCTCCTGATCGGCGGTGGAGTCGACCCGGGTCGCGGTGGGACTACCGCGTCGTCCTGGCCGTGACGGCGACGGTTGCCGGCATGCTGTTTCGCGGCCTCGGGCGTGCCTGGGGGCGGGGGTGAGCGGGCCTGGTCCGCGTCGGGCCGCCGCCGGCGCCGCCCGCCTGAGGGTCGCGTGCCTCGACCGTCAGTTCGGCGTGCGGGGACGCCCTGGTCAACCGGCGCCGGAGCGCGGTGCGAGCCACCCATTCGACGTCGGACAGGCGGGACGCCGTGCAGGTCACCACGACGTTCCCGTCCGGTCCGAGGATCACGACGTCCCAGCCGCTGTCCCAGGGGATGGCCACGGCGGTGTACTTGGCACGCTCGGCGTCCACCATTCGACGGTATGTGCCCGTTCGTCCCCCGGGGAAGGCCGCAGCCGAGGTGAGGCCGGAGCGTTGCCTCGTCGTGATGAATCTCCGGCCCCGATCGGTTGTGCGACCGAGGGACTACCCGGTGTCAGGAAAGCTCCATGGGCGTCGGGCGTTCACGGCGTGTGACCCGCAGGCAAACAGTCGCGGCGTTCTCCTCCTTGTGCTGTTCGCCTGATGTCATTGCTGCACCATTTCGCCGTCGTTCACCCACGTGATGGTCCCCACTCGCCTTTCCGGCGGGATACAGCAAATGCTGCGACCAAAGTCCTTCGGTGCTGCCCGAAATGCAGCGAAGATGACTGTGGTTCGGAGATGTCGAATATGTCGCGAGTGGCCCTCGTGCGGATCCGACAAGGTTCCGAATGTCCGACCTCGGCCGACGATGACGCCGGCGCAGGGGACGAAAACCCATGCCAGCCTGCTGCGCGCAGCCTCAGACGGGGCGAAGAACCGCTTCGACGAAGAGGGCATCGAAAATGCTGGACACCGTTATCCATTCCTTTGGCGACCATAAGTCCGCCCAGAGCCGTCCGGCCGCAGGCGAGTTCCTGCCGGGCATATTGCAGGACCACGCACGACGGCGTGGTGACCATCCCGCAGTCATCATGCTCGAGGAGCCGGGGCCCGCCGCGCCGGAGCTCGTCGAGCGGCGGCTCACCTATCGCCGACTCGAGGAGCGCAGCCGCGCCCTCGCGGCCGTGCTGCGCCGACACTGTTCCGTCGGTGACCGGGCGCTGCTGGTGTACCCGACCTGCGAAGCATTCGTCATCGCGTTCCTCGCCTGCCTGCGATCCGGGGTGGTGGCGGTTCCCGTTCCGGCACCCGAAGGCTCGCACCACGGCGGTCGCCGCCGTGCGATGGTCGCCGCGGACTGCGGTGCACGGGTGGTGCTGACGACCACGTCCTTGGCGCAGAGCCTGGACCGCGGCGGAGAACCGGAGGGTGTGCGGCCCCGGTACCTGGCGACGGACGGCAGCGAGGTGGAGCACGACGACCCCGCCGTGCAGGCGGGGGCCTCCTGGGCGGACCTCGTCCCGGACGCCGGCTCGCTCGCGTTCCTGCAGTACACCTCGGGCTCGACCAGCGAGCCGAAGGGGGTGCGCGTCAGCCACGGGAACCTGCGCCACAATCAACGGCAGCTGCGTGCCGCTCTGGACACCGGCCGGTCCACGGTCACGGTGGCGTGGCTGCCCATGTACCACGACATGGGCCTGATCGGCGCGCTTCTGCACCCGCTCTACGTCGGCGGCACCGTCGTCCTCATGGACTCCCAGACCTTCCTGCGGCGTCCTGAACGCTGGTTGTGGGCTGTCGACCGGTACCGAGCCTCCTTCACCGTCGGGCCGGACTTCGCCTACCGCCTTGTCGCCCGGCGCGCTGCGCGGGTTCCGATGCCCTCCCTGGACCTGACGTGTCTGCGGACGGCGCTGAACGGGGCCGAACCCATCGACCCGCACACCGTGCGGTCCTTCACCGACGCGTTCGCCGGTGCCGGGTTGGCCGAGACGGCCATGTCGCCGTGCTACGGCCTCGCCGAGGCCACGCTGTACGTCACGGGCCATCGGCCTGGCGAGCCCGCGCGGACGACCCGCTTCGACCGCGCCGCGCTGGAGGCGCACCGACTGACGCCTGCTGGGCCTGCGCCTGCGGAACCCACGAGCGTGGCGGCGCCGCTGTCGCCCGTGGCCGGCAGCGTGATCGAGTTGGTGGGGTGCGGGCGCCCGGTGGACGCCGACGTCCTGGTCGTGGACCCGCAGTCGAGGCAGCCGCTGCTCGACGGCCGGGTCGGGGAGATCTGGGTGCGCGGCGACAACGTGGCCCTGGGCTACTGGGGCCGGCCCGACGACGGCGCGCCGTTCGACGCGACGACGTCGACGGGGGAGGGTGGCTTCCTGCGGACCGGTGACCTGGGCGGCATCCACTCCGGTGACCTCTACGTGACCGGCCGCCTCAAGGACATGATCATCGTCAACGGCCGCAACATCTACCCGCAGGACGTCGAACACGTCGCCGGCCGAGCCGATCCGGCCGTGGCCGGGTGCGCCGCCGCAGCCTTCGCGCCAGCGTCGCACCCCACACGGGTCGTGCTCGTGACGGAGCTGCGGACCCCGGCGGACGGGGACGACGTGGACCGCGCTGCGGTCGCGGACCGGATCCGGCAGGCCGTGTGGGACGAGGTCGGCATCCAGCTGGGCGCCGTCGTGCTCGTCGACCGAGGCCGGATCCCCAGGACCACGAGCGGCAAGGTCCGCCGCAGCGACACCGCGGCCCAGTACGACGCGGGTGCGCTCACCGGCCACTGATCGCGACCCTGGACCGGTCCCGGCTCTGCGACCGGGCGCCCTGCCGGCGTCCGGCGCACGGCGCGCCCTGGCCTCCCCTCAGACAGAACAGACCGAACTGGACGGAACACCATGTCTCTCGCCCTGCCCGACCACACCCTGCCCGACCACGTCCTGACCGACCACGTCCTGACCGACCACAGCCTGACCGATCACACCCTGACCGATCACACCCTGCCCAGCGGGCACGTGCCGGAGCTCGTCGAGTGGCTCCGCGTGCGGGTCGCCGAGTTCGCCATGATCGAGCCGGCAGCGGTCGACCCCGACCAGCCGCTCACCGACTACGGGCTCGACTCGGTCTACGCGGTGTCCCTGTGCGCCGAGCTGCACGACACCTTCGGCGTCGTCGTCGACCCGGGCGACACCGTCAGCCACCCGACCGTCCTGAGCCTCGCCCTCCATCTGGGCCGTGCCGGCTTCGACGACCACGGCCGGTGGGTCCGGTGACGGATCTTGCCGTCGTCGGGATGTCGTGCCGCTTCCCGGGAGCACCCGACGTCCCCGCACTGTGGCGGTCCTTGCTGGCGGCCGAGCCCCGGTTCGACACCGTCCCGCGCGGGCGGTGGAACCACGCCGTCCACTTCGACGCCGAGCATCTCAACGCCACTGCTTCGGCGTACACCGACCAGGTCAGCTTCCTCGACTCGACCAGCGACTTCTCACCCGAGCACTACGGCATCCCACCGCTGCGTGCCAAGGCCATGGACCCCCAGCAGCGACTGCTCGTGGACCTGGCCCGCGAGGCGCTCCAGGACGCCGGTTGGGACCGGGGCGGCTTCGACCGCTCGACCACGGGCGTCTTCGCGGGACTCAGCTCCGCCGACTACCGCGACCTGTCCACCGCCCGCACCATCGCCTCCCTGTTGGCGGACGGTTCGCTGGGGGACGAGCTGGACGAGCAGCTGTTGGCGCGGCTGACCGCTGCGGCGGACCGTGCGCTGGACCCGCCGCAGGCCTACACCCTGGCGGGGTGCCTGCTGAACATGGCTGCGTGCGCCGTCAACCAGGCCTTCGACCTGAGGGGGCCCTCGTTCGTGGTGGACGCCGCCTGCGCCTCGACGCTGACGGCCCTGGAGGCGGCGGCGGGTCACTTGGGCACTGGATCGTGCTCGGTCGCCGTCGTCGGCGGCGTCTACCTGAGCCTCACCCCCTCGGCCCTGGTCGGGTTCTCCCGCATCGGGGCGCTGTCGCGGGCCGGGATGTGCCGACCGTTCGACGTGCGGGCCGACGGCTTCGTGCTGGGTGAGGGCGGCGCGGTGGTCGTCCTGCGCCCGCTGTCCGACGCGCTCGCGGCGGGGGATCGCGTCTACGCCGTCGTCCGGGGGATCGGCAGCAGCAACGACGGAGCCGCCGGTGGCGTCATGACCCCGGCCGTCGACGGCCAGCTCGCCGCCCTCGAGGCCGCCTACGCCGATGCCGGTGGGGCACCCGACGTCGACGTCCTGGAGGCCCACGGCACCGGCACCACCGTGGGTGACCGTACGGAGGTCGAGGCGCTCGGCGTCTTCCGTGAACGTCACGGGATCCGTTCCCGGGCGCTGCTCGGCTCCGCGAAGGAGGTGTTCGGGCACTCCCTGTCCGCCGCGGGAGCGCTCGGCCTGGTCAAGGCCGCCCTCCAGCTGCACGAGGGCGTCGCCACGGGCCGGCCGGCGGGCTTCCGTGCCGCCGCCCTGCCCTTCGGCGACGCCGGGCTCGACCTGCCGGACCGCCCCACGGCCCTGACCGGGATGTCGCGTCCACTGCGGGCCGGCGTCAGCTCCTTCGGTTTCGGCGGCAGCAACGTGCACGTCGTGCTGGAGAGTTTCCACCCCCCGACGCGGTCGGGCGTGACCACCCGGCCCCACGAGCGGGGCACCGCGCCGGCCGTGGCCGCGCAGGACGAGGCACCTGCGGGCCCAGGCGAGCAGGCCCCTTGGCTGCTGCTCGCGAGTGCCGGGTCCGCCGACCTGTTGGCGGCTCACGCCGAGCAACTCGCCGAGGCCATGGCCACGGAGCCCGCGCTGACCCTCGCCCGGGTCGCCGCCACGCTCGGGACTCGCCGCCAGCTCGCCACCCGGCTGGCCGTGGTGGCCTCGACCCGGGAGGAGGCGGTCGAACGCCTGCGTGCCGCCGCCGGGGCGCTGCGTACGGGCGACGTCGGTGAGATCGCTCCGGGCTGTGTCGCCGGCTCACCCGGTCGGGCAGCCCCCCGCATCGCGTTCGTCTACCCCGGCCAGGGCAGCCAGCGCGTGGGGATGCTCGCGGACGTCGTGAACCGTTTCCCGGTGGCCCGCGAGCTCGCCGAGCGTACGTGCCCGCGCCCGGAACAGCCGATCGGATCCGGGCCGCTCCCGCAGGAGCTCCCCGACCTGCTGTGGGGTCGCCCGGCGGGCGGGGCCGTCGCGGCCACGGCCAGACTGACCCGCACCGAGATGTGCCAACCGGCTCTCGGCACGGCCGGTGTGGTCCTGACCCGGCTGCTTGACCTGTGCGGAGTCCACCCCGACGTCGTGGTGGGTCACAGCGTCGGGGAGTTCCCCGCCGCCGTCGCGGCCGGGGTCGTGCACCCGCAGGCGGCGCTGGGATTCCTCGTCCGCCGCGGAGCCGCCATCGGCGCGCTCGGCCACGGCGACCCGCGCGCCGATGCCGTCGGGGATGGCGGCTCGGGTGGCGGGATGCTCGCGGTGCGCGCCACCCCGCAGGCGCTCGCCCCGCTGCTCGCCGCGACGGACGGCGCCTGGCTCGGCTGCCACAACGCTCCCGACCAGGTGGTCGCCACCGGCCGTCTCGATGCCCTCGTCGACCTCGCGGAGCGCTGTGCGGCGGCCGACCTGACCGCACGCCACCTGCAGGTGTCGCACGCCTTCCACTCCCCGCTGGTCGCGCACGCCGACCAGCAGGTGGAGCAGGCCCTGGCAGCCCTGGAACTTCGCGAGCCCACCTGCGACCTGGTGTCGACGGTCAGCGGTGACCTCGTCCGGGACGCCGAGCAGCTGCGCGACCTGTGGCAGCGCCACAGCGCGTCGCCGGTACGGTTCTGCGACGCGCTACGGACGGTGCACGCCCGCGGCGTCGACGCGGTCGTCCAGGTGTACGGCGGCACCAGCACCTGGAGCGCCGTACGGTCCACCGCCGACCCGGACCGGGACGTCCCGGTGCAGCTGGCCGCGACAGGCGCCGACCCGGACGACGGCGCGGCCTTCCTGCGGTGCCTGGGCCGGTTGGCCGTCGCCGGCGTCGACGTGACCCTCGCCCCGCTGTTCGACGGCCTCGACCTCGCCCTGGTCACCCTGCCCCCGGCCCCGCTGGCGACCCGCAGATTCACGGTGCGGCGCGGCGGGACAGTGACACCCGGCGCGCGCATCACCCCGGCCCCTGCGAACGACTCGGCCCCGCCGAGCGACCCGGCCCCTCGCATCGACGCTGCCGCCCGGACCGATCCGGGTGCCCCGACCCACGCCCAGCCACGCCTCAGCATCAGGAGCGACGCCATGGACGACGTGATTGCCCTGTTCCGCGAGCAGGTGCGCCTGCTGGCCGGATGGAGCCCCGCCGGCGCACCGCCTGCGGCGGATGCGCCGATGGACCTGGTCCTGCCCTCCGCCCGCTCGCACGCCCTGCCCGTCCCGGCGCCCGGCGTCCCCGCGCCCGCCGTCCCCGTGGCTGCCGCCGTGACTCAGCTGTCCCTTGTCGCCACCGATCCGGCCGTGGCCGGGAGCGCTGCGATCCTGCCCGCCAGCGACCGCGCCGACATCACCCGTCGGGTGGTCGAGGGCATTTGCGCCGTGAGCGCCTACCGACCCGACGCCGTCCGGCCCGACACCCACCTCACCGACGACCTCGGGTTCGATTCCCTGATGATCGGCGAGCTGGTGGCGACCCTGCGCCGCACGCTGCCGGGCGCCGTGCCGCAGGCCGCCGCCCTCGCCGGGCTGACGACGGTGGCCTCACTCGTCGATGCCCTCGCCGGGGCGACGGACGGACCTGCGGCGCTGCTACCGGCGCCGGCGGCCGTCCAAGGACCTCCTGACCTCCAAGGACCTGCCGACGCCCAGGGGTTCTCCGACGTCCGGGAACCGGGGCCGATCGACGTGACCGGGCCGCCGTCGCCACCACCGCCGGCACCGGCGGAGCCCGCGGTCGTCACCAGACAGGTCGACATCAGCACCTTCCCCGAGGTCAAGGCCCTGGCCGCGCGGCGCAGCATGCTTCTTGAGCACGGAGCCCGCGACCCGTACTTCCTCGTGCACGAAGGCACCATCGGGGCCCGGTCCCGCGTCGGGACGCGCGACCTGATCTCGTTCTCGAGCTACAACTACCTGGGCCTGTCCGGGCACCCGCAGGTGCAGGCGGCGGTCGGCGAGGCGGTCGCCCGGTACGGCTCGTCCGTGTCGGCGGCGCGCATCCTTTCCGGGGAACGGCCGCTGCACACCGACCTCGACCGGGCCCTGGCCGACCTGGTCGGCGCCGAGGACGCCGTCACGCTGGTCAGCGGCCATGGCACCAACATGGGCGTCATCGGTCACCTCACCGGCGCGCAGGACCTGATCGTCCACGATGCGCTCGCGCACGACAGCATCATCCAGGGGTGCCGGCTCTCCGATGCCCGGCGACAGCCGTTCCCCCACAGCGACGTCCACGCGCTCGACGCCCTGCTGGCCGGCGTACGGTCCCGGTACCGGCGCGTGCTGGTGGTCGTGGAGGGTGTCTACAGCATGGACGGCGACATCGCGCCGCTGCCCGGGCTGATCGACGTCGCGCGCCGTCACGACGCCCTGCTCATGGTCGACGAGGCGCACAGCATCGGCGTCCTGGGGGCCACGGGCGGCGGGATCGGCGAGCACTTCGACGTGGACCGAGGTGACGTGGACATCTGGATGGGCACCCTGTCGAAGTCCCTGGCCAGTTGCGGCGGCTACCTCGCCGGTCGAGCCGAGTTGATCCACTACCTGCGTTACACCCTGCCCGGCTTCATCTACAGCGCGGGACTCACCCCGGCGAACGCCGCTGCCGCGCTCGCCGCCACGCAGGTGATCAGGCGCGAACCGGACCGGGTCCAGCGCCTGCGCGAGCGCGGTCGCCTGTTCGTGGACCTGGCTGCCGCTGCCGGCCTCGACGTCGGCACGGCCTGCGGCACGCCCGTCGTACCGTGCATCGTGGGCGACTCGCTTCGGACGTTGGCGCTGGCGGAGGCGATGTTCGACCGCGGCGTGAGCGTCAACCCGATCCTGCACCCCGCGGTCGAGGAACGCGCGACCCGGCTGCGGTTCTTCGTGACGGCCGAGCACAGCGAGGAGCAGATCCGCCACGCGGTCGCGGTCCTCGCCGAGGAGGCCGCCCGCCTCGGCGTGCTGCGGGAGGCCGCGGGCGTGAACTGATCGGCAGGCGTCAGCCGACCTTCTCGGCCTCGGTCACCCAGGCGCTGAACACGGGCAGGCCCCCGCCACGCCGCTCCCGGCCCCGGCGCGACCTCGGTCCGGGCCCCGGGGGCGGCCGGCGTGCGGGCGGCAGGGCTGGGGAACATGTCGGTCACGTGGGCCACGACGGCGTACGGATGAGCGAACCGGACGTCGGCGTGGCGGAAGGGCCCGGACGGCTCCGAGACGTCTCGCATTCCTGTCACGACTCCCGCCTCGAAGCCCGTCCTTGCCGTACCGGGCGCGAGTCGACTGCACCGCCTGACACCGACCACCGCGGCCGGAGAGCAGGCCGTCCAGAGCCTTCGCGACCGCGGTGAAGCTGAGCCTGGCGTCCCCCAGCAGGTCCAGGGTCGTGTGCGCCTGCCAGGCTGGCAGGTCACCCGGCTCGTCACCTCCTGCTGGGTCTGGGTGAGGGTGAAGAAGCCCTGCCTGCCCAGTGGCAGGGCGAAGAGGTACGGCGCGTCCAGCGCCGTCCGGCGGCGAAGGCCGCACCCAGTTCGTGGGCCGCCGCGAGCACCCGACGGCGCGGCACCGCCTCGTCCGCGATCACCGACAGCACGTACAGACCGTCATCACTGAAGCCGGCGTGGATGCCGACCAGGTCGCCACGACACAGGCGAAGCTGCCGCCCCCGCCCAGCAGGACGCGGCGGACCCACCCACCCACGGGCCGCCCAGAGCCCGGGCCGGCGTCGTGGCGAACGGTTCGACCCACCTGATCCGGCCGGCCAGCGCGGTGGCCAGCACCAAGGGGTGTGCCCGGCCCCAGCCGCAGCGGGAACGCGTCGATCAGTCCCCGGGTGTCCGCGCGGGCCCAGGCATCGGCCCGGCCTGGGACGGCACCGGCCCGCGGGTGACCTGCGCCGGCAGCCGGGACAGCCAGGCATCGAAGGCCGGTGCGCCGACGTCCTGGTGCGACCACACCGCTGCTGCGGCCGCCACGGCCGGATGCGGGTCGCCCAGCAGCCTCGTCGTCGCTGCGCGCGCGGCGAGAGGGTGCATGCCCAGGACGTCGCCCAGCTCCGACCGGGGACCGATGCCCGCGGCCGGGCCGATCAAGGCCAGCAGCAGCCACCCTCCGAGCGGGCCGGCCACGTGGTGGCCGTCCGGTGCGGCAACGTGGAACGCCTCCGCGTACCGCGTCACCGCGGCCGCGACCTGCGCGGTGGGACCTGGCCCGTCGTCGGCCGTCACGGATCGGCGATCACCGGTGCCGGCGCAGGTCAGGCGACGCGCGACGCCGTGGCGCCCGCTCCCTCGATGACGATCTGCACCGCGGGCAGTGCCTGCCGCAACCCGTCGACCCAGGTCGCGTCGTCGTCCGTCGTGGCGGCCGACGTGACGTACGTCAGGTGCGGCAGCGAGGCGAGCCGGGCGACGTCCTCGCTCGACGGGGGCCCGACGATCTCCAGGTGCTCCAGAGCGTCGAAGCGCTCGATGCCCTGCAGCGACGACTCGGGCAGGCGGCCGCCGTAGGCCAGGTGCCGCAGGGCCGGCAGGGCGGGCAGCATGCGCAGGTCGGTGAGCCGGCGCAGTCGCACGGTGAGCTCCTGCAGCGTCACCAGAGACGCCAGGCTCGAGACGTCGACCCCGTCGTCGAACGCGAGGCTGAGCTGGGTGAGACCGACGTCGGCGAGCGCGGACAGGTCGCGCAGGCTGCTGCACCGCACCAGCACGAGGCTGCGCAGCTGGGTGCAGTCGGCGAGGGTCGCGAGATGGCGGTCGCGCAGCGCGTCGTTCTGGAACAGTTCCAACCGGCGCAGGGCCGGCATCCGGGCGAAGGCCTCGAGGTCGACGAGGTCGCCGAGGTACTTGGCGGCGTGCAGGTGCGGCAGCAGGCTCAGGTACGGCAGGCGGTGGCGGTGGACGGCGACGGTGGCGTCGCCGAACCGGATGGCCGCCAGCACGGTTCGGGCGTACTCCTCCGGCTGCGGTGCCGCCCGCCACGCGCGGAGCAGTTCGTCGGCGATGAGCGGTGTGGGTTCGGCGGGGGCGAAGCGAAGGATCAGGTCCCTCGCTGCCTCGGTCCCGATCAGGGCCGCCGTCCGCACGACGTAGGCGGCGGCCTGGTCGTCCAGCCCCTCGGGGCCGGGCAGCAGGTCGATGACGAAGTCACCGGCCCGCGCCAGGGCCTGCGCCCGCTCACCGGTCAGGGGCGGGATGAGTTCGGCCGTGGCGCGCTCGATCCGGGCGCGGATCTCCGCCGGTTCGACCACGAGGGTCTGGGCCACGGCGGCCGCCGCGACGAGGTGCAGGCGTTCGCGCTCGCGGGGTTCGGAGGCACCCCGGTCCAGCAGACCGGCCAGGAGCGTGCCGCACTCGCGCGGGCGCGCCTGCGCGGCCGCCATCACGATGACGTCGAGCCAGCGGTCGTCGTGGCCCCGGTGGACGAGCAGCCCGAGGTCGCCCTCCTCCAACGCCTCCCGGGCGGCCAGGTAGTCCTGGAAGGTCCGGTGGACGAAGTGCAGGC
>Ga0302322_100000504_pt1 | contig 30094 bp, 22 predicted proteins | sample Fen_T0_2_FD_203757 | JGI IMG/M metagenome (GOLD analysis project Ga0302322, IMG submission 203757) | Peat permafrost microbial communities from Stordalen Mire near Abisko, Sweden - Fen_T0_2 | ecosystem: Environmental > Terrestrial > Soil > Wetlands > Permafrost | place: Sweden: Abisko...
GCCGGTTTCGTGTTGAGCTGCGCGTAGTTCACAATTTGTGCCACGACCGCGTCGCGGATTTGGTTGTCCGTGGAACCCCAGCTTCCGCTGCCCGACCAGGCGTTGTTGCCCTTCCAGAAATCCGGGTTGGCGACGAGTTCACCGCTCGCGCTGTCGCGGAAATCCACATGCATGACAATGTCCGAACCGCCCGCCATCACCCCGCCCCAAATGCGCGCGCCCGTGGAGACAATGTGGATTTTTTCAATCGACGGCGAAATCTGGAGCGTGCGCTCGCCGCCTTTGGTGAATTCGCCGCCCGCCGGAATGATTTTGAGGTTCGGGAAGATGTACTTGAGCTGCGTCTGGAGCATCTCATCAATTTTCACCGCAGATTTTTCATTCGCGGGCTTTTCGTATTTGGCCGCGAGCGTGGTCGCCTTGATTTCCACCACCTTGAATTCGCCGAATCTCACCTTGGTCGGCTCGGCCGCATAAGTCCGATCCTTGTCGCGCACCTGTTTTTTGGCGGCTTTGTTGGTATCATCCGCATGGGCCAGGGTGCCGCTGCCAATGGCCAGCAGGGCGAGCAGCGCCGCGCCGCCGGACAGTAGGGTCGTGAGTTTGGAATGTTTCATGGTCGTGGTTTTTAGTTGGTTTTGCCGCGGCCGGCCAAGCAGTTCCCGGGCTCGTCAGCCAGTACTCGCCAAAAATAGACCGGAGCTGACAGCGGTTCAAGCGTGTTTAATTGGTGGGATTAGTCGCTGTGAAGCGGCGCGCCCTTGCCGCTCGCCTCCACCAGGCGGACCAGCAGGTTGCAGCCGACTTTCTCATCCCAGTTGAACGTGTTGGACAGCACCACCACCGCCACCTGGGTTTTGGGATCAATGCCGATGAAAGCGCAATAGCCCGATACCATGCCATCCTTGAACGTGAACGTTCGCGGCGGGGCTGCGAGCGGGCTCACGATCCAGCCCAGCGCCTCGCCGCCGCGCTCGGTTTTGATTTGCACCACCTGCGTCTGACGCAAGGCCGCTGCCACCGCTGGATGCGTCTGGCCCAGGTTCGCCCGGGCAAACAGGAGCAGGTCGTTGAGGCTCGAATACATGCCCGCCACCGGCGTCAACAAATCGCCCATGTCCCAGGCGGGCAGGGTGGCCGAATGCCGTTTCCAGCAAGCATGCTGCCCGGCGTGGCCTACCGTCAAACGGAGTTGCTGTGCCTCCGTCAGCGCAAAGGTCGAGTTGGTCATGCCGAGCGGCCGGCAGATTTTCTCCTCGATCAACGCCGTCGTGGGCGTGCCGGTTTTTTGTTCGATCAAATACGCGAGCAGCCCCGCGCCGAGGTTGGAGTAGACAAATTCCGGCGGCGCTTGCGGGCGCGGATGATTGTGCCGCAGGTAACTTTGCAGATACGCCACCGTGAGATGCCCGTACAGATTATGGCCCGTGACGAAATAGCGGAGCAACGACCCCAACTGGGTCAGCGTCATCGGCTCGCGCGGGAGCCCCGCCGTGTGCGTGGCCAGTTCATACAGCGTCAGCCGGCCCGCCTCCGCGCTGACCACGATGTTCGTGGGCAGGCACTCCCGCACCGTGTCCTCCCAATGCAGCCGCCCTTCGTCAATCAATTGTACCAGCAGCGTTTCGGTAAACAACTTGGAGAGCGATCCAATTTGGAACAGCGAATCGGCATCCGGCGGGTTGTGATTGCCCGCCTGGCCGGTTTGGCCGTAGAAAAACGACTGCGTGCTGCCGTCGGGCATCACCACGCCAACCGCCAGTCCCGAAATTTCGCCGTTCACCAGCAGCGGTTGGACGAGCGCATCGGTTTCCGCGCGAATGCTCCCGCCCGCCGCCAGCCGGCTCACTGCCGGTGCGGGATCGCTCACCAGCCGCCGCGCCGAAGTGCGGCAGCCAGTGCCGGCCAGCGCCAGCAACAGCAGCCACAACGTGGCCTGACTCAACCAGCGCGTGAAACCCGGCTGGTGGGGGCGGGGATGCATGTGGCTGTAGCATGGCAAATTAGCCTGATTGGTCAAGCCGCCTGCCACCCCACGCTTTCGGAGTTTCAACCTCCAAACACTTGCCTTGCCATCCCATCAGCCCGCCCGTCGTCAGTTAAATTCTAACTGCGGCCAACAATTGAGTTCTGTAAAATCGACACCATAACGAGTTGTGCTCCTCGCCATTTGCATTTTCTCGTTTTGTAAGGTACTTGATATTGACACCCCGCGATCTCGTATCGTATAACCCGATTCAACACCATGACCATGCGCTTACGAAGTCTCAGAGACCCGGATGAGTATATCGAACTGCCGCGTTGGCTGCCGACGTCAATCGACCTTCGGCATCTGGAAGGCAAACGAGTGATGGCGGCGGCTGGGTATGGCGGACACCACTACCTGGAGGTTGGATTTTTGCATGTGGATGGACCGAACGCCGAGGGCCACTTCGCCGTTGATTTGTCCTTTCCCTGTCCGGGTTCGGCAACCTCGCTGAAGGCTTACATATATTATTTGTCGCAGGCGCAGTTGGACCGGTTGACGCCGGTTGACTTCACGGAGTATGAGTTTATTTATGACGGGGTTTTATATGCCGACCACCCTTTCATATCCAGCTTCACCGAGCAGATGGGCATGGCCGCCTCCGGTGCCGGAGCCACCGCAAGTTCAGCTGAAGAATCAATGCTTTTGATTTCCTAACCGGCCGGTAATCAATTGTTTTGTCCGCGTGGTTTGTCATTTTGAAATGCTCGACATAATTCCGAGGTGTCGGCTCCAGCGCCTGTCCGTATCCGATAGGCCCATCACCTGAGCGGTCGGTCATCGCGCATTCAGACGCTTTGTTTTCGCCGGGCGCATGACGCCGCGCGCCAGCCTCCTGGCCTGTTCCCAACTCCTCGGGCCGTGCAGACACGGATCAGCACGCGACCCGGTGTGCTGCCGCCCAAAAATTCGCGTCAATTCGCGTAAGTCGCGTAAGTCGCGTAAGTCTTTTCCCCATCCGTGTCGGTCCGTGTCCATCCGTGGTTAAATAAATCCACCCAGCGCCCCGCTCAAGGATAGATCAAACGATAAAACATCGTGTTGGCGGTGGCTGCATTGGTGACGAGATTATAATTGTTCACCGTCCATGTCTGGTTGGTGATGGCGATCCAATTGGCCGGGGTCAAATTGGTGGTGGCTTGCAGCCGGTACGGATTGACGGGCACCGGCCAGTTCAGCAGCGAATTCTGGCTCGCCTGGGCAAGCACCAGTGCTGGGGTGGTGACTTGTGCCACATGGCCGACGCGAATGGTGTAATTGAAGGTATCGGCGATGTAGATGTTGCCAAATGAATCCACTGCGATGCCGTAGGGGGAATTAAAGCCGGCCGCGGTGTAAAATCCATCCGCCGAACCCGAACTCCCCGCGAGCGTGGTCACTGCTCCATTGGTGGAGATGAGCCGGATCAATCTATTCCCGGAGTCGGTCACGTAAAGATTGCCGGCTGCATCGGCGGCCAGGCCGGCGGGATAGCCAAACAACGCGTTGGTTCCCAGCCCATCCTTGCGCTCGTACTTGCCGGCTTGCCCGGCAATCGTCGTCACCACCCAGTTGGTGCCGGTGGCATCCCGCGTGATTTTCCGAATGGTATCGTTGTAGAAATCCGCGACATAAACATTGCCGGCGGCATCACATGTCAGCCCGGCCGGTCGATTGAACCGCGCCTGGCTGTTGGTGCCGTCGTTGCTGCCGGATTGACCGGCCAGCCCGGCAATGGTGGTGGTCGCCCAATTGGCGCTCGCCCCGATGCGCGTGATTTTCCGGACCGTATTGCTGGCGGCGTCGGCTACGAACACATTGGTGAAGCTGTCCACCGCAATGCCCCAAGGAGTTGAAAACAGGGCCGCCGTATTGGTCCCGTCAATTGCCCCGACCACGCCGCTGGTGCCCGCCAGGGTGGTAATGGTGCCACTGGTGCTGACCCGCTTGACCTGATGATTCAACGTATCGCTCACATACAAGTTGTTGGCGGCATCAACGGCAATTCCTTCTGGACCGGAAAAGCCCGAGGCAAACGTCGTGACCGTCCCGCCGGGGGTGATTTTACGGATCTGACCGTTGTAATACTGGGCCACAAAAATATTGCCGGCGGTGTCGCAGACCAGGCTGAAGGGGTACGCGAACAGCGCGTTGGTGCCGGTGCCATTGGCGGTGCCGAGCATGCCCGCCTGGCCGTTGAGCGTGGAAATCGTCAGCGCGGCATTCACCGTCAGGCTGGCCGGCGGCGCGCTGGTGCTCGTTCCCTGGCTGTTCGCCGCCAGGCAGCGGTAAAGGTCGCCCGACATGGCAAAACTTGTCAGGGTCACGGAAAGATTTGTGCTGGCCGTGCCGGCATAGGTGCTGTTGTCGGTCAACGCAGTCCAGTTGGTGGTGTCGGCGGGCTGGCGCTGCCATTGATAGGTCGGGGCGGGATTGCCGCTGGCGGTGGCGCTGAAGGCCACCGTCTGCGCCAGCACCCCGGCCTGGCCGGTGGGCGTGAGGGTGAAGGTCGGCGCCATCAGCGGCGCGGTGCCAAAGGTGATCTGGACGTCACGATATTCGTTGGGGGGAGTGCCGCCCCGGGCCAGCGGGTGAATCGTGACCCCCAGCCCGTTGGCCGCTGCGGCATCGGTGAAAATGCCGCCGATTAAAAGGCCGGCATCCTGGTCGCTGCTGCCGGGCGTGTTCATGTCCAACAGGTCGCTCCCGCGGTTGTTATTATAACCCCATTCCACGTAAACCCCGTTGGTCATGGACTTGTTGCTCGTGAAATCCCTGCGGCAGCCCACCCAATAATTATAGGTGCTGTTTTTGACAATTTTCAGGGCCGTTGGTTCGCCCGGCGCGGCGGCATAATTGCTTTGGTCAAATGCATAAATGCGATAGGTGCCGCTGCTGGTGACGGTGATGACCTGGCTGTCGGCCAGCCAGCCCAGCAGGTTTTTGAACCACGGGCCGAAGTCCGTGCTCAAACTGTTCGCGTAATTGGCACCCATCGTGTCAAAATCGTCGCCGTATTCCGTGTCTACACCGCTGGCGCTGATGGGATTGCCGTCGCTGACCTGCCAGAGATTGGCATGGTACAGCCCGAAGGTGTGGCCGAGTTCGTGCGCGATCACGCGAAAATCAAATTCGCCGTTGCACCAGACCTTCTTGCCACTGATGTCGGCCAGCCCGCCATAAGTGATCTGGGAACCGGACAAACTTCCCAAACTGGAGAAAAAGACGATGACACGGTCGTAACTGGAAACGGTATAATCCGCCGCGGCCGCATTTTTGGCGTCCGTATGCAACGTGTCGTTGGCATCATTGCTCGCATAATAGGCGGCGGTTTGTGGCATGCGATAGACGGCGGTGGTCACAGTATTGGTGAGCGTGGTCAGGCCGTACGAACTTTTCGCGTAGTAGGGGGCGACCTGTGAGTCAGCAATCCCTTGTACGGTGGCGGCGGAGTAACCTTCCGGCGCCCCGGCAAGGTCGGAAAAATCCACGCGGATGATGAGAATGTTTTTTCCGCCCGTGGTCCAGGCGGTCGGCGCGTTGGCCGGCTCCACTGCCGAAGTCGCGGCAGGCTCATCCAGTGCCGCCACGCCATCCAAGGTGATGCCGCTGAGCGGCACCCCGAGTTGGGTGGTGCTGCTGAGGCGGCGGCCGAAGACTTGTGCCCGGTAGCTCTGGCCGCCCAAGCGCACCCAGCGGCGCACCGGTTCCACCCTCGGACCGCCCTTGCTCGCAATCGCGCCTTGGACAATATAGTCCCCCGACTCTGCGAACGACGTTTCCATTTCGCCGCGCACTGCCGGCGGCAGCCGGTTAAAGTTCGTCACTGCGCGGCTCATGGCCAGCGCGCTTTGCGGATCGGTTTCGATCAATTTCCGGAGCGCGGCCCGTCGCTGGCGGGCGACGGCGACGCCCTCCTGCACCAAGGTTGCTGGGGCGCTGTGATTTGTGTCGTAACGCGCGGCCCACTCGCTGAAGGTCGTGGCCTCATGCACGAGCGGCTTCTGGGCCAGTCCGGGCAGGGTGGAAAGGAGGACGAGAAACGCGGTCGCATACAACCGCACGCTGAGTGGCACCAGGGTCTGTGTCATGCCCGCAGAGCATGCGGACTGCGGCTGAACATGCAATGAAAAACCGGGCCAAAACGCCACTTTTTTAATGGTGTTCCGCGTTGATAATGGCCCCGTGTCTAATGAACAAACACTCTGTCCACCTTTGTGCTGGATCTGTGTTGTTTCATGTCAGTTTTCCGTTCTGCTGGGAGGCCGACGGGACAAACCACCGCGCCGGAGCGCGCCCGTCCCGGGCGCAGCAACTTCCTTACGACCGATGGCCCCCGAATTACAAGCGGGGTCTGGTAGAGAAACCAGCGCTTCATGTGCACCACCGCTCGAAAAATCCCGACTGCCGCCGGAGCGCGCCCGTCCCGGGCGCAGCAATGTGTCTTGGCACCATCGCTTGGTAAATCGTAAGCGGCTCCTGGCTCAGCCGTTGCTGCCACCGAGCGGCCCCGCTCTGTGGGGGCGTCCATGCCGCGCACTTGACGGTAAATCCGGCTCCGGCGGGGTGGTCCTAAACCGGATGTTTCATAGCTGCTGGTTTGCCTTTCATTAGCACCGGGCTTCCAGCCCGGTGGACACTGGCGGTGACGAACACAGCCGTTTTAACGGCTTCCGGCATCCTATCAAAGTCGCTGAAGTGCTCCCAGTTCGCTTTGCTTTGCCAAACCGGGCTGAAGTCTTGTGCCAATGAAACGACTGTGAAATATGCGGGCTAAACCGTTCCCGCTTAGGCCTGCAAAGCAAACAGCGACCGATGCCGGTAATGCAGAATCTTGAATTCTGGTTCGTCGCGGAGAATTTCGATCAAATCAAACTTATCCTCGAAAGGTGGGAAAAAAGCGTCGCCGCCCTCCACCTGGCGCTTCACCACGGTCAGGTAAACGTCGGAGCAATGGGGCAGGGCCTGCTCATAAATCTGGGCGCCCCCGGCAATGAAAAATTCCCGGGTGGAACTCGCCGGGTCGAGCGCCATGAAATCCTTGAGGATGCGCAGATCCATGGCCGAGGCTTTGCCGACCTTGGGCAGTTCAAACTGATGCGGCGGCTCGGGAATGTGCGTTTTGTTGCGCCCCACCCAGGCCTCGCCGAATGTTTCTGGGAAGTCGCGCTGCAACCGGCCCGGGTGCCGGCTCAGCACAATGTTGATGCGGTTGGGCAGGGGCTTGCCCAGGCTCTCGAACGTCTTGCGACCCATGATGACCACGTTGCCGGAAGTCATCTGCTTGAACCATTTAAAATCCTCCGGCAGGTGCCAGGGAATTTTGTTCCCGGCCCCGATCACGCGATTCAAGGACATCGCGGCAATGGCTTTGAAATATTTCACGGCGTGACTGCGGTCAGTAAAATCGGTTCTTTTGGTCCGTCAAAATGCGGCCCGCGATGCAGCACATACAGGTCCACCGCACACCAGGTCCGGGCGAATTGCTCCCGGAGGTTGGCCCGCCACAGCCACCGTTTCCGGCTTACATTCGGCGCTGCAAACGCCACCGCGTCCAGACCGTGCTGCCGCGCAATCCACACCGCCCGTGGGCAATGAAACGCCTCGGTGATGATGGTGCAGTGTTGCAGGCTGAAAACGTCCTGGGCCCGCACCACCGAATCCAGCGTGCGAAACCCCGCGTAATCACAGGTGATGGCGTCTCCCGGCACGCCGGCGGCCATCAGCGCGTTGCGCATGTCCGTGGGCTCGTCGTAGCTGGCCACGTGATTGTCGCCGCTCACGAGCAGGTGCCGGACTTTCCCCGCCTGATACAACGCGGCGGCCGCTTCGATGCGCAAATTGAAATGCAGGTTCGGCTTGCCCTTGGTCAGCCGGGCCGCTCCCAGCACCAGCCCCACCTCGTTCGTTGGCACCGATTCAACGGTGGTGTAGATTCTCCCCGCCGCCGCCTGCTGACAGCGCGCATTGGCCGCCACTCCTAGCGCGATGGCCGCCAGCAATAGTGCGGCCAGTCCGGCGAGCAGCCCAAAACGGTGTTTTCCAAACCACTGGCGAAAAGCTGTTGGGAGAGGCTTCATAAAGGTGAACTCAGTTTGCCGGCACTCCCAGCGCCTGCAACCGTTTTTTGATTAATTCCGAGTCGGGATTGAGCGCCAAGGCTTGCCTGTATTCCGCCACCGCAGCCTCCTGCTGATGTCCGGCGACCAGCGCATTGCCAAGATTGAAGTGATACGAGGCCTGGCCGGGCGAAGCTTGGATCGCTTTCCGGAACTGCCCGATCGCCTCATCCGTTCGATGCAGTTTAAACAGTGCCGTGCCCAGGTTGTTATAAATATCTGGCTTGTGCGGTGCGAGTTGCACCGCCTGCTGGTATTGGGCGATCGCCTCTTCCGGCCGCCCGGTCCGCACCAGCAGGTTGCCGTAATTGTAATGGATGTCTTCTTCCGCTGGATTGATTTGCAGGGCGGTTTGATAATGCGCCTCCGCCGTCGCGAAATCTTCCTGCTGCGCCAGCAATCGTCCGAGGTTCGTATGCGCCAGCCACGAGCGTGGATTTTTTTTCAAGGTGTCGGTCCAGAGGGTTTCCAGACTTTGGTAAGCTTGACATTGCTGCCGGGTCAACCCGCCCAAAACCAACAGGAGCCCCAGCGCCAGGGCCAACGATTGCGTGCGCCCCACCCGCTGCCGTGCGGTCAACCGGGCGGCGACGGCGGCGAATAATGACATCAATCCCAGCCCCGCGAAATACTGGTAATGGTCGGCCACATAGGTGAAGTAAAACGTGTATAGCGGGATGAATCCCAGCATCGGCGACAACACCGCCACGAAGAAGGCCACGGCCACCACCGGTCCTCGCCCCAGTTTGTTGCGCCAAATCCAGGCACCTGCGGCGACCAGCGCGCCGCCGGCCAGCCAGACGTATTGCCGGAGGTCGCTCGCGTTGATCTCCCAGCGGGGATAACTGAAAACGAAACCCGTCGGCCAGAAAATTTTCCCCGCATAAAACCACACTGCGTGCGTGGCGATCAGCATCCGCTCGGTCAGGCTGGCCGCCAGGTGATACTTGGGAAGGTAATTGTCCAGGTGCTTTTCCCACCAGATCGAGAGCAGTCCCATCCCCAAACCCACGACCAGCAACGGCACCACTTGTGCCAGCCGCCGCCGGTTGACCGGCTCACCTTTTAGCCACAGCGCCAGCAGCAGCACGGCCGGCAGGGTGCAGGCCGTGGTTTTGGCGAACAGCGCCAGCAGATAAAACAGCCCGATCCGGGCGTAGCCCCAATGCGACTCATCCCGGCAAAAATTCAGCCACGCCAGCACCGCCAGCAGATAGAACAACGTCGATTCCGTGTTCTTTAGCTCGGTGACCCACGCCACCGTTTCCACCTGCACCGGATGCAGCGCAAAGATCGCCGCCGCCAGCCACGCCCCCGGCATCGCCAGCCGTTGCAACAACCGCCACACCAGCAGTGCGTTTGCCAGATGCAGCAGCACGTTGACGAGGTGATAGCCAAGCGGTTGCAACCCCCAGAGCGCGTATTCCAGCCGCAACGTCGAATACACCAGCGGAAAATACTGCGACTGCGTGTGGGCGGAAAACCAGATGCGCCACCACCCGTCCGCCTCCGTGAGCAGCTTGTTCTGGGTCACATACGCATCATCATCCCAAATGAACCCCGCGGAAAATACCGGCCAGTAGGCCGCGAGCGTCGCCAAAACAATGAACAAGCCGCCATACCACACCGACGGCGGCACCCGGGCGATCCACTTGCATCGACTCGGCTGTGGCGGAACCGCGTCAACTCGGGCTTCAGGCTGGACTTGGCCGGTTCGCATGGGCGGGCTTCCGTGACTTCCCGGCTAAACCGCCACCGGCGCCTTGATGGCCGGATGCGGGTCGTAGCCCACCAGTTCAAAATCCTCAAACTTGAAGTTGTGAATGTCCTGCACCACCGGATTCAACTTCATCTGCGGCAGCGGCTTCGGCGCGCGCGCCAGTTGCAGCTTCGCCTGCTCCAGGTGGTTGCTGTAGAGGTGGAGATCCCCGAACGTGTGTACGAAATCCCCCGGCTTCAGCCCGCAGACCTGCGCCACCATCAGCGTCAGCAGCGCGTAGCTGGCAATATTGAACGGCACCCCGAGAAAAATATCCGCGCTCCGCTGGTAAAGCTGGCAGCTCAGCTCACCTTCGCTCACATAAAACTGGAACAGCGTATGGCACGGCGGCAGCGCCATCCCCTGGATCTCGCCCGGATTCCACGCGCTGACAATGAGCCGCCGGCTGTCCGGATTCTTTTTGATCTGCGCGATGACGTCGTCAATCTGGTTCAGCGAACGGCCGTCCGCGGTGCGCCAGTCCGTCCATTGCGCGCCGTAGACGCGGCCCAGATTGCCCTCTTTGTCCGCCCATTCGTTCCAGATCGAGACCCCGTGTTCGTTGAGCCATTTGACGTTCGTTTCGCCGCGCAGGAACCACAGCAGCTCATAGATGATGGACTTCGTGTGCACCTTCTTCGTGGTCAGCAGGGGAAACGTCGTCGCCAGCGGACAACGCATTTGCGCGCCGAACAGGGAATACGTACCGGTGCCGGTGCGGTCGGCCTTGAACTTGCCGTGGTCGAGCACGTGCCGGAGCAAATCGAGGTATGCAATCATCGCGGGAAAAAGTTAACCATGTTTGGCCTGCTGGAAAAAGGAATTTGCCAGACAAAGTAAATGCGGCCCGTTACACCAGGCGTGCGGATTGGTTCACGCATTCGCGCTGGCCGCTGGCCGGCCCCGGTTTGTCGGTAGTGGCGGCAGAGCGCTCAGGGCTTGGCGAATGGCGCCGTTGGCTGGCTGGGCAGTTCCACCCCGATGAATTGTGTGTGCCAGTACAAATCCTTCTCCACCAGGCCTTTCGACTTCACCGTCTGCATGATGTTCGTGACCTGGTTCCATTCCAGCAACAGCTCGCCCTGATCCGGCCAGTTTTTATCGTTCGTATAAAAATCCAGATGCAATTCCAGCCGGCCACTGTTTTCCTTCGGCGTAATCAGGCTGAAGTGATCCATCGTCTGCCCCAAACTCTTGCCGTTGGTCCTGGCCCATTCCCATAACACCTGGTCGGTGATGTCCAGCGGCAGCCCCGGGAACTGCACCGCAAACAGCCGCGGCCGCGTCGTGCGCGTGCCATCGTCGCGATACGCCCGGTCCCCGACGAAAATGGCCAGCTCGCCGTTGATGACCGTGTTGACGCCATACAGCGAAGGCCAGATCTTGACCACCCTGCCATCGGCACCCCGGTGTTCAAAGGAAATGCGCGGCAGCGGGGGCTCGTCGATGAAGCCCCGCTTGGGGTGGGACACCTCTTGATATCCGCTGCCAATCGGCGCCACCACCTTGGGCAGTTGGCACCCGGCCAAACCGAGACCGGCCACGGCCAGAACCAAACTCAAACTGCATGACAGGCGGAAATTCATAACTTGTAAGAGCTTCGCATGGTCCGCAGGCAGGGTCAACCGCCCTCCTGCCTCCTGCCTGGGCGAGGACGACCCTTGCCACCATGCGCTTCCCGCCTGCCACCCCGCGCATTAGGCTTCCCCCTGATGGCTTTCCAGCCAGAGAACCGCCTAGAAAACAAGACTGAAACCGCGCTTCCCAGCTGGTATTCCACCGCGCCCCCTCACCCCCGTGCCGCCACCCGAATAAATGGCAGTTTTACTCACCGTGAAACCGCCAGCAAGATTGTCTAAAGAATTATTTGACAAGAACACAAAGTGGGTTTAAAAAAACCGATGTGGCAGAAATATGCACCACGGCCTATGCCGGGGGGATTCGCCTTTTTGTGCCTTGCGTCGTTCATGGCACTGCTCCGATTCTTTGACCATGAAAAATGAAACCTTAAATTTTTCAAAAATTCAGGCGCCCAGCCGGCGAGCAGGCTCGTCGCCGGAATGGGAAAATTTTTCCTATTCGTCCAACCTTGGAGTGTTCCCTCGAAATATTAAAATTGGCGAAACAAACCCAAACTGTTTTTTAGACAAGACGCTATATTTAAACATTATACAGTGACTATTAGGAAAGTAGATAGTTCAAAACAAACCCAATAAGACCCAATTTAAACCCGATTTTAACCCTGCCGGACCAACCTTTCGCCGCTGGCGTATGCCCACCCAGGCATATATGAATTTCATCCGGCGCACAGGGTTGTTCGGGCATGGCTCTGGCGGGTTATTTACATTTGTAGAGAAAGGCGCTTGACATGCTTTACAGATGTAGAGATAGTCGCGGCATGTCCAAGCCCATCATCGAACTTACGGAGGCGGAGTGGTCCATCATCAAGGCGGTCTGGGAAACGGAGCCCTGCACGGCGCCGGTGATCCAGGAAAAATTGCTCAAGCCGATGGGGTGGCATTATTCGACGGTCCGCACGCTGATGGATCGCATGGTGACGAAGGGGGTGCTCACGGCGAAGAAGGCGGGGAAGCTGACGATTTACCAGTCGGTGGTGACGCGGGCGGAGGCGCAGCGGGGGGAGTTGTTCTACGCGCTCAAGCATGCCTTCAATGGCGCGCTGACGCCGATGGTGCAATGTCTGCTGGATAACAACGAGCTGGATGCCGCCGGGCTGGCCGAACTGGAAACCTTGATCAAGGCGCGCAAGAAATCGGCGAAAAAATAATCACTTCGTGGGTCCTTATGAATGCATTGATTGAAAATCTGAACGAGTGGGGCGGGGTCTTTTTCAGGGTCGCCTGGCCGATGTTCTGGCAATCGAGCGTGCTGATTGCGTTCCTGTTCGCGGGGGACCGGCTGTGGCGGCACCGGTTGCGGGCTTCCCTGCGCTACGCGCTGTGGCTGGTGGTGCTGGTCAAGCTCTGCGTGCCGCCCACGTTTGCCCTGCCGACGAGTCCGGCCTGGTGGCTGCATGCCTCAGCGCCGTCGGTGGTGGCGAAACCAAACCTGCCGCCGACCACGGTGACCTATAGTGAGGGCGCGCCATTGACGCTGCCGCCGGTCGCGGAGTTGCCCGTATTCACGCCGCCGCCGACCAGACTGACGGCTGCCGCATGGTTGCTGGCGGTGGCGGTTGTCATCAGTGGGGGGCTGCTGTTTTGGATGGTCGTGCGCTGGTGGCAGGTTGCCCGGCTGGTGCGTCGCTCGCATACTTCCGCCTGGCTGACCGGCCTGGCCGATGAGGCGCGGCAGGCCCTGAACGTCCGGAGTCAGGTGCCGGTGAAATTGACGGCGCAGGCGATGTCGCCGGCGGTGTGCGGCCTGTTTCAGCCGGTGATATTGATTCCGCAATCGCTGGCGACGAATTTATCCGAGGAACAACTGCGCGCGGTGTTGCTGCATGAATTGATCCATCTGCGGCGGGGTGACGTGTGGGTGAATTTCATCCAGACGCTGCTGCAAATCGGGTATTGGTGGCAGCCGCTGGTGTGGCTGGCGAATGCGCGGCTGCGGCGGGTGCGGGAGGAAGCGGTGGATGACGCGGTGATGCTGGCGTTGTCCGGGGAGGCGGAGACGTACGCGCCCACGCTGCTGGCGGTGGCCAAGCTGTCGCTCAACCGGCCGCTGGCGACGCTGGGGTTGGTGGGGATCATGGAATCGCGCAGCGTGCTGCGGCAACGCATTGAGCGGCTGCTGGATTTTCATCCGCCGCGCCAGGCGGGGCTGACGCTGGTTTCGCTGCTGGGGGTGCTGGCTTTTACGGCGGTCGCCGTGCCGATGGGGCAGGGGCCTAGTCCGGCCGAAAAGCCGGTGCCGGCCGCGCCGGTTGTTTCAAGATCTTCGATCACCTGGCCGTTGACCAATCAGCCGGTTTTAATCATGGCGGCCATCTATCAGATGAGTGACGCGGAACTGGCGGCCACGGTCAAGGGGTTGGTACTCAATCGGGCTGAGGCCGGTGGTGATCCATGTTGGGCGGCCTCGCCGGAGCAGTATCGGGTGTTAGCCACCGACCTGGCAGCTTCAGGGATGCAACCGCTCATGCGGCCACGTATTCTGACAGGAAGCGGCAAGCCGGCGCAGATGTTTATGGGCGAGGCCACGAATGGTATTGAATTTGACTGTACGCCATTCGTTGTGGGCGGGCGAATTGAGGTGACGATGGCTGGCCGCCGGGAGAATACCGTGGAAGCCAGCACGAATTCATTTAGCGCCAAGGCGGCGATTGAAAATTCTGGCGGGATGGTGGTTTGGGCCAACCATCCTGATTGCGCGGTCAAAACCAAGCTGGTGGTGGTGATGAGCGTGGAGCTGGTCGCGAATACGAGCGCGATGCCGGGGCAGGGAAAACTGCCGTCGGCGGTGGCGGCCACAAATTTCTCCGGCAGCCTGGGCGATCCCAAGTTCCGGATTGCGCAGCGGGCGCTGGAGCAACGCAGTGGTGCTGAATCATTACGCGAACCGGAGGTGATGACGGCATCAGGCCGCCAAACCCAACTTAGAGCGGTAAACACAAAGGTGAACTCCATTCCGACCAAGATGGAGGCAGGCCAAATGGTTCAGGAAGGCAAACTGTTTTTCGAGATGGGGCAGTTAGACAGAGCTGAAGCGCAGCTTAATTCCGCCCTGGCGCTAGAACCTGGAAACGCCGCCGCCCAATACTATCTCAGTTTGATCCAAGCCTCACGACGGGAGCGACCGGAGCCAAAGACAAACTCCACCGCTCCCGGCCGGAAACAAATCGTGGCCAAGTTGAGCGCGATCCAGTTCGACCACTTTGGTCCGTATGACGGCTGGCCGCTGGACCAAGTGCTGCAGCAGGTGACTGAAGCCATCCGTCAAGGCGACGGCGGGGAGCTTCGGCTGGCCGCCGCCATCAAGGCCCGCAAGGTGATCATTCATTTGCCATTGGCCTTGGAGAAATCATCCCTGCTGAACGGTTTGGAAGCAGTGGTCGGGAGTGCGAGCGAAGCCATCAAGTTTTCCATATTGGACGACGGCATCATCTTTTCCCTGAAAGATGCCGCCGATCCGGGGGAACTTTTGACGCGGACGTTCAAAGTGGATGCCAAGGTGGTCATTTCCCAATTGCGTCAGATAAAGGAGGTGGGGGAAGACCTGGGCGAGGCGACCGATGCACCTGCAGTTGCGGCAGCGGCGCGAAAGTATTTTAGCTGGTTGGGCGTCAATCTGGAGTCACCTGTCGGGAAGGCGGTTTTCTTCAGTGACAAAAGCAGTGTCTTATTGGTCAAGGCCACGGAAGCTGATTTGGATATCGTCGAGCGGGCCCTGTCGGTACTACTGTGCCAAGTTGCACCGCAGATTCATATCAAGGCGAGGTTTTACACCGTGCCGAAGGGGACGTTTCGAGATTTGGTCCAGCCCAGCTTGCTAACCACCGTGCCCGTGAATGCGTTGAAATCGGAAACGAATGCCTGGGCGGGCTTGCTGGCGGATGAAAAATTCAGAACCGTGCTGCCGGCGCTGGATCAAAAATTGGAAGTTGAACATTTGGCCGAGCCAGAAGGCACCACCTTGAGCGGACGACAGATGCAGATGAAGGTGACCGAGCCGGCAATTTACGTCAGCGAAATACTCGCGGGAAAGCAGCTTCAAATTCCTGGTTCGCGGTCAAATGAGGCCGCCTACATCCCCGGCTTTGAGATCAAAACTAATTCTTTGGAAGTCGGGCCGAGTTTGGACGCGGTGGCCAGCGTTTTATCAGACGGCTACACGATCAATTTGTGGACTTACGCTTCGTTAACGAAGTTTTTGGGATATGAACCGTACACTGATACCAATGCCACCGGCCACCAACTTAATTTTGAAGGAACGAGTCCGCCCAAAGTTTCCCCCCATATTCAGGTTCAGCAAGCCAGTGCACTTTTGAATTTATGGGATGGTCAGACCCTGGTTTTGGGACAGGTGGACGAAAATTCCGTTTTCGAAAAACGGTTGACCAAGGAGGGATGGCTGGAGGTTCCCCAAAAGAAATCTCGGAACAAGGAGCTGCTGGTATTCATCACGGTGAATTTGTTGGATGCAGCGGGCAATCGCATCCATGGCGACGATGGAATGCGGTTCACTGCTCATGGCATTCCCCGGCAACCGTCCCCGGCGCAGAAATGAGGTCGCCAACTTGCGGCTTGAGAGCCGGCTAAAGCAAAACGGCAGCGGTCAGGGGTGACCGCCGCCGTTGGCGTTTTACCGGTTGAATTACATGTGGGCGATGATGTTGTCGCCGAAGGCGGAGCACTTGATTTCGGTTGCGCCTTCCATCTGGCGGGCGAAGTCGTAGGTGACTTTCTTGGAACCGATGGCGCCGTTGAGGCCTTTGAGGATGAGGTCGGCGGCCTCGTTCCAGCCGAGGTAGCGGAACATCATTTCACCCGAGAGGACGACGGAGCCGGGGTTGACGACGTCTTTGTTGGCGTATTTGGGGGCGGTGCCGTGGGTGGCTTCGAAAATGGCGTGGCCGGTGACGTTGTTGATGTTGCCACCGGGGGCGATGCCGATGCCGCCGACCTGGGCGGCGAGGGCGTCGGAAAGGTAATCGCCATTGAGATTCAGGGTGGCGATGACTTCAAATTCGTTGGGTCGGGTGAGGACCTGCTGAAGGGTGATGTCGGCGATGCTGTCCTTGAAGAGGAGACCGGCTCCGCGCTTGCCTTCGGGGATTTTGCACCAGGGACCGCCGTCGATGAGTTCGGCCCCGTATTCCTCGCGGGCGAGCTGATAGCCCCACTGCATGAAGGCGCCTTCGGTGTATTTCATGATGTTACCCTTGTGGACGAAGGTCACGGATTTCTTTTTCTGGGCAATGGCGTATTCGATGGCGGAGCGCACCAGGCGCTGCGTACCGGTCTTGGAGACAGGCTTGATGCCGATGCCCACGACTTCGGGTGTTTCGCCGAAGCGGATTTTCTTAAATTCCTTGGGGAAGTTGGTTTTGATGAACTCGAGCGTTTTGAGTGCCATTTCCTTACCGGCCTCAAAATCAATGCCGGCGTAAATGTCCTCGGTGTTTTCGCGGAAGATGACCATGTTGACCTTCTCCGGGTGCTTTACGGGGGAGGGGACGCCGGTGAACCATTGCACGGGGCGGAGGCAGACGTAGAGGTCGAGCATCTGGCGCAGGGCGACGTTCAGCGAGCGGATGCCGCCGCCGGTGGGCGTGGTGAGCGGGCCTTTGATGCCGACGAGAAATTCCTTGAAAGCCTCCACGGTGTCGTCGGGGAGCCAGTTGTTGAATTTTTTGAAGGATTCTTCGCCGGCAAAGACCTCCATCCAAGCGATTTTCCGTTTGCCGCCGTAAGCTTTTTCGACAGCCGCATCAAACACGCGCACGGAGGAAGCCCAGATGTCCGGCCCGGTGCCGTCGCCGCGAATGAAGGGAATGATGGGCGCGGGGGGGACGGAGAGCACGCCGTTTTGAATGGAAATTTTGCCGCCAGCGGGCACGGTACAGGTAGTATAGGCCATAATATAAATTTGGTTTGTTAATTCCTTGCCCAAATGAAAATGCGAAAGGCGCGGAAAATCAAGCCCAGAAACTGAAAATGGGTTATTTGTCGTGCGACTGGCAGGGGCGGTGTCCGGTGGATGCTCCAGCGGCAAAAGAGTTTGGAGAATTGCCCTTTTCAGCGGGCGAATATGGCGTAATTTATTTCCCCATGAACTTGACGGAACAGATGACGCAACTGGCGAGGCAGGCCAAAGCGGCCTCGCGCGAACTTGCCCGCCTGACGACGGCGGAGAAGAACGCCTGTCTGCTGGCGATGGCCACGGCGCTGGAACAAAACGCCCCCGCCATTGAGGCTGCGAATGCCCTGGACATGGAATTTGGCGCGAGCCACGGGCTCTCGGGCGCGATGCTCGACCGGCTCAAACTGGATGACAAACGCATTGCGGGCATGGCGCGGGGTTTGCGCGAGGTGGTCGCGCTGCCCGACCCTGTCGGGCGGCTGCTGGACGAGCGCATCCGCCCGAACGGCCTGAAGCTGCAAAAAATCTCCACGCCGATCGGGGTGGTGGTGATCATTTACGAATCGCGCCCGAACGTCACGGCGGATGCGGCCAGCCTGTGTTTCAAGTCCGGGAACGCCACGATTCTGCGCGGCGGGAAGGAGGCGCTGAATTCCAACCAGATCATTGCCCGGATTATGATTGACGCGGGCAAGATTGCGCACCGGCAGTTTCCCGAGCACGCCATCCAGGTCGTACCGACGCCCGATCGCGACGCGGTGCCCATCTTGCTTTCGCTCACGGCCTACGTGGACCTCTGCATGCCCCGCGGGGGCGAGAGCCTCATTCGCGCCGTGACGGATTGCAGCAAGGTGCCGGTGATCAAACATTACAAGGGCGTGTGCCATGTGTTCGTGGACGCCGAGGCGGATTTGATCATGGCGGAAGCCATCGTTTTCAACGCCAAGTGCCAGCGTCCCGGCGTTTGCAACGCGGCGGAAACGCTGCTGGTGGACCAGGCGGTGGCGGAAAAATTCCTCCCGTCGATGGCGCACTTGCTGGCGCAGAAAAAAGTGGAGCTGCGCTGCGATGCGGTCTCGCTGGGACTGGTCCAACCGGCTGCGGCCCGCCACGCATCGGCCGTGAAGGCCGCGGCCGAGCAGGACTGGTTTACGGAATACAACGACTACATTCTCAATGTGCGCGTGGTGGATGGCGTGCGCGGGGCGGTGGACCACATCAACCACTACGGCTCGGCGCATTCGGACAGCATCGTGACTCGCAACGAGGCGCACGCCCGGCAGTTTCTGGCGGAGGTGGATTCGGCGGCGGTGTATTGGAACGCGAGCACGCGCTTCACCGACGGCGGCGAATTCGGCATGGGCGCGGAAATCGGCATCAGCACGGACAAGATCGGCGCGCGCGGCCCGATGGGGCTGGAGGAACTGACGAGTTACAAGTGGCTCGGCCTGGGCACCGGACAGGTGCGAAAGTAATTTCGCGCCCGTTGCGTTGCCGGCGCCGGCGGAAATAAGTTTACGTCCCGAACAAACGGTCGCCGGCATCGCCGAGACCGGGGAGGATGTAGCCGCAGTCGTTCAACTGGCGGTCAATCGCGGCGGTGAACATGGGGAGGTTTTTGTAGCTCTCACGCACGCGGGCGATGCCCTCGGGCGCGGAGACGAGGCTGACGAGGCGGAGGTTTTTGGCGCCTTGTTCCTGCAGGAAATCCAGTGCGGCCACGGCGCTGCCGCCGGTGGCGAGCATCGGGTCAATGAGGATGACTTCGCATTGCTCGAGCTTCTTGGGCAGGCTCTTGTGGTAGAAATGGGCGCGGAGCGTGGATTCCTCGCGCTTCAGCCCGATGAAGCCGACGCGGGCGTGCGGGATGATTTCGAGGATCGGGTCCAGCATGCCCAGCCCGGCGCGCAGGACGGGGACGAGGACGACTTCGCGTTCCAACTGGGAGCCGGTGGTGGTTTCCAGCGGGGTGCGGACGGCGAGTTTTTTCAAGCCCAGCGAGCGCGTGGCTTCGTAGATCATCAGCGACGCGATTTCACCGAGCAGCCGACGAAATTCCTGGGGCTGCGTCCGCCGGTCGCGCAAGCGGGTGAGGTTGTGCTGGACGAGCGGATGCGTGACAACTACGACTTTTTTCATTCAGTTCACAAAGGTGGGCGCGAGGAAATAGAGGTAACCCGCGTGGAGCCTGGGGACGTCCACGCCGAGATTCAACTTGATGTCATGCGCCTGCCCGCTCTGGCCGAACATCGAGAGGAAATTCGAGATGTCGTAGCGTTCGCGGTATTCGATGAGGTTGGCATCGCTGATCTTCACCAGTTTTTCGGTGCGGCCGATGGCGTCGGTGAAATCGCCCAGTTCATCGACGAAGCCGAGATCGAGCGCCTGTTTGCCGGACACGACGCGGCCGTCGGCGAAATCTTCCCAGTTGGTGGCGAGGGCATGGCCTTCTTTCTTGTTCAGGTCATGCGCGGCGCCGCGGCCGTCGGCCACAACATCCTTGAATTTCTCAAAGGTCTCGTTGATGAGCGATTGCACCATGGCGTGCTCCTCGACAGGAATGTCATTGGTGGCGCGGTCGGGGCTGAGCATGTCCTTGAACTTGCCGCTCTTGTAGGTGACGGGCGCGATGCCCACCTTGTCCATGAGCCCGCGGTAATTCCAGCCGTGCATGATGACGCCGATGCTGCCGGTGAGGGTGAGTTCGTTGGCCACGATCCAGCGGCAGCCGGAGGAAATATAGTAGCCGCCGGACGCGGCGAGATTGCCCATGGAGCAGACCACGGGCTTTTTGGACGTGGCCTGGAAGTCGCAGATGGCCTTGTAAATCTCATCCGAGGCGAGCACTTCGCCACCGGGCGAATCCACCTTCAAGAGGACGGCCTTGACGCGCTTGTCGTCGGCCGCGCGGTCAAGCTGGGCCTGAATGATTTCCACCATGCTGTTCTGGGTGTCCACGTCGCGGCTGGTGATGATGCCGTCGACAGTGATGACGGCGATCTTGTTCGGTGAATGATTATTCACCAGCAGACATTCGTCCAGCTTGGGGCTGGCATCGCGGACGGTGCGGAACGCCTCCGAGCGAAGCCCGTGCTGGAACGAGCGCGCCGACGTGAACAGCTGGGTGAGATTGCCGAACAGGCTGAACACCAGGAAGACTGTGAGAATGATGGCGGCAATCATCCAGCCCCGGCTGCGGCGCGGCTTGGGCACTGGTGGCGGCGTGATCACGGGCGGGGGTGTGAACGGCGGCGGCAGCGGGGGCAAATTGGGTGACTCGGGCGCGTTGTCTGTCATGGGCGCACACTAGCGCAAAGCTGCCGGGGCGGCAAGCGGAGTCGTAAACGGGCAGCAATAGGGTCGGGGAGAGCCGGGAGCAGGCCGCCGTTGCCGCCATTCAATGGTTCAGGCCGAGGGCTTTCCGCTTGGCGCTGACAAGTTGATGCATGGCTTCAGCTTCGGGGAAATCCTGATCGGTCCAGAACCGGTCTTCGCGTCGATAAAAGCCCGTCTCGCTGAGGAAAGAATCGCCATAGCTGCAAGCGTCTACGAGGGTTTCGTCCAAATCACTTACCTTGAAGGAACCGTCCGGCTGGTAAGATTGGGTCAGGCACCAGTGGAGCATCTGGGAAATCCGGGCGCGAACCTGGTCCCGCGTGGCCTCATCCAGATGCGGCCACGCCACGCGAAATATCTTTACCACGTCCCAGTTCAAATGGTTCTCGTAATGATCATTGAAGCGGACGCCGGCGGGGAAATTAATGGCATCCAACTGGAGCACCCGCTTGGCGATCTGATCCAAGTGGTCCACCCGACCCTTCAAGTCGGAGATAACGTGAAACGTCATTGCCATGTCGTCCATCTTCCAGATCCTGCCCTCGCGATCCACAAGCCACTGCCCCCAGCACCCGGTGGACGGATTTTGCCAATGCGCCACAAACTCCTGCAAGGCGGGCTGGAGCTGGGGATGGAAGGCGTAGCCAAGATCTTTTTTTCCAATGATTAAGCGCGCCAGACCGGAAAATGTTTCATCGAGTTCTTCGCGGTTGAAGCTGCCGGTTTTGGTGAAGTCGTTGTGCAGATCCGCGTCGAGCTTGGCGGTGAGTTTCTCTGGTGAGTTGATGGGGTCGAGAAAACTGAGCGGATATCGCAAGGCTTGCTCTGGCGGCCGGTCGGCCAGCGGGTCAACGGAATAATAGAGCCGGAGATACCAGACGTTGATGCCCAATCCCCAGCTGCCGTCTTCCGCCTGCTGTTCCGCGGCGCGTTGCTGCAACGCCGGTTGCGTCAGGCTCGCGTGGAGGTCCGCTATGCGTGCCCGGGTGGCTGCAAGATCCGAAGTGAAATTCAGCCGCCAGCGGATTTCGCGATAAATGTGCATGGAATAGGTCATGGATTCGCCGGCTGCCTGATGCCGGTTGACCTCCTTCAATAACGGCCGGTACTCAGGGGTTAACTGCTCCACACGTTTCTCCCGGGCCAGCCGCAATGCGGCAACATCCCAATAAAATTGGAAGTCTGCCCGACCGCGGTGCCAGCCCGATTCGCCGAGGCTGAGTGGCGGCGGGGTGAAGATATGCATCTGCTGAATCTTGCAGGCGATTACCGCTTGTTTCAGCCAGTGGCGGCCAAGGTAAACGCCCAGCGCCAGAATCAGCGTGCCCAGCAGCAGTAAGAACAACCAGCGTTTAAATCGCATATTTTGAGGGATGCGGTTTCAAAGGTTTGAGTTCCAAGATCATTGCAGGCTGCTTAGTTGGTGTCGAGGAGGAAACGGACAAGGCTGCGCGCCGGCGGCTTGGGCACCCCAACCTCGCCACCATTTGACTGAAGGTTGGTGGACAGGGGGACGTGCGGGTCGCGAACCCGATGAGGCTTCCGCCGTCAGCGCAAATTCCACTCGTTCAGCAGATTTTTGGGGATTTCCGCCAGGAAGCGGGAAGGGGATTGATAGGTGTCCCCGGAGTTGCCAAAACCGGCGCGCATGAGCGGGTAGCACAAATACAATTCATTCTTCGCCCGCGTGATGCTCACATAGAAGAGCCGCCGCTCCTCCTCTTCGCCGTCGTTGCTTTCGGTCGAGCGGGCCGAGGGGAACAATCCGTCGCAGAGCATGATGACGAACACCACCTCAAACTCCAGGCCCTTGGCCTGATGGATGGTGGAGAGCTTGATCTTTTCCTCGTCGGGCTGGGCGGTTTTGTCGTCCTCGGCCTCGACGTTCGTGAGCAGGGCGAGCTGCGTGAGGAATTCCTCGACGCTGCCAAATTGAAATGCAAATTCGGCCAGTTGCTGGATTTCATCGAGCCGGCGCTCGTAATTGTCGTAGGTCTCCTTCAGGTAATCATCGTACCCGGCGTCCATGACGAGGCGCAGCATCTTGGCGGCGCTTTGGCGGGTGGCGGGATCCTCCAGTTGCGCCACGGTGGCGACGAACTGGGCCCAGGCCACGGCGGCCTTCTTTGGCACGGCTTTGGTGCAGGTTTGCAGGGCCGTCGCGATTTTGGACTGGGTGGCCCCCTCCGCCTTGGGTTCGCCGGCCGCCACCCGGGCGGTGAAACTGTGGAACATCTTCTCCGCGCCCTTCGCGCCGATGCCCGGCAGCAGCAGCACCAGCCGCTTGAAGGAAACTTCATCGCGCGGGTTCGCCACGAATTTCAGATACGCCGTCGCATCTTTGATGTGCGCCTGTTCAAAGAAGCGGATGCCGCTGGTGATGGAAAAGGGAATCTGCCGCTGGGTCAGTTCCAGTTGCAATTCGAGCGCGTGAAAATGCGAGCGGTATAGCACGCAAATATTGTTCAGGCTGGTGCCTTCGTCGCGCAGTTCCAAGGCGCGCTGCGCGATGAACGCCGCCTGCTGCCGGGCGTCCTGGCACTGGACGAGCGCGGGCTTCACCCCGGATTTGCGCGCGGGCGCCAGTTCCTTGGCAAACTGGTTCAGGTTCGCCGCGATGGCGGCGTTCGCCACGTTGAGAATCTCAGGCGTGCTGCGGTAGTTCGTCTCGATCTTGAAAACCTTGGCGCCCGGATACCGCTGGGGAAAATTCAGGATGTTCGCAAAGTTCGCGCCGCGCCAGGCGTAGATGCTCTGCGCGTCATCGCCCACCACGGTGACGTTGTGATGCTTCGCCGCCAGCAGGTCGATCAGGTCGCCCTGCAATTTATTTGTGTCCTGATACTCATCCACCAGGATGAACTGGAAACGCCGCTGGTAGTGCTCGCGGATCTCCGCGTGCTCCTGCAGCAGCTTGAGCCAGAGCGCCAGCAGGTCGTCGAAATCCATGCCGTTGGACGCCAGCTTGCGGGCATGATAACGCTTCTGCTGGTCGGCAATCTCGGTGGCAAACTGCGAAAAGTAGCTGAATTGTCCCTCCACCAGTTCTGGAATCGTCTTGTGCGTGTTGGCGGCGAGCGAAAAGATTTCGTTCAGCACGTCGGCCTTGGGGAAATGCTTGTCCTTGGCGTCAATCTTCGCGTCCGCCAGACCGGCCTTGATCAGGTCCTTGGCGTCATCGCGGTCCAGGATTGTGAAATCGCGCTGATAGCCCAGGGTCTCGGCATGCAGCCGCAGGATGCGCGCGCCGATGGAATGGAACGTGCCGCCCCAGAGCGACCGCAGTTCGTGGCCGAGCAGGTCGCTCACGCGCCGCATCATTTCGCCGGCCGCCTTGTTGGTGAAGGTCAGGAGCAGCACCCGGTCCGCCGGGATGCCCTGTTCCAGCAGATAGGCCACGCGGTAGGTGAGCGTGCGGGTCTTGCCGGAGCCGGCGCCCGCAATCACCAGTGCCGGCCCGGGCAGGGCGGTCACCGCCGCGAACTGCTGCTCGTTGAGTTCGCGCGCATAGTCAATGTTCAGCCGGATTTCCGGCGCGAACGGTTTCAGGACGTATTCGTGCGACATGGCGCAAATTGAAACGGCAAACTGGCGTTGACAAAAGGAAAAAAGCACGGCGACAATCAGGGTATGCCAAACAAAACCCTGCTCGCCTTTCTCGACGATGTCTACGAAGACCTCGAACTCTGGTACCCCAAGCTGCGGTTGGAGGAGTCCGGCTACACGCTGAAGTGCGCCGCGCCCGCCCTGAAGACCTACACGGGCAAGCACGGTTACCCCGCAGCGGCGGATTTGCTGCTGCAGGACGCGCGCAGCGAGGATTTTTGCGGCCTGCTGGTGCCCGGCGGTTTCATGCCGGACAAGTTGCGTCGCGATGCCAAGGTGCTTTCCCTCACGCGCGAATTTTTTGCGCAAGGCAAGCTCGTTGCCTTCATCTGCCATGGCGGCTGGATTCCCATCTCCGCCAGGATCCTCACCGGCAAACGCGTGACCGGCTCGCTCGGCATCAAGGACGACCTGGTCAATGCCGGCGGCATCTGGGTGGATGAACCGGTGGTCGTGGATCGCAACCTGATCTCCAGCCGCACCCCGCGCGATCTGGCGTCCTTCGGGTGGGCGATGGTGCAATTTCTGGATGACCACCAGGCGGGGCGGACGACTTCCGACCCGGTCTGAACCGGAGTGTGCCCGGTCCTTACTCCGCAAAAATTTGACCGGCCTCCGGTTTTTCCGCATCATCGTTTCATGGCAAGCAGCTTCGGACAATTGTTCCGCATCTCAACGTGGGGCGAATCGCATGGTGGCGGCGTGGGCGTCGTGGTGGACGGCTGTCCCCCGCGGCTCAAGCTTTCGGCGGCGGATATCCAGCCCGACCTTGACCGGCGGCGTCCCGGCCAGTCCAAGATTGTTACTCCCCGCAAGGAATCCGACACGATCCAAATCATGTCCGGCATTTCCGCCGACGGACTCACGCTGGGCACGCCCATCTGTCTCTGGGTGAAAAACGAGGACCAGCGCTCCGAAGCTTACAACGAGATGAAGGACAAGTTCCGTCCTTCGCACGCTGATTACACTTACTTTGCCAAGTACGGCGTCCGCGCCTGGCAGGGCGGCGGCCGCGCCAGCGCCCGCGAAACCATCGGCCGCGTGGCGGCGGGCGCCATTGCCAAAAAGGTTCTGCGCGAGAAATTCGGCGTCGAAGTCCTCGCCTACGTCAAACAGGTGCAGAAAATCATCGGCAAGGTGAACCCCGACACCGTGAAGTTCAAGGACGTCGAGGCCAACATCGTCCGCTGCCCCGACGCCACGGCCGCGGCGAAAATGATCCGGCTCATCGAAAAGACCCGCAATGCCGGCGACACCGTGGGCGGCATTGTCGAAGGCATTGCCCGGGGCGTGCCGGCTGGCTGGGGCGAACCCGTGTTCGACAAACTCGAAGCCGACCTCGCCAAGGCCATGCTGAGCCTGCCCGCGTGCAAGGCGTTCGAGAGCGGCCTCGGCTTCGGCTGCATTTTGCTGACCGGCCGCGAGCACAACGATCTGATCCGCGCCAAAAACGGCCGCGTGTACACCACCACCAACCGGTCCGGCGGCATTCAGGGCGGCATCTCGAACGGCGAAACCATTTTCTTTCGCACCGCGTTCAAGCCCGTGGCCACCGTCATGCATGAGCAGGATACGGTGAATGAACAGCTTAAAAACACCACGCTCAAGGGCCGCGGCCGCCACGATGCCTGCGTGCTGCCGCGCGCCGTGCCGATGGTCGAGGCCATGACCGCGCTCGTGCTCGTGGATCACGCCCTGCGGCAGAAAGCACAGTGTGGTTGATTTTTCCCGGGCGAGGCGCACAATCATCTTAATTTTCCTATGGCTGAAAAAAAATTGAACCAACTTCCTCCCGATCTGCGGAGACTTTACACCAAGGCCACCGAGGCCGCCCAGCGTGACAACGACGATTACGCCCTCGCGCTTTTCTGCCAGGTGCTCGAAAAGGAGCCCACCCTCTTTGAATGCCGCCAGGCGTTGCGCCAGGTGCAGGCCAAGAAATCCACCGGCTCCGGCGGCGGCTTCTTCAAAAAAATGATGAGCGGCGCGGGCTCCTCGCCGATGATCGCCAAGGCCAAGATGACCAAGAATCCCGCCGAGGCCATGGCCATTGCGGAGTCCGTGCTCAACACCGACCCGAACAATTCCTTCGCCCACCGCATCATCGTGGATGCCGCCCGCACGCTCGAACTGCCGCAGACCGCCGTGTTGTCGCTCGAAACCATGGTGCGCCATTCCCCCAAGGACAAGTCCCTCGTCATTGAGTTTGCCGATGCCGTCGCCGAGGCCGGCTGCTCCGCCGCCGTCGCCGAGGAATTTCTGGACGCCCTCATCCGCGCGAATTCCTACGACCCGGAATTGCTCCAGGCGCAGAAGAATCTTTCCGCCCACCGGACCATGGACGAGGGCGGCTACGCCGCGCTCGAAGGCGGCGAAGGTTCCTACCGCGACATCCTGAAGGACAAGGAGCAGGCCGCTTCCCTCGAGCAGGAACACCGCGTGCAGAAGACCGAGGATGTCACCCTGCGGCTCATTGAGGAATATGAAACCCGGCTCCAGACCGAGCCCGAAAACCAGAAGCTCATCCGTTCGCTGGCCGAGCTGTACGCGCAGAAACAGCAGTTTTCCAAGTCCGTTGCGCTTTACGAACGCCTGCAGCAGCTCAATCCCAGCAGCGACGCCACGCTCGACCGGGCCCTCTCCGACACCAAGGTCAAGCAGCTTGATTACGACCTGGCCCAGTTGAATCCCTTCGAGGAGGGCCACGCGGAAAAAGCCGCCCAGATCACCGCCACGAAGACCGCCTTCCAGTTGACCGAATGCCAGCAGCGCGTGGAGAAATACCCGACCGATCTCGCCATTCGTTTCGAGCTGGCGCAGCTTTATTTTCAGGCCGGGAAAATCGGCGAAGCCATGGCCGAATTCCAAAAGGCGCAGCAGAATCCGCACAAGCGCATCGCCGCCATGAGCGGCCTGGCGCAATGTTTTGCCAAGCGCAAGATGTACGACCTCGCCGCGCGCACCCTGCAAAACGCCATCAAGGAAAAGCCCGCCTTCGATGATGAAAAGCGCGATCTGGTTTACAACCTCGGCTGCGTGCTCGAGAGCATGAACAAGAAGGAAGAAGCCATCGAGCAGTTCAAGCTGATTTACGAAATGGACATCAGCTACCGTGACGTGGCCGCCAAGGTGGACGCCTATTACGCCGGGCAGTAGGCGGGAACCGGGAAAACCACAGCGAATTTTCCAGCCTTCTCCCGCCCGGGAGAAGGTGCCGCCAGCCGGAGGAGCGGGCGGCTATTTCTGCGCCGTCGCCGGCACCTTCAAATCTTCCAAGGCCAGCCCTTCGCGGAGCTGGATCGTGGCTTCCACTTTGGGCACATACATCTGCGTTTCCGCCGGCAGATGCGTGGCGATTCGTTCGTAGCTGTTCGTTTTGTAACGCTGCATCAGCCGCCGCACCGTCCCTTCGCCACAGTTGTACGCGGCCACTGTCAGCCGCCAGTCTTTGAAGCTCCCGTGCAGCCGTCGCAAATGCTGGCCGGCGGCGTGCGTGGCGGGGTCCAGTTGCCGGCGCTCATCGAACGGCCACAGGCTCAGGCCATAGCTTTTGGCGGTCGCCGGCATGAGCTGGAACATGCCGTAGGCGCCGGCCGGACTTTCCGCCCGCGCATCAAAGCCCGATTCCACCTCCGCCAGCCAGACCAGCGCTTCCGGCACGCGTTCACTGGCAAAAATCGCTTTCATCTTCGGCACCGCTTCCGCCGCCCCTTTCGGCCAGGGCCGGGGCGCGACTTTTTTAACCCACACTTCCTCCTCGGTTTTGAAGCTTGGGTTCGGGGTGGGGGGCGTGGGTTGGTTCGGGACCGGCTTGGGCGCGGGCGTGATCACCCGCAAATCATCGGCCACCTCGAAATAATCCAGCCGGGCCCGTAGCCACGCGGCGTAAGGCTGGGTTTCCTCGTGGGCATCCAGCAGCGGCAGGATGGTTTGGGCGGCTTCCCGTAGCTGCGCCATGTCCAAAACGTAATCGCCCCGCAGGTAATCCTGATAATGCTGGAGAAAACCCTCCACCTGCTTTCGATCCACGGTTTGCAGCGCCTTGAGCACGTCGTCATCCAGATTCTCCTGCGCCCACTGTTGGGCGGAGTTGAGCATCGGCCCCCAGTCCACGTCATTCGTCTGCGCCTGGGCGCGGCCGAGACTGACCAGCAGCAAGAGCAGAACCACGGCACATTTCATGACGGCAAAATAAGCCATCCTGGCGGAAGTTCAATCTTTGGTGTGGGCAAACCGTGCCCCCGGAATCAGGATAAAGGGTCAGGTTCCTTCCGAAAAACTGCGCTGAGTGGGATCATCATTTGGGCAAAACGGTTGCTGCGGACAATGGCGCGCCGCGTGTGCGTTGGTTTGGCCACTGGTCGCCCGTGGACAGAATCACGCATACGCTCCACCAACAGTGCAAAGGCAGGATGCGCGAAAAAAAGGCACTGGCGGAACACGTATCGCGGGCGCATCATACGAACATCGTCAGGGGCTTGGCTGGGTGAGGGACAGTGGTTGGTCGGGTGGTACTTGCCGCCTGCGCCAGCGTTGAATATTTTTGGGTCATCAAGAAAATCTGAATTATGTGTGAAATCTCAAAACAGGATGGGATGCAATCTCGTTTGACCATTATCTGCAGGCTCACCATGCGGGCCACTCTCCTCACCGCAGTATTATTGTCGGTCGTCTTGACTGGGTGCAGCCGGATAACCAGTTCTGGCCTTCCGAAGGCGCTGAATACCGATTCTCTTCTTCAGACCGCTGGCAGGTCACAGGGAATCATACTCGCAGGTCCGAGCTGGGGCGAAAGTTGGAACTCACGCTCAGTTGAGACCGAGCGTCGTTTTTCGGCGACGATTTCGTCTGGCACGAGTGGTCTGTTGCTTGCGGCTTATCGTAACGAGGTTGCATGCACCATTACCAACATGGGGGCGGCGATATATGAGACCGGTATTTCAGGCACTACGAACGACGTCCGTGACTTTTCTTTTGGCTATACGTGGGGCAGCACTGACGGCATCGTCAGAGTGTATTCGTTTGCTGGCACGAATGGCCAAGTCCAGATTGTATCATTTTGTTATGAGCATTCGAGGTGACGATTGAGATTTTTTAGCTGGCACAGCGCGTGTCATGAAAACACCACGCTTTAATCTTTGGTCGCTATTCAGTGGCGATACCGTATTTTATGCTTGTCTCCATTTTTAAAACACTGACCGTCGATAATAAGCTATGACTTTCTGGCGCTGACGGATCGTTTGCTTCACCGTCTTCAGGCAACGATTACCCCTTTCATCTGCACCCTGAGTTGGCGGCTGCTGGTAAACGGCACCCGCACATGCTGGTTTTTGCGGTTTTTGTTCCGCTGATAATCTTTGACAGGATTTCCCAAGTCGGCTTTCATAACCTCATGGCATCAGGCCAGCTAAACAGGTCATCCGAGCTCGGGGGGGCACGCACGGCAGCATAGGTTAACCTCTTGGGCGGCTTTGCATCACACACAAATATGAAATACATCACACAAATCATGGCGGTGAGCTTTGCTCTGGTTGCTGCGGGATGTGCCACCGGCGCATTGCCACGCGGAGCGCACGTTGTTGGCGGTGGTCTCAAGATTACTTGGCATTCACAGACGCTTGGAACAGCGATCTTGGTCGAGCGCACCACGCACAAGACAGTGGTGACGCAGAGCATGGATGGCAGCTATTTCGAGTTCGACGCCGCTACGGAGCACGATGC